>OMCU01001154.1_pt1 | contig 11756 bp, 10 predicted proteins | sample 1645081 | NCBI WGS metagenome assembly OMCU01 (sample SAMEA103958122, study PRJEB25191) | human gut metagenome | biome: human-associated habitat [ENVO:00009003]; feature: intestine environment [ENVO:2100002]; material: feces | place: Germany | collected 2013/2015 | reverse complement strand
GGCAAGGCTCAGCTGCTGGTCGGGCACGGTGACGCGGCAGGAGCGGGTCTCGCCGGGCAGCAGCTCCACCTTGACCACCTTGGCGGGGCTCAGGGCTGCGGAGATGAACTCCGAGATATCCTCGCTCCACTTGACGATATCGATCTTCTCGCCGCCCAGCTTTTCCACAACAGCGGCCACGCGGGCGCCGTGCTCGCCGATGCAGGCGGAAACAGGGTTCACGTTGGGGTCCTTAGACCAGACAGCCATCTTGGTGCGGGCACCGGCCTCGCGGCTGATGGCCTTTACCTCCACAGTGCCGTCAAAGATCTCGGGCACTTCCAGCTCAAACAGGCGCTTGACAAGGCCGGGATGGGTGCGGCTGATCATCACGCGGGGGCCACGCTCGGTGCTGACCACGTCCACGATGTAGACCTGCAGGGTCTCGCCCTCGGTGTACACCTCGCCGGGCACCTGCTCGTTGCGGGGCAGAACAGCCTCGCCGCCCTTGCCCAGATCCAGCGCTACGATGCCCTTCTCGGTATCCACGCGGGTAACGGTGGCCTGCACGATGTCATGTGCGCGGGACTGGATCTCGCTGAGCTGCTGGTTGCGCTCGGCCTCGCGGATGCCCTGACGGATGACGTGCTTTGCGGTCTGGGCGGCAATACGGCCAAAATCGCGGGTCTTGAGCGGGGTGATGATGCGGTCGCCCACCTCGTAGCTGCTGCGGATCTTGCGTGCCTCGGTCACACCGATCTCGGCGTGCTCGTCGTACCAGTCCTCGTCTGCCACGATATCCTGGATCAGTGCCACGTCAAAGCGGCCGGTGTCGGGGTCGATATCCACCCGGATGTGATCCTCCTCGACCTCGTAGTTCTTCTTGACGGCAATGATGATAGCCGCCTTGATCTTTTCGATCAGGTACTCTGCGGTGATGCCGCGCTCATGCTCCAGCATGGAGAGCGCTTCAAAAAAGTCCTTATTCGCTGCTGTCATTTTTCGGGTTCCTCCTATATATTTTGTTCTCTTTTCTCCATCAGAGACGGTTCTTCTCAGTTGAACAAATCCTCGTCGTCGCACAGCTGCACGCCGGAGGCTGCATTCACCTCAAAGGTCACGGGGCCGTTCTCGGTTTCCAGCGTCACGGTGCTGCCCTCGCGGCCGGTCAGGATGCCGGACAGCTCCCGCACGCCGTCAGCGTTGGGGCGGATGAGCTTTGCCCGCACTTTCTGGCCCTTGAGCGCCTCGTAGTGCTCCGGGCGGGTCAGCTTGCGGCCAAGGCCGGGGCTGCCCACTTCCAGATAATAGCTCTGGTCGATGGGGTCTGCCTCATCCAGAATGGGGTCCAGTGCGTGGGACACCTCTGCACAGGTGTCGGTATCCATGGTGCCGTCCCGGTCGATGAGGATGCGAAGATACCAGTCCGGCCCTTCCTTCTCAAAAACCACATCCCACAGGCGCAGACCCATGCCTTCCACCGTGGGACGGACAAGCGCTTCCACTCTCTGCGCGGTGTTGCCGCCAGACTGCTTCGCCATAAAAAACCTCCAAACAAACAAGAAACGCGGACCTTGCGGCCCACGTTTCAGGTTAAACTATATCGTACTACTAGAATATAGCATACTCTTGCGATTTATGCAAGCATTTTCGCAATTTTTTTGCCGTTGCGCACCCTTTGGGGCTTTTTACAGCACCCAGACGCCGTTTTCAAACAGCGGCACAGTGCGGCCATCGCGGCATTTACCGGTGATGCGGCTGTCCTCTGCACCGATCATCACGTCCTCGTGCAGGGAGGAGTGGTTCATGCCGCGGGCTGCCAGCTCCTCCTTGGAAAGGCCGGTGCCGCCCACGGTGGTGCCGGGGTAGCTGTCGCCAAAGGCGATGTGGCAGGCAGCGTTCTCGTCAAACAGGGTGTTATAGAACAGCTTGCCGCTGCGGTTGATGGGGCTGGAGGCGGGCACCAGTGCCACCTCACCAATGTGGCGTGCGCCCTCATCGGTGTCCAGCAGCTGGCCCAGCAGGTCTGCGCCCTCGTCGGCGCCGTGCTCCACCACCTTGCCATCCTTGAAGGTGACGTGGAAATTCTTGATGAGCTGACCGTTAAAGACGTAAGGCTTTGTGCCGTAAACGATGCCGTCCACCTTATCCTTATGGGGCGCGGTGAACACCTCCTCGGTGGGGATGTTGGGCAGGAAGGGCACACCCTTCTCGTTTTTGCTGCCGGCGCTCTCCCACACCGCCTGTTCCGCCAGACCCACGGTCAGGTCGGTGCCGTTGGCGCTTTCAAAATGCACGCTTTCCAGATCCAGGGCGTTCATCTTTGCGCCCAGCTCGTTCAGGCGGTCCAGATGCTTCTGCCACTCCCCTACCGGATCGCCGCCGGTCACACGGCAGGTATCAAAGATCAGCTTCCACTGTGCTTCAATGGCGGCGGCAGTGTCCAGCTCCGGGAACATCTTCTTTGCCCACGGCTCTGCGGGCAGGGCGGCGATGGACCACTGCACCCGGTCGTTCATGGTGTACTCCCGCCACGGCTGCATAAAGCTGCGGTTCGCGCTGTTCACCCGGCTGATCTTGGCACCGTCCAGCCCGGCAAACAGTTCCGGGTCGTCCGCGATGAGGTGCAGCACGCACACACTGCCCTCGCTCTCGGCGTAGTCCAGATAGCGGCGCAGCTGCCAGCCCTTGTGGTCGGTCAGGGCGTCCTCGCTGCCCAGCTCCATGCGGATGCGGGTAACGGCGTCATCCTGCCAGTTCACCTGCACGTCCCGCGCACCGGCCTCGTAGGCACTGCGCACGCACAGCCGTGCCAGCGGGGCACCCTCCAGCGGGCAGTTGATGATCAGGGTCTGCCCCGGCTGCGGGTTCACACCCACCCGGACGATAAAATCTGCATACTTCTGCAGCAATTCGTTAAAGTTTTCCACGTTAGAACCTCCTGTGGTGCATAGCCACCGTTGTTTTTTCTCAGTATACCGCGTTCCGGCGTTTCTGTCCACTATGGGCAGAGCTGCCGCTCACCCTTCTGATTTAAAAAAGGCGCGGGTCAGCTGCACCACCGTGCCGGAAAGCAGCAGCAATGCAATGAGGTTGGGAATGCTCATCAGGCCGTTGAAGGTGTCGGCGATGCTCCACAGCAGGCCAAGATCCATGGTAGCACCCAGAATGGCCACCAGAGCATACACCACAAAGAAGGGGCGCGCCACTTTGTTGCTCTTGCACAGGAACACCAGAAAGCGGGAGCCGTACAGACCCCAGCCGATGATGGTGGAAAAGGCAAAGCAGCACAGCGCCACAGCGGTAAAAATGGACGCCCAGCCGCCGTAGGTGGTGGTAAAGCCGGAGATGGTCAGCTCAGCACCCGCAGCTGCGCCGTAGCCGACCGGGGTGCCGCTGCACAGGATGACCAGCGCGGTCAGGGTGCAGATGACGATGGTATCGGCAAACACCTCAAAAATACCGAACATGCCCTGCTTGACCGGCTTTTTGGTGTCGGCGCAGGCATGGGCGATAGAACCGGTGCCAAGACCGGCCTCGTTGGAAAAGATGCCGCGGGAAACGCCCTTTTGCATACTGACGAACAGACTGCCAATGGTGCCGCCGGTAAAGGCAGCAGGGTTGAACGCGCCCACCACGATGGATTCCAGCACATAGGGCAGGCGGGAGAAGTTGAGCACCACCACGCCCACCGACAGCACAATATAGAACAGTGCCATAAAGGGCACCAGCTTCTCGCTTACGCTGCCAATGCGCTTGATGCCGCCCAGCAGCACCAGCGCCACCAGCACCGCCACAAGGATGCCCACGATGAGGTTGAGGGTGGGCAGAAAGCTGCCGCCCACCAGCCCGTATTCCAGCAGGGCGGTATCCACTGCTGCCACGATGGTATTCACCTGCGTTGCGTTGCCGGTACCGAACACGGTCAGCACGCCGAACAGCGCGTACAGCACGGCCAGAAACTGCCAGCGGCGGCCAAGGCCGTTTTTAATATAGTACATCGGGCCGCCCACCCACTCGCCGGTATCGCTGCGCTCCCGGAAATGCACGGCCAGCGTCACCTCGGCAAACTTGGTGCACATCCCCAGCAGCGCAGAGCACCACATCCAGAACACGGCACCCGGGCCGCCGATGGCGATAGCGCCCGCCACACCGGCAATGTTGCCGGTGCCCACCGTGCCCGCCAGCGCGGTGCACACCGCCTGAAAGGGGGTCATGGCACCGTCCGAAGCATCCCGCTTGCGGAACATCCGGCCCACGGTGGTGCGGATGGCGTAAGGGAATTTGCGGATCTGCAAAAAGCCCGTGCGGACACTGAGCAGCAGCCCCACGCCAATGATGCATACCATGGCGGGGATGCCCCAGATAAAGCTGTTCACCGCCTGATTGACGGCGGCAATGGTCTCGATCATATACTTCCACATCCTCTGTAATATCTTGCGCACTGACAGTTTTTGTCAAAACACGAAAATTATTTTACCGTACTTTTCCCGTAGTGTCAATGAAAAATAGGGACGTTATGAAACGCCCCTATCAGAAATTCTTATTTTTTATGTGTGACCGCCCGGCGGTAGACGATACCGGAGACCACCGCCGCCAGCACCTCGGTAAGCCAAAAGGCGTGCCATGCGCCGTCTGCGCCCAGCCAGTTACACAGCAGCGCAGCCAGCGGCATGATGAAAACGACATACCGGCACAGGGCGATGACCAGCGATTCTGCGCCCTTGCCCAGCCCCTCCAGTGCACCGGAGACGGTGGTGGAGACTGCCGAGATGACAAAGCCGATGCTGATGATGCGCAGAGCGGTCTGCCCGGCGGCGATGGTCTGGGGATTCTGGGTGAACAGTCCCATCAGCTGCCCGGAAGCAACCTGACAGATGACAGTGCCCGCCGCCATGATGGCTGCGCTCATGAGCAGGGTCAGCTGGAACAGCTTTTTCACCCGGGCGTACTCCCGCGCGCCGTAGTTGTAGCCAATAAGGGGGCGCATGCCCTGCACGAAGCCGTTGGCGGGCAGGTACAAAAAGGTCTGCAATTTATAGTAGATGCCCAGCACCACCACATAGCTCTGAGAAAAAGCCGCCAGCAATCCGTTAAGGAAGGTGACCAGCAGCGAGGGCAGCGCCAGATTCAGGATGGCCGGAACGCCGATGGCGTACAGTCTGCCGTCCAGCGCCGCGTCCGGGCGCAGACAGCTGCGGCGCAGCCGCACCGGCAGCTCGGTGCGCAGATAGACCACAAGGTAGACCACCACGCTGAGCACCTGACCGATGCCGGTAGCCAGTGCCGCGCCTGCAATGCCCATGGCAGGCACCGGCCCAAGCCCGAAGATGAGCACCGGGTCCAGCAGAATATTGCACACGCAGCCGGTGATCAGGGCGACCATGGACACCTTCATGCGGCCCACCGCCTGAAAGATCTTTTCAAAGGCAAGCGAGACCATGTTCACGACCAAAAACAGGAACACAATGGTAGAGTAGGTGATGCCGGCGGCGATCAGCGTCTCGTCCTGCGTAAAGCGGCGCAGAAAGCCGGGCATGATGGCGATGCTGACCACCATCATCACCACGCCGTGCACAAGGCTGAGCACAAAGCCGTGGGTTGCGGCCGTCTCTGCCTTTTCGCGGTCGCCTGCGCCCAGATACAGCGCGATCATGGCGTTGATGCCGATGCCAAAGCCGATGGCAATGGCGTTGGAAAAGTTCTGGATGGGAAACACCAGACTTAACGCGGTCATGGCGTCCTCGCTGATGCGCGCCACAAACAGGCTGTCCACGATATTGTAGAGGCTGTTCACCAGCATGGAGACCACGTTGGGCAGTGCCATCGAGAGCAGCAGCGGCAGCACCGGCTTCTCCTTCATAAAAGTTTCGTTCATTGAAAAATTTCACCTGCTATCTGTAAAAAGTAAAAATGTGGAAGGCGCAGCACCGGCCTGCAGCCGGTTTCCGGCGCACAAAAAAGCCACACAATGGCCCTTGTGAGGTCATTGTGTGGCGAAAAGTAGCAATGTTGCTGTAAAAATCCACACGGTTTTTATGATCGCGGCAGCTGTCCGCGATATGCAGCCTGCGCATTTGCGGGCTGCAACTCCAGCAGAATACCACATTCTCAGCGGCGTGTCAAGGGGTTTTGGTACAAAAGTATGACTTTTGTAATCACTTGACCATTTTTACAGCAGGCGCTACAATAAGGCAAACCGGCTCTGAGGGAGGGCATTGTATATGAAATGGATGATCGCATCAGACCTGCACGGCTCCTATTATTATGCGCAGCAGCTGCAGCAGGCCTTTGAACGGGAGCAGGCCGACCGCCTGCTGTTTCTGGGAGACCTGCTCTACCACGGCCCCCGCAACGACCTGCCCCGGGACTACGCCCCCAAAAAGGTGATTCCGCTGCTGAACAGCCTTGCGCCCAGGCTGCTGTGTGTGCGCGGCAACTGCGACGCCGAGGTGGACCAGATGGTGCTCAATTTCCCGGTACTGGCAGACTACGCCGTGCTGCCGGTGGGGCAGCGGCTGGTCTACGTTACCCACGGCCATGTGTTCAACCTAAACCATCTGCCGCCCCTTGCCCCGGGGGACATTCTGCTCCACGGCCACACCCATGTGCCCGCATGGACAGACTTCGGGCAGGGGAACCTTTACCTGAACCCCGGCTCTGTGAGCATCCCCAAGGAAAACACTGCCCACAGCTACATGACCCTGGAGGGAAGCACCGCCTGTTGGAAGACCATGGAGGGCGCGTGCTACCACCAGCTGCAGTTGTGATAATGTTGTGATATTCCGGTTTTTGCCGGCAAAAGCTGGAAAAAGCCCTTGACGAACCGCCTGAAATGCTGTAAACTAAGTACAACCTTTAAAAATAGAGGGAGCTGTAAGCTTTGTACTGAACGCAGGCGGTGCAAAGTGTAGCAGTAAACCCCATAAGGCATCATAAAAAGACACCGGAGGCTTTGCATCAGCTTCCGGTGTTTTTTTGTGCGCCGCCGGGCTATCTTTTGCAGCGCGGTCATGCTACAATAGAAAGAAAACGTGAATTGCAGGAGGAATTATGGATTTTTACGGAACCATCGGCCCTGCCTGTGCCGATGTAAAGCTTTTGCAGCAGATGGTGGAAGCCGGTATGACCGGCATCCGCATGAACCTTTCTCACGGGCCGCTGGCAGCGCACAAGGACTGGCTGGCGCTGCTGCGCAAAGCCGGGGTCAAAAAGCTTCTCATTGATCTGCAGGGGCCGGAATTACGCATCGGCCGTCTGCCGCAGCCGCTGTCCCTGACCGCCGGGCAGACCGTGCGTCTGGGCGCGCAGGGCATCCCCTGCCCTGCCGCGCTGGTGCAGGGTGTGCAGCCTGGGCAGGAGCTGCTGCTGGATGACGGCAAGCTGCTGGCACGGGTGGACACCGCAGAGCCGGAAGCACTCGTGTGCACCGTAGTGCGGGGCGGAGTGCTGCAAAGCCGCAAAAGTCTGGCAGCACCGGGGGCGGACATCCAGATGCCCACCCTGACCACCGAGGACAAGGAGAACCTTGCCATCGCCGCCGGTTGCGGCGTTACCGGGGTCATGCTGCCCTTTGTGCGCGGCGCTGCGGATATCCGCAACCTGCGGCAGGCGCTGGCAGAGGCCGGTGCACCCGGGCTGAAGATTCTTGCCAAAATTGAAAACCTTGCGGGCGTACAGGCGCTGCCGGAGTTTTTGCCGCTGGTGGACGAGGTGGTCATTGCCCGGGGCGACCTTGGCAACGCCATGCCCCTGTGGGAGCTGCCCCGCTGCCAGAAGCAGCTTTCCGCCGCCTGCCGGGCAGCCGGTGTGCCCTTTATGGTGGTGACCCAGATGCTGGACAGCATGCACACCCGGGCGGTACCCACCCGCGCCGAGGTGAGCGACATCTACAACGCCGTACTGGACGGCGCATCCAGCCTGATGCTCACCGGCGAGACCGCCGCCGGGCAGTATCCGGTGCAGGCCATGGAGTATCTGGTGCGCACCGCCCGCACGGCGATGTAAGAGGAAGAATTATTTTTTATTTGGGCTTCCGAAAAGTCTGCGGACTTTTCGGAAGCCCTTTTTCACGGAAAGGGGGCGTGACCGAGAGATATTTTTCCGCAAAAGGATAGCATCTTTTGTCTGCTTCCTGTATAATACAGGTAAAATCAACTGAAGTCAGAAAGGTTTATCGTTTATGGGCATCGTAGTCATCGGAGCTGTTTTTGTGGATATCAAGGGCTATCCCCTTTCCACCTATATCCCCGGCGGGCGCAACGCCGGACGCATCGAGCAGGTACACGGCGGTGTGAGCCGCAACGTGGTGGAGGATATCGCCAACGTAGAGCTGCGCCCCACCTTTGTGGGTCTGGTGGATGACACCGGCATGGGACAGGATGTCATCGACAAGCTGCGCGACCACAAGGTGAACACCCAGTTCATCCGCCGCGTGAAGGACGGCATGGGCACCTGGCTGGCCGTGTTCAACAACGACGGCGATGTCTGCGCTGCCATATCGAAGCGGCCCGACACGACGCCGCTGACCGCATTATTAAAGGAAAAGGGCGACGAGATCTTTGCCGACTGCGACGGCATCGCCATCGAGTTTGATCTGGAGAAGGAGACCGTCAAGCAGATTTTGCACTACGCCAAAAAGTACCGCAAAAAGGTCTACGCCGCGGTCTCCAACATGAGCATTGCCATGGAGCGCCGCAGCCTCCTGCAGGAGGTCGACTGCTTTGTCTGCAACCAGCAGGAGGCCGGGCTGCTCTTCTCGGACGATTACGACCACCTTTCCCCCGCTGCCATGCGGGAGGTGCTGGCCGCCAACGTGCACAGCGCCAACATCCCCTGCATGGTGGTCACCATGGGCGGGCAGGGTGCCGTGTATGCCCGCGCCAACGGCGAAAGCGGCGTTGTGCCCGCCAAGAAGGTGGATGTCATCGACACCACCGGCGCGGGGGATGCTTTCTTCGCCGGGACGGTCATCGGCCTGACCTACGGCAAGACGCTGGCCGAGGCCTGCGAGATCGGCAGCCGCCTGGCCGCGTCGGTCATCTGCACATCGGAAAACGTCTGCCCGCGCTTTCTGCCGAGCGAGTTCGGCATCGACCCGAGCGGGCTTGAGCGCGAGCAGCTTTCGCTGGAGCTGTAATAGGGGAGAGGAGAAGGCCGCAGCCTTCTCCTCTTTCGCGTCAAAAGGTCTTTCCCAGCGCGTCGGCGCGGGCAAGGGCCTCGTCCATCCGTGAGCGCGCGTCCACGCGCTCGTCGTCCAGCCCCTCGGCGCAGAGCAGCTCAAATTTCGGGATGCCGAACATGGCGCACAGCGCCTTGAGCTGGCGCGCGCCCATCTCCATCCATTCCGTTTCTGGCAGGGAGTAATCCCCGCCGCGCGTGGTGACGAGCAGCAGCTTTTCCGCGCGGCAGCGGCCGACAAGCCCGCTTTCCTTGTAGCCGAAGCTGATGTCGCGCATGGAAACGCGCTCAAGGTAAATTCTCAGAATGGCGGGGAAGGATAATTCCCAGAACGGCGCAGCGAGCACGATGCGGTCCGCGCGGGCAAACTGCCATGCGTCGGCGAACAGCGGATCGTCGAGCTTCCCCGCTGCGGCGAGCGCGTCGCGGCGGGCCAGCACCTCGGGGTACTGCGGCTCGAGACGGTCGCGCATGAGATCGCGGTGAAGGATCGCGGTGTCCGGATTCGCGGCGGCGTAGGACGATAAAAAGCGTTCGGCGAGCATACGGGAGCGGGACTCCGCGCCCCGCACGCAGGCATCCACAAACAAAAGCTGCGGCATAGTCGGCCTCCTTTGGTCGGGAAAATCTTGCTCCCATTATATCCGCTTTGCCGCGGCGCGGCAAGCCGCGCTGAAAATTTTTCGCGCGGCCGTTGCCAAACGGCGAAAAACAGCGTATTATGCTTGCAGATCAATGCTCAAGAGGTGCCGTATGTTTCTTCTTTACATGAATCCCATTCTGATCGCCGCGGCGGTCGTGCCGGCGGTCTTTCTGCTCATCAGGGTCTATCGCGCCGACCGTCTGGAGCCGGAGCCGTCGGGGCTGCTGCTCTCGCTGATCCTGCGCGGCGTGTTCGCCACGGTCATCGCGATGGTGCTCGAGGAGCTCGGCTCGGCCCTGCTCGGGAGCGTCTATGCGGAAAACTCCCTGCCCTACAACGTCATCATGTACTTTGTCATCGTCGCCTTTTCCGAGGAGGGCGCAAAGTATATCCTGCTCCGCCGCCGGACATGGCGCTCGGACGCCTTCAACTGCCAGTTCGACGGCGTGGTGTACGCCGTGTTCGTCTCGCTCGGCTTCGCCCTGTGGGAAAATCTCGGCTACGTCGCCATGTACGGCCTGAGCACCGCGCTCGTGCGCGCCGTGACCGCAGTCCCCGGCCACGCCTGCTTCGGCGTGTTCATGGGCGTCTACTACGGCCGCGCCAAGCGCTATGACAACGACGGCGACTTCGTGAAGGCCAAGCGCTGCCGCACGATGGCGGTCCTGATGCCCGCGCTGCTGCACGGCGCCTACGATTTCATCGCCACGATGGAGGACCCTAACTGCGAATGGATGTTCCTTGTCTTTGTGCTGTTCGCCGTGTCGCTGAAGCTCGTGCGTGTCGGCTCGCACAGCGACCGCTACATCGACGGCGGCGAGGGTCCGCTGTTCTTCGGATAACGGCATAAGAAAAGAGACGAAAGCGCGTGCTTTCGTCTCCTTTTTTTCATCGCATCCGCCGCTTATTCGGCGGCGTATTCCAGACCGTTCATGCGGCAAAGCGTGTTGATGACCGCGAAGATGATGACCGCGCCGAGGTTGGCGGTGGTGTTGTCCTGATCGAAGCGAGGGGATATCTCGCAGATGTCGAAGCCACGGACCTTGCGCGTGCGCAGAACGTGCTTGAGCAGCGGCAGCACGACCTCGGGATCGAGTCCCAGCGACTGCGGCGCGCTGACGCCGGGCGCGAAGGCCGAGGAGAACACGTCCGTGCAGACGGTGATGTAGGCGTCGCGGCAGTGGTAGAGGAAGGTGTCCATGCGCTCCAAAATAGACTCCATGTTGCTGCCCTGGATCTCCTTGGCGAGCACATAGTCCACGCCCAGCTCCCGCGCCTTTTTGAACAGGCTCACGGTGTTACTGTGCTGCTGGATGCCGATGGGGAAGTAGTGGTACGGCGTGCCCTCGGCCCTGCACACGTCCGCCATCTGGCGGAACATCGTGCCGGAGGAATTGCCCATGTCGTAGGGGCGCAGGTCGAAGTGCGCGTCGAAGTTCACGATGCCGAGCTCCGGCGTGCGGCCCTTGTCCTTGAGGTAATTGTGCTGGCCCTGAAAGTGGCCGAAGGTCGTCTCGTGACCGCCGCCGAGCACGATGGGGAAGAGCCTGCGGCGCAATATCTCCTCGACCGCGAGGCCCAGCTCACGCTGGCCCTCCTCAAGAGAGATCTCGTCGCAGACGATGTCGCCCGCGTCGAAGAGCTTGACCTCCTGCGAAAAGGTGCAGGGCAGGTTCGACATCTGACCGCGCACGAAGTCCGGCGCGAGCGCCGTGCCGGTGCGGCCCTTGTTGCGCGCCACGCCCTTGTCGCTGCAAAAGCCGACAAAGGCAAAGCCGAGCGCCCCGTCGAACGGCGCACCGCCGTCGTTGAGATCGAGCGGCTGCACCCACTGGTGCCAGCGGAAGGCGTCGTAATCGCTGTCGCTGTCCACGCGGCCCTTCCAGCAGGGCATGGCGCTGACATAATGATCCAAAAGCATGAAAAAGCCTCCAATCCGAAAATTTATTCGTCC
>OMCU01001146.1_pt1 | contig 11812 bp, 15 predicted proteins | sample 1645081 | NCBI WGS metagenome assembly OMCU01 (sample SAMEA103958122, study PRJEB25191) | human gut metagenome | biome: human-associated habitat [ENVO:00009003]; feature: intestine environment [ENVO:2100002]; material: feces | place: Germany | collected 2013/2015 | reverse complement strand
GCGGGGCTTTTGCACTTGATGTCAAAACGGGGCGGGCGGATGACAGGCATCCGCCCCTACAGAACGGAGATTTACTGCTTAGTGGTCCTGCTTGTCGGTCTCCTCGGCAGAGTCGTCCTCGGTGCCTTCAAGCTCGATGTCGAAGGTCGCGCCGCAGTGCGGGCAGACCAGATCGCCCTCGGGATCCATCAGGGTCTCCTCGTCCAGCGTGGAGATCTGGCCGCAGTTCGGGCAGGTCACCTCATACATGGTGCTGTCGTCCTCGGCGTCCTCCTCGTCATCCTCGTCCTCATCGGCGTAGATGTCGCTGACGACGTCGTCCAGATCCTGGTCGAGGGTCTCCAGCTCGTCGTACACCTGATCCAGGGCGTTGTCGTGCTCGGTGACCTGGGCGGCCATCTCCTCCAGCAGGTCCATCATGGCGGCAATGACCTTGCCGTTCTTGGAGTCTGCGTCAAAATCCATACCGGTCATCAGGCCGCGGATGTAGGCGGCCTTTGCATTCAGATCCATAGCCATAGTCAAAATCCTCCCTAATGTTAAAAAATGCCGGGCGCGGCGGTACGGCCAGGCCCGGCAAAGAGAACCTAATCAGTTCACGCGCTCCATATACTCGCCGGTGCGGGTATCGATGCGGATCTTGTCGCCCTCGTTGATGAACAGGGGGACGCGGATCTCGGCACCGGTCTCAACGGTGGCGGGCTTCAGGGTGTTGGTGGCGGTGTTGCCGGCCAGACCGGGCTCCGTCTCGGTGACCTCCAGGTCCATGAAGTTGGGGCACTCCAGGCCGAACACGCTGCCCTTATAGCTCAGCACCTTGCACACGGTGTTCTCGGTGATGAAGCGGAACGCATCGCCCAGCAGGTCCTTGCCCAGGGGCACCATGTCGAAGGTCTCCTGGTCCATGAAGTAATACAGGTCGCCGTCGTTATAGCTGTAAGCCATGTCCTTGCGCTCCACGAAGGCTTCCTCGAACTTTGCGGTGGGGTTGAAGGAAGTTTCGGTGACGGCGCCGGTGACGATGTTCTTCATCTTGGTGCGCACGAAGGCCGCGCCCTTGCCGGGCTTGACGTGCTGGAATTCCACGACCTGCATGATCTTGCCGTCCATTTCAAAGGTCTTACCGTTACGGAAATCGCCGGCGGTAATGGTTGCCATATGTGTATCCTCCCATGTCATGAGAAAATAATCCTCAGCGGGAGTATTTCCTCGTATTCAAAAATTTGCCTATACAACTCTATTATTTTACACGATAATAGGCGCTATTGCAAGAGCCAGACGGGATTTTTTCCCGGTTTTCCCGAAAAATCAGTCTCCAACAAAGCAAAGTTAAAAAGCCTCGCAGAGTTCACGGCCCGCAGGCCGTGAATCAAGTGCAATCCGTTTTTTGCGGCGGCGTGTACGTCGCAAAAAACACTTTGCGCGGAGAGAGTGTATCCCGCCGGGACGGCGGGATGCGCGGTTCGGAGCGAAACCTATATTCACAAAAAGGCGCAGCCTTTTTGTGAAGAAATGCCCGCCCCCGGTTTCCCGGGGGCGGTTTTTCTTGTCAAACGCCCCCCGGTCTGCTACAATGGGGAAAAACACACAGGAGGTGAGACCATGGAGGAGCATGCGGTCTATCGGGTGCTGATGGTGGAGGATGACCGGGGCATCGCCCAGGCAGTGCAGACCCAGGGAGAGCTGTGGAATTTACAGGTGCGGCAGGTCCGGGATCTGCGGCACGTGATGGAGGAGTTCGCCGCCTTTGACCCCCATCTGGTACTGCTGGACATCGGCCTGCCCTGCTTCGACGGCGACCACTGGTGCACGGAGATCCGCCGGGTCTCCCGGGTTCCGGTGATTTTTATCTCATCGGCGGCGGACAATATGAACATCATCATGGCCATGAACCTGGGTGCTGACGACTTCATCGCCAAGCCCTTTGACCAGAGCGTGCTGATGGCCAAAATTCAGGCCCTGCTGCGCCGGACCTACGACTTCGGGGCCTCGGCTCCGGTGCTGGAGCACCGGGGTGCCCTGCTGAACACCGGGGACAACACCCTGACCTATCAGGGCCAGCGGGTGTCCCTGACGAAAAACGAATACCGTATCCTGCTGTGCCTGATGCAGAGCAAGGGCCGGGTGGTGAGCCGGGAGAAGCTCATGGAGCGCCTGTGGGAAACCGACAGCTTCGTGGACGAGAACACCCTCACCGTGAACATCGGCCGTCTGCGGAAAAAGCTGGACGCCGCCGGTCTGCCGGGGTTCATCACCACCCGGGTGGGCCTGGGCTATATGGTGGGGTGAGGGCCATGCTGACCGGATATCTGCGGCAGCGGCGCAGGACGCTGCTGGCGTTTTTCCTGTTCGGCGGCATCTTCGCCGCCGCCTTCGCCCTGTACCAGCTGCCGCTGCGGGCGGTGGCCTATCCCTTTGTGCTGTGCGCCGCAGCCGGGGCGGTGCTGCTGGCCCTGGACTATCGCCGGGTCCTGCGGCAGCACCGGCGGCTGGAGCTGCTGCGGCAGCTGCCGGAGGAGCTGGCCGACGCCCTGCCCCCGGCGGACACGGTGAAGGAGGCCGACTACCGCAGCCTTGTGACCCTGCTGGCGGAAAGCCGCCGGGCCATCCGCACCCAGGAGGAGCAGCGCTACAGCGACATGGTGGACTACTACACCATGTGGGCCCACCAGATCAAAACCCCCATCGCCTCCATGCGCCTGACCCTGCAGAACGAGGACTCCGACCTGGCCCGCTCCCTGTCCGGGGACCTGATGCGGGTGGAGCAGTATGTGGAGATGGTGCTGGTGTTCCTGCGGCTGGACAGCAGCACCACCGACTATGTGATCCGCTCCCACAGCCTGGACGATATCGTGCGCCCGGCGGTGCGGAAGTTCGCCGGGGAGTTCATCCGCCGCCGTCTGCGGCTGGACTATCAGCCCCTGGACCGCACCGTGGTCACCGACGCCAAGTGGCTGGGCTTCGTGGTGGAGCAGGTGCTGTCCAACGCCCTGAAATACACCGCAAGCGGCTCCGTGACCATCGCCATGGACGGCGATGACCTGTGCATCCGGGACACCGGCATGGGCATCGCACCGGAGGACCTGCCCCGGATCTTCGACCGGGGGTTCACGGGCCTCAACGGCCGCCGGGACACCCGGGCCAGCGGCATCGGGCTGTACCTGTGCCGCCGGATCTGCCGCAGCCTGGGCCACACCATCCGGGCCTCCTCCGTGCCCAACCAGGGAACGGAAATCCGCATCGGTCTGGGCCAGAAGAAAACGTTGCCGGAGTGAAAATCGCCCCAAATCGCAAACAAAACACGACACCCCGTCAGGGGTGTCGTGTTCTTCTATCTTAACACTTTTCCATATGTAAAACAACTGAAAATTTACATAAAATTAACACTTAAAAATTGTCGAATATTGCCCCTTGCAAGATCAAAACCAGAGGTATATAGTATGAAATGTGATTTTTCGGTAAACAACTTTACAAAACCCATGCGAACTCCGGAAAAAGTCAACTTTTTTCGGGTCTAGTTTTTTTGGGCAAAAATTGCAAAAGCGCCATAAGCTGATGTTAAGGAAGCGTTAACGGCGATTTTGCCGGAAGGGAGGCGGAACCATGACAAGAGAGGACGCAGTGGAGCGGCTGTGCGATGTATACGGCGGCAGCTTCGACATCACCCGCTGTGAGGAGGCGGAGCTTCCCCTGGCGGCGAAGATGGACTTTTATGTCCACAACTCCAAGTATGTGCTGTCAAAAAAAGCCAAGCTGTGGGAGGCCAACAGCTTTGAATATGTGTATCTGTTCACCGTTCCGCACCTGACCCGGGAGATCTACGAGCAGTGTGAGCGCCTGGCCTACGAGCAGGGCAGGGCCCGCATCCGGCCCGGTCCCAACCACATGTACACCTATATCTCCGCCATCTTCCTGTGCGACTCCTGCGACCCGGAGGCACGGAAGGCCCTGAAGCGGTGCCGCCGGTACGAGAGCTTCCGGCTGTCCTATTGGGGATGGATGGATTTTCATACCGCTCTGGTGGTGCTCCCGGAGGAATCCGTGGCCACCAACGCCAGCGGACACAGTGCAGCGCAGGTGCTCAAACGGGCCCTGTTTCATAAGCAAAAGAGAAAATTGTTTCGAAAGGAGAGAAGTTTATGAATGCTGCTTTGTTCCTGATCATTGGCGTTGCCGTGCTGATCGTAGGATATATTTTCTACGGCGGCTGGCTGGCCAAGAAGTGGGGCGTGGATAACTCCCGCGTCACCCCTGCCCACGAGCTGGAAGACGGCAAGGACTATTGTCCCGCCAAGGCTCCCGTTCTGATGGGCCATCACTTTTCCTCTATCGCCGGCGCAGGCCCCATCAACGGCCCCATCCAGGCCGCTGTGTTCGGCTGGGTCCCCGTTATGCTGTGGGTCCTGATCGGCGGCATCTTCTTCGGCGGCGTCCATGATTTCGGCGCCCTGTTCGCCTCCATTCGCCATAAGGGCGAGTCCATCGGCGAGGTCATCGGCGACGCCATCGGCGCCCGGGCCAAGAAGCTGTTCATCATCTTCGCGTATCTGACCCTGATCCTGGTGGTGGCTGCATTTGCCTCCATCGTGGCCAACACCTTCAAGGCCACCTATGTGGACGGCGTGCTGGATAAGGCCGCTTCCGCCGCCAACGCCTCCACCGCCATCATCTCCATCATGTTCATCCTGATGGCCATCGTCTTCGGCTTCTTTGTCTATCGCCGGAATGCTCCTCTGGGCATCTCCACCGTCATCGGCGTCATCGGCATCGCCGTGTGCATGTACATCGGCCTCCAGTGGCACCCCATTTACCTCAGCGGCAACGTCTGGATGATCATCGTTGGCGTGTATATCGCCATCGCATCCGTCACCCCCGTGTGGATCCTGCTGCAGCCCCGTGACTATCTGAGCTCCTTCCTGCTGTATGCCATGATGATTCTGGCGGTCGTGGGCATCATCGGCTGCCACCCCACCGTGGATATGCCCGCCTTCACCGGCTTCAAGGACACGCTGGCTCCCTCCGGCACCTCCCTGGGCTACATGTTCCCCGCCCTGTTCGTGACCATCGCCTGCGGCGCCGTGTCCGGCTTCCACTCCCTGGTGGGCTCCGGCACCACCGCCAAGCAGCTGGATCAGGAGAAGGACGCCAAGCCCATCGCTTACGGCGGTATGCTGATCGAGTGCGCTCTGGCCCTGATCTCCGTCTGCGCCGTTGGTTACATCTGGGCGCAGTATGCTGACGGCACCACCGTGACCCCCACCGTGGTGTTCGCCACCGGCCTTGCCTCCATGTTCTCCAAGGTGTTCGGCGCCGGTTGCTACAACGTGGTGTATTCCATGCTGATCCTGGCCGTGTCCGCTTTCTGCCTGACCTCCGTGGATACCGCCACCCGTCTGGCCCGCTATATGTTCCAGGAGTTCTTCACCGCCCCCGGTGAGAGCCGCGAGAATATGCCCGGCTGGAAGAAGGTCGTGACCAACCCCTATGTGGCCACTGCCATCACCGTGGTGGCCGGCGTGGCCCTGGGCATGACCGGTTATGCCAAGATCTGGGCTCTGTTCGGCGCTGCCAACCAGCTGCTGGCCGCCCTGGGTCTGTTGGCTGTGTGCTGCTGGCTGGGCAAGATCGGCCGCAACAACAAGATGTTCTACTTCCCCATGTTCTTCATGCTGATTGTGACCCTGACCTCCCTGGCGTTCACCATCAAGGCCCAGTTTGCCGGTATTGCTGCCGGCGGCGAGGGTGTTGCCTGGTTCTACATCCGCGCGATCATCGCCATCCTGCTGGTGGTTCTGGCCATCGTGCTGGTGGTGGAGGGCATCCAGGCCCTGTCCCGCAACAAGAAGGCTGCCGCCGCCAAGTAACGGCCGCGTGACACCTTCCGCTGCATAAAGCAATATAACAAATCCCGCCCCCGGCAATCCGTTCCTCGCGCAGCGGCCCGCTGAGGGCAGCGGGCCCTACGGACGGCTTCCGGGAATCCTCCCATTTCCGGCAATCTCCCGGTACACCTGGCGCCCCACGCCCCCCTGAACGCCGAAACAGCCGTCTGACCGACGGCTGCTTCAACACGATTCACTTTCATATCCGCTTCCGATACACCAGGCTGTCCTCTTTTCCGAAGGCCCGGGCGGCATGCGCCACGGTGATGGCCGCCTCCCGGGAATAGGGGAAGAACAGCAGCACCGGGGTCTTGAAGGTCAGCACGATGACCTTGGGGGTTACCACGCACACGTCCCAGTCCGCCCAGTCGAAATGGGTGGGCTTGCCCTTTTCGTTCTCCTCCCGGATGCCGCCGGCGTCGAAGTTTACGGTGCCGTCGGGGCCGTTCTGCTGCCGGAACTGCTGCCAGCTGTGCCGGTAATTCCGCCGCATCATACCCCGCAGCACCAGCTCCATCACGCCGCAGCCCGCGCACACCCCGGTCATGGCCCAGGACATGCCGCCCAGCTCCAGCAGGGCCGTCATGGCCCCCAGCACCGCCGCCAGGATCAGAAAGGCGATCCCCCGCCGCAGCAGTCCCCGGGCATACCAGGTGAAGCTGCGGCACCGGGCGTCATGCTTTTTCAGCCAGCGCCGCCGGGCCGCGATGCCCTGGGCCAGGTCAAATAGCCGCTCCGTGTCCGTCAGGTGATAGTGCAGCTGGAAGAAGGTCTCCCCTGTCATGCCCGCTCAGCCGCCAGGGCCTCCTCCAGGGCGTGGGCCATCTGGTCGGGGCAGGAGGTGGGCTTGGGGCCGCAGTGAATGCCCTTCATCCGCTCAATGGCGTCCTGGGCGTTCATGCCCACCACCAGGCGGCTGATGCCCTGCAAATTGCCGTTGCAGCCGCCCTCCACGCTGACGCTCTTGATCACGCCGTTCTCCAGCTCCACGGTCATCTTCCGGGAACAGACGCCCCGGGGGGTATAAGTATAGGTCATATCGCTCAAACTCCTTTTGTGTAATCAGGAGTCCATTATACCCCAGACCGGCGGATTTGGCAAGACCTACGCCCGCTGCTGCTTCCGCTGCAATTGCAATCGGTCGGCGATCATGGCGATAAACTCGGAGTTGGTGGGCTTGCCCTTGGCGGAATTCACCGTATACCCGAAGTATTTTTGCAGCGTCTCGATGTCCCCCCGGTCCCAGGCCACCTCGATGGCGTGGCGGATGGCCCGCTCCACCCGGGACGGCGTGGTGCAGAAGCGCTTGGCTACCTCGGGATACAGTACCTTTGTCACGGCGTTGATCACATCCATGTCGTCCACGGCGATCATGATGGCCTCCCGCAGGTACTGATAGCCCTTGATGTGGGCGGGCACACCGATCTCATGGATAACAGAGGTCACCAGATTCTTCAGCTCCGCCGCAAAGGGAGCCTCCTCCTGCTCCGGTGCGGCGGCCTGCCGCATCAGCTCCAACAGGGACTCCTCGTTCACCGGCTTGGGCAGGAAGAAATACACGCCCATTTCCATGGCCTGGGCCACGGTCCGGCGGCTGCAGAAGGAGGACACCACGATGGTCCGGGGCGCGCCCTGGCCCAGCTGGTTCAGCTGCCGCAGCAGCCCGAACCCGTCCAGGCCCGGCAGCACCACGTCCGTCACCAGCAGCTGCGGCCGCAGCCGCCGCACCAGGTCCAGGGCCTGGTCCCCATTTTCCGTGCTGCCTGCCACATGGAACTCGCCGGTGCCCTCCATCCGTTGTCGCAGCATGGTCCGAAACTCCTCATTGGCGTCTGCCAATACCACTGTTACCTTGTTTTCCATTTTGTTCCAACCCTTTTCCACACAATTTACACAGCCAAGGCTGTCGGTTTCACGGCAAACCAACATTTGTCGCTTGACCTGCATATAATTTACCAGGATTGGACAGGTTTTTCAAGGGGTAATTGTCGAATACTCATAATTTCTTTTCGACAAAACCATGTTAATTTGTTGTAAGTGACATATATTGTGGTTCTTAACAGGTCTTTAGCCAGCATCTTGTTATCCACCGCGAACGAAATTTGCCCGATAGGACTCGTTGATTTCCCGCAGCTCCCGCTTTCCCTCGATATACGGGCGGTACATCTCCTCCACTCGTCCTCCGCCGAGATTGCCGCACCCGCTGCACCCGCCGCAGCCGCCGTCGCACAGGGCCCGCCGGACGATCTCCTCCCGCTGGGCCCGGGTGGTGTCCTTGATGAGCACCGATTTCATATGCCGCACCTCCCCTCCTGGTCAGTATACCCCCGCCCCGGCGCTATATGCCCAAATTTTTTGTTCCGGACGCCAAATTTCGCCTTGACATTTTGGCTAAAATCCTGTATGATACTCCATGTTGTAAAGCATCATAACTTTACATAGGAGGGACCATCGTGAAGAACCAGACCTATCGCATGACGATGCTGTTCGATTTTTACGGCGAGGTCCTGACCCCGCGGCAGAAGGAATTCTTCGACCTGTACTATAACGAGGACCTGTCCCTGGCCGAGATCGCGGAGAATTACGGCATCTCCCGCCAGGGCGTCCGGGACGTGATCGTCCGGGCCGAGGCCATCATGACCGACCTGGAGGACAAAACCGGCCTCATGAAGCGCTTTATGCTGATGCAGCAGCAGGTGCAGGCCATTCTCGACGCCGCCGAGAAGATCCAGACCGTCAACTACCGGCAGTATGACAACCCGGAGCTGGCCCGTCTGGCCAACGAGATCACGCGCAGCGCCCAGGCGCTGAAGGAGTAACACCTATGGCATTTGAAGGACTTTCCGAAAAATTAAGCGCCACATTCAAACGCCTGCGGGGCAAGGGCCGCCTGACGGAGGCCGACGTCCGGGAGGGCATGCGGGAGGTCCGCCTGGCCCTGCTGGAGGCCGACGTCAGCTATAAGGTGGTCAAGGACTTTGTGGCCCAGGTCACCGAGCGCTGCGTCGGCGCCGACGTGCTGGACAGCCTCACCCCCGCCCAGCAGATCGTGAAGATCGTCAACGAGGAGCTGGTGCAGCTGATGGGCGGCACCAACGCCAAGCTGACCTTCGCCTCCAAGGGCCCCACCGTTGTGATGATGGTAGGTCTGCAGGGCGCCGGCAAGACCACAAACGGCGCCAAGCTGGCGGGGCTCATGCGCCGCCAGTTCGGCAAGCGCCCCCTGCTGGTGGCCTGCGACGTATACCGTCCCGCCGCCATCACCCAGCTGCAGGTGGTGGGCAAGCAGCTGGACATCCCCGTTTTCGAGATGGGACAGGCCAACCCCGTGCACATTGCCGAGGAGGCCATCAAATACGCCCGGGACCACGGCCACGACATGGTGTTTCTGGACACCGCCGGCCGTCTGCACGTGGACGAGGCCCTGATGAACGAGCTGAAGAACATCAAGGCCAAGGTTCATCCCAACGAAATTCTCCTGGTGGTAGACGCCATGACCGGCCAGGATGCCGTCAACGCCGCCACCGCCTTTGACCAGGCCCTGGGCATCGACGGCGTCATGCTCACCAAGCTGGACGGCGACGCCCGAGGCGGCGCGGCCCTGTCCATCCGGGCCGTCACCGGCAAGCCCATCAAGTTCGTGGGTACCGGCGAAAAGCTGGACATGATCGAGCCCTTCCACCCCGACCGCATGGCCGGGCGGATACTGGGCATGGGCGATATGCTCACGTTCATCGAAAAGGCCGAGCAGCAGTACGACGAGGAGCAGGCCCGGAAGCTGGAGGAAAAGCTCAAGAAAAACCGCCTGACCCTGACGGACTACATGGAGCAGATGGACCAGCTGCAAAAAATGGGCAACCTGGGCCAGCTGGCCGGGATGCTGCCCGGTGACATGGGCAAACAGCTGGACGCCGCCAACCTGGACGAAAAGCAGCTGGGCCGCACCCGAGCCATTATCCAATCCATGACCCCTCTGGAGCGGGAAAATCCCTCCATCCTCAACGCCAGCCGCAAAAAGCGCATTGCCGCCGGCTGCGGCTTGCAGGTGTCGGATGTGAACCGGCTGCTGAAGTCCTTCGAGATGCTCCAGCAGCTCACCAAGTCCATTTCCAAGGGCCGCTTCGGCGGCTTCGGAGGTCCCGGCGGCATGCCTACCCTGGGCAAGGCCAAAAAGGGCAAGCTCCAGGGCTTCGGTCGGAAAAAACGTTTGAAATAAGTGCACAGGCATTTATATAATCTGAAATTACATTACAATTTGGAGGAAAAACATCATGGTTAAGATTCGTCTGAGAAGAATGGGCGCCAAGAGGGCTCCTTACTATCGCGTGGTCGTGGCGGATTCCCGCTATCCCCGCGACGGCCGCTTCATCGAGGAGATCGGCACTTATAACCCCTGCGTCTCCCCTGCCGAGATCAAGATCGACGCTGACCGCGCCCGTGAGTGGATCAAGACCGGCGCTCAGCCCACCGACACCGTTCGCGCCCTGCTGAAGAAGGTCGACGTTCTGTAAGGCAGGGGCACCATGAAGGAACTGCTGCTCTACATCGCCAGGAGCCTTGTGGACCACCCGGACCAGGTCACGGTGACGGAGGTGGAAAACGGCGACGAGCTGACGCTGGAGCTGCGCGTGGCCCCCGAGGATATGGGTAAGGTCATCGGCCGCCAGGGCCGCATCGCCAAGGAGATCCGCACGGTCGTGCGCTCCTATGCCCAGCGCACAGGCGTCAAGGCATCCGTGGATATTGTGGACTGATCGTCCGATATCCCTGCAATGGCTGAAAAAAGAGACAGACACTTTCGTGTCTGTCTCTTTTTTACGCATTTTCGTCCAGGTTGCGGAATACCGGCCGCAGCAGCAGGGCCGTCACATAGCTGAGGCTGCTGTATCCGATCAGCACCCACACGATGCTCAGGTAGAACCCCACCTCCGGGATAAACACGCTTACCCCCACCGGCACCGCCCAAACGGCCCAGATCAGCAGCATCCGGGGCAGGTGCCCCACCGCCACCAGCATGGCGTTTTTCAGGTGGTTGCGCCAGGTGTTTTCATACCGGGCCATCAGCGGGAAGGCGAAGGTCATCACCATGGCCGCCAGCTGCAAGGCGAACACCGCCAGCAGCTCCCACAAAAACGAGTCGTTCAGCCGGGCCATATACAGGTCGAAGCCGCACAGGGCCGCCACCGCCAGCAAAATCAGCCACACCGGCGTGGCTTTTTTCCAGTTTTCGCCCCAGGCCCGGAAGAATTGCCGGGCAACGTGGCCGTCCTCCCCGGCGATGAGCTTTCCCAGCACCTGGTACAGGGCGGCGCAGGAGGCCCCCATGGTCACCACCGGCAGCGAGCACACCAGCCACAGCACATTCAGAACGATCAGGCTCCAAACCCGCTCCATGCCCCGGGCAAAGGCCCCGTTGGGGTCAAAAAACGACTTCAGCAACGCTTATTCCCCCTTCAGCAGGTCCCGGAACCGGTGGGGCGTCTCCTGTCCCGCCAGCACCCGGGAGGCTCCGGCGGCCAGGGCCTCCATCTCGAACTCACCGGCCATAACCTCCACCGGCGCGATAAATCCTACCTTTTGGGTCAGGTAATCCGTCACGTACCGGGAGTGGGCAATGCCGCCGGTGAGGATGATGCGGTCGATGCGGCCGTCTGCGGCGGCGGCCAGGGCCCCAATGGACTTGGCCGCGGTATACAGCATGGCGTCGTACACCATCCGGGCCTTCTCGTCCCCGGCGGCGATACGGCGCTCCACCTCCATGGCATCGCTGGTGCCCAGGTGGGCCAGCAGGCCGCTTTTGCCCCGCACCAGCTTCATCATCTGCCCCCGGTCATACTTGCCGGAGTAGCAAAGCTTCACCAGCTGTTCGGCGGCAATGCCGCCGCTTCGCTCCGGGGCAAACAGCAGCTCGTCGTCCCGGACGTTGTCCA
>OMCU01001130.1_pt1 | contig 11896 bp, 6 predicted proteins | sample 1645081 | NCBI WGS metagenome assembly OMCU01 (sample SAMEA103958122, study PRJEB25191) | human gut metagenome | biome: human-associated habitat [ENVO:00009003]; feature: intestine environment [ENVO:2100002]; material: feces | place: Germany | collected 2013/2015 | reverse complement strand
CCCGCAAAGAGCTGCCCGCACTGAACCATGCTCTGGAGCAGCACGCAGCAAAAGCTCCTACCTGTACGGAACCCGGCTGGGATGCTTACGAAACCTGCTCCCGCTGCGACCATACCACCTATGCGGAGCTGCCCGCGCTGAACCACGATTTGGAGCAGCACGCAGCAAAAGTCCCCACCTGTACGGAAATCGGCTGGGATGCTTACGAAACCTGCTCCCGCTGCGACCATACCACCTATACAGAGCTGCCCGCGCTGAACCATGATTATCAGGCTGTTACCGTAGCCCCCACCTGTGAAACAGACGGCTATACTGTTTTTACCTGCTCCCGCTGCAAAGACAGCTACACCGCAGACCCGACCGGTAAACTGGGACACCAGTTCGGTGCATGGTCCCCGAACGGAACCGGCTCTCAGAGCGCCGATTGTCTGCGAGATGGCTGTGCGCACACTGGCAGCACGGATTGCCGGAAGTTTACTTTCCGCACTGCGGAAGGCGAAGCTCTGACCTTCTGCCCCGTGTGCGGGCAGGCAGAAAACGCCGCGCAGCTGGAAAAGATCGAAGCCGCAACGGCGTGGGCTAACAGCGGCAGTCTTTCTGCGGAGGATGTGACCGCACGGACGAATGGGGAATACCTGAGTGTGGCCTTTGAGACCGCAGGCAGCCTGACGCAGCCCACCGGCCGGGTAAGGCTCGCGCTGCCCGCCGGATTGCTGGAAGGCAAAAAGCTTGTGCGCATTGCCCCGGACGGCACACAGACGGAGATGCCGTTTGAAACAGAGCGCGGAAAGCTCATCTATACGCTGGATTTTGCAAACAGCGCGCTGCCTGTGATGCTCTTCCGGCTGGTACCCCAGCCCACCGCCCTCTGAACGCTTTTACAGCGCGCAAACGATAAACCATAAAATGCCCGCCCACCGTGGTTTTCCACAGGTGGGCGGGCATTCTTTTGTGTTTTTTGGGCATAAAAATACCCCCGGAGGATGCAGCGTTTTTTACGCTGTCTACTCTGGGGGCAGGATAGCAAGCGCTGCGCGGCAGCTCCCGGAAGCGGACACTGTCTTGCTGAAAAAGCACTTCCTAGCGCTGCTCCTCCGGCGGGCAGCAGCTCTCCCAGGGGATGAGCTTGTGCGGCACGATGATCTTTGTGGCCAGAAGGTTCGGGTTCTCGATGTGGTTGATGGTCTGGCTGGCGGCTTCCATGCCCAGCTGGTAGGGGTTGACGTCCACGGTGGTCAGCTGTGGGCTGCCCTGCCCTTTGTTGCGGAGTGCCCCTTGGCAAACCGGACGGGATTGCGCTATAATAGAGCCGTAACAGTTCCACAAAGGTGTGGTAAGGGAGGTGCGGTCATGATCCGGGTGGCGATCGTAGAGGACGACGCGGAGGTGCAGGGGGTATTGCAGGAGTATGTTCGGCGGTATACCCGGCAGTACGGGACAGAGTTTGAAGTGACGGTCTTTGCGGACGGCGTGGATATTCTGGAGGATTACCGCGCGGTCTACGACATTATTTTTCTGGATGTGGAGATGAAGCATCTGGACGGCATGACCACGGCAGAGCGCATCCGGCAGATGGATGCAGACGTCATCCTGATCTTCATCACCAATATGGCGCAGTACGCCATCCGGGGCTACTCGGTGGGAGCGCTGGACTATGTGCTGAAGCCGGTGCCCTACTTTGCCTTTTCGCAGCAGCTGCTCAAAGCCGTTGCCCGGCTGGAAAAGCGGGCAAAGCACTACCTGACTGTGCCGGTGGAGGGCGGGCTGCGCCGGCTGGACACCGCAAGCATCTATTATCTGGAAAGCGAGGGGCACCGGGTGCATTTTTATACCGATGAGGGCGATTTTTCCGCCCCCGGCGCCCTCAAGGCCTTTGAGGAAAAGCTGGCAGACTGCCCCTTTGCCCGCTGCAACAGCGGCTACCTTGTCAATCTGGCACAGGTGCGGGAGCTGCGGCAGAGCACCGTGCAGGTGGGCCCCTGCGAGCTGCAGGTCAGCCGCCCCAAGCGTAAGGCTTTTCTTGCCGCACTGACCGACTACATCGGAGGTGAAGGCTCATGACCGCGCTGCCGGATATCCCCCGGCTGTACACCGCCCTTGCGGAGTGTCTGGCGGTATTGCTGGTCACACCGGCACTGATGCCCCGCTTTTCCAGGGCAGTTACCGTGGGTGTCACCCTGCTGTGGGCGGCGGTGCTGTCGGCCTTTCTGGGACTGACGGGCAACGTGCCCGGCGGGCTCTGGATCCCCTGCATGGCAGCGGCCATCGGGTTTTCCTACTTATATTTATGGGGTGTGTGGAGCATCACCCTGCTGGAAGCCGGGTATCACTGCGCCCGGGCGTTTATTCTGGCAGAGCTTGCCGCCAGCGTGGAGTGGCAGCTGCACTGCGCCCTCTGGCCCGCCCGCGGCCCATGGGAGCCCCTGTCTTTGCTGCTGCTGGCGCTGGTGTATGGGACGCTGTTCGGCATCATGTGCTATCTGCAGCACCGCCGTCCCCAGCCCGCCGGGCACTTACAGATCGGCGGCAGCGCCGCCCTGACGGCGGTCATGCTGGCGCTGACCGCCTTTGCGGTGAGCAATCTGGGCTTTCTGCCCGGCAGCGAGATCAACATGAGCATTTTTTCCATCCGCACCTTGGTGGATTTTTCCGGCGTGCTGATCTTATCTGTGCAGCACGAGCAGCTGCAGGAGAACGCTTTGCACAGCGAGCTTGCCGCCATGGACGAGGTGTTGCACCGCCAGTACGAGCAGTACAAGCGCAGCAAGGAGGGCATCAACCTCATCAACCGGCGGTACCATGAACTGAAAGTCCAGCTTGCCGCCATCCGTGCCGAGCGCGACCAGGCCAAGCAGGACGCCGCGCTGGCCGAAATGGAGAGCGGCATCCGTCAGTACGAGGCCGAGAACAAGACCGGCAACCCGGTGCTGGATACCCTGCTCACCGCCAAGACCATGGAATGCCAGCAGGAGAACATTACCATCACCAGCGTGGCAGACGGCAGGATGCTGGGCTTTCTCACCATCCGGGAGCTGTGCACCATTGTGGGCGTGGCGCTGGACAACGCCATTGCCGCCGTGCGCGCCGAGCCGGACCCCGAAAAGCGGCTCATCAAGGTGGCGGTGTACAGTCAGGGCGGTTTTGCCATGCTGCGGTTCGAGCATTATACAGAGGCCGCCCCCGCACTGGATGCGGACGGTCTGCCGCAGCAGGGGTCGGACCTGAAAAGCGTCCGCACCACCGTCGGGCAGCACGGCGGCAGCATGACGCTGCACTGGGAAAACAACTGGTGCACCCTGCGGATCTTATTTCCGCTGCCCAAAAAGCAATAATATTTTTACGGCAGGCATCCCCTGCCGTTTTTTTGTTGTCTGGCAGGGTGCACAAATGCAATGCGGTGATATTTGTGTATTAGCACAATAAAATTTGAAACATTATTGTAACTTTTGCAAATCATGCGTTCAAAGCGACAGTTTATGAACAAATTGAAAATTCTCCGGCAATTTCTGCTATCATAAAGTCAAGCTGGCAGGGGTGTCCCCTGCCGTTGTCCGATTCGACAAAACAAGGAGGAGAAAACTATGTTGTCCATCAATATGGATGACGTCATCAAGGTTCTCAACTCGATCAAATCGCAGTTGATCGGCTTTGGTGTCGTAGCAGTTCTGCTGATCGCAGTCATGATCGCCTGCCGTAAGCAGAGCAAGTCCAAAAAGTATCTGATCCGCTGGCAGGCGGGTCTGGGCATGGTGCTGGCGCTGGCTATCACCGTGAACCTGATCCTGACCGGCCCCATGTACTCCATGGTCACCCTTGCCACCGGCGGCGGCAAGGTCAGCGAGGAGAACGTGGCATCCGCTACCCAGCTGTGCGAGAACATTGCCGATGAGGGCATCGTCCTGCTGGATAACGACGGCACCCTGCCCATGGCAAAGAACAGCAAGCTGAACGTCTTTGGCTGGGCTTCCACCAACCCCTGCTACGGCGGCACCGGTTCCGGTGCACTGTCCGATGCTTATCCCACCGTCACCCTGCTGGAGGGCCTGAAGAATGCCGGCTTTGAGCTGAACACCGAGCTGAGCGACTTCTACACCTCCTACCGTGCAGACCGCCCGGTGGTGGGCATGTTCTCTCAGGACTGGACCCTGCCGGAGCCGGAGGCTGCACAGTACACCGACGAGATGATGAACAACGCCAAGGCTTTCTCTGATACCGCCATGGTCGTCATCACCCGCGTGGGCGGCGAAGGTGCTGACCTGCCCACCGATGTGTCTCAGGTCACCTACGACGCAGGCCACAGCTACAACGACTTTGAGCCCGGCGACCACTACCTGCAGCTGTCCAAGACCGAGAAGGACATGATCGATCTGGTCTGCAAGAACTTTGATAAGGTCGTTGTGGTCTACAACGGCGCCAATGCCATGGAGCTGGGCTGGGTCAAGGATTACAGCCAGATCAAGAGCGTTGTCTGGTGTGCAGGCACCGGTCAGAGCGGCTTCAACGCACTGGGCTCTATCCTCTGCGGTGATGTGAACCCCTCCGGCCGTACCATTGATACCTTTGTGTACGACCTGACCCAGACCCCCACCGCGAACAACTTTGGCAACTTCACCTACACCAACATGGACGAGTTCAAGGCCAGTTCCTTTGGTGCTGATACCATCCCCGCCTTTGTCAACTATGTTGAGGGCATCTATGTGGGCTACAAGTTCTACGAGACTGCTGCCGCAGAGGGCCTCATCGACTACGACAAGACTGTGGTGTATCCCTTCGGCCGCGGCCTGAGCTACACCACCTTCACCCAGACCCTGAACAGCGTTACCGAGGCTGACGGCACCATCACCGTGGATGTCACCGTCACCAACACCGGTTCTGCCTCCGGTAAGGAGGTCGTGGAGGTCTACTATAATCCTCCGTACACCAACGGCGGCATCGAGAAGGCTTCTGCAAACCTGATCGGCTTTGCAAAGACTTCCGAGCTGGCTCCCGGCGCTTCCGAGAACGTCACCGTTACCTTCAAGGCCGAGGACATGGCCTCCTACGACACCTACGGCAAGGGCTGCTATGTGCTGGAAAAGGGCGATTACGTCATCAGCATCAACGCCGACTCCCACACCGTTCTGGATTCCAAGGTCTACAACGTGGCTTCCGACATCGTCTACGACGCTTCCAACAAGCGTGAGAGCGATGTGGAGGTCGCCGACAACAAGTTTGACTTTGCCGAGGGCAACGTGACCTACCTGTCCCGCGCAAACGGCTTTGCCAACTACGCCGAGGCTACCGCTGCTCCCGCAGACTTTGAGCTGCCGGCAGAGGCTAAGGCAACCTTCTACAACAACTCCAACTGGAACCCCGAGGACTTCAACAACGCCGACGATGTGGCTCCCACCACTGGTGCCAAGAACGGCCTGAAGCTGAAGGACATGGTGGGCGTGGATTACAACGATGCCCAGTGGGATGCCTTCCTCGATCAGCTGACCGTTGCTGATATGGACAGCCTGATCGCTCTGGGCGGCTATCAGTCCGTGGCAGTGGATTCCATCGGCAAGGTGCAGGCTGTTGACTGCGACGGCCCCGCCTCCATCAACAACAACTTCACCAAGCAGGGCTCCATCGGCTTCCCCTCCGCTGTGATGATCGCAGCTACCTGGAACACCGATCTGGCACATGACTTCGGCCCTCCATCGGCAAGATGGCGGACGACATGGACGTTTCCGGCTGGTACGCACCGGCTATGAACATCCACCGCTCCGCTTTCGCAGGCCGTAACTTCGAGTACTACTCTGAGGACGGCGTGCTGTCCGGCGCAATGGCTGCCAATGCCATCATGGGCTCTCAGGAGCAGGGCGTCTACGCCTTCATGAAGCACTTTGCTCTGAACGATCAGGAGACCAACCGCTGCGGTATGCTCTGCACTTGGTCCAACGAGCAGGCCATCCGCGAGATCTACCTCAAGCCCTTCGAGCAGTGCGTCAAGGCAGCTGACTGCCATGCCGTCATGTCCTCCTTCAACTACATCGGCAACACCTACGCCGGCAACTGCTCTGCCCTGCTGAACGATGTTCTGCGCGGCGAGTGGGGCTTCGTGGGCATGGTGCTGACCGACTACTACGGCGTGTACGGCTATCAGGATTCTGACCGCCTGATCCGCAACGGCGGCGACTTCTGCCTGGTCAACTACGACACCGAGACCAACCACCTGACCGATACCACCAGCGCTACCGCTCTGGTGTCCGCACGTCAGGCCTGCAAGAACATCCTGTACACTGTGGCGAACTCCCGTGCTTACTACCCCGAGAACCTGAACCCCGGTATGCCCGGTTGGGAAAAGGTGATGATCGGTGTGGATGTTGTGCTGGCAGCCGCTCTGATCGCACTGGAAGTTCTGGTGGTCAAAAAGGGCTATGCAAAGCGCAAGGAAGAGGAAGTCAACGCCTGATTTTAGGCAAGACGCTCTGAACGTTTGCAGCACCTGAACTGAAACCAGACCAAAGGCCCGCTGCGTAAAAACAGCGGGCCTTTTCTGGATTTGAAAAGGCAAAGAGGAAAATGCCATGAAACACACAGATATCATCAACAGCCTGAGCCTGGAACAGAAATGCGCCCTGCTGAGCGGCGGCACGGTGTTCACCACCCGGGCGCTGCCGGGCAAGGGCATCCCGGCCATTACCCTGTCGGACGGCCCCAACGGCGTGCGTAAGCAGGCCGGTGCGGCTGACCATCTGGGCCTGAACCCCAGTGTGCCCGCCACCTGCTTCCCCACCTCGGCCACCGTGGCCAACAGCTGGGACCCGGAGCTTGGCGAGGCTGTGGGCGCAGCCATGGGCGAAGAAGCCGCAGCACAGGGCGTGTCGGTGCTGCTGGGCCCCGGCCTGAACATCAAGCGCAGCCCGCTGTGCGGCCGCAACTTCGAGTATTTCTCGGAGGATCCCTACCTTGCCGGTAAGATGGCGGCGGCCTACGTCCGCGGCATCCAGAAAAACGGCATTGCCGCCTGCCCCAAGCACTTTGCCGTGAACAGTCAGGAGCTGCGCCGCATGGCCTCGGATTCCATCGTGGACGAGCGCACCCTGCGGGAAATTTACCTGACCGGCTTCGAGATGGTGGTCAAGGAGGCGCAGCCCAAGACCATCATGTCCGCCTATAACCTTGTCAACGGCACCTACGCCAACGAGAACGCCCACCTGCTCATGGAGATCCTGCGCAGGGACTGGGGCTTTGACGGCGCAGTGGTCACCGACTGGGGCGGCAGCAACGACCACGCCCTCGGCGTAAAGAACGGCTCTACGCTGGAAATGCCCGCCCCCGGCGGGGACGCCATCCGAGAGCTGATGAAGGCGGTGCAGACCGGCAAGATCACCGAAGCGGACGTGGACGCCCGGCTGGAGGAACTGCTGGAGCTGGTGTTCACCACCAAGGCGGCGGTGGACGCCGCACCCGGCAAGTTCGATGCCGACGCCCACCACGCACTGGCACGCCGGGCTGCTGCCCAGAGCATCGTGCTGCTGAAAAATGAAAACAGCCTGCTGCCCCTTGCAAAGGGGGAGAAGGTGGCGGTCATCGGCGACTTTGCCCAGACGCCCCGCTATCAGGGTGCAGGTTCCAGCGCCGTCAACTCCATCAAGGTGGATTCCTTCTTGGATTGCCTTGCCGAGAGCGGCCTGAACAGCGTCGGCTACGCCAAGGGCTTTGACCGGCAGGGCAAGCCCGACGAGGCACTGAAGGCCGAGGCGGTGCTGCTGGCAAAGAACGCCGATGTGGTGCTGCTGTGCATGGGTCTGGACGAGATCAAGGAGAGCGAGGGCATCGACCGCGCCGACATGAAGCTGGCAGAGAACCAGCTGGAACTGCTGGCGGCTGTGGCGGCGGCAAACCCCAACGTGGTGGTGCTGCTGAGTGCAGGCTCCTCGCTGGAAAGCGATTGGGTCAAGGACTGCAAGGCGCTGGTCTACGGCTGCTTGGGCGGTCAGGCCGGTGCGGGCGCACTGGTCGAGGTGCTCACCGGCGCGCAGAACCCCTGCGGTAAGCTGGCTGAGACTTGGGCGCGCAGCTACGCCGACACCCCCGCAAAAGCGCATTTCGGCGGCGACGGCCCCACTGTGGAGTACCGCGAGGGTCTGTATGTGGGCTACCGCTACTACGACACCGCCGGTGTGCCCACCGCCTTCCCCTTCGGCTACGGCCTGAGCTACACCAGCTTTGCATACAGTGACCTGAAAGCAGACGAAACCGGCGTGACCCTGACTGTCACCAACACCGGCAGCTGTGCAGGTGCCGAGGTGGTGCAGCTGTATGTGGCAAAGCCGGATGCAAAAGTTTTCCGCCCCGTCAAGGAGCTGAAGGGCTTTGCCAAGGTGCAGCTGGAAGCCGGAGAGAGCAAGACCGTCACCATCCCGCTGGACGATAAGGCGTTCCGCTACTGGAACGTCAAGACCGACCGCTGGGAGGTGGAGGGCGGCAGCTATCAGCTGCTGGTGGGCGCTTCCAGCGCCGATATCCGTCTGACTGCCGCCGTTACGGTGGCGGGCACCGGCGCACCCGACCCCTACGCGGGCAAAAATCTGGAGCATTACCGCACTGCGCAGGTGCAGAAGGTGCCGGACGCGGAATTTGAGGCGCTGCTGGGGCATGCTATCCCGGAGAACAAGGTGCACATCGACCGCAACATGACGCTGGGCGAGATGGGGCACGGACGCAGCCCCATCGGCTGGCTGGCGGCTGCCGTGCTGGGTGCCCTGCTGCGCCGCAGCATCAAAAAAGGCAAGCCCGACCTGAACATCCTGTTCCAGTACAATATGCCTCTGCGTGCGCTGGCCAAAATGACCAACGGCGCCATCAGCATGGGCATGGTGGACGGCATCGTGATGGAGCTGCAGGGCTTCTGGATCATCGGTCTTGTGCGGGTGATCGTGGAGGCCGTGAAAAACCTCGTGCTGAACAGCCGCATGGAAGAGCGCTTGAAAAACAGCTGAAAGGAAGCAGGCTATGAATTTCTGGAATAACTTCGCGGCAAAGCACCCCGCCGCTGCCAAGTGGGTGCGCGAGGGCGGCCTGTTCGTCATCGTGTCCAACCTCATCACGGTGTTTAAGTACCTGCTGCTGCAGTTCCTGCCCAAGGCCTTTGCCAGCCTGCCGGTGGTGGATTTCGGCTGGCCGGGCATCGACATCACCCTGTTCGGCGAGACCTTCAAGTGGAACATCCTCGGCTACGATGCCGCCCACGGCGGTCTGCCTTACTTCTGCGCCTACATGATCGCCATGGTCATCGGCGAGTGCATCAACTTCCCCATCCAGCGCAATTTTGTGTTCCGCAGCAAGGGCAATCTGGCAAAACAGATCGGCTGGTATGTGCTGGCCTTCTGCGTCATTACCTGCATCGTCAACTCCATCAACTGCATCTGGGTGGCGGTGGCCGGTCTGCTGGTACCGGACTTTATTTACAACATCGGCACCACCGTGCTCAACGGCGGCATCTCCATGGTCATCTTCTTCTTTGTGAATAAGATCATCTTCCCGGAGGGCGAAAAAGCCGCCAAATAATAAGCTATTCTCCTTCATTTTCTTCTCTTCATCATAAACCAGAAGGGCTGCTCCGTTCTCCGGGGCGGCCCTTTTGGTTTGGGGAGAGAACCCTCTCAGTCATCTTATTTTTGTTTTTCTGCACAAAATGTTCTGCGGGCAGGGTTTTCCTCTTGACAAGCGGGCAAATGTTTCGTACTATAATTAGTAGTATGGAATCAAAGACGCTGTACGCAGGCTTCTGTGTGACCCTGTACCCGTTTCAGGCAAAGCGTGCCTGTTTGATATAAAATGGAACCGTAGAGAGAAAAGCCGTATGCTTTTGCCCGTGCCGCCGATTTTTGGTGGTGCGTATGGTTTTGGTGTCACTTTTTGGATTGAAAGCTCTTTCTATATCATTGCCCGTGTCCTGCTGCGCAGCGTCTCCTGCTTTTAATTTTGCATTGAATTGAAACAAAGGAGAGTGAACGCAATGACCGCGATCGGAGTGATCGTGGCCTTGATCGTTGGTGTTGTCGGTATGGCTGCGGGCTATTTTATTGGTTACAACAACCGTAAAAAGACCGCCGAAGCCCAGATCGGCAGCGCCGAGGCCGAGGCTACCCGGCTGGTGAACGAGGCGATCAAGACCGCCGACCAGAAGCGCAAGGAAGCGGTTCTGGAAGCAAAGGACGAGGCTTTCCGTCTGAAAGCCGAGGTCGATGCCCAGAAGGCAGAGGCCGACAAGGAGATCAAGCAGCGCCGTGCGGAGATCAGCCGTCAGGAAAACCGCATCGACCAGAAGGAGACAGCGCTGGACCGCAAGACCGAGGCGCTGGAAAAGAAGGAAGAAGAGCTGAAAAAGCGCGCTGCCGAGGCCGAGGAGCGTCTGGCAGAGATCGACGCTCTGCGCGCCAAGGAGATGGAGCGTCTGGAAACGCTGGCCGGTTTGAGCCAGGAGGACGCCCGCGAGGTGCTGCTGCATAAGGTGGACGAGGAGTTGACCCACGAAAAGGCCGTGCGCGTTGCCGCCTACGAGACCGACCTGAAGGAAAACTGCGATAACATCGCCCGCAACCTCATCGGACAGGCCGTCAGCCGCTGCGCTGCCGACCATTGCAGCGAGACCACCGTCAGCGTGGTGCCGCTGCCCAGCGATGAAATGAAGGGCCGCATCATTGGCCGCGAGGGCCGCAACATCCGCGCACTGGAGACCGCTACCGGCGTGGATCTGATCATCGACGATACCCCGGAGGCCATTACCCTGTCCTCCTTCGACCAGACCCGCCGCGAGGTGGCCCGCATGACGCTGGAGCGCCTGATCGGCGATGGCCGTATCCACCCCGCCCGCATCGAGGAGACGGTGGAAAAGTGCCGCCACGATCTGGAACTGCAGATGAAGCGCGAGGGCGAGCGTGCGGTGATGGAGCTGGGCATCCACGGCCTGCACCCCGACCTGATCAAGCTGATCGGCCGGCTGAAGTACCGCACCAGCTTTGGCCAGAACGCCCTGACCCACAGCATGGAAGTGGCTTGGGTGGCCGGTCTGCTGGCAGGCGAGATGGGCGTGAACGTCACCATGGCACGCCGCGCCGGTCTGCTGCATGATATCGGCAAGGCACTGGATCACGAGATCGAGGGCAGCCACGTCCAGATCGGCGTGGACATCTGCCGCAAGTACAAGGAGAACACCCAGATCATCCACGCCATTGAGGCACACCACGGCGATGTGGAGCCCAAGACCCCGCTGGCCTTCATCATTCAGGCTGCCGACGCCATCAGCGCCGCCCGCCCGGGTGCCCGCCGCGAGAACGTGGAAAGCTACGTCAAGCGTCTGGAAAATCTGGAGGAGATCTCCTCCAGCTTCGAGGGCGTGGAGCAGGCCTTTGCCGTGCAGGCAGGCCGCGAGGTGCGCATTCTGGTCAAGCCCGACGTCATCAGCGACGATCAGGTCATCCTGCTGGCACGCTCCATTGCCAAAAAGATCGAGGATACGCTGGATTACCCCGGCCAGATCAAGGTCAACGTCATCCGCGAGAGCCGCGCCGTGGAGTACGCAAAATAAAGTTTTTTCCGCAGGCTGCCGTGTTTTTGCACGGCAGCCTGTTTTTTTGCGCCAAAACGATTGCATTTCCCGTCAAAAAAAGGTATCATGGATGCAGAAGAAAGCAAAAAGATGCGTCCGCCGCACCGGACGCAAACCCGCAACGACCTCAGAACAGAAAGGAGCATCGTTTTATGAAAAAATGGAAGAAATTACTGGCCTGTCTGCTGGCCAGCCTGATGGCACTGGCCGTATTTACCGCCTGTGACGGCAGCGCAGGTGTGCCGATCGGGTCCAAGCATTCGGATGCCAACAGCGCAAAGGCGCTGTGCGAGCAGCTCGGCATGACCTACA
>OMCU01001129.1_pt1 | contig 11899 bp, 9 predicted proteins | sample 1645081 | NCBI WGS metagenome assembly OMCU01 (sample SAMEA103958122, study PRJEB25191) | human gut metagenome | biome: human-associated habitat [ENVO:00009003]; feature: intestine environment [ENVO:2100002]; material: feces | place: Germany | collected 2013/2015 | reverse complement strand
GCGGGTCCTGCGGCTGCGTAACAATCCGCAAGGGGGACGTTTTTGCCCCCAAAGGGCACTTCCAGCGCGGCGGGCACCGCCAGCAGATGGATGCAGTTCTGTCCGGCGTTCAGGTAAGCCAGCACAAAGCCCGGGGTCTCGTCTGCCACGCACAGCAGCACGGTGCACTGGTCTGCGGCCTTGGGCAGACGAATGGGCACCCCGCTCTGGCTTTTTGCGGCCTGCCGCAGACTGCTGCGCAGCTGGGCGCGGCTGAGCAGCACTGTGCCGCCCACCAGCGGCAGCAGCACCAGCAGGGCGGCGCACAGCGCCGCCCAGAAGGGACGCCAGCCGCTGCGTTTTGCGTGTTTCATGGCTCTGCCTCCTTTTTGTGCATAAAGCATAGCCCAGCGGGCGACCCTTTATGCAGAAAGGCAGGGATGCTGTATGGATCAAACAGAAAACCCCAACAAAAAAGACCGCGAGGAGCAGGAGGACTTCTGGCTGACGCTGGAACCCCTTCCCGCCCCCGACCCTGAAAAGCCCTCCGCACCGCATGAGGACTAAGGCTGCTGCATAGGATGCAGTAAAAAAGGGGGGATGGGATGCCAGAGCGGTTCATGCGGGGGATCGAGGCTTTGAACGGCATCGTGTGGGGGCCGATGGGACTGGGGCTGCTCTTCGGCACCGGGCTGCTGCTGACGGTGCGCACCGGAGGCTTCCAGCTCCGGCGGTGGGGCTACTGGATGCGGCACACCCTCGGTGCCATCCTGACCGACCGGAGCGTCACCGCCCATACCGCCCGCGAGGAACAGGCCATCAGCCAGTTTCAGAGCCTGTGCACCGCGCTGGCGTCCACCATCGGCACCGGCAACCTTGTGGGGGTGGCTACCGCCGTCCTTTCCGGCGGGGCGGGGGCGGTGTTCTGGATGTGGGTCATGGCACTGCTGGGCATGATGACCAGCTACGCCGAGAACGTGCTGGGCATCTGCTACCGCCGCCGGGATGCTGCCGGAAGATGGTGCGGCGGGCCGATGTACTACCTGCGGGACGGCCTTGGCGGCAAGCCGGGGCGGGTGCTGGCGGTGCTGTTTGCTGTGTTCTGCGCGCTGGCAAGCTTTGGCATCGGTAACCTGAGCCAGCTCAATTCCATCGCAGGCAATCTGCAGGCGGCTTTCGGCGTGCCGGAGGCCGTTACCGGCGCAGTGCTGGCGGCAGTATCGGCAGTGATTTTGCTGGGCGGGCTGAAGCGTGTGGCTGCGGTGGCAGAAAGGCTTGTCCCCGCCATGGCGCTGCTGTACATCGTGGGTGCGCTCACCGTGGTGGGGGTGCACATCACTGCCGTCCCGGCGGCGCTTGCCGCCATCGTAAAGGGCGCGTTCGGGCTGCGCGCCGCCGGCGGGGGCATGGTGGGCTATGGGCTGTCCCGGGCGGTCACATGGGGCTTTAAGCGGGGTGCTTTTTCCAACGAGGCCGGACTTGGCTCCTCGGTGATGGTGCACGCGGCTTCCAACGTAAAAGAGCCGGTGCAGCAGGGCATGTGGGGCATTTTTGAGGTGTTTGCGGACACCATGGTGGTGTGCACCCTGACGGCACTGGTGGTGCTGACCTCCGGCTTTGTGGATCTGGACACCGGGCGCATTGCCGCCGGGGCGGCGGGCAGTGCACTGGTGGGGCAGGCCTTTGACGCCGTGTTTGGCACGCTGGGGTCAAAGCTGATCGCCGTGTGCATCCTGCTGTTCGCCTATTCCACCGCGCTGGGCTGGAGCTGCTACGGCTGCAAGGCCGTGGAGTATCTCTTCGGCGCAGGGGCAGGGGCGGGCTACCGGGTGCTGTTCGTAGCGCTGATGCCGGTGGGCGCGGTGATACGGCTGGACCTTGCATGGACGCTTTCCGACACCTTCAACGGCCTGATGATGCTGCCGAACCTCATCGGCGTGGTGGCGCTGTCCGGCACGGTGGTGCGCATCACACAGAACTATCTTGACCGCAGACTGTACGGCAGCCACGCGCCGCCGCTGTTGTCTGCGGGTGAGACGATTTAAAATCGTCAGCCGTCCCCTTGTCCCGGGGCGGGGTTTGTGCTATGCTAAGGGGTACAAGCGATTTTTTGCGCTGAGAGGAGGAGCCCCATGGCCGCCGTAAAAACACGGAATACCGCTACCCTTATGACCGAGGGCAGCATTGTAAAAAGCCTGCTGCTGTTTGCCCTGCCGCTGATCTTCGGCAACCTGCTGCAGCAGATGTACAACACCGCCGACAGCATCATCGTGGGCAATTTTGTGGGCAGCAATGCCCTTGCCGCCGTGGGCTCCAGCGGGTCGCCCATCTACCTGCTCATCGGCTTCAGTCAGGGGCTTGCCGTGGGCGCGGGCGTGGTGGTGTCGCAGTATCTGGGCGCGGGCGACCACAAGGAGACCCGCGAGGCGGTGCACACCTCCCTTGCCATTGCGGTGGTCATGGGGCTTTTGCTGACGGTGGGCGGCGTTGCCTGCGGGCGCGCTTTGCTGGTCGCCATGAACACCCCCGCAGAGGTGCTGGAGGATGCGGTGCTCTATATGCGGCTCTATTTTGGCGGTGTGCTGTTCAGCGTGGTGTATAACATGACCGCCGGCATCCTGAACGCCGCCGGCAACTCCCGCCGCTCGCTGGTGTATCTGGCATGGGCATCGGTGACCAACATCGTGCTGGACTTTGTGTTCATCGTAGGGCTGCGGATGGGGGTGGCGGGCGCTGCCATCGCCACAGACCTGAGCCAGCTGGTGTCCTGCGTGCTGAGCCTGCGCTTTCTGATGAAAAGCGAGGACGCCTGCCGGGTGGAGCTTTCCGCCATCCGGCTGCACCGCAAAATGGCAGGCCGCATCATCCGGGTGGGCCTGCCCACCGGCATCCAGAACATGGTCATCTCCTTTTCCAACGTGCTGGTGCAGGCCAGCGTGAACAGCTACGGTGCCGCCGCCATGGCCGGGTTTGCCGCCTACATGAAGATCGACGGCTTCAACATCCTGCCGGTGAGCAGCATCAGCATGGCCGCCACCACCTTTGTGGGGCAGAACTACGGCGCGGGGCGTCTGGACCGGGTAAAGCGCTCGGTGTGGGTCACCCTTGCCATCGGGGTCATCTACACCCTTTGCACCGGCGCAGCGCTATTGGCCGGACAGGACGCCATTCTGCACCTGTTCACCGCCGACGAGGCCGTAGTCACCTACGGCAAGCTGGCCATGCGGTGGTTCTGCCCGTTCTACTTCCTGCTCAGCATCCTGCACGGCCTTGCCGGTGCCGTGCGCGGCACGGGTGCCAGCATCCCGCCCATGGTGGTGCTGCTGGTCTCGCTGTGCCTGTTCCGTGTGGTGTGGATCCAGTTTTTGCTCCCCTTCTTCTCCGGCATCGAGGGCGTGTTCATCCTCTACCCCGTCAGCTGGGGTCTGGGCGCATTGCTCATGATCCTGTATGCGTGGAAGGGCAAGTGGATGGAGTATCATACATAACATTTTTACAAACAACGACCCGCCGCACTGAAAGAGATGCGGCGGGTCGTTGTTTTTCAGGTACTCCTGTCGGGGCAGCTTACCATGCAAAGCCCACGGAGTCCATGTCGATCTTCTTTTCCATCAGCCCCAGACGGCTCTCGATGAAGTTGACAGCCATATCCGGCCACTGGGCGATCTGGGTGTAGTAGTCCACATAGCCCTTGGTGCCAGTGCCCAAGCCCACACCGTGGGGCGCATCGGGTGCCAGATAGAAGCTGAAATCTTTGAAGATATTTGCGCACTCCGGCAGAGAGGGCAGCATCATCGCACTCAGGCCATCTTTCTGACCCACAACACCAAAGACCGGAGGCAGGTTGGGGTTCTTCGTGAAGTTCAGACCAGTGACGAACAGTCCGTAGATGGGAATCGCCACATTCAGGTCAGCGCTCTCATAGTCCACAGCATCGCAGACGTAGCTGGGGTAGACCTTATCCGGGGTATTCGTAGTGCCGAACTGGTCGGCCACCACCTGCATCACATTCATGCCGCCAGCAGAGAAGCCCACAGCGATCATGATATCGGTCTTGCCGATGTGTTTTTCAGAGGCGTTGTGGCGGATGTAGCGGATGGCGCGTGCCAGATCCAGCCGCTGATCCACAGCGGCATAAGGGTTGACGCGGCGCTGCAGCACAAAGGCGTTGTAGCCGTTCTTGTTGAAGAACTCGGCCACAGGATAGCCCTCCACCACGTTGTTGCGGTGGGTGCTACCGCCACCTGCAATAATGATCACGTTGCCCTTCACCTTGCCCTGATCTCGCAGCAGGTACGGGTTCAGGAAGGGACGGAAGCCCTCGTTATCGTAGCAATTTTCCCAGTTGGTGGGCAGCGGAGATTCCACGGCCATCTGATCTCCCCAAATTTCCCAAACGGTGCTCTTGGGGTCCTTGATCTGGCGCAGCGCCTTGCGGGCATTGGTCAGAGCAACACACATCTCGTAGTGAGAAGCATTGATGCCGGGCGCAGCTGCACCGTCCACCTTCTCGTACTGAGCGCGGGACAGCTTGTGGAACAACACATAGAACTTGTCAAAATCGCCCCGGAAAGCAGCCGGATAAAAGGCCACCTCGCGGGAGAGACGGAGTTCCTCTGCCACCATGGCCTGCACCTCAGCATCGGTGTGCACGCCAGCGTTTTCAGCAAAGGATGCGGGCGCCATGCCAGCCACTGCGCCCATGGTCACGGCAGAAGCGGCGGAAAGCTTCATAAAGTCTCTTCTGTTCATCATCATTTCTCCTTTTAAATGCAGACGGCTCATTTGTGCAGAACAAAGCCGCCCGAAGCTGTACAGCAAACGCCCTGCTGCCTGGCCCAACGGACATTTCGACAGTATCGCGCCGTCGGAATCTGTGCAAAGCGTATCACAAATCAGATGGCTTGTAAATAGATTTTATCGCTTTTGAGCATAATTGATATATTAGTATGCCAGTTCTTGTGAAAATCGACAGGCGTTGGACGGGCACAAAAAAGGACCGCCGTACATCTGCACGGCAGTCCTTTTGTATCTTATTACAGCTTTTCAAACACCAGAAAGCGGAAGGCGATGGTGGTGGTGAGCTGCGGCAGAGCCGCAAGGCGGGCAGCACCATCGCGGGGCGTTTTCCAGTAGTAGGGGGTCATGGCGAACAGGGCTTCCAGCTGGGCGGCGGGCACGGTGATGGTGCCCTGCACCTCCCGCTCGTCGATGGCGCGGAAACCCGGGTACTCCACCTGCTGCACCGGGTTCTTGTAGGGCTTTTCGTAGAGCACGGCCTTCATCTGGTACAGATGCTCTGCCCCCGGCACAACGTAGATCATGCGCCCGCCCGGGCGCAGCACCCGGCTGAACTCCTCCTGTGCAAAGGGCGAAAAGCAGTTCAGCAGCACGTCTGCCCAGCCGGTGCGCACCGGCTGGCTGAAGCTGGAGGCCACCGCGTACCGGGCGGCGGGCAGCGCCTTTGCAGCCAGCCGCACGGCAGGCTTTGCGATATCGAACCCCGCCAGCTGCAGCGGCTTTTCTGCCGCCGCGAACTGCTGCGCGATGCAGCGGTCGTACCAGCCCTCGCCGCAGCCTGCATCCAGCAGATGCAGCGGAGCGTCCTTCGCGGCGGGCACGCCGTGGGCAAGGCACAGCTCCCCCAGCGCCTGCCCGAAAATGCCGTAGTATCCGGCGTTCAGGAAGGCGCGGCGGGCGGCTACCATCTCCTTGCTGTCCCCGGGGGCTTTGGTGCGCATACTCTGCACCGGCAAAAGATGCCAGTAGCCCTCCCGGGCGCGGTCAAAGCAGTGGCCTTTTTCACATTTCAGGTCGGTTTCCCCTTGCAGTACGCCGCCGCACAGGGGGCACTGCCACGGGGCAAAGGCTTCGTTCCGGCTCATACTTCTTCGCTGTGATCCTCAATGGGTGCGGTGGCACCGCCGTGGGCGTCCATATACTCCTCAAAACTGGTGTACTTCTGCTGGGGCGGGCGGCGGCTGATGAGCATCAGCCCCGGGTCCTCGTCCCGGGCGGCGGCATTGCGGCCGCGGCGGGCAGGCTCGGCCTTGGGGGCGCGGTTCTGATTGCCGGCGCTGCCGCGCTTATTGCGGGCAGGGCGGGCGTTGTTGCTCTGGGCTGCGGGGCGGGCATTGCGCTGTTCACCCCGGTCGCTGCGGTCGTTGCGGCGGCTGCCGCTGCGGTTTGCGTTCTGGTTATTCTGGGGCTCCTGTGCGCTGCGGATGGCGGGTGCTGCCGGGGCGGCAGGGATCTTGCGTGCCGGGCGCAGTGGAGTAGCCTCCGGGGCGCTGACAAAATGGGGGTCAAACTTGGGCTGGACGTTGCTGCCCCGGGCGGGGGCGGCATTCTCGCGGCGGGTGCGGGGCGCTGCCGTCTCCTTGGGGGCGTTTGCGCCCCGGTTGTTGGCGCGGCGGTCGTTGCGTGCACCGCGCTTTGCGTTGCTGTCTTGCATCAGTGTTTCCTCTTTTTTCGGTTTTGCAGGCACCGCGTTCTTTGCGGCCTTCGGCTCCTGCTTCGGCGCGGGCGCAGCTGCCTTTACAGCTTTTGCGGGCGCAGTTTCGGCCTGTTTTTTCGGCGCTTCGGCCAAGTTTTCCGCTTCGGGGCGGGGCTTTTTGCCGCGCACGGGCAGCACCGGGCGCACCGGGGCGGGCACGCCGTCCCACGGATGGCCGGATACCACCGGGATCTTGCGGCGGTTCAGCTTTTCGATGCCTGCCAGATACTCCTGCTCCTCCGGGGCGCAGAAGCTGACGGCGGTGCCGTCCGCACCGGCGCGGGCAGTGCGCCCAATGCGGTGCACATAGGTCTCCGGCACCTCGGGCAGGTCGTAGTTGAACACATGGGAAAGCTCGCTGATATCAATGCCGCGTGCGGCGATATCGGTGGCCACCAGCACCCGGGTCTTGCCGGACTTGAAATCCTCCAGCGCGGTGACGCGGGCGGTCTGACTCTTGTTGCCGTGGATGGCGGCGGCGGGGATGCCCTGCTTTGTCAGATCCTTTGCGATCTTATCCGCGCCGTGCTTGGTGCGGCTGAACACCAGCGCATTGACCACCGGCGGCTGCAGATTTTTGATGAGCCACGGCAGCAAAAGCTTTTTGTTGCCCTTTTCCACATAGTACAGGCTCTGCTGGATGCGGTCCACGGTGCTGGACACCGGGTCCACCTTGACAAAGGCGGGGTCATGCAGGATGCCGGCGGCCAGCTGCTCGATCTCGGCGGGCATGGTGGCGCTGAACATCAGGTTCTGGCGCTGGGCGGGCAGCTTTGCAATGACCTTTTTCACATCATGGACAAAGCCCATGTCCAGCATCCGGTCGGCCTCGTCCAGCACAAAGATCTCCAAAGCGGACAGGTCGATAAAGCCCTGCCCGATCAAGTCGTTCAGCCGTCCCGGACAGGCGATAAGGATGTCCACGCCCTTTTTCAGCGCTTCCACCTGCGGTGCCTGTCCCACGCCGCCAAAGATGACGGTGCTGCGCAGTTTCAGGTACTTGCCGTAGGCTTCAAAGCTTTCGCCGATCTGCAAAGCCAGCTCCCGGGTGGGGGTCAAAATCAGGGCGCGGACAGCGCCCTTGCGGCGGGGCGCATTGGCGGTGAGCCGATCCAGCATGGGCAGCGCAAAAGCCGCCGTCTTGCCGGTGCCGGTCTGGGCGCAGCCCATCAGATCCCGGCCAGCCAGCACCGGCGGGATCGCCGCTGCCTGAATGGGCGAGGGGGTCTCGTAGCCCGCTTCCTGCACAGCACGCAGCAGCGGGGCGGACAGATTCAGTTCTTTAAATGTCATGGTTCTCCTATTTTATTCTGTGATCTTCCGGCACTCGATGTAGTAGCGCTTTTCCTCCGCGTGTCCCATGCTGAAGGTCTTGCGGGGCAGCACACCGCCCATCACAACGCCACGGAACAGGTCGCTCTTGGCGAAGGGCGGCATCAAAAACGCCACCGCGCCCTGCTTGCACAAAGCGCGCACAGCCGGTTCGTCATGCACATAGTCCACCTTTGCTTCCGGGTGGCGCTCGATATAGTCCGAAATAAAATCGTCGATGGTGCCCACGGTCAGCGGCTCGGTGGGGTCCTCAAAGCTGAGCACATTGGCCATGTGGGGGCCCGCCAGCGTAAAGGGCTGCTTTTTGTTGCCGCCAAAGCAGCAGCCTGCCATGTTGGAATCGCTCCATGTAATGAGGCTCAGCAGCACGGTGGCGCAGTCCACGTTGAACAGCACCCGGTGGATGGGCTCGATCTCGATGGCCGGGGAGTGCACGTTGCATACCTCTGCCAGACACCAGCGGGCGGGGTGGTTCTCTGCCTGCTCCGGGGTCAGGGTCTTTTTCAACTCCTCCCAGCAGGCTTTTGCGGTAGCCAGCGAGTGGTTGCCGTCGCCCACTGCCAGCGTCAGCGGGTCGCGGCGGGTGGCATCGGGGTATTTCTTGTCAAATTCTTCCTGACTGCCCAGCACGGTCAGAGCATTTTCAATCTGTGCGATGAGGGCGGGGTCCTCCACTGCCCAGCCTGCCACATGGCCGCCGCCCAGCATCAGCTCGCCCTCGTATACCTTGGGCAGGCTGTCCTTGTGGGCGGCAATGGGCTCGATGAGGGTGCAGTCCGGGTCATCCGCCAGCATCATGATATGGGGCGTTTCCAGCGCAGCGCCGGTGCGCACCTTCATGCGGGGCGGGATGCGGCTTTCCACGGTGCACTCGCTGGGGCGCACGGTGCATTTTTCGCCCCGGCGGTAGCTGTAAGCCTCCAAGTCCACACGTCCTACAAGACCCTGCCGCACCCGGCCGCTCTGCTCGGTGCGCTCCACATAAATAAAGCCGTCCACCGCCCGGGTGAGCACGTTCTGGGCGTAGTCTTGCATGGTGGCGTGGATCTTTTCCACCCGCGCGTCGGCGTCTCCGTCCTCCAGATACACCTCCGGCAGGATCAGGTTCAGGGTGCTGGGCGCACCCGCAGCGGTCTCTTCTGCCCGCTGCCAATAGCTGCGGTCACTGGTGAACTGGTCACAGGCGATGCAGCCCCACTGCTCCAGCGGCACCTGCTCCGAAGGCAGCAGGATGTGTGCGGGTGCAAAACAGGTAGTCGGTTTCATAGTCGTTTCCTCCCCTCTTTATTGCAATTCAACTTTTTTAATGCAACAGCAACAACGTTGAATTGCATATCGCAAATATGCTGTTTGAATGTTGCGCTAATTTTTGACTTGCGATAAAAGCCGCTTTTCAGCGGAATGCTGCGGCGTCGTGCACCACAACGTGCTGCACACCGGCGTCGGCAGCGGCCTGCTCCAGTGCAGCGCGGCTGTCCGCGTCCAGTGCGGTGCTGCTGGTGACCAGCAGATTCTCCATGCCAAGGGACACGCCGGTGGTGCCAAGGGCATCGGTGGCGGCGGTGCACAGTGCGTCCGGGTAGCTGACCCACAGGGTCACGCTGCCTGCAAAGCGGGTCTGCCACGCAGCGATATCGGCGGTAAGCTGGGCGGCGCGTCCCTCCCGGCTCTTGCCGCCGGAAGCGCCGAAGTCCTGCTTGCGGGTGATGATATTGGGGAACTGCACCCCGGTAAGCACCACCTGCTCGTAGCCCATGCCCTGCACCTCTTCAATGAGGTCGCCGACATACTGCACCGCGCTTGCGGCAAAGGGGTTCATCCACGCCTTGCCGCCCTTGGCTGCGCTGACGTTGTCCAGCCAGAGGCTGTTGCCGTCGTAGTGCACGCCCATGCTGCGGTCGGTGTACACCGACACCGGGTCGGTAAAGGCGGCAAGCTGTGCCGCCGGGATAATGCCTTCTTCCCGCAGGATGGCGGCGATGCTTGCCGCATCCACCGGGCTTTCGGTGATGCTTTGGGCGGCATTTGCCACCCCGGAAGCGTAGTACACCGTGCCAGCGGCGTCCTTCAGGGTGACAAGGGCATAGTCTGCGCCCTGCTGCTTCAGCTGCCGGGCAGCGGCGCGGATGGCGGCTTCATCGGTCAGGGCTGTCACGTCCAGCTCTGCCCAGCTGCCGCCGGTAATGGCCTTGCCGTCCAGCGGCTTTTCCTCCTCCGGCTCCAGCTCAGACGCTGCCTGCGAAGCAGCAGCGCTGCTTGCCGCCGCAGAGGAGGCGGCTGCCTCGGCGCGGGAAGCGCTTTCGGCCTCCAAGTCCCGGTCCTTGACCACGGTATACCAGGTGTGGGTGGCCCAATCCAGCACATGGGGTGCGGCAAACCATGCGGCTGCCAGCACTGCCACTACCAGCACCGCAATGCCGATGCCGCGCTTGACGCGCATTTCCCGGCTGTAAAAGCTGCGGTGATAATGCTTGACCTTCTGACGTTTATACTTAGCCATGGTATCCTTTCCTCCCTGTCTGCATTACAGGATAACGGAATGTCCGGTAAAGCCATAGATCGCCAGCGCCAGCACGCCGATATACACCAGCGTGATGGGCAGGCCGCGGAATGCTTCGGGGATGGCCTTGCTGCGCAGGCGGCGGCGGCCCTCCCGAACGATAAAGACGGCAAAGACATAGCCCAGCCCGCTGCCCAGAGCGAACGCGACGCTTTGCAAAATCGTATAGTTCTGGTTCGCGCAGATGAGCATCGTGCCCAGCACGGCGGTGCTGCAGGTGGCAAGGCTGAGTTGGCTGCGGCAGCTGGCGCGCAGCTTGCGGGGCAGCACGCCCAGCAGCAGCCAGGCCACGGCCATGGCCGCGATGCTGCAGGTCAGGTAGACGATGGGCCGCAGGGCCGAGATGGGCAGCCATGCGGGCAGATAATCACGCAGCCACGGGAAAAACAGGTCGTGTGCGGCCCAGCCGGCAGGTGCGGACAGCGTGATGACCAGCAGCAGCGGCAGGCAGAAATCCCACACCTGCGCACGGTGGTCGGGCACGAGCTTCATCAGGCGGGTGACGCCCAGCGCGCGGGCCAGGATGACATTCTCCGCAAAGACGGCCAGCACCATATAGCTGATAAACTGCACAATACCGTTTAAAATCGGCTGCAGCTCAGTGCTTACGGTCAGCATACAGGCGGCGCACCTCCTCATGTTTATAATCGGTGTACAGGTTGGCAGCGGCGCACCAGATGGCGGCCAGGATACCCACGATGACAAAGCCGCCCGCGGGCAGTGCAGCCAGCGGCAGCAGCGCATTGTGCAGGATGACGTTGCCAAAGACCGCGCCCGTGGCCAGCAGCTCACGCAGGCAGCCCACGATGAGCAGCACAACACACATGCCGAGTGCGTTGTTGAAGCCGTGGCGGAACGCATCCCTCACGGGTTCAAGGTCGGAGAACTCCATGCGCTTGACGATGGCGGGCTCCACGACCATGATCGGCAGGTAGATGCCCAGCAGCGTCAGGTCAGAGCCGAACAGTGCGTAGAGCAAAACATACGTAGGGATGTAGAGAAGCGCCGCAGAGTAGCAGTACACCACGGGGCGGAAGCGGTTCTTTGTCAGATGGCAGATGGCCACGGCCAGCACACGGGTAAAGGTGACCAAAATCAGCGAGGCGATACAGAGCATGAGCGCCCGCCGGCCGTCCAGCGCGGCACCGATGACCGGGGCCATGCCTAGGCCGCGCACAAGCACGGGGTTGGACAGCCAGATATGGTCGGCGCGGATGCGCTCGTTCAGGGCAGCCTCCGCCGCGGCGTAGGAACGCGAGGCGCTGGCTTTTTTGGACTTCGGCGCAGGGGTCGGCTCCGGGTGGGCGGTGTGCTCTGCCGGGGCGGGCGCAGCCGGTGCCGCAGGGGCCGCCTTTTGTACCGGCGGCATGACCTGCGTGGGCTGCTGGGCGGGCTGTGCCGCGGGTGCAGGGGGCTGCACGGCATGGGCGGCAGGCTCGGCAGTTCTGCGCTTCGGGATCGAGATCGTGCGGGTCTCGTCAGCTGTTGCGGGCGTCTGGTTGCTGCGGGCAGCGGGAGTGGGCTGGGGTGCT
>OMCU01001125.1_pt1 | contig 11928 bp, 10 predicted proteins | sample 1645081 | NCBI WGS metagenome assembly OMCU01 (sample SAMEA103958122, study PRJEB25191) | human gut metagenome | biome: human-associated habitat [ENVO:00009003]; feature: intestine environment [ENVO:2100002]; material: feces | place: Germany | collected 2013/2015 | reverse complement strand
CCGGACGGCTTAAAAGGTGAGGAGATCCCGATTGCAGCCCAGGTTGTATCGATTGCCGATGTTTACGATGCGCTGACAAGCGAGCGTGTCTACAAACCGGCATACACGCACGAGAAAGCCATCGAGATGATCCTGAACGGCGAGTGCGGTACCTTCAGCCCGCTGATGCTCGAGTGTCTGCTCGATATCAAAGATGCCATCTGCGAGGAGCTGAACACCATATCCGAAGAAAAACAGACTTCGATTCAGATTGAAAAGCTGAAAAAGAATCTGAAATCGGGGGGGGGCAGAGCTGAGTTTTCTGAACTCTGATGAAAAGTTATCCACAGAAGATGCCCGGGAGAACAGGTATCATGCGGATTCGAAAGACGATCTTAAATAAAAATATACCAAAACCCATGGATTTCTGAAAAGATTCCATGGGCTTTTCGCACTTTTGTGCAAATTTTTGTTGTGATTCTGGAGGACAACTGCTATAATAACAGAAAATGTCAAAAAATACGACAAAAATACCGGAAGAGGGCTGTGCTAACAAGTACACACAAGTCTGGAAAGGATAAATATCATGAATCAGTTGGAAGTATTACGAGAGAGCCTTGGACAGTGCGATGAGATTATTCTGGATGCACTGCTGATGAGAAACCGTATTGTCGAGGACATTATGGTATATAAAGAAGCAAATAACGTGCCGATTCTCCAGCCGGAGCAGGAAGCAAAACAGAAGGAATGGCTGGAACGCCGGATGCAGGAAAAACGCCATAAAAACGAAGTGGCGGATGTTTTCGAGAGCATCACAAGAAACAGTAAAAAGATTCAGGCAAGAAAGCTGTTCAATTATAATATTGTACTGATTGGCTTCATGGGAGCCGGAAAGAGTACCATTTCCGATTATCTCAAAACCGTGTTTGCCATGGATATCATCGAGATGGATCAGATCATCGCAGAGCGTGCCGGTATGAGCATCTCCGATATTTTCGAGACTTACGGCGAACAGTATTTCCGTGACTGCGAGACGAATCTTCTGATCGAAATGCAGTCGAGAACAAACGTTGTCATTTCGTGCGGCGGCGGAACTCCGATGCGTGAGTGCAACGTTGTAGAGATGAAAAAGAACGGCCGCGTTGTTCTTCTGACTGCAAAGCCGGAGACGATTTTAGACCGTGTCAAAGACAGCCACGACAGACCGCTGATCGAGAACAACAAAACCGTTCCGTTTATCGCGGATCTGATGAGCAAGCGCCGTGAGAAATATGAGGCCGCAGCCGACATTATCATCGAGACGGACGGAAAGAGCGAGCTGGAGATCTGTGAGGAGTTGATCCACAGCCTGCGGCAGATGGATGCAAAAGCGGAATAAAAGAGAAAAGCAAGGGAAAAAGGAAAAGAGACTGCTGTGTGTAACGGCGGTTTCTTTCTTTTTGCGTAACCGTGACACGAAAAACAGAAAACATAAAATTTACGGGAAAAGGATTGACAAAACAGATATTTCCCGATATTCTGATAAAAGTTGGGCTAAAATCACATGAAAAAAGTGAAAAAACAAGGTATTATTTTGTGTTATTGTCCGAACAAGAGAAAAAATTCAGGATAATTATATGAAATACAATGGCCCGTGTGCAGACACAGCCGGATCTGCCGGGGAAGGTCTGCGGAAAAAAGGAGGAACATCAATGAGAAAAAGAAACAAAGTCGTTTCTCTGCTTCTGGCAGGATGCATGGCAGCCGGTCTTCTGGCCGGATGCGGAAGCAGCGGAGAGACACAGGTAGCAACTGCTGACAATGCCACGGCGGCATCAACCAGTACTGGAGCAGCAGATTCAGCAGCAACGGATTCAGCAGCACCGGAGACTGCAGGCGAAGTGGACGGACAGATCAATCTTCGCGCGGTATCCTTTGGAAACAACTTCGATGTACAGGATATGGGATGGCGCTGGATGATGGGAGAGTGCTACGAAGGACTGATGCGTGACGTAGCAGATGAGAACGGAGACCGTTTCGAGTACGCCGGTGCAGAATCCATGGACGTATCCGATGACGGACTGGTTTACACTTTCCATCTGAGAAAGGATGCCAAATGGTCCGACGGACAGCCGGTTACCGCAGCAGATTATGAGTACGGATGGAAACGTCTGTTAAATCCGGAATACGGCTATTCCTATTCTTTCTTCCTGTTCAACGTAGTAGGAGCAGAGGAGTATTATAACGGACAGGGCTCTGCCGATGAGATCGGAATCAAGGCAGTGGACGATTACACCTTCGAGGTTACCTTAAAGGTAGCGGATCCGACCTTCCAGTCCAAGCTGGTAGCAACTCCGCTTTACCCGACCCGTCAGGATGTCGCAGAGGCAGCCGGAGACCAGTGGGGAAAAGACTGGACAAAATGTGTCTACAACGGACCGTTTGCCATGACCAACCTGGTAGAAGATAACTCCATGACATGGGTGAAAAATGACCAGTACTGGGATAAGGACAACGTAAAACTGAATCAGGTAAACTGGTACTGTGTAGCAGAGAACGCAACAGCAGCAACCATGTTCGATAACGGACAGCTGGACGTTTTCGATGCAGCAGGCGATTACATTGCAAAATATGACAAAGAAGTAGAAGCAGGCAATATGCAGACCATGACCACCGAGTACCCGGGAACTATGGTTCTGTGCTACGAGCAGTCTGAGGGCGGAAAATCCGGTCTGATGAAAAACGTAAACATCCGCAAGGCAATTTCCTACTCCATCAACCGTGAGGAGATGGTATCAGCTGTTTACGGAAGATACACCGCAGCTTACGGCTTCGTTTCCCCGGCGATCACGCTCGACGGAACTTCCTACCGCAAGCAGGCGTCGGAGACCATGAAAGAGGAATATGAGCAGTATGCAGGAGATGCAGACAAGTTAAAAGCACTGTTCCAGAAAGGCCTTGATGAGCTTGGTATCACCGACAAACCGGAAGACATCACCATTACATTGCTGTCCCAGGGTTCTGCTACCGAGAATCAGCTCGAGAGAGAGTACCTGCAGCAGTCCATTTCTCAGAATCTGGGCGTAAAGGTAGAGCTGAACACCGTTGGCGATTACCAGATGTTTGCAAACGAGCGCGATAACAAGAACTACGATATCTTTGTAGGCGGATGGTTCAGCGATTACAACGATCCGCTGGATTTCCTGAACGTCATGAAGACAGGCGTTTATGATTCCTACGGCCTCTATAGCAACAGCGAGTACGACAGCCTGATCGATTCTCTGACCGGAGAGAACGACAACGCAAAACGCCTTGAGATTTACCAGAAGCTGGAAGATCTGCTGGTTGCACAGGATTGTGGTGTTGCACCGCTGTACTACTCTGATAAACATTACTATTATCAGAACTGGGTAAAAGATTTCTACACATCCTCCTTCGGCGCAAGCCAGGAGCTTTACAGAGCAACTGTAGAGAAATAAAAAAAGCAGCAAAACAGAAGAAATGAGGGAAGAAGGGCTTATGAAACAATAGGCTCTTCTTTCGCTATCATAATAAAATTCCGGTCGGAAAAGACCGGACAGGGAGAGGATTTTTATGCCAAAATATTTACTGCGCCGTTTTGCAGAAATGCTGATCACACTGTTTCTGATTGCAACGGCCACGTTTTTCCTTCTGGAAGCGGTTCCGGGAGATCCGCTGACGGAGCGTGCGAGCAAGCTCTCGCCGACCGTAAAGGAAAACCTCTATAAGCGCTACGGCCTCGACAAGCCGATGATGGAGCGCTATGTGATCACAATGAAGGGAATCTGCAAGGGAGAGTTTGGGGAATCTGTTGTCTATGCGGGACAGACCGTCTTCCGGTATCCGCCCGCCTTGGTATCCAGCAGGTGCTGGTCGGTATCACGATCGGTCTGCTGCTTGGAATTCTTGCGGCAATGAGGAGGGGAAGCTTCTGGGACTATATGGTGATCGCCCTGTCGGTCCTCTTGATTTCCATTCCGAACCTGATCTTTGGTCTGATGCTTCAGAAAATTTTCGCAGGCAACCTGAAGGTTCTGCCGACGATCGGCTGGCCTGCGGGAAAGGATCTGTGGTTCGGAGGATGGGAATACACGATTCTTCCGACCCTGACAGGATGCTTTTCTTATATCGCAACGTATGCGCGTCTGCTGAAAACCTCGATGCTCGATGTGATCAATCAGGATTACGTGCTGACTGCTGAATCGAAGGGCTTAAGCCGCGGACAGATTATCCGCCGCCATATCCTTCGGAACTCGTTTATCCCGGTTATCACACAGCTTCCGATGTCGGTTGCCATGTGTATCACAGGCTCCTTCTTCATCGAGAGCATCTTTTCCATCCCGGGAATCGGACAGTATTATGTGACGGCGGTCAATAACCAGGATCTTTCCATTATCATGGGAGAGACGGTTATTATCGCAGCACTTTACATCGGTGTTCTCTTTATCACGGACCTGCTGTACGTGGTCGTTGACCCGAGAATCAGTCTGACAGGAAAGAGCAGATAAGGAGGATATTATGGCAGCATTAACACCGGAAAAATTTAAAGTAATAGGATACACCGAGGAAGATGCGAACCGGATTGACCGCCCGACCATTTCCTACTGGCAGGACGCCTGGAGACGGCTCCGCAAAAATCCGATCGCAATGGGATCTCTTGTTGTGCTCGGCATTCTGCTTGTCATGGTCATCATCGGACCGCATATCAAAGGATATGATTATGTATCCATGAATATCGCCGAGAAAAACCAGGGCGTATCGTCAAAATACTGGTTTGGAACCGACAACCTGGGACGTGACCTCTTCTCAAGAGTCTGGGTCGGCGCGCGGGCATCACTGATCATCGCGATCGTTGCAACGGCAATCAAACTCATCATCGGAACGGTATATGGCGCGCTGATGGCACATTTCGGCGGCTGGGTCGATGAGGTTCTGATGCGGATCATCGAGGTTATCAACTCGATTCCGTCTCTGCTTCTTACGATTCTGATCATGATGATTCTTGGAAATAACCTGTTTGCACTTCTGGTCGCGCTTAGTGTCACCGCATGGTGTAACACGGCACGTCAGGTGCGCGGTATGATCAAACAGCTCCGTGAGACGGAATACGTTTACGCGGCGGAGGTGCTCGGTGCAAAACCGCTCCGCATCATCTTAAAACACTATGTACCGAATATGCTGGGTATCCTGATTCTGGATACGGCGACGGCAATCCCGATGTTTATTTTTACGGAGGCAGGTCTTAGCTTCCTCGGCATCGGCCTCAAGGCACCATCGATCAGCCTTGGTGTCCTGATTTCAATGGGACAGCAGAACATGGATTTCTATCCGTCACAGCTTCTGTTCCCATGTCTCGTGCTCTGTATCATCGTTATGGCATTCAACCTTCTGGGAGACGGCCTTCGCGATGCCCTTGATCCGAGACTTCGCCAGTAATAAGTGGGAGATAACGATATGAACGAACAAAACAATCCGATTCTGGAAGTAAAAAACTTAAGAGTCTCTTATCACACCTATGCCGGTGAAGTAAAGGCAGTCCGCGGTGTACAGTTTTCTCTCGAGAAAGGTCAGGCGCTCGCAATTGTGGGCGAATCCGGCTGCGGAAAATCTGTAACGGCGAAATCCATCATGGGCCTCATCAAGGCGCCGCAGGGTGAGATTAAAGAGAACAGTGAAATTCTCTACAATGGAGAGAATATTCTGAAATACAACAAAAAACAGTGGCAGCATTACAAAGGCGGCGAGTGTGCAATCATTTTCCAGGATGCGCTGGCTTCCTTAAATCCGACGATGCGTGTCGGAAAACAGATTATGGAAAATCTGATGGGACACAAAAACATGACAAAACAGGAAGCGGCAAAGGAGGCTGTCGAGATGCTGCGCATGGTCGGCATCCCGGAGCCGGAAAAACGTGTCAGACAGTATCCGCACGAATTTTCCGGCGGTATGCGTCAGCGTGTTATGATCGCGATTGCATTTGCCTGTGATCCGAAAATTCTGATCTGTGACGAGCCGACGACCGCGCTCGATGTGACAATTCAGGGACAGATTCTCGATATTATCAAAAATCTGCAAAAGAAAAATCAGACGTCCGTCATCATGATCACACATGATCTCGGTGTTGTGGCAAATATCGCACAGAAGATTGCTGTTATGTATTCCGGTATTATCGTGGAAAGCGGAACGTGTGAGGATATTTTCTATCGTCCGCGTCACCCGTATACCTGGGCGCTGATCCGTTCCGTACCGCGTCTGGATCTGAAAAACAAGCAGGAACTCGCGACAATTCCGGGAACTCCGCCGGATCTTTTAAACCCGCCGGTCGGATGTCCGTTCTGCACGCGGTGCAGCTATTGTATGCCGATCTGTAAGGAAGAGATGCCGGAGGCAACGGAATTCGGCGGCGAGCATAAAGCTGCCTGCTGGCTCCATCACCCGATGGCACCAAAAGTAGAAATGCCAAATCTGGAAGGAGGAGAACTGTAATGGAAAATAACGAAAAAGAAGTGCTTTTTTCCGTTTCCCATCTGAAAAAATATTTTCAGGTCGGAAACCATGCGACCTTAAAGGCCGTGGATGATGTCTCCTTCGAAATTTACAAGGGTGAGACACTTGGAATGGTTGGCGAGTCCGGATGTGGAAAGACAACGTGCGGCCGTACCTGCATCGGCCTGTATGACAAGACCGACGGACAGGTGCTCTACAAGGGAACCGATGTCCATGCATTAAACGGAAAAGAGCGGTTTGCCTTCAAAAAACAGGTGCAGATGGTCTTCCAGGATCCGTATGGATCGCTCGACCCGCGTATGACCGTTGCCGACATCATCGGCGAGGGCATCGACATTCACCATCTGGCAAAGAATAAGAAAGAGCGCCAGGAGATGATCTACAAATATCTGGAGCTGGTCGGACTGAACCGCGAGCATGCGAACCGTTTTGTGCACGAGTTTTCCGGCGGACAGCGCCAGCGAATCGGTATCGCGCGTGCGCTTGCCGTGCAGCCGGAATTCATCGTTCTCGATGAGCCGATCTCCGCACTCGACGTTTCGATTCAGGCGCAGATCGTCAACCTGCTTGTGGACTTACAGAAGAAGATGGGTCTGACCTATCTTTTCGTTGCCCATGATCTGTCGATGGTCAAACATATTTCCGACCGTGTGGCGGTTCTGTATCTGGGAACGCTCGTCGAGCTGACGACATCCGAGGAGCTGTACGCCAACCCGCGCCACCCGTACACACAGGCACTGCTCTCCGCGATTCCGATTCCGGACCCGAAAGTAGAGGCAGAGCGCGACCGCAAAAAAATCCGCCTCGAAGGCGAGGTGCCGAGCCCGATCAACACGAAGCCGGGCTGCAAATTCCAGGGAAGATGCAAGTACGCAAAAGACATCTGCCGACAGCAGATGCCGGAATTAAAAGACGTGGGCAACAATCACTTTGTGGCATGTCATTTCTGCGATGCGTTAGAAGAAAATAAGGAATTATAAAACATGGAAAAGATAAAGAACATCTGCCGTGATCTCGGCAAAGCATTTACAATCGGCCTGCTCTCCGGCGGCGCTGCGGCAGCTGTGCTGCTGCTGGGAGGATTCCTCTTTGGGGGATTCACGTTCCGCGTTGCCCTTGAGGCGGCGAAAGACGGCCTGCTGCTGATCGCGGCCCTCGGCATGTTCGTGATCGCCGGAATGCTGATGGTAAAAGGCAAAAACCCGGAGAAATTCACGCAGAAGGAAAAATGGCGCGTCCACTTTGCCGTGCTCGGATATAAGAGTGTGTTCGCAGTTCTCTGCGTTTCCTGGGTGCTGTGGGCGGCAGCGGCGGATTATCTTTTGTATCGGATGTGAAAATAGTTTCTATAAATAAAAAGAGAATTTTGCAGACTGTAAAAATGAGGTCCGGCAAAATTCTCTTTTTTCGTTTAGTCGTTATTCGTCTTCGAGACGGGAGATAACCATCTCCATGGATTTCTGATATTCTTCATCCGAAGAATTGTAGAACAGCATCAGATCGAGGCAGCTGCTCATTTTCTTCAGTGCTTCCGGGATGGAGTAGTCGATCGTTTTCACATATTCATCCCAGTGCTCCAGCTTCCACGTATCGCGCACGGAGTTGCGGTCGATCATGCGCTGGTGGCAGATCTCCGGTTTTGTGACAACCCAGATCACAACAAGCTTTGCCCCATGGTCAGCGAGCTTTTTGGAGAAGTTTTTCAGGAACTTCTCATCATGCACTTCGCGTGTGAATGGTGCGTTGATCAGCACAATATCGTCATACTCGAGTGCTTCCAGTCCGAAATTGACCGTTACTTCATATTCATAATCGCGGATATTCTCCTCGAAGAAATCAGAACTGCGGTTGATTTCCTGTCCGCCCGCTTTGAAAACGCGGTTCGACAGCGGAATGACTGTGTCCTTGTCGAGATAAACAACGTGTTTCAGCTCCTTGGCGAGCTGTTTTGAAATGTATGTCTTTCCGCACGCCGGCGGCGAGGTTACGAGGATCATCTTTTTCATCGTTTGTATGTCTTCCTTTCCAGTTGAATAAAAAAAAATCACTCCTAGCATTATAGAAAATTTGGGAAAAAATTGCAAGAGAAAAGACGGTTGTGCCAGAGAAAAAATTGTCTTATAATAAAATAAGATTTTTATGCCATCACGGAGAAAATAAATGGAGGAAAGACAATGAGCAGAGCAAATACACGAGTTGTGAAAATCGGCGACCGGGTCATCGGAGGCGGAAATCCGATTCTGATCCAGTCCATGACGAATACCAAAACAGAAGATGTGGAGGCAACCGTAAAGCAGATCCAGGCGCTCACGGAAGCCGGATGTGACATTATCCGATGCGCCGTCCCGACCATGGAGGCAGCCAGGGCGCTGTCCGAGATCAAAAAGCAGATCTCGATTCCGCTTGTAGCAGATATTCATTTTGACTATCGATTGGCGATCGCCGCGATCGAAAACGGAGCCGATAAAATCCGCATCAACCCGGGCAACATCGGCAGCCGCGACCGGATCCAGGCGGTTGTAGATGCAGCAAAAGAACGCCAGATTCCGATCCGCGTCGGCGTCAACAGCGGTTCACTCGAAAAAGAGCTGGTGGAAAAATACAACGGCGTAACGGCAGAGGGCCTGGTGGAGAGCGCGCTCGACAAAGTGCGGATCATTGAGGAGATGGGCTATGACAATCTCGTCATCAGTATCAAATCGTCTGATGTGATGATGTGTGCAAAAGCGCATGAGCTGATCACGAACCAGACGGATCATCCGCTTCATGTCGGCATTACGGAGGCAGGAACGCTGTATTCCGGCAACATCAAATCGGCAGTGGGGCTCGGTATTATTTTATATCAGGGCATCGGAGATACGATCCGTGTTTCCCTGACCGGCGATCCGCTCGAGGAAATCAAATCCGCAAAACGGATCTTAAAGACCCTGGGACTTCGAAAAGGCGGCATTGAGGTCGTATCGTGTCCGACCTGCGGACGGACCCAGATTGACCTGATCGGACTGGCAAACCAGGTGGAAACACTGGTGCAGGGCTACGATCTTGATATCAAGGTTGCCGTCATGGGCTGCGTGGTCAACGGACCGGGCGAGGCAAAAGAGGCGGATCTTGGTGTTGCAGGCGGAAAAGGCGTCGGCATTTTAATTAAAAAAGGTGAAATCGTGAAAAAAGTACCGGAGAGCGAGCTGCTGTCCGTCTTAAAGGACGAGCTGGATCACTGGGGCAAGTAAAAAAGAAAGCAGGAATAGGAATGGAAAAACAGTTTCAGGAAGTATTTCCGGATTTGAGAATCGAAGGGGGCATGGCAGAGCTTCTCGATACCGTGGAGGTTTCGCGGGTATCGATCAATAAGAAAAAAGATCTGCTGCGGATCTATGTGGTCAGCCATCAGTGGATTCACAAAAAATATATTTATCAGCTGGAGCGCCAGATCGAGGAGCAGCTCTTTTCCAACGTGCCGCTGCGCGTGAAGATTATTGAGCGGTTCTATCTGTCGCGCCAGTATACGCCGGAAAACTTTCTGGAGGTGTACCGTCCGAGTATCCTGCTCGAGCTGAAAAACCACAGTGTCTTTCTGAATCATCTGTTTTCGACTGCCGAGATTACCTTCCCGGAGACGAACAAAATGCACCTGGTGCTCGTGGATTCCGTTGTGGCAAAGGAGCGCGAGGAGGAGCTGGTCCACATTCTCGAGAAAATCTTCTGTGAGCGGTGCGGCTTCGACCTGATCGTGGAAACCGAGATGAGAAAGCCGGAGGGCGAGAGCCGCGCCATGAGAAATTCCGAGCTCCGCATCCGGGAGGAAGTGCGCCACGTTCTGGCGCATACCCATTACGGTGAGATGCTCGGCGAAAAAGAGCAGAACCGGATGGAAGAGCAGGCGGAAGCAGCAGGCGAACAGCCAAAAGCAGCCGCAGCAGCCAAGGACGGCGAGGCGAAAAAAGAAAAAGCAGCAGACGGCGGAAGGGGAAAAGGTTTTTCCGGCGGCGGACGCGGTTCCTTCAAGAAAGGCAAGGGCAGTTTCAGCCGGAATGCGGACAATCAGCCGCGCAAATCCTCCAATCCGGATGTGCTGTACGGAAGAGATTTCGAGGATGAGAGCGTGGAGATTCTGAAAATCGGCGATGAGATCGGTGATGTTGTCATCCGAGGAAGAGTCCAGAGTGTGGATATGCGCGAGATCCGGAATGAGCGTACGATTTTCATGTTCACGATCACCGACTTTACGGATACCATCGGCGTCAAGATTTTCGTCCAGAACGCGGAAGTGCCGGAATTAAAGGATGCGATCAAAAAAGGCGCGTTCATTAAAGTAAAAGGAAAAACGACGGTTGATGCATTTGACCACGATCTGACGGTTATGTCTGTCTGGGGCATCAAGAAGATCACCGATTTCCGTACCGGCCGTCAGGATACGAGTCCGGTGAAGCGTGTGGAGCTGCACTGTCATACAAAGATGAGCGATATGGACGGTGTCACCGATGCTGCCCGTCTGGTACAGCGTGCCTACGAGTGGGGCCATCCGGCGATCGCGATCACTGACCACGGCGTGGTGCAGTCCTTCCCGGAGGCAAACCATGCAATCGAGGCGATCGACGGCGCTTACCGGAAAAAATACCAGGCAGAGCACCCGGATGCGACAAAAGATGAGCTGAAAAAAGTTTCGGCTCCGTTCAAGGTCATCTACGGCATGGAGGCTTATCTCGTCGACGACTTGAAAGATATCGTTGTCAACAGCAAAGGACAGGACATCCACGGAAGCTACGTTGTGTTTGATATCGAGACGACGGGATTTTCCCCGGTTGTCAACAAAATCATCGAGATCGGCGCCGTCCGTGTGGAAAACGGAGCAATTGTCGATAAGTTTTCCACTTTCGTTAACCCGAAAGTCCCGATCCCGTTCCGGATTGAGAATCTGACCGGCATCAACGACAACATGGTTCTTGACGCGCCGGACATCGAAACGGTGCTGCCGAAATTCCTGGAGTTCAGTGAGGGAGCCGTTATGGTTGCCCACAATGCTTCGTTTGATATGAGCTTTATCGAGCACAACTGCGTCCTGCAGGGGATCGAGCGGGAATTTACAACGGCGGACACCGTCGCCATGGCGCGTTTCCTGCTGCCGGGCCTGAACCGTTTCAAGCTGGATACCGTTGCGAAGGCGGTCGGCGTATCGTTGGAAAACCATCACCGTGCGGTGGACGATGCCGGCTGTACGGCAGAAATTTTTGTAAAATTTATTGAGATGTTAAAAGAACGCGGCATGGAAAATCTTGATGATGTGAACCATATGGTTTCCACCTCGCCGGAAACGGTCATGAAAATGCCAACTTACCATGCGATCATTCTGGCGACAAATGACATTGGACGTATCAATCTGTATCGACTGGTTTCACTTTCACACCTCACGTATTATAATAAGAGACCACGTGTGCCAAAAAG
>OMCU01001113.1_pt1 | contig 12052 bp, 9 predicted proteins | sample 1645081 | NCBI WGS metagenome assembly OMCU01 (sample SAMEA103958122, study PRJEB25191) | human gut metagenome | biome: human-associated habitat [ENVO:00009003]; feature: intestine environment [ENVO:2100002]; material: feces | place: Germany | collected 2013/2015 | reverse complement strand
ATATAAAATATAATAGAAACCTCTATACAAAACAAAGTTTTTGTGCTAATGTTATGTAGTAATTGATACTACATGTAATGGAAAAAAATAACATATAAAAAGTTTTTGAATAACAAATTGTCGGACTATGGAGGTTATAAGATATGTACAAGATCGTGATTGACAGTTGTGGAGAACTGCCGGAAGATTTAAAAAAGGATGGACATTATCAGAATGTATCGTTAGAGTTAGAGGTAGATGGATGCTATATCCGCGATGACGAGACATTTGACCAGAAGGATTTTCTTCGCAGGGTAAAGGAAAGTGTTACCGGACCAAAGTCTGCATGCCCGTCTCCGGATGAATATATGAAGTCCTATGAAGGGGATGCCGATCATGTATATGTGGTAACTTTATCAGGCAAGCTTTCCGGATCTTATAACAGTGCCGAACTTGGAAAAAATTTATTTGAGGAGGAACATCCGGGCGAGAAGAAGATTTATGTATTCAATTCCCGTTCCGCTTCCGTCGGTGAGACACTGATCGGTATGAAAGTGCAGGAGTGTGAAGAGGCCGGTATGAGTTTTGAGGAAGTTGTTGCGGCAACAGAGAAATATATCAGTTCCATGAATACATTTTTTGTACTTGAAACATTAGAGACTCTGCGAAAAAACGGACGTCTGACAAATCTTAAGGCATTTATTGCAAATACATTAAATATCAAGCCGGTAATGGGTTCTACAGAGGAAGGATCGATCTGTCAGCTTGGTCAGGCGCGTGGCATGAACAAAGCGCTGGATAAGATGATTCAGGATGTGATTGCAAAGACAAAAAACTGTGAGAACAGGGTGCTTGCAATTTCACACTGTAATTGTCCGGAGAGAGCAAAAGCAGTAAAGGAAAAAATTGAAAAGATGGCAAAGTTCAAAAAAATCATTGTTACGGATACAGCGGGCGTCAGCACAATGTATGCAAATGACGGCGGTGTTATTATCGCAGTTTAATACGGCGGAATAAGTGTCAGTTACCGATCTGCCGGCGTATGAGGACTGCAGCATCCGTCAGGGAAAGGACAGTATATGAAAGAACTGACATATGAGGAAGTATTAGATCAGATCGAACATCAGAGACGGTTTGGAAATCGTCCGGGGGCAGAGGTATCAGCGCTGATGCTGGAAAAGTTAGGCAGACCACAGCAGAATATGAGTGTGATCCATATAGCGGGGACGAACGGAAAAGGTTCCGTCTCTGCTTTTTTGTGCTCAATTTTAAAGGAAGCAGGGATTCGTACCGGAATGTTTACCTCACCGCACCTGGTTGATTTCAGGGAGCGGATCTGTGTGGACGGACAGATGATATCCTGTGAAGAAGTGACAAAACTTGGAAACATGTTGCTTGAGGAGGACTTTGGGACAGTACCGACGATGTTTGATTATTGTCTGGCAATGGCACTGCTCTATTACAGGGACAGACAGTGTCAGGCTGTCGTGATAGAGACCGGGCTTGGGGGAAGATTAGATTCAACCAATGCAATCGGCGTGCCGGAGGTTACGGTGGTCACGAAAATCGGGTATGACCATATGGCGGTTTTAGGTGATACATTAGATAAAATTGCGGCGGAGAAGGCGGGAATTATCAAAAAGGGTACAAAACTGGTATTAGAGAGCCAGAAAAAAGATGCAATGGATGTTTTGCTGGAAACAGCGGAAAAAGAAGCAGTTACTGAGATAAAGATTGCGGATATGCATGACGTGACCGAATGCCGCTATGAAAATGGCAGACAGTATTTTTCCTATCAGAAATATAAAAATCTTGAGATGGCAATGCTTGGTGTCCACCAGTATGAAAATGCGGCTGCTGCGATCCTTGCCGCAGAAATTTTTCTGAAAGACAGAGGAATTTCAGATGAAAAGGCAGAATACTATATCAGAGAAGGAATCAAAAAGACAAGATGGGAAGGACGGATGGAGATCCTAAGCCGGGAACCGTTTTTTATGGTGGATGGTGCACATAATGGTAACGGAGTGGCGGCATTAGCGGAAAGTCTTCGTACTTTGTTCCCGGGAGAGAAGTTTCATTTTGTCATGGGAGTTATGGCAGATAAAAACTATGAGGAAATGATCGAGGAATTACTGCCGCTTGCACTGGATTTTAAGACGGTGACGGTAGAGTCAGAGAGGGCACTGGCGGCACAGGAGCTGTCGGAGAAGATCCGGGCAAAGGGAATCTGCGATGCCGGACTTTTACACTCTTTTGACGAACTGATGCCGGGACGGCTGGATGTGGCACACAAAACGATCGCATTTGGGTCTTTGTACTTTGTCGGGGAGATTGAAAAATATTTCCAAGATGTAACAAAAATCACAAAAAATTTACAAATTTACTAACTTTGCTTAACAGGTGGTTATAAGGAATTTTTTTGGCTATAATAATCGGTGTTGAAAAATAATGTGGATTAGAAAGAGCTGATAAGATGGTATTTAGCAGTTTTGAATTTTTATTCCGGTTTTTGCCGTTTTTTTTACTGATATATTATGTGACACCGCAGAAATGGAAAAATGCGGTGTTATTTGCGGGCAGTATTTTATTTTATACGGCAGGTGAGGCAGAATATGTAGTGCTTTTACTTGCTTCTGTGGTGATCAACTATGTTTTTGGCAGGCTGATGTACCGGGATACTTATGAGGGAAGAGGGAAAAAACAGCTGATTTTGCTGATCGTGGCGCTGTGTTACGACTTTGGTGTTTTATTCCTTTTTAAGTATAGCGGTTTCATGGATAAGCTGCCGCTCGGTATTAGTTTTTATACGTTCCAGATTGCAGCCTATATCATCGATGTTTACCGGGGAAGGGTGCCGGTGGAAAAATCGTTTATCCGACTTGGAACGTATGTGACGATGTTTCCACAGCTGATTGCCGGACCGATCATCAACTATTCGGAGGTCCGTATGGCTTTATGCAGCAGAACCGTTACTTTCGAACAGTTTGAATCCGGATTAAAAATACTGATACTGGGACTTGGTGCAAAGGTGATCGTTGCAGACCGTATTGGACTTTTGTGGAATAACATCCAGGCAATCGGCTTTGAAAGTATTTCAACACCGTTGGCATGGATGGGAGCGTTTGCATATTCGATCGAACTTTATTTTGATTTTTCCGGTTATTCTCTGATGGCATTGGGACTGGGACGGATGCTTGGATTTGAATTTCCGAAAAACTTTAAACATCCCTATATTTCAAGATCGGTATCCGAATTCTGGAGAAGATGGCATATTACGCTTGGACGCTGGTTCCGGGAATATGTCTATATTCCGCTTGGCGGCAACAGGAAGGGAAAAGCGCGTACGATATTTAATTTATTTGTGGTATGGAGTCTGACTGCCGTCTGGCATGGGGCAGAGGAACATTTTCTGATCTGGGGAGCATCACTGCTCTTACTGCTTGCTTTGGAAAAAGCATTTTTACTGCAGTTTCTGAAAAAAAGCAAAATACTTTCCCATGTATATCTGGTGCTTGTAGTACCGCTTACCTGGATGGCATTTGCGATTGCGGATGTAGGACAGCTTGGTGTCTATTATGCAAGAATGTTTCCATTTTTCGGTGTGGGAGAAACGGTCAGACAGATGGATTTTTTGCAGTATCTGAAAGATTACGGTCCACTGTTTCTGATGGGGATTGTTTTTTCAACTCCATACCCGACAGCTTTATATAAGGTATTTGAAAAAAAATGGCTGGGGAGTCTGGCGGTGATCGTGGTGTTAGGATTAAGTCTTTATTATATGGCAGTTTCTACGAATAACCCGTTTTTGTACTTTAATTTTTAGGACTGGTGAATAAGCGTGAAAAAAATAATGAAATGCAGGGTTGCTGTCTTTTTGATCATTGGCTGGGGGGTACTTTCCCTGATCGGATATTTAAAAAAAGACGGGATCTATAAAAATTATTCCATCGATGTAAAAAAAACTCCGTATTTTGTATTGGTGTTAGACGGAATTCATGATAAAATTTATCCTTGGAGTAAAGAGTTGCCGGATCTGTTGCCGGATGGAACAAAACCACAGAACCAGGAAAGTGTCATTGCAAGTACAGAAATGACGGATGAGGAAAACGTGGCAGGGCAGACGGAAACAGTAATGCAGGATACAGAAACGGCGGCTGCAAAACCAAAGAAATTTATACAGGTGGATGACAGTTATTTTGATGATGCAGTTTTTATTGGAGATTCGAGAACGGTAGGTCTGCATGATTATGGTGGACTGGATCATTCCGATTTTTTCGCAACTGTTGGTATGAATATTTATGATCTGTGGAAAGATGCATTCTGTGAGGTCAACGGGAAAAAGGTGACATTAGAGGAAGCCTTGAAGGCAAAGCAGTATAAAAAGGTATATTTTCAGATCGGTATCAATGAGATGGGACGTGGAACACTGGACGGGTTTATGAATGAGTATCAGAATGCAGTGGAGAAATTCAAAACACTGCAGCCGGATGCGGTCATTTATGTGCAGGCGATCATGCATGTGACCCAGAAAAAATCTGATTCAGATCCGATTTTTAATAATCCGGGCATTGATGCGAGAAATCAGCGCATACAGCAGCTTGCGGATGGTGTTCGTGTGTTTTATATTGATGTCAATGAAGTGGTGTGCGATGATCAGGGTGGATTAAAACAGGAGCTTACGTTTGACAATCTGCATCTGTACGGGTCGAAATACAACATCTGGGTAGATTTCTTAAAGACCAAAGGAATCGGGACAGAATGATGAAGTTTTGGGAAGACTGGAAAGAAAAACTGAAAAAATTTTTGAAAGCGGATGTGCTGGCAGAATGCAGGCAGCAGGTGGATCATGAGAACAGAGTCATGCTCTGTGTCTTAAACAGTTCCATGGTGTGCCTGTCATTTATGCTGGCATTTTACATATTATGGAGAAAACAGGCAGACTATTACCATGAACATATGTGTATTTTATATGCAGCATTGTTTCTGATCTTACTGTTTGTTTCCTTTTATTCGAAAAGAGATTCAGGTATCCGTTTGTCTGTTTTGATCGCGGTCGAGTACGTTGCAATAGGTTCCTGTTTTGCCATGAATCATATTATATTTGGTGGACGGGAAAGCACAACGGCATATTATCTTCTGGTGGGACTTGCATTTTGTTTTCTGGTGCGTCCCATCCAGATGTATCTGATGCAGGCGGGGATCACCTGCATACTGGCGGTCAGTATGCGCTTGATTCACAGGCTGAACAGGATCAATATGAAGGTGAGCTGCAATGTCTGGCCGACCGCGTGGAAACGCCGGAAGAAAAGAAGCGGTTGTCAGAAGCTATGGAATTGTCGAATATCCGTGAACATTTAAAATCACAGGATGTGTATATCGTAGAGGTTCCGCTGCGTTCGAAAAATGGAAAGTACCGTCAGAAACAGATCCGCTGTATGTATTTAAATCAACAGACAGGTACACTGCTTTTAATGCTTTCCGATGTTGAGGACATTGTGAAAGAAGAAAAAGAAAAACAGGAGCAGCTGGAGAAAGCACTGAAGATGGCAGAGGCAGCCAATGAGGCAAAAACGAAATTTTTAGCCGGAATGAGCCATGAGATACGGACACCTATGAATGCGATCATCGGTTTAAATTCCATGATACGCTCATCGCTTGATGACAGGGAGCAGGTGCTTGATTATACGGAAAAACTGGATTCAGCATCCCAATATCTTTTAGCACTGCTAAATGATATTCTTGATATGTCGCGAATCGAGAGTGGCAGCATGAAACTTGCTATCCGGGCATTTGAGGGAGATAAGTTCTGGGATAATGTCAATATGTTAGCGAAGGCACAGGCAGTCATGGCAGGTGTCGGCTATTCTTTTGAAAGAAGAAAGACAATCTCGGAAGTGTATATTGGGGATTCCACAAGGTTAGAACAGATCATGGTAAATCTGATCAACAATGCGGTGAAATTTACCCCCAAAGGTGGAAATGTCAACGTCTCTGTTGCAGAGCAGGAAACGGATGGAAGAGTACAGCTGACCGCAGTCGTTTCCGATAATGGAATTGGTATCGCAAAAGATTTTCTGCCAAAAGTATTTGAAATTTTTACACAGGAGCATGAAGAAAATACCCGTGTTTATGGAGGGAGCGGTCTGGGACTGTCCATTGCGCGCAATTATGCAAGGATGATGGATGGTGACATTACGGTAGAGAGTGCGGAAGGAAAAGGCACCGTGTTTACCGTGACCGCAAAACTTGATTTTGACCGCCGGAAAAAGGCGCGGAAGGAAAGAACAGAGAATATCAGTTTTGAGGGAAAGCGGATTCTGCTTGTTGAGGATCATCCGCTTAATGTCATCGTTGCAAAGGGACTTTTGGAAAAGAAACAGTTTGAGGTTGTCACAGCGGAAAATGGCAAGAAAGCGGTGGAACTTGTGACAGATGCCCCGGAATATTATTTTGATGCGATATTGATGGATATTCGCATGCCGGTTTTAGACGGAATTGAGGCAGCAAGACAGATCCGTGCTTTAGACAGAGCAGATGTCAAAGAACTTCCAATCATTGCAATGACAGCAAACGCAGGAGATGAGGACAGAAGACAGACGAAAGAAGCAGGGATGAGTGAACACCTTGCAAAACCGATCGATCCGAAACTTTTATATACGACGCTGCAAAAATTTATTTTACCGTAAAAAAGTTATAAATGATTCCCCGATTACACATACTACGGAAAAAGATTGTGTGAAAGGGGAATTTTTTTATGTCATTAAAAATTAAGATCACAGATGTGCATGCAAGACAGATATTGGATTCAAGAGGAAATCCGACGGTGGAGGTCGAGGTGACTGCCGAGACAGAGACAACCGGCAAAAAGATCACGGCGAGAGAGTCTGTCCCTTCCGGTGCAAGTACGGGAAGATTTGAGGCAATCGAACTGCGTGATGGTGATAAAGATTATTTCGGCCTTGGTGTGCAGAAGGCCGTGGATCATGTAAACACAAAAATCCGGGAAATGCTGCTTGGGATGAATGTGTTAGAGCAGGCAAAATTAGACCGCGCAATGGTGGAACTTGACGGAACCGATAATAAGGGAAACCTTGGGGCAAATGCGATCCTCGGGGTATCGCTTGCCTGTGCAAAGACGGCTGCAAAGGCACTGGATATGCCATTATACCGCTATCTTGGCGGAACCAATGCCAAAACGCTCCCGGTTCCGATGATGAACGTGATCAACGGCGGTGTCCACGCAAAAAATACGCTTGATTTTCAGGAATTTATGATCATGCCGGTCGGAGCACGCGGTTTCTCACAGGCTCTTAAAATGGGTGCAGAAGTATATCATTTTCTGCGCCAGATCTTAAACGAAAACGGTATGAGTACAGCAGTCGGGGATGAGGGCGGTTTTGCACCGGATTTTAAGAATACGGGAGAAGCGTTTTCTTATCTCTCAAAAGCGGTGGAAAAGGCAGGTTACCGTGTCGGGGAGGATATCGTTTATGCGATGGATGCGGCGGCGAGTGAACTGTATGACGAGGCGCGCGGTGTCTATGTATTTCCGGGAGAGTCAAAGGGAAATGGGGAAGAACAGGAGATCGCAAGAAGTTCTGAAGAGATGATCGCCATGTATGAGGAACTCGTGCAGCAGTTCCCGATCGTTTCTATCGAGGACGGATTGTTCGAAGATGACTGGGAAGGATGGCAGAAACTGACAAAGAGACTTGGTGATAAAGTACAGCTTGTCGGAGATGATCTGTTTGTGACCAATCCCAAACGTATCCAGTGCGGAATTAAACTTGGTGCTGCAAATGCAGTCCTTGTCAAAGTAAACCAGATCGGAACCGTGACGGAGTCGTTAAATGCGATTGAGATGGCGAAGTCAGCCGGATATCATACGGTCATTTCCCATCGCTCCGGGGAGACGGAGGATGCATTTATCGCAGACCTTGCAGTGGCGGTCAATGCCGGACAGATCAAGACGGGAGCACCGTGCCGCGCAGAGCGCACCAGCAAGTATAACCAGCTTTTACGCATTGAGGAGGAACTGGCAGAGGATGCGGTGTTTGTGCCGGAAGAAATCACTGAAAAGCAGAAAGCTGAAAAAATGGGTTGAAAAAAGGAAACGTCTATGTTACAATGATTAAAGTTGTGAGTTTGTAACCTAGGAGGGAACGATCGTGGCAGTTGTAAAAACAATTTTGACTGTAGTTTTTATTATAATCAGTGTGGCATTGACAGTTATCATCTTAATGCAGGAAAGTAAATCCGCAGGACTTGGAGCAATCGCAGGTGCAGCAGACACATATTGGGGCAAGAACAAAGGACGTTCCATGGAAGGTATGTTAGTAAAACTGACCAGAATTTTTGTTATCTTGTTTATCGTGATTGCAGCGGTATTAAATATGAGTATTTTTTAAGATGAATGGATGGCTGTCGCAGATGCGGCAGTCATTTTTTTCATAAGAAAAAAGGACGGGGTTTATGGAGAAAACAATTTTAGAAGAACGGAAAAAGACAATTTACCAGTTTATCTGCGATGAGTTTTATGTACCGATGAAAGCAAAGGAGATGGCAGTCGTTTTATCAGTACCGAAATCCCAGCGCAGTGAACTGCAGGAAGTACTTGATGCGCTTGTGATGGATGGAAGGATCGAGGTGACTTCCAAGGGAAAATATATCAAATCAGAAGGAAAATACTTAATCGGTACATTTACGGCGCATGCAAGAGGTTTTGGATTTGTCAGCATCGAGGGGGAAGAGGAAGATATCTTCATCCCGGAATCACAGGTGCATGGTGCGTTTCATATGGATACGGTTCAGGTGGCGGTTACTTCTGAGAATAGTGGAAAACGCAGGGAAGGTACGATTACAAAAATTATATCCCGCGGTACCACACGAATCGTATGTACTTATGAAAAAAGTAAGACGTTTGGATTTGCCGTGCCGGACAATCCTAAATTCGGTTCAGATATTTTTATTCCGCAGGAGCGTTCGAAAGGAGCTGTCAGCGGACATAAGGTCGTGGTCGAGATCACGGACTACGGCAAAGAGGGAAGAAAACCGGAAGGGAAAGTGGTTGAGATCATTGGTCATATCAATGATCCGGGGACAGACATTATGTCTATCGTAAAGGCTTACGACCTGCCGGTAGAATTTTCAGAAAAGATCATGCATCAGGTGGAAAATGTCTCGAACGAAGTCAGCACCGCAGATATGGCAGGACGCATGGATTTCAGGGACTGGCAGACGGTCACGATCGACGGGGAGGATGCGAAGGATCTTGACGATGCGATCACACTGACAAAAGAGGGAGATAACTATAAGCTTGGCGTGCACATTGCGGATGTTTCAAACTATGTGCAGGAGCACAGCGCACTGGATGTGGAGGCATTATCCCGCGGTACATCTGTTTATTTAGTCGACCGCGTGATCCCGATGCTGCCGCATAAATTGTCAAATGGGATCTGTTCTTTAAATGCAGGCGAAAACCGTCTGACCTTAAGCTGTGTGATGACGATCGATACAAAAGGAAATGTGATCGATCACACGATTGCAGAGTCCGTGATCAAAGTAGACCGCCGCATGAGTTATACCAGTGTAAAAAAGATTCTGGAAGATCATGATGAAAATGAAATCAGAGAGTATGAAGAACTGGTTCCGATGTTTGAACTGATGCAGGAACTGGCTGCGATTCTGCGCAAAAAACGTATGAAGCGCGGCTCGATCGATTTTGATTTTCCGGAGACGAAGATTGTGCTTGATGACAAGGGAAAACCGGTCGAGATTAAGCCTTACGAGCGGAATGTTGCAACGAAGATCATCGAAGATTTCATGCTGATCGCCAATGAAACGGTAGCGCAGGATTATTTCTGGCAGGAACTGCCGTTTGTATACCGTACACATGACAACCCGGATACTGAAAAAATCAAGAAGTTATCGACATTTATCAATAATTTTGGTTATTCTATCCATATCGGACAGGACGAAGTGCATCCGAAAGAACTGCAGAAGCTGCTGCAAAAGATCGATGGAACGCCGGAGGAGGCACTGATCAGCCGGCTGACACTGCGTTCCATGAAGCAGGCAAAGTATACGACCATGAGCACCGGTCATTTTGGACTGGCAACACCTTATTACTGTCATTTTACATCACCGATCCGCAGATACCCGGATCTGCAGATTCATCGTATTATCAAGGACAATCTGCGCGGACGGATGAATGCAAAGAAAATAGAGCATTATGACAAGATCCTGCCGGAAGTTGCGAAACATTCGAGCGAGATGGAGCGCCGCGCGGATGAGGCTGAGCGTGAGACTGACAAGCTGAAAAAGGTGGAATATATGTCAGAGCGTATCGGTGAGGTGTTTGAGGGTGTGATCTCCGGCGTGACCGAATGGGGATTTTATGTGGAACTTCCGAATACGGTGGAGGGGCTCGTACATGTGACAACACTTGTAGATGATTATTTCCATTATAATGAAAGTACTTATGAGCTGGTTGGCGAGGTGACGAACATCCGCTATAAACTAGGACAGCGCGTACATGTCATGGTGACAGGAACTGACAAGATACTGCGTACAATCGACTTTCGTGTGGTGCGGGAGAATGAGGAAGAATAAAAAATCATCTTGCGTTCCCCGGCATTTCGGGGTATACTATACAGGCTGGATATTGGATAAGAAAGGAAGAGCATGATGGCAAAGACAGAAAAAAAACTGATCGCGAACAACAAAAAAGCCTACCATGACTTTTTCTTAGAGGAGCGTTATGAAGCTGGCATTGAGCTGCATGGCACGGAAGTAAAATCCATGCGCATGGGAAAATGCAGTATCAAGGAAGCGTTTATCCGTATCGAGAACGGAGAAGTCATTATTTATGGCATGCACGTCAGTCCCTATGAAAAGGGAAATATCTTCAACCGCGATCCGCTGCGTCCGAAGAAGCTTCTGATGCACAAGTCAGAGATCCGCAAGCTGGTCGGAAAAATCGCAGAAAAGGGTTATACTTTAGTGCCGGTTGAGGTATACTTTAAAGGAAGTCTTGTAAAAGTTGATATTGCGCTTGCAAAAGGTAAGAAGCAGTATGATAAGCGTCAGGATATTGCAAAGAAGGATATGCGGCGTGAGGCGGAGCGAGATTTCAAAGTAAAGAATCTGTACTAAAGAAATTTATGGAAAAAGAATGGATGATGTGGTCTTTTTGATTCACAGGAAATGATATCTTGTGTGTGAAAGGGCTGCATCTGAAATATATATTTATGGGCTTGTAATGGTTTCGACAGGGATCATGAAGCTGGAGAAGCGAGTCGCACGGGATGCGTCAAATTCCAAAATTAAAATTAAACGCTGAAGATAATTTAGCATACGCTGCCTAATGGCAGCAGTCTGACCTAGAGCACTCACACTTTAGGACCCAGGCTTCGACTATGTGAGAAACGACGCAGGCAAAGCTTTGAGCCTGCGGGCGTACGATGAAGCTACTGAAATCGGAACTGTGCCTACGCAGGTCTGGCAGAGGGAATGTTAAAACATAGGATACGCTCGTAGAAGGACAGGGGATTGGTTTTTGGACACGGGTTCGACTCCCGTCAGGTCCACTTCAAAGAAAATGCCTGAAATCTTGGAAAATTGTTGATTTTCCTAAGGTTTCAGGCTATTTTTGCGCAATGAATTATAAGTTGAAATTATGCCAAATTTATGTCATAAATGTAATTTTTTGTCATGGATTTTGTCATGACAAATTCTTAAATAATCCGTTCATTGCATTCTTTTGTTTCTCTTTATCTCTGTCAATGGTGGAATGGCAGTATACGGCTTTCATCACATGGGGTGTCGATTATCCACCCATCTTCATAACATCTTTTTCGTTTGTTGGAATGGATGTTACTTTCTTTTTAAATATCAGTTTGTTTAATATCCGACAGTCTAAGGCTTTTAAATTCATTAGATAAGTTACGAAATATGCTCATATAGCTATTTTTGGTGAAAGGACTAAACATTTTTACCTTGGATTCTGAAAAATTCATACTAGTGTACTGTATCATTGAAATTTAGTATATCTGCCACTTTAATTAAAAAGTGA
>OMCU01001110.1_pt1 | contig 12071 bp, 9 predicted proteins | sample 1645081 | NCBI WGS metagenome assembly OMCU01 (sample SAMEA103958122, study PRJEB25191) | human gut metagenome | biome: human-associated habitat [ENVO:00009003]; feature: intestine environment [ENVO:2100002]; material: feces | place: Germany | collected 2013/2015 | reverse complement strand
AATCAGTCTGACCTGATCTTTTCTGTAATCCCCCGTAAATGTGAATCGCACCCCGTTTGTCAAGCTGCAATGCCTGATAAACGGGGTGCGGTTTTGAACGGTGACAGTCCGCCTGAGATGCGTTGCAGGTTTTTTATTTGTCTTCCCGCTGTTCCGAATCTGATGGCGAATTTGAGCTGTTTAATTTACGGTAGGCTTTGGGCGTTTGTCCCGTTTCGTTCTTGAAAACGCGGTTAAAGTTTCGTATGGTGGAGAATCCGCATTTCATCGCGATTTGGGTCACATCGTCGTTGGTGTCTTTCAACAGCTCGCAGGCGAATTGAATGCGGTATTTGTTGACGAATGAGGCGAAATCCATGTCAAAATTTTTGTTGAAGAAGGAAGACAGATAGCTGTAATCGTAGCCGAATTGTTTTGCTATATCCTGAAGCCGCAGCTTTTTGGTGAAGTTATTTTGAATATACATTGAGAGAGAATTGGTGAGTGCAAAATAGGACTCATCAATTTTTTCTATTTCGCTTTGTTCAAACACGGCGGCGCAAAGCCTGTAAAGGACAGCCTGCTTTGCAAAAATACTTCTGTTCTCGTCCGTCAGAATATCAATGTCATTTCTGTTGTCAAACGAGAACCTCGTGTCGGAAAGTGATTTCATCTTTGTTTTTTCATAAAATAGGGAGACAAGATCGGTTGAAAAAACGCAAAGATAATCCTCGCTTTCTTCGGGTGTGCAGAAAGAATGAATATATCCGGGAAGGATAAGCATTCCCTCGCCGCTGTGCAGCTCGTATTTTTTGTTTCCCACTTCACACACCAGACAACCGCCCAGGCAGAACACAATTTCATAGTTGCAATGTGTGTGCTTTTGAAAGTTCAGATTTTTGTCTACCTGATTATAAAGGTACTCGCCTTTTACGCTTCTGTGTCCTTCATAAACGACCATAATTTAATCACCGTACAAATATATTTCCATTATTATAAAACATATTTCTTTTATAATCAAGATTAATTTTATATAATGAACATGGGATAAAACAAAAATATGTCTGTAAAGGAGCGCGATTATGAATTATAATGATGCGGTAGCGGTATACCAAAAATCTCCGACAAGTGAGACATTGAAGGAGGTTTGCAAACAGCTGTGCAGCGAAATGACATTAAGAGAGAAGCTGAAAATGCTTTCAGGCAGGCAGTTTGCTATGCGAAATTGCTATGACTTGCTTACAAAGGGCAGAAAGTACAACTACCGACCGTGCATTGCAGGCGGGATTAAGCGCTTGGGGATCCCGACGGTTGCCTTTTCGGACGGCCCCCGCGGTGTTGTTATGGGTAAAAGTACCTGCTTCCCCGTTTCAATGGCGAGAGGCGCTTCATTTAACGATGAGCTTGAATATGAGGTCGGCACAGCCATTGCAAAAGAAGTGATTGCAGGCGGCGCCAACTATTTTGCCGGTATATGCATTAACCTTTTGCGCAATCCCCGCTGGGGCAGAGCGCAGGAAACATATGGCGAGGATCCGTTTCTGCTCGGAAAAATGGGCGCTGCACTGACAAAAGCGGTGCAGGATAACGGCGTTATCGCCTGCCCAAAGCATTTTGCCTGCAACAGCATTGAAAACATCAGATTTTCGGTGGATGTCCATGCAGATGAAAAGACTTTGCAGGAGGTATATTTCCCCCATTTCAAGAAGTGCATTGACGCCGGCGCGATGTCCATTATGGGTGCCTATAATCTTCTTAGAGGGGAGCATTGCTGCGAAAGCAAGTATTTATTTACGGATGTCTTGCGCGATCAGTGGCATTTTGAGGGCTTTGCAATTACCGACTTCCTGTTTGCCCTGAGAAACGGGGAAAGAGCTGTTAAGGCAGGCATGGATGTCGAGATGCCGATGAAGATATTGTATACCATGCTGCCAATATATTTAAGAAACGGGAAAATATCGCAAGATGATATCGACACGGCGGTTCAAAACGTCTTGGCGGGCTTAATAAAGATAACACCTAAAATTAAGCAGCAATCAAAAGAAGTTATCGCCTGTAAGTCCCATGCCATGCTTGCAAAAAAAGTTGCGTGCGAGGGTACTGTCCTGCTTAAAAACAACGGAATACTTCCGCTTAAAAATATCAAAAAAATCGCCGTTGTCGGGCGGTATGCCAACAAAATCAATGTCGGCGATCATGGTTCGAGCAGCGTTGCGAGTCCGTATACGGTTACTCCGTATAAAGGCCTCTGCAATGCATTCGGAAAAGAAAATGTTGTCCTTTGCGAAAGCCTTGATATATCGTCAAAGCTTGATGAAATCAAGTCGTGTTCCTGCGTTTTGATTTGCGTGGGCAGCGATTATAAGCAGGAGGGCGAAAATCTCGCGAACTTCTCAAGCAAGGATGGTACGGCAGAAAAGGCGCACGGCGGCGACAGATATTCGCTGCGTATTCCGTCAAACGAGGTGGAGCTTATTCACCGCATCTGCGCAGATTGTGAGAACACAATCGTTGATATCGTCGGCGGAAGCGCATATGTCATTGAAGAATGGAAAGACGAAGCGTCCGCTATACTTCATTCTTTCTACAGCGGAATGGAGGGCGGAAACGCGCTTGCGGATATGTTGACAGGCAAGGCGGTTCCGAGCGGCCATTTGCCGTTTACAATTGCCAAGGATGAAAATGATTATCCGAAGTTTCTGTTCCCCGGAGAAAAAACAAGGGTTATCGACTACGGCTACTACCACGGCTATACATTGCTCGACAAGGAGGGTAAAGAGGCTGCGTTCCCGTTTGGCTTCGGTCTTTCCTACACCGAGTTTGAGTATTCCGATATACATGCCGAAAATAAAGACGGTAGCATAGAAGTGTCGCTGAAAATCAAGAATATCGGCAGCTTCGACGGAAAGACGGTCGTTCAGGTCTATGCGGGAGCAAACGGAGATTATCCCGTGAAGCTGCTCAAAGGCTTCAAAAAAGTCAATGTCCCGGCGGGAAAAGAGATCGAAGAGACCGTGACTGTTTATAAGGATGACCTTAAATTTTATGACGAAAAGGCCGGAGAATGGTATTTGGAGAATGAATACACATTCTATGTCGGTCAGGACAGCGCGGACGCAATGAACAATAAGCTTACGGTCAGCGTTTGATTGAACAAATTTATTATATAAGAAAGGCAGACTGATATTATGGAATATTTTGATTTTGTAAAGAAGGTAAATTACGAGGGCGAGCAAAGTTCAAATCCGTTTGCTTTCAAGTTCTATGATCCCGACAGAGTGATTTTTGGCAAAAAGATGAGCGAGCATTTGCCGTTCGCCATGGCATGGTGGCACAATCTGGGCGCGGCAGGCGCGGATATGTTCGGCGTCGGTACGGCCGACAAGTCTTTCGGAGCGATACCCGGTACGATGGAACACGCAAGGGCAAAGGTGGATGCCGGCTTCGAATTTATGGAGAAGCTCGGTATTAAATACTTCTGCTTCCACGATGTCGATTTAGTCCCCGAGGACAAGGACATAAATGTTACAAACGCGCGTCTTGATGAAATTTCGGACTATATTCTTGAAAAAATGAACGGCACGGATATCAGGTGCCTTTGGGGAACGGCAAATATGTTCGGCAATCCGAGGTTTATGAACGGCGCCGGCAGCACCAATGATGTCAATGTTTATTGCTTTGCTGCGGCGCAAATAAAAAAGGCGCTTGATATTACCGTTAAGCTCGGCGGCAGAGGCTATGTGTTCTGGGGCGGAAGAGAGGGCTACGAAACTCTGCTGAACACCGATGTTAAGTTTGAGCAGGAAAACATAGCTTCTCTTATGCGCATGGCTGTGGAATATGGCAGAAGCATCGGATTTGACGGCGACTTCTATATTGAGCCCAAGCCGAAGGAGCCGATGACGCATCAATATGATTTCGATGCCGCAACGGCAATAGGCTTTTTGAGACAGTACGGACTCGACAAGGATTTCAAGCTGAATATCGAGGCCAATCACGCGACGCTTGCCGGTCACACCTTCCAGCACGAGCTGAGAATTTCTGCCGTAAACGGTATGCTCGGCTCCATTGACGCGAATCAGGGCAACCTGCTTTTGGGCTGGGATACCGATGAGTTCCCATTTGACGCATACAGCGCAACGATGTGTATGTATGAGGTGCTCAAAAACGGCGGACTTACCGGCGGATTTAATTTTGACGCCAAAAACCGCAGAGCGAGCAACACAGCAGAGGACATGTTCTATGGCTATATTCTCGGCATGGACACATTTGCTCTCGGTCTTATCAAGGCAGCCGAAATTATAGAAAACGGTACAATCGATGAGTTTATTGAGAAAAAATATTCTTCGTTCAGCTCCGAATTGGGTCAGAAAATCAGAAACGGCGATACGACCCTTTCGCAGTTGTCCGAGATAGCCTGCGAAAAGAAGATCTGTGAAATTCCGGAATCCGGCAGACAGGAAAAGATTCAGAGCGAAATAAACCGAATTCTGTTTAAATGAGGTGCGGCGAATGGACTGCTTCATAGGGCTTGATATAGGAACCTCGTCGGTAAAGGGAATGCTGCTGAGCGAAAAGGCGATTGTCAAAACGGCGTCAAGAGAGTATCCCCTCTATTATCCCAAAGACGGTTGGAGCGAGCAAAATCCACAGGACTGGTATGACGGCAGCATTTCTGTAATAAAAGAGCTTGTATCTGACATTGACAGAAACAGTGTTGTCTCCATCAGCTTTTCGGGGCAGATGCACGGCCTTGTCGTGCTCGATGAAAACGATAATGTGATCCGCCCCGCCATTTTGTGGAATGACAGCCGAAGCTCGCGCGAAACCGAATATCTCAACAATGTTATCGGCAAAGAGACGCTCCAACAAAACACGGGAAACATCGCGTTCTCCGGCTTCACCGCGCCGAAAATACTTTGGCTGAAAAACAATGAACCGAAGAATTTTCAAAAAGCTGAGAAAATAATGCTGCCGAAGGACTATGTAGCGTACAGGCTCAGCGGAGTGTTTGCGACCGATTGCTCAGACGCCGCGGGTACATTGTATTTCGACACGAAAAATCGCTGCTGGTCTGAGACCATGCTGTCCGTGCTCGGCATAGGTGAAAAGAAGCTGCCCAAAGTATATGAGAGCTATCAGGCGGTAGGGACGCTCAAAAAGTCCGTTGCCGACGAGCTCGGACTGAATGAAAATGTTAAAATCGTTATTGGCGCGGGCGACAATGCGGCGTCTGCAATCGGAACGGATACAATTGAAAGCGGAGACTGCAATATTTCGCTCGGAACCTCGGGCACGATTTTCGTTGCAAGCGACGAGTTCAACTATGCGCCGAACGGAGCGATACACACATTTTGCTCCGCGACGGGCGAATATCATTATCTCGCATGTATTTTGTCGGCGGCAAGCTGCCAAAAATGGTGGATTGAAGGCATAACAAAATCATCATATGACGGAGGCTTCACGGAATATATTGGCAAAAGTCAGGTTATGTTTTTGCCGTATCTTATGGGCGAGCGGTCACCGATTAACGATTCAAGCATTCGCGGGGCCTTTTTCGGCTTGTCTCTCAATACGACAAAAGACGAAATGACGCTTGCGGTGTTAGAGGGCGTCGCTTTTGCGATAAAACAAAATCTCGATATTATCCGGGATCTCGGAATACATATCGAAACTTCAAAAATCTGCGGCGGCGGCACGCGAAATAAAGAGTGGGTAAAAATTATAGCGTCCGTTTTGAACATTGAGCTTTTGCTTCCCGAGGTTGAACACGGAGCTGTTTTGGGCGCCGCGCTCTTAGGCGCGCGAGCTTGCATGCCGGATGACGGATATGAGCGGCTGAAAAGCAGCGTTAAATCAAGCTATACCCGCATTTTGCCGGATGATAAGCTCGTGAAATACTACGGTGAAAAATACTCAAAATGGTCGGAGCTGTATCCCAAAATCAAAGAGTGATATGTGAGCCCGATAAAATAAAAAATCAAGGCAAATAAAAAATCAAGGCAGATGTATAATCTCTGCCTTGATTTTTTTAGCATTGATAAAGCTTGCTCGGTTTATTAAGCGCTGAATGTCCGCGAGCTTGGATGTTGTTTCTATTATTCCAAACTCAACAAAATCACATCGTTCGTCTCGACGGTCAGTTTTACGATTGCTGAACCGCCGCTTGCCGAAAACGGAATTTCTTCCGCTTTCAGGGCAGTTTTTGCTTTTATTTCCTCCACCTGACTCTTCGTCAGGATATCCGGGCTGCCGAGAGTTTCCCATTCGGATTACTGTGATTTTCATATGCACCTTACAAGAACTTTCACTATCTGCTTGACGCTGTGCTGAAGTGCGGCTTTTGATATCTCGTTGCGTTTGACAGCTTTTAATATCATACGGAAGTGTTTTTTGCTGCCGGGGGTGAGCAGATTCGTGCCGGCACAGACGCTTCTTATGCTGTCAGCGGTGTCATAGGATCCCCAGTCTGTCATAACAAAGCCGTCAAAGCCCCACTCGCCGCGTAAAAGGTCATTTAGCAGTGCGGAGTTTTCGCATGGATAGATACCGTTTACCGGGTTGTATGATGTCATGACACAGCCTGGCTTATACAGAGAGAAAGCTTTGTCAAATACTCGCAGATAAAGGTCGCGCAGGGTGTTCTCGTCAATTATCCCGTGCGCCGATTTGCGCTCGAACTCCATGTTGTTGGCGATAAGATGCTTGTATGTCGCTATAACTCCGTTTTCTTCGAGTCCTCTCGCCTGATATGCCATTAAAGTTCCCGTCAGTATCGGATCCTCCGAGTAATATTCCGGATGGCGTCCGCAGAGAATGTTACGGTGAAGGTTTCCGCCGGGGCCGAGATTTATTGAAATGCCGTTCTCTTTTGACTCGTCCGCAAGCACTTTGCCCACTTTATATGCGAGGCTTTTGTTGAATGTTCCGGCGAGCAGATTGCTTGACGGAAATCCGGTCGTAGGACGGTTGAGATTGACGCAGCAGTTGCCGTCGCTCATGTACAGCGTCGGCACGCCCAGACGCTTGCTTGAAGCGAGTTTTCCGGCGGCTCCGCTTTTGCCGGGACCCCAACAGGAGCCGTTGCAGACGGTAAAATCCGCCAGCTCTCTGAGCGAAAACTGTGAGACGAAGTCATCAAGTTTAGTCAAACCATCCTTGACATCGGAAAGCGTTATGGTACTGCCTCTGTATCGGGGCAGCTCATTATAAGAAGGTCTTGTATATTCGGCGTGAATAACTATGGCTTTTTTAGCCTCAGTGATTTTTGTCTTGTCCGTGCGGACATTGCCGTTTTCGTCAACACCTGTTATTTTCTCTGCCTCACGGCAGACGGATACGGTTTTTTCACAGACTACATCGTCTTCGAGGACGAAAGAACAAATTGTTTTGATCTTGTCCGCTTCGCCGCCGACCATAACATCGTACTGTCCTTTGGAGAGAATGAACGCGTGAATGTTTTTGTCATAGTGCGAAAAATCCTTCTGCGGTATATCGATCGTCAGTGTTTGGCTTTCGCCTTTTTTCAAAAGTGCTGTCTTTTCAAAGCCGCAGAACAGCTTTGCGGCTCTCGGCTCATTCCCGCGCGGTGCTTTGACATAGACGAGAACAGAGTCCTTTCCGGGAACATCGGAGTTATTTGTAACTTCTGCGCTGACGCGGAGTATGCCGCCTTCAAATGATGCGGAGGAGCGGACGGAAAAGTCGGAATAAGACAGTCCGCGACCGAAGTAATAAGCGGCGTCTTTTTTGAACGAGTCAAAGTAGCGGTAGCCGACAAATTCCTGTTCCTCGTAATATACGCTTGCGCCGAAGCGCTTTCCGTCGTCGGAGTAGAGCGGAGAGTTGTCATCGAGATTGATGAAGTTTTTTGCGGACGGCGAGTCGTAATAGTCTATCGGCCATGTGTCGGCAAGCCTGCCGGAGGGGTTGACTTTTCCGCAGAGAATATCAATAAGGCTTTCGCTGCCGCGCTGGCCGCTGAAGCCTGTCCATATAACAGCCGACGCACCGAGACCGCGGATGAACCCCATCTCGATAGGATATCCGGTGTTCAGAATGATTATAAGATTTTTATACTTTGCGGCGGCTTCGCTGAGTGCAGCCTTTTCTTCGTCTGTCAGATAATATTCACCCTTTATCGGTCGGTTGTCTTTGTTTTCACCCGAGCCGCGGGAAATAAAGAACAGAGCCGTCTCGGCGTTATCGCGTATGCTGAGTGCCCCTGAATGTTCGACGGCTTCGGGAACGGTCAGCGTCCAGCGCGGCTTTATGAGGCTTGCGCCGATTGCCGTTATACGAAAATCATTGTAAGCCCCCAGCAGTTTTATTGAACTGCCGCTGCCAAGCGGGAGAATACCGTTGTTTTCGAGCAGGACGATGCCCTCATCGGAAACCTCTTTTGCCGCTTGCTCATTTTCTTTGTGCAGACCGTCATCAATCGGCTTGGGCGGGGTTTTGAATCTGAAGGTGCAGTCGGGAAAACGTCTGCCGTCAATATCTCTATAGCCGCTGAGCTTTACGGTGTAGGTCTTGTCAAAGTCCTGAGCCGCTTCGCCGACGGGCAGGAGATATATGGGCAGGGGTGAGAAATCAAATTTGACGCACTTGCCCTTTGAAACGGGCTTGCCGTTTACCGTGGCTGTTCCGTAGCCGTCGTCGGCTATCATTTTTGTGCAGACTATGGGCAGGCTGCGGGGTGCTGCACAGTTCATTGCAAATATCCCGTTGTCAATGTCATAAGGATTATATTTTTTTGCCAGTACAGTGAAGAACAGTGGCATTTTATTTCAACTCCATTTTCAAAAAATCTGCTTTCCCTTTGCCTCGATATATGAAATACAGGGCATCGGTTTTTTCTTCGGGATCTATTTTGACGGAAAATGTTTTCCATTCCGTCGATTGAGAAAGAGGAATAATTCCAACAGTTTTGTCTCCGATTTTTATATCCATCCTGCCGTTTGCATTTCTGACAGTAACAGAAATGCAGACGGGCTTTTTGAAATTAAAATATTTGAAACCGATGACGGTGCCATTGGTAATTGCCGTTACAAAGCTTTCGCCGTTTCGCGACGCGATGTTGGGCTGTCTGTCTCCTTTGCCGTTTCCCTGAACATTTTTAGTGCGGCGGTTATACAGATTGCAGCACAGAGCGGCGGAATATTCGCCAGCTGCGGGCAGGGGAGCACCGACACCCTGTGTGGTTATCTCAACCTGATTTATTGTTCCGTCTGCGTTTATTGTTACGGGTTCCGCGCAGGCCTGGCGGGAGAAATCCGTATTGTTCGTGCAGCGGTGATAGAAAACATAATATTTTTCGTTTATCTGTTCTATCGAGCCGTGTATCGTCCCTGCGGGGGCTTTTCGCTGCTTGTTGCCGCGATAGTCGAGGTCGCTGTTTGAAATAATAACGCCGCGATATTGAAAACCTTTGTCCGGAAAATTGCTTGTCGCGTAGGCAAGCTCGTTGTTCTCGCCGGATGAGTATATCAGATAATACAAATCGTTTATTTTTCGTATGCATGGAGCTTCATAAAACGGGTGGCGATAAAACTCGCTCGATTTATCCGCCGTAGTTTTGCTGTCGAGAACCGCCTTCGGTTCGCTCTTTACCGTGCACATATCATTTTCAAGCTCGACAACTGCGCAGGAAAGTATGCTTGGTTTTGTTTCCGTCACCTCGCGATACGAGCGGTTGGTCAGTTTGCTGAGCACAAAACGGTAGAGCGGAGAAAACACTTTACTTCTGAAATCTCTGCCGAGCCCCCAGCCGTAATAGAGCCATATTCTGCCGTTGTCGTTTATGACCGCGGGGTCGTTTGTAAGAAACTTCAAAACTGGAGTGCCGTTTTTATATTTGATATCGCTGAGATATTCAAACGGACCGTCAGGACTTTCCGAAACGGCGACAGACATCGGACCGAATGCAGATGTGTTCGGCCCCGCAGCGAAATAGTAGAGATAATATCTCCCGTCATTTCCCCTTACGCAATCTGGTGCATAGTAATCTGCAAGGTGACCGTCGCGGCTTCTCGGATCCTGAGATTTCAGGTAGACTTTTTCTTTGCAGCTCCAAGACGAAAGGTCTGAGACGGGAGCCGACCAGACGGAGTAATCCCGCACACAGAATCGGTCCGAGTTTTCGGCATCGTGACTGCCGTATAGATATACCCTGTCACCGAAAACATGAGCTTCACCGTCGGGAATATATTCATTTAATGGAAAAAGCGGATTCATGGTATTATCTCTCCGTTTGTTTCGATAATCTTTTTATAATGGTACGCGGAATTTTTAGGTGTGCGCTTGAGCGTTTTATAATCGACATATATGAGCCCGAACCTCGGCTCGTAGCCCTCTGCCCACTCAAAGTTGTCCATAAGCGACCAATGCTGGTATCCGAAAACCTTGACTCCGTCATCGATGGCTCTTCTGACATTTGAAAGGTAGTCATTCATAAAGCCGATGCGCACATCGTCCCTGACTTCTCCGTCCGTTATGCTGTCGTTGTTTGCCATGCCGTTTTCGGTTATGATTATCGGCAGGCGGTATCTGCGATAAAGGAACTTCAAGGTCCAGTAAATTGAGCGTCCGTCTATTACCCAGCCGAGCGAGGTGGTGTTGAGCTTTGATTTGTCAATGCTTTTGTCGCCGCCCCAGGCGGAATAATTGAATGCCTCATAGTGGTTGACGGCAAGAAAATCAAAATCTGTTTTAAAGCGGGGCATATCCTTTTTATGCGTCGCGTAAACACAGTAGGCGGTGACGGGCTTTCCCAGAAGAATGGGATCCATCCACCAGCGGTTGTTCATCGTGCCCATAGTCACATTGAACGATTTGTTGTACGCTTCTTCTACGCTCTTCGGGTCTGATTCATCATTGGGTATAAACGCGCCCGACGCGAAAGAGAGACCTATAAGCGGCTTCTTTTTCGCGTATTTTCTGATGGTTTCGACCGCCCGACGATTTGTGAGCATAAATATCTTCGTGAACTTCGGCAGGGCAAGATAGCGGTGCTTGAACGGCGCATGAACTCCCTGCATATAGCCGTTCATGAGAAAACAGGACGGCTCGTTGAAGGTTATCCAGTATGTTACTCTGTCGGACAGAGCCTCGACGACTGCTTTTACATAGAAATCAAAGTCGTCTATAATATCTTTTTTCAGCCAGCCGCCCTTTTTATATTGCCAGAGCGGCAGATCCCAGTGGTAGAGCGTAACGAGCGGCTCGATTCCGTTTTTAATGAGCTCATCAACGAGATTGCTGTAAAATTCAAGTCCTTTGGGGTTGACCTTGCCGTCTTGAGAGATAACTCTCGGCCAGGATACGGAGAACCTGTATGATTTCAGCCCCAGCTCCTTCATCAGAGCGATATCTTCCTTGTACCTGTGATAATGATCGCAGGCGACATGGCAGTTGTCGCCGTTTTTTATTTTTTCTTTCGGAGCTTCATCCCATATGCTGGAAGTTCGGCCGTCCGAATCATATCCGCCCTCGATCTGCGGTGCGGCTGTCGCGGCTCCCCAGAGAAAGCCGTCGGGAAAAGCATTTTTGCTCACGAGTTATCCTCCTTGCTTGTTGTAACGGTGAAGTTCAGCAGATTCAATTTGCCGGAGCCTTCTAAACGAAAATACAAGGCCGACTCGGCAAGAGAGAAACGAATACCTGTCTTTGCCCGCCGTGTATTTGGACGAATATCTATTTCTCCGATACAATCGCCGTCGATCTGTGTGAACAGGCGAAGTTTACCGCGTGCTCTGCCGCTGACAGAAGCAATGATGCCGGCGGCATCGGACAAATCAAGATATTTATAACCGGTAACAGTTTTGTCTTTTATATTTGTAATATATTGGCATGGATCACATTCACGGTATTCTCCTTTTTGGGTTATGTACGGATAAGAGCGCTTGTTGGTCTTTGTTGTTTTGCACGCGCCCTGTTTTCCGTAAAGCACGCAGGCAATCCCCGCTTCATAATTCACACCCGTCCTCCCGGAAATCCACACTACGAAACAAAGGTCCCGACGGAACAACCTGTTTCTTATCATAAGTACGGTTTAATGCCCAATGTGCCAACCGTTCGCCTATGGGACGTTT
>OMCU01001105.1_pt1 | contig 12187 bp, 9 predicted proteins | sample 1645081 | NCBI WGS metagenome assembly OMCU01 (sample SAMEA103958122, study PRJEB25191) | human gut metagenome | biome: human-associated habitat [ENVO:00009003]; feature: intestine environment [ENVO:2100002]; material: feces | place: Germany | collected 2013/2015 | reverse complement strand
CATCAACCAGCGCCCGATCGTCTCCGCCGGTGAGAAGATCAAGAAGGGCGACGTGATCTACGCCTGCATCGCCGGTACCGCCGCTGTCATCGTCGTGGCGTTGCCAACCGGTTTGCTAACCCTGTCTGACATCATCTGTCTGAGTGATGGCGGCGTTTCCGGTACCCTGGTGGATGGCATCGGCGGCATGGCCGACATCGTGATCCTGTGCCTGCTGGTCATGGGCATGGTGGGCGTCATGAAGGCCGGCGAGGGCGACAAGCTCCTCATCGACATTGCCACCAAGGTCATCCGCGGCGTCTGCGGCGCGGAGCTGTCCATCGTCATCCTGTCCGCCATCCTGGCCGGTATGACCGGTATCAACACTCCCGCCATTCTGGCCATCGGTGTTCCCTATGCCAAACCCATGGGAGAGAGATTCCACATCCATCCCTATCGCCGTGCCAATCTGCTGGATGCCTCCTCCTGCTCTCTGGCATACACTCTTCCCTGGACCTCCATCGCGCTGGCAACCGCCACCTACTCCGCTCAGGGCAACGCTCTGTTCGGCAGCGTGGTTCCCGCCATCGGCGCGGAAGAAATCTTCTTCTATCCCGTTTACGCCTGGGCACTACTGGCCATTATGCTGTTCGCCTCCATCACCGGCTGGGGTCGCCGTTTTGCCGGACCCAACGGTGAGGAGCTGAAGAAGTTGCCTGAGGAGGTCGCCGATAAGTAAGCGACATCCACAAGCTGCTGCCATATCACAATGGTATCCCGGTCATTGACCGGGATACCATCACAGCGACAGAAAAAGGAGAAACGATATGAACCGTACAAGAGCCGCGTGGATCGATGTTGAACTGGAGAATATCGTCCACAATGTAAAAGCTGTTCAGGCCCTGGCTCAGAAGGACGCGGGACGCCCCGTCATGGCGATGCCGGTGATCAAGGGAAACGCCTACGGCCACGGCATTTTCGAGGTGGCCCGTATCTTGGGCGAGTCCGGTGTTGAGTGGATGGCGGTGGCCACCTATTCCGAGGCTCGGCTGGCCCTGCTGGCGGCTCCTCAGGCCAAAGTGCTGATCCTCGGCTATACACCGCTGGATATGATGGATGAGATCGTCCGTTACGGCATTCGCCCGTGCGTGTATACGTATGAGCAGGCACTGACCCTTTCTGAGCAGGCACGGGCTCAAGGGAAGACAGCCTATATCCACATCAAGGTGGACACAGGTATGCATCGTCTAGGCTTTAACGTCAGTGAGCAGAGCGCAGACACGGTGGCTGCCATCTGTGATCTGCCTAACGTGTGCGTAGAGGGACTGTTTACCCACTTCGCCACCTCCGCCATGCGGGAAAAGGAGTATGTCCACTACCAGTACCGCGGCTTTGCCGCCTTCAAGGAGATGCTGGCGGCGCGGGGCGTGGATATTCCCGTGAAGCATCTGTCCAACTGCGGCATCATCCTGGACTCTCCGGAGTATCACCAGGACATGATCCGCTTCGGCAGCATGGTTTTCGGCTCCTACTCCTCCAACGAGGTCTGCAAGGCCCGTGTACAGCTGAAGGACGCCTTTGCTCTCCGGGCGGAGGTAGCCTGCGTCAAGGAACTGGCCCCCGGCGAGGGGGTGGGCTACGACCTGGCCTTTATCGCCCAGCGTCCCACCCGCATCGCGGTACTGCCCCTGGGCTACGCCGATATGATCTGTCTGCGGCGGCTGAAGAACAAGGGCTATGTGCTGCTCCACGGCAAGCGCGCTCCCATGGTGGGCTGCGTGTGCATGGATCAGCTGATGATCGACGTGACGGAGATCGAGAACGTCGCCATGGGCGACGTGGCCACCCTAATCGGTCGGGACGGCGACGAGGTCCTCACGCTCCAAGAGGTGGCCGACCGTGTGGGAACGGACGGCTATGAGGTACTGCTGTCCAACACCCAGCGCCTGCCTATCCACTACTGGAAGGATGGCAAGATGATTGGCGCGTTGGATATCCATCAAACCCTGTTGTCTTACTACGAAAGGATTTATAACTTATGAGCAGAGAGTTTTCCAAGGCGGCGCAGAATTACCCGCCCTCCGGCATCCGCAAGATGTTCGACCTGGCGGCCCAATATCCGGACGCCATCAAGCTGACGGTGGGTGAGCCGAACTTTGATACCCCCGCCTACATCAAGAAAGCCATGGATGCCGGCGAGACACACTATACGCCCAACGCAGGTATGCCTGTGCTGCGGCGGGCGGTGGCGGAGAAGCATCAGAAGAGCCACTGGGACGGCTACACCGCCGACCATGTGATGGTCACTGTGGGCGCTATGGAAGGCCTGATGCTGACCATGATGCTACTGCTGGATCCCGGCGATGAGATCCTGGTGCCCGACCCCTGCTTCCCCAACTACTACGGCCAGGCATCCCTGACCGGCGCGTGCGCCAAGCCTGTGCCCACCTATGAGGACAACGACTACCGTATGATGGCGGCGGATATCGAGAAGTGCATCACGCCCCACACCAAGGCGCTGCTGCTGAATTCTCCCTGTAACCCCACCGGCGCGGTGCTGACCAAGGAGGACATTCTGGCCATCGCCGAGGTGGTGAAGAAGCATGACCTGTGGGTGCTGTCCGACGAGCCTTATGACAGCATCGTCTATAACAGTGTAACGCCTTTCAGTATCGCTCAGGTGCCGGAGGTCCGTGACCGTGTGTTCGTGCTGAATAGCTTCTCCAAGTCCTATGCCATGACCGGCTGGCGTGTGGGCTATGTCATCGCTCCCGACCCTGCCTGTGTCAAGAAGATGGCGCAGATGAACGAGGCCATTGCCTCCTGCGTGTCCTCCTTCTCTCAGGTAGCCGCCGCCGAGGCGCTGAAGAGCACCGAGTGCGTGGAGCAGATGGTGGCCGATTATACCCGCCGCCGGGATATCCTGATTGACGGCATCAATGCCATTCCCGGCTTCAGCTGCAAGAAGTCCGCAGGCAGCTTTTACGCCTTCGCCAACATCAAAGCTTTCGGCAAGACCTCTCAGGAGTTCGCCGAGGAGCTGCTGGTGGGCGCCGGTGTTGTCACCGTACCCGGCTCCGCCTTCGGCGCCTGCGGCGAGGGATATCTGCGTCTTGTGTTCGCCAACTCCGACGAGAACCTGAAGGAAGCCGTCCGCCGCATTGACGCCTATGTTCGCAAGACGTATCCCGATATGAAGTAACAAGACCACTGTTCCATGAAAAACGGCCACAGGACAGAACCATTGACACAGTCGCCGCTTTTCTTTATGTATCAAAACAATTTGCTTAGGAGGAATTATTATGGAAAGAAACGTTACTATGCCGACATTGGAAAGCGTTAAGAACTTCAAGGCTGCCATGGCATCGGAGCAGGGTGCTTTCGGCCCCTTTATGATTACCTCCGACCCCGCCTTTGTGGAGGCTGCCGGTTACGCCGGATATGATTTTGTGTTGCTGGATATGGAACATGGCCCCGGCACATTTGAAAATCTGCAGAATCTGATCCGCGCCGCCAATGTGTCCGGCGTCTGCCCTGTGGTTCGCGTTCCCCGTGGGACGGATATCTGGATCGATCAGGCGCTGGACGTTGGTGCCGGTGCAGTTATGATCCCCCAGATTGACAGTGCCGATCAGGCGCGCGCCGCTGTGTCCGCCGCGAAATTCTCTCCCCGCGGCACCCGTGGCACCTGCCGCTTTGTCCGTTCCGCCGCCTATGGCGGCGTTCCCGGCGCGGACTACTTCGCAAAGGCGCAGGGCACCGTGGTGATCCTTCAGGCCGAGGGTCAAAAGGCCATCGACAATCTGGATGACATTCTCAGTGTCGAAGGCGTGGACATCGTGTTCGTAGGGCCTTACGATCTGTCCGCCTCTCTGGGCATCATCGGGCAGATCACCCATCCTCTGGTTATGGATCGGATCGCGCAGATCGTTCAAAAGGCTGCCGCGAAGGGCGTGCAGGTAGGCTGCTTCGCCGACTCTGCCGAATCCGGCCGCAAGCTGTTAGAGATGGGCGTGAAGTTCATCGGTTATTCCTGCGATACGGCGATCTTTATGAATATGGCAAAAGCTGACATTGCCGCCTTCCACGGCGAACATTGAAAGTTGAGAGGAATATGAGTAAGAAGAATTATGTCGTCATGGACGGCAATACAGCGGCAGCCCATTCTGCCTACGCCTTTACTGAGGTGGCGGCCATTTATCCCATCACGCCGTCCTCCCCTATGGCGGAAAAGGTGGACGAGTGGTCCGCCAAGGGGAAAAAGAACCTGTTCGGCACGCCGGTGGACGTGATCCAGATGCAGTCCGAGGCCGGCGCTGCCGGTACCTGCCACGGCTCCCTGCAGGCGGGCGCCCTGACCACCACGTTCACGTCCTCTCAGGGACTGATGCTGATGATCCCGGCTATGTACGCCATGGGCGGACAGTTCCTCCCCAGCGTGATGCACATCGCATCCCGCGTGGTCACCAGCAACCATCACTCCATTTTCGGCGACCATACGGACTTTATGACCTGTCGCACCACCGGCTACGCCATGCTGATGTCCGCCTCCCCGCAGGAGGCCATGGATCTGGCGGCGGTGGCGCACCTGTCCGCCATCAAAGCGAAGTACGCCTTCATGCACTGCTTTGACGGCTTCCGCACCTCCCACGAGATGCAGCGCATCAAGGCGCTGGACTATGAGGAGCTGCGGGGTCTGATCGACTACGAGGCGCTGAAGGCCTTCCGCCGGGATGCGCTGAATCCGGAGCATCCCACCAACCGCGGCAACAACGTGAACCCCGACGTGTACTTCCAGTGCAAGGAGGGCGCTAACGTCAAGAGTGCCATCGTGCCCGGTACCGTGCAGCACTACATGGACGAGATCAATAAAATCACCGGCCGGGACTACAAGCTGTTCAATTACTACGGAGCGCCCGACGCCGAGGAGGTTGTGGTGGCTATGTGCTCCGTCACCGAGGCGCTGCGGGAGACGGTGGACTACCTCAACGCCTGCGGACGCAAGGTGGGCATGGTGCAGATCCATCTGTACCGCCCCTTCTCCGTGCCCGATTTCTCCGCCGCCATCCCCGCCAGCTGCAAGCGCATCGCCGTGCTGGATCGCAACAAGGAGACGGGCTCCGTGGGTGAGCCAGTGTATCTGGACGTGGTCACGGCGCTGAATCAGGCCGGACGCGGCGACATCCGCGTGGTGGGCGGCCGCTACGGTCTGTCCAGCAAGGACACCACTCCCGGCCAGCTGATCGCCGTATACGACAACCTGCGGCAGGAGACGCCGAAAAACAACTTTACCATCGGCATCAACGACGATGTGACCCACACCTCTCTGACCTATGAGAACGTGGAGTTCCCCCATCCCGGCGAGATTTCCTGCAAGATCTGGGGTCTGGGCGGCGACGGCACCGTGGGCGCCAACAAGAACGCCATTTCCACCATCGGCCTGGTGGCTGACAAGCACGCCCAGGCGTATTTCTCCTACGACTCCATGAAATCCGGCGGCCTGACCCAGAGCCATCTGCGCTTCGGCGACATGCCCATCCGCAGCACCTATCTGGTGTCCTCCGCCGACTTTGTGGCCTGCCACGCGCCGACATATGTCAAGAAGTACGACCTGACCGAGGATCTGAAGGACGGCGGCACGTTCCTGCTGAACTGCCCGTGGACGACGGAGGAGCTGGAGGAGCACCTCCCCGCCAAGATGAAGCGGGATCTGGCGCGGAAGCACGCGCAGTTCTATATCATTGACGCGGCGAAGCTGGCGGCGGAGATCGGCCTGGGCAAGCACACCAACAATATCCTGCAGGGCGCGTTCTTCGCCCTGACCAAGGTCATCCCCATGGATGTGGCTGTGGCGGATATGAAGAAGAACAACTACGCCACCTATTTCAAGAAGGCCGGGCAGAAGATCGTGGATCTGAACGACAAGGCCGTGGATGTGGGCGTAAACGCCGCCGTGAAGGTGGACATTCCCGCGGCGTGGGCGGACGCGCAGGACGCACCTGCCGCCGAGATCAGCGCCACGCCCTTTGTCCGCGACATCGTGCTGCCCATGGATCGGCAGCAGGGCGACAAGCTGCCCGTGTCCGTGTTCCAGAAGCACGGCGTGCTGGACGGCACGTGGGAGAACGGCACCTCCGCCTATTCCAAGCGCGGTGTGGCCACCGCCGTACCCAAGTGGGACGCCGCGGCCTGCATCCAGTGCAACCGCTGCGCCATGAGCTGTCCCCACGCGGCCATCCGCCCGGTGCTGCTGACTGAGGAGGAAAAGGCACAGGTGCCCGCCGGATTTGTCACCGCACCCGCCAAGGGTCTGGGCAAGGACGCTCCGGCGTATGCCTTCCGGATGCAGGTGTCCCCCTACGATTGCCTGGGCTGCGGCGTGTGCCTGACAACCTGTCCCGCCAAGGGCGCGCTGACCATGGCTCCCTTCGAGGAGATGAAGGCCGAGCAGCCGCTGTTCGATCAGGTGGCTATGGACGAGAAGTACCTGAAGAAGGATGTCATCAGCGACAAGAGCGTGAAGATCGCCCAGTTCGCCAAGCCCTACTTCCAGTTCTCCGCCGCCTGCGCCGGCTGCGCGGAGACGACATATATCAAGCTTTTGAGCCAGCTGTTCGGCGACCACATGTATGTGGGCAACGCCGCGGGCTGCTCCTCCGCCATCAGCGGCGGCGCACCCATCCTGCCCTATTGCAAGGACTGCCAGGGTCACGGCCCCGCGTGGGAGCACTCCCTGTTTGAGGACAACGCCGAGTTTGCCTACGGCTTCTTCCACGCGCAGGACGCCATCCGTAAGGAGCTGCTGCTCCGTCTGGACGCCATCAAGTCCGCGGGTATTGCCGCGGAAGCGGTGGAGGCCTACCAGAACGGGTGGAATAAGCACGAGAGCTCCCGTGCCGTCACAGACGCGCTGCTGGCCGCGCTGGAAAAGGTCCAGCAGACGGAGGACGTGAAATACATCCTTGAGAACAGAGCCTATCTGGCCAAGAAGTCTATCTGGGCTGTGGGCGGCGACGGCTGGGCGTATGACATCGGCTTCGGCGGCATCGACCATGTGATGGCGCAGAACCGTGACGTGAACCTGCTGGTGCTGGACACCGAGGTGTACTCCAACACCGGCGGACAGGCATCCAAGGCCACGCCCACCAGTGCCACCGCCAAATTTGCCGCCGGCGGCAAGCAGGTGGCAAAGAAGGATCTGGGCGGCATCCTGATGCAGTACGGCTATGTGTATGTGGCGCAGGTGGCCATGGGCGCGGATCAGGCGCAGACGCTGCGTGCCCTGCGGGAGGCCGAGTCCTATGACGGCCCCTCCATCGTCATCTGCTACTGCCCCTGCCTGGAGCAGCACATCAAGGCCGGCATGAGCAATTCGCAGCTGGAAATGAAGAAGGCCGTGGAGTGCGGCTACTGGCACCTGTATCGCTATGATCCCCGCCGGATCGCGGAGGGCAAGAACCCCTTCCAGCTGGATTCCCCGGAGCCTGACACGGACAAGCTCATGGACTTCCTCATGGGCGAGAACCGCTTCGCCTCCCTGAAGAACAACTTCCCGGAGAAGGCCGATGCCCTCTACGCCAAGGAAATCACCGACGTAAAGGCGCGCTACGCCAAGTACAAGAAGATGGCGCAGGACTGAGCGCCGCCTGGCGCTGATATCTCATGCGCTGCGGGGGAACCGCCTGACCGCAGGCGGCTCCCCCTTTTCAACGATTCCCTTCCCTGCACAGAAAGGAGACATGTACGATGTACCAAACGATACGCTGCGAAAAGCAAGATGGCATCGCCATCGTGACCATTGACCGTCCCGAGGCGCTGAACGCCCTGAACAGCACGGTTATCACGGAGCTGGAGCAGGTGGTGGCGGCGCTGGAGAGCGACCGGGACGTCCGCTGCCTGATCCTTACCGGCGAGGGCCGCTCCTTTGTGGCCGGTGCCGACATCGGCGAGCAGTATCCGCTGGATCTGGACGGCGGCCGCCGCTGGGGTCAGCGAGGCAGCGCCCTTATGCGCCGCATCGAAAAGCTGGAGTTCCCCACCATCGCCGCGGTCAATGTCTTCGCTCTGGGCGGCGGCTGTGAGCTGGCGCTGAGTTGCGACATCATCCTGGCCTCCGAGAAGGCCAAGTTCGGCCAGCCTGAGGTAGGTCTGGGCATTACCCCCGGCTTCTCCGGCACCCAGCGCCTGCCCCGCCGCGTAGGCGTGGCCAAGGCCAAGGAGCTGATCTTCTCCGGTAAGATGATCAAGGCCGACGAGGCGGAAAAGATCGGCCTTGTCAACGCCGTCTACGCCCCCGAAGCCCTGATGGACAGTGCGCTGGAGATGGCCAAGTCCTTCACCAAGAACGCCCCCATCGCTGTGAAGTACGCCAAGGCCTGCATCGACCGGGGTATGCAGATGGACATTGACGACGGCATCGCCGTAGAGAACGAGCTGTTCGCCATGTGCTTCGCCACCGCCGACCAGAAGGAGGGCATGGGCGCGTTCCTGGAAAAGCGCCCCGCCAACTTTCAGAACGGGTAAATTGCGTTATGAAGCTGAATCAAGATGAGATCAAAACGATCCTGCCGCACCGTGAGCCGATGCTTCTGGTGACATCGGTAGAAGATTTGAGCCCCGGAGAGGATATCCGCGCTGTCTTTTTCGCGGATCCTAAAATGGACATCTTTCTCGGACACTTCCCGGAAGAGCCGATACTGCCGGGCGTATACTCTATAGAATGTATGGCTCAGGCGGTGGATATCCTGCTGATGTCAACACTGCGCTACGCTGGAAAAACGCCGCTCCTTTTAGGCGTTGACAAGGTGAGTTTCCGAAAAAAGATCCTGCCGGGAGACACCCTTGAAATCCATGCAAATATTATTTCCGAGAAAAGAGAAAAAGCCATCGTCACTTGCGCTGCTGAAGTGTATGTTCATCAGGAACGGGTAGCCAACGGCGATATAACAATAGCTATGCGGTAAATTTAAGGAGGAAACGAAAATGGCATTGATGACCGCGAAAGAATACATCGACTCCCTGCGTAAGCTGAACACCCGCGTGTACATGTTCGGCGAGAAGATCGACAACTGGGTGGATCACCCCATGATCCGCCCCTCCATCAACTGCGTGGCCATGACCTACGCTCTGGCCCAGGATCCCCAGTATGAGGACCTGATGACCGCCACCTCCAGCCTGACCGGCCACAAAATCAACCGCTTTACCCACCTCCACCAGTCCAGCGAGGATCTGGTGAAAAAGGTGAAGATGCAGCGCCTGCTGGGCCAGAAGACGGCCAGCTGCTTCCAGCGCTGCGTGGGCATGGACGCCTTCAACGCCGTCTATTCCTCCACCTACGAGATCGATGAGAAGTACGGCACCCACTACCACGAGAATTTCAAGAAGTTCCTCATCTACGTGCAGGACAACGACCTGACGGTGGACGGCGCTATGACCGACCCCAAGGGCGACCGCTCCAAGGCTCCTCACGACCAGACCGACCCGGATATGTACATCCATGTGGTGGAGCGCCGCCCCGACGGCATCGTGGTCTGCGGCGCCAAGTGCCACCAGACCGGCTCCATCAACAGCCACTGGCACATTTTTATGCCCACCATCGCCATGGGCGAGGCCGACAAGGACTATGCCGTGTCCTTCGCCTGCCCCACCGACGCCGAGGGTCTGTATATGATCTACGGCCGCCAGTCCTGCGATACCCGCAAGATGGAGGAGGGCTGCATCGACGTGGGCAACGCCAAGTTTGGCGGACAGGAGGCTCTGGTGGTTCTGGATCACGTCTTTATCCCCAACGAGTACATCTTCCTCAACGGCGAATATGAGTTCGCCGGCACCATCGTGGAGCGTTTTGCCGGTTATCACCGCCAGAGCTACGGCGGCTGCAAGGTAGGCGTAGGCGACGTGGTCATCGGCGCGGCGGCTCTGGCCGCCGAGTACAACGGCGTGGAGAAGGCCAGCGCTGTCAAGGACAAGCTCATCGAGATGACCCACCTCAACGAGACCCTGTACTCCTGCGGCATCGCCTGCTCCTGCGAGGGCTGCCCCACCAAGGCGGGCAACTACCAGATCGACCTGCTGCTGGCCAACGTCTGCAAGCAGAACGTGACCCGCTTCCCCTACGAGATCGTGCGTCTGGCCGAGGACATCGCGGGCGGCCTGATGGTCACCATGCCCAGCGAGACGGACTTCAAGTCCGACACCGTGGTGGGCAACAACGGCGAGACCATCGGCGAGATCTGCAACAAGTACTTCGCCGCCCGCGAGGGTGTCAGCACTGAGGATCGCCAGCGGATCATGCGCTTCCTGGAAAATATGTGCCTGGGCGCGGCCGCTGTGGGCTACCGCACGGAGTCCATGCACGGCGCAGGCTCTCCCCAGGCGCAGCGCATCATGATCGCCCGTCAGGGGAATATTCAGGAGAAGAAAAAGCTGGCAAAGAACATTGCCGGTATCCAGAAGTGAGAGGGCGGCATGGATAAGAAGCAAGCATGGCTCCAGCTGGTACGGGAAAAGTCCGAGCACTATCTAAATCTGCACGACGGCGGCTTTGACGAGAAAATGCGGGCGCGTCTGGTGTCCTGCGACTACGAAAACCAGACCGTCACCTACGCATTTCCCACACAGACGTGGCAGATCAACGAAAAGGGCGGCATCCACGGCGGCGCTATCGCCGGGATGTTCGATACGGCCTTCGGCGTGGTAGCCAACTTCACCGCCGGAGACAACGAGGCCACCACCACGGACATGACGGTGTCCTTCCTGCGGGGCGTGGATTTCGGCATGGAGCTGCACCTGACGGTGTTCATCGTCAAGGCGGGGCGCAGCCTTATCCGCCAGCGGGCGGAGCTGACCGACGCCGCCACCGGCAAGCTGCTGGCCACCGCCAGCGGCAGTTGGATGCCGCTGTGACCACATCATACTTAGGACAAAACAAGGAGAACAAATATGGATTTCAATCTCAGCCGTGAGCATCAGCTGATCCGCAAGATGATGGCGGAGTTTACGGAAAAGGAAGTCAAGCCCATTGCGGCGGAGACCGACCGCACCTGCGAGTATCCCCGCGAAAACATCGAGAAGCTGTTTGATCTGGGCGTCATGGGTATGTGCGTCCCCAAGGAGTACGGCGGCGCAGGCGCTGATCCTCTGGCCAGCGCCATCTGCATCGAGGAGCTCAGCAAGCAGTGCGCCTCCACCGGCGACATCGTGGCCACCCACAACGGCCTGTGCTGCGACCCCATCATGAACTACGGCACCCCTGAGCAGAAGGCCAAGTATCTGCCCATGCTGACCAAGGGCCACCATGTGGGTGCCTTCGCCCTGACGGAGCCCAACGCCGGCAGCGACGCCTCCAAGGGTCAGACCGAGGCGAAGCTGGAGGGCGACCACTATGTGATGAACGGCAGCAAGATATTCATCACCAACGGCTATGTGGCCGATGTGTTCGTGGTGTTCGCCATGACCGACAAGAGCAAGGGCACCAAGGGGATCTCCGCCTTCATCGTGGAGAGCAGCTTCCCCGGCTTCTCCGTGGGTAAGCACGAGGAAAAGCTGGGTCTCCACGGCAGCCCCACCGCCGAGATCGTGTTCCAGGACTGCATCGTCCCCAAGGAGAATCTGCTGGGCGTAGAGGGCAAGGGCTTCTCCATCGCCATGGCGACCCTGGACGGCGGCCGTATCGGCATCGCTGCCCAGTCCCTGGGCATCGCCGAGGGCGCGCTTCAGGAGGCCATCAACTACACCAAGGGCCGCGTTCAGTTCGGCAAGCCCATCTCCAAGTTCCAGAACACCCAGTTCACGCTGGCTGACATGGAGCTGGGCTGCGAGGCGGGGCGGCTGCTGACCTATCAGGCCGCTATCGCCAAGGGCGAGGGCAAGCGCTACACCAAGCAGGCGGCTATGGCCAAGCTGTTCACCTCCGAGCACGCCATGAAGACCACCACCAAGGTGGTGCAGCTCTTCGGCGGCTATGGCTACACCAAGGATTACCCGGTAGAGCGTATGATGCGGGATGCCAAGATCACGGAGATTTATGAGGGCACCTCCGAGGTGCAGCGCATCGTGATCTCCGCCAACATGGGCCTGTAAGAGGAGGGAATAGACAATGAAGATTCTGGTTACCGTAAAGCAAGTTCCCGACACCAGCGGCAAGGTCGCCGTGAATCCCGATGGTACTCTGGATCGTGCGTCCATGCAGACCATCATCAACCCCGAT
>OMCU01001098.1_pt1 | contig 12280 bp, 10 predicted proteins | sample 1645081 | NCBI WGS metagenome assembly OMCU01 (sample SAMEA103958122, study PRJEB25191) | human gut metagenome | biome: human-associated habitat [ENVO:00009003]; feature: intestine environment [ENVO:2100002]; material: feces | place: Germany | collected 2013/2015 | reverse complement strand
TGTTCGAGAGCAGTGCTGCGAATTTCTCCTCAAAATTATACTTTTTGTTGGCCTGCCCGATGAAATCCAAAACGGTCAAGCAATCCTTGTTTTCTGCCAGACGCAGACCACGCCCCAGCTGCTGCAAAAACACGGTCAGCGACTCGGTAGGGCGCAGGAACAGCACAGTGTTCACCTCGGGGATATCCACACCCTCGTTGTAAATGTCCACCACAAAGAGGAATCGGAGCTCCCCGGAAACCAGCCGCTGCTTGGCGGCGTTGCGCTCCTCGTCAGGAGAGTCGCCGGTCAGTGCCATAGATGGAATGCCGTGGGTATTAAAGTAGCGCGCCATGAATTGGGCATGAGCGATGGAAACGCAGAAGCCCAGACCCTTCACGTCGTCGATATCAGTGACATATTTCAGGATGGAGTTCACCACAAGGTCAGCGCGGCGCTCCGCCACCATGCCGCTGAGGGTGTACAGGTTGGATAGCTCATTTTTATCGTAGCCGCCGGTGCGCCATTTCAGGCTGCTCAGATCTGCCGTGTCAGTGACACCAAAATATTGGAAGGGGCACAGCAGCTTCCGGTCGATGGCCTCCGGCAGACGAATTTCGGCGGCAATACGCCCGCCGAAATAGTCCAGAACGCTTTTGCCGTCCATGCGTTCCGGGGTAGCGGTCAGCCCCAGCAGGATCTTCGGCTGATAATATTCCAGCAGCTTCTGATAGGTGGGTGCAGCTGCATGATGGAACTCGTCTACAACGATGTAATCGTAAAAATCCGCTGCCGTTTTAGCGGCAAGCTCCTGAGAATTGAAGGTCTGGATGGAAACAAACAGATGGTCGATGCTGTCGGCTTTGTGGCTGCCCACATACAGCTCGCCGAAATTGGCATCCTTCAGTACCGCCCGGAAGGTGTACAGGCTCTGCTTCAGAATCTCCTCCCGGTGCGCCACGAACAGCAAGCGGCAGGGCTGCCCCGGATGCTGTTTGCAGAAGCGCTTGTAATCCAGTGCAGAGATCACGGTTTTGCCGGTGCCGGTAGCGGCGACCACTAAGTTGCGGTTATAACCCCGAACGGCGCGCTCGGCATCCAGCCGGTCCAGAATTTCCTGTTGATAGGAATAGGGCAGAATATCCAGGGTGTAGATCCCGCTGTGGTCGGTCTCGCTGTACTTTTCAGCCTTCAGGGCGCGGGTCAGCCGTTCCCGCTGCTCTTCATCGTAATATTCAAACTCGCTGGAGTTCCAGTAGCTTTCAAAGGTGGCTGCGATCTTTTCGATGGTCTCCGGCAGGTCCTTTCGGGTCACCTTGACATTCCATTCCAGGCCGCTGGAAATTGCCGCATTAGACAGGTTGGAGGAACCAACATACGCTGTGGTAAAGCCGGTGTCCCGGTAAAATACATAGGTCTTTGCGTGGAGCCGGGTACGCTTGGTGTCGTAGCTGACCTTGATCTTTGTGTTGGGCAGCGCGCGCAGCTCCTCGATGGCTTTCACGTCTGTAGCGCCCATATAAGAGGTGGTGATGATGCGCAACTCACCGCCGCTTTGCGCAAACTGCCGCAGCTCGTCCATGATGAGGCGTAAGCCGCTCCACTTGATAAAGGAGACCAGCATATCAATACGGTCGGCGGAAACGATCTCCTTTTTCAGCTCCGTGTACATCTGCGGCTCATGGATAGCACCGGTGAACAGGGAGCTTTGTGCAATGGAGGTCTCCGGGCGGTCAAGGTCTTTTGCGCTTTTTCCTGTAGCAAGGCGCGGGTCATTCTGCTGCAAAAGCGCAAGAAGCTGCTCTGCCCGCTGGTCAACACTGAGCGCGGCAAAGTCAGCTTCCTCTGTAGTAGTCTGGATGGTATTTATGATCTGGTTTGCCAGCTGGATCTGCGCCTCGATGCCGCCGCCGTTATCCTGCACATTCTCAAGACCCTTCTGTACCACGTCGGTCAGATACTGCGCCAGTACCTTGGCAGCCTCCGCTGTGTCGATGGGCGCAGTGGACTTGCGGGCTTCCGGGATATCTGCAAGCTCGCGGTTCAGTGCGTTATTGATGACCTGTTCGTACAGACCGGGGTAGAGCATAGGTGCACTTCCTTACCGTTTTCTTTTATTATAGCGCCCGTTAGAAGAATATTCAATGATCGATGATAAACCGCATCTGATTGAAAAAGAAGTTTTTGATCTCAGAAAATATACTGTATCTGCATTGCTTTTATTAAAAATAATAGAGATCGTGATAACCATTTATATGATGCTACAATAAAAAGAGACTGATGCAATGCAACAGTCTCTCGATAGCAATGAGGCTTATATAACGGGTGTCTTTTTATAAAAATCCGTAGTAGTGCCTCCCATCCCAAGAGTGGTTTTGATGCCAACTCCACCATGGGATGCAAAAGAAAGCAACGCGTTCCAAAGTTCCAGAAGCGGCGGCGCAAGGCGTGCTTCGATGGTCACATTGCCTTGAAAGGCTGGAATGCGCGTTTCTTTCAACAGATAACGTGTGGTATGGAGATTATAATCCACAATATGAAGCCCTTGCTGTAAAGCCTGCAGTGCATCAGAATCGATAAGGGCATATTCTGGAAAGGCAGCGTTCCAATGCGCAATCAGACTTTGCAAAAGCAGAGTTTCCTGCGGGAAAATAGTATAGCGGCCGGACTGCTTGAAGGCGCAAGGCGACAGAAAAGCAATTTTGGCACGGGTTTCGCTGTGGGAACGCCCAGAACGGATCAATTCTTCAGCGGAGACTGCCGGAAAGATGCGAACCTCTGAAACGGGGAGTGTTAATTCATGCAGAGGGATTTCCTTTGCAGATTCCAAAACGGGAAAAACTACCTGTCGAGCAGCGTCATTTAGCAGGTTGACCGTCCAGATCAAAGACTGTTTTTCCGGCGAAAAACATAGAAAATGCGCAATGGGATGTTCCCCTTGCAGATGCATCTGCTCTCCAAATTCAGAAGAGATCTGTGACATCAGCCAGCCATACAGACGATAGGACCACGACTGGGGAATCCGCACATCATTGGGCGGAGATAAAACCAGTTGAATCTGCTGGATCATAAGATACTCACCCCGCAATATCCATAGGGATAAAGCCGACCACGAAAGCGAGCATATTTCATGGTGTGCGGGGAAATGCCATTTTCGGAATCACGCTCATGCTTGTGGTTGCGGAACATTTGTTTCATTTGTTCTGCCGTCCAGCGCAGCCCCTCTTCTTCACCCAGATAGGGGTACGCCAGCGACTTGGCAAAAAAGCCGGAGCCGCCGCCAAGGATCAGGTGTGGCTGCTGTGGCAGGTTGACTGCACCGCTCGGCGGAGTGAAGTGCCTGCTATACGTCTGTTCGTAATAAGTATCAAACTGCTGAATGGCCTCCAGAAGGGACTCTTTGGTAATGCGCCCTTTCAGCACCGACTGATCCAGCGTCAGCTTGAAGCGTACCTTAGTGCCGGACGCTGCGCATTCCCGACACATGGGGATGCCGCGATTACTGCCCTTCGCAAAAGAACCGTTCACAAGTGCATCAAATTTTCCGACAAGGACCATCTGCGTATCCGGGATGGGGAGGCTGTCGGAAACTTGAATGCCACGGAAAATGCTGTTAACGGCGTCCGAAGCGATGTTTCCATCTTTCAGAGTGTGCAGATGTAGCTGGTTGACATATTTCTCTTCCGGAAAGGTGGCCCGGCGGTTTGGCGCAAGGCTGTGTCCGGTACTGCGGTCAGCCAATACCGCACTCAGCAGCCATGCGGTACGCAACGCACCCTTGATGCTGCTGCCGGGAATGTAGGCATGGCCCTGCGCATCACGCTGGAAGGCATGGATCTCTTTCAGCGAGTGCTCCGCATCCAGAGCATCTCCCACCTCGATCTGATAGCGCGTCAGCGTTTTTAGCTCCGCATCGGAAATGCCGCAGTCTTTGCTCAGAAATGCCCAGAGATTGGACTGCTCGCTAAGCATAAACTGTCCGTACTTGTCCACCAGATTGTGCTCGACCAGAAAGCTGAAAAACTTTTGCTCGTCCAGAAAGGAGACTTTGCCATTGCGGGTGTTGTACATGTACTCTTTTTTGGTATAGCTGCTACCATTGCCAACAAACAGAGGTGCCCATACATTCAGAGTAAGGTCAAAGATCTGCAGATGATCCTGCTGAATCATAATGTCACCCCCATAAAGATTGGCTTGGAATAGCGGTATACCGGATGCACATCCGACAAACCAACATCATACAAAGCACCCTGATAACGATTTTGCAGGACAGATCCTGCCGAAAGGGCATACTGCGTTTTTTTCTTCAGTGGAGTTTCCACACGATCGGAGGCCATAAAGCCGCTGCGGCGCACCAGCTGGAAGGAGGCACCCTCTAATGCATTATCCAGTTCATCTGTCTGCGGCAGGCTGGTGCTCAGCAGCAGATAAGGAGCATGCTCGGCAGAAAGAGCGTGATACATCCACTCTGTCTGATCGTCAAAAGGTTCGTTCAGATAAATCTTGTCTACAATATGGAACTTTCCATAACCAGAGCTGACTTTGCCGCCGATGCCGGTAGCGCCCAGCCAATCCAGCAAATACTCCAGATCTTCATCCTGACCATCTTCGGTAAATCCGCAGATGAAATACAGTCCGCAGTCCGGCGCAAAACGGAACAGTCCAACCTGATACGGCATGGTATCCCCCTGCATGGGAACAGCTGCCTTGGTCTGCTCATAGTGGGTGCCAAAACTTTCTGGTTGTTCGTCAGGGGTGAAATGACCTTCATGCAGGCTTCTGGCGTAGCGGTCGAATTCCAACACAGGGATCCAGGCTAGCTTTTTTACCTTTTTACGCAGGGTGGTTTCCACTTCCTCAGTGGATTCTGACGCGGCAATGGGTTTTGGCAGGTAAAACGTTTCGCCATACCAGGGTATTGTATCGCTGAGCAGGAATTTTCCCTGCCGGACCTGCGCACAAAGCTGTTCTAGGGCTTCTTCTCCGTGCTGGACGAGGGTCTCATGGCAGAGGGCAGAAAACAGGGTATCTGCCCGCAGGGTTTCTTCGGAGGTATAAAGCGACAATGCAGAGTCGGCCCCTCCAAAATGAACAGCTGTGTCAAACTGAAGCTTAAACAGAAAATAGTTCATAACTATCCACCTCATCAAAGAGGGATTTCAGGCGGCTGAGATCCGCCTGCGCGCCATAGCCTTCCAGCGCAAAGTTTTTCAGGCTGACACGGCCGCTGCCGCGGGAACCATGGCCGCCCAGATAATCCATCTGCAGCAGCTTCATGCCTTTGGCCAGAAGAGAAAGATCTTCCTCGACCTGTGCCGGGTCGGTTACATCGTAAACGATGCTGACACCGAACTTTGCACCGGCGATCACACGCTCAATTTGGCGAGGATTGGCCACAGAGTTGGCACGGGAAATTGCATTCTCGGTCTTGACCTCGGTCACACCCACATTGGAAAGCTCTTTTGCATTGGACAAAAAGGCATCCGCAAACTGTAGGCGGGAACGGCGTACCGGCTCCGAGGAACCGAACAGGCGCAGAATGCGCTCGTCGTCCTTGTCGAAAACAGGCATGTGCTCGATATCCTGACAGGTGCTGCGGGCCAGCAGGGTGCGCAGCTTGCCTTTCAAGCTGCTGCCGGGTACGATGGGATAACCGGTATAGGGGTCACGCACCACCGGGCTGTCCACAGCACCAATGGCAGAAAAGGCAGAGGAACCGCCGATGTGCATACCAGTGCGCACTTCCAGATCGCACCGGATCAGAATTTTTCCATACATATAATTACCCCTCCTTGCTGCTAAAGTAGCAGTGAAAAGCCACCAGCGCTTCCATGTAATGAGCAAAACGGATCAGATCCGCACGGTCATCGGAAATGCCTTTGAGGTATTCCAGCAGGTTTGTCTGCCTTACAAAGGTCTTTACAGTATCATCACGATTGTCACGTCCACACTCGTAAGCCACCCGCACACGCATCAGGTTGAGCTTGACCACACTTTCGGGTCGCAGTTTCTCCTCGGTGCGGATGTTTTCCTCGTTATAGATATCTGTCACAAGGCTCAGCAGGTTGCGGATCTTGCTAGTGGTCACTTTTTTGGGCTGGCTCATCAGGCTGCGCATAATACGCTCGGCTTCGTCTACATAATCTTCCGGCACCTTTTTCGGCGTGATCTCCGGCGGCAGCTCATTCTGCTGTCCATAGCTGCTACGGCTGTTATAGCTGCCGGAACCGCTGCGGTTTCCGTTGTAGCTGTTGCTATATCCGCTCCGGTTGCTGTTATAGCCACCGCCGCCATAGCTGCGGCCATTATCATTCCATCCTGCCATCTGTGTCGCCACCCTTTCTGTTCTGATAGACATAAATATAAATTGCGGTGATGAGCTGGTGACGCTGTACGGCATCTAAGGCCCAATCCATCATGCTGTGAGAGAATTGCTCGTAAAGTTTATAATCTGGCGCATTCTTTTTGGGGGAAAGCCGCGCCAGCAGGTAAGCATACCGTGCAAGGTTGATGCGGTCGTTTTCGGCTTCCCGCAGCAGTGCCAGCAGGTTGTAGAGCATGGCGTTTCCATGCTCAGCGTTGTCCTTGCCAAAGAAGCTTTGCAGGCAGCCGACCTTTTCGGTCAGGACCTTTGTGCGGAATACATCCCACGTATAGATATGCCCCTGCTCCGGCTGCACCAGCAGATTGCCCTTTGCATCCCGGACCGCTTTGCGTTCCGGCGTAAACAGTGCCACTGCATTTTTGCCGGGCAGATGCTTGGCGGCTTCTTCCAGCGCAGCGGTTTCCTCGGCGGAAAGCCGGATGGGGTAATGGTCATCAAAGATGCCGATGCCCGCGCTGAGGGTCAGTGCACCGCAGGAAAATGCAGTAAAATTGCTCTGGATGCGCTGCGCTGCTTCCAGCACATCGTTCCATGCGCCCACAAGGAACACATCATCGCCGCCGGCATAAACGATGCTCACTTGCAGCCCTTCGAGAATGCCGTTGATGTAGCACTTGAAAAACAGCGACATCTGCCGGGAGAACGCCGAGGTGCGGGACAGGGTTACATAGTGCATCCGTTTGACCGGGTCTTTCTCGTTTTCCTGTTCGAAACCGGAGATAAATGCGTGCCCAAGGTTGTCCACATCCATACGGCAGACTGCAATGCGGCGCACGCCCTCGGACTGCCCGGCCAGTTCTTCCATGCTGTTGCTGGCAGCGTAATCGCCAACATACAGGTTGGTGCTGTAAGTAAGGCCGGTGAACGGTGCATTTTTGGTATATACACGCGCGACCGGCTCGCCGGAAGCCAGCCGTTTGCGGGCAGAGAGCGGATCCGTCAGGGACAAATATTCGCTGCTGCCGTCCAGTGCAGGCAGCGTGCAGTCATCGGCAGCCGAGGGCTGACGGCTTACTACCAGAACGCGCTTGTTCTGGATCTTAATGGAAAGATCTACGAACAGTTTGCACCAAGGGCAGAGATCATCCTTCAGGTTGGCACTGGTGCCGCACACCTTGCATTCCCGGCCATCCGGGTAAGCGGCGGTGCTGTTCAGCAGCCGCAGATCCTCTGCGGTATAGCGGTGGAATTTGTGCTGCTCCAGCAGACGGTTCACCCGGCGGAACAGCTCTTTGTAGGGGCTTTTTTCAGCCGGGGTATTGGTCAGGTCGTTGCCGGAGCAGGGCGTCCATGCGTTGGCCAGAAACAGCTGGGTGCCGAACTGCTGCTGCAGCCAGCGGTTGAACTGCCGGTTCCACCGGGTCAGGGTATCGGCCACAGCGGCAGTGTTGGGCAGCAGCACATAGCAGTGCCCGCCGCCGCTGTAAATCAGGTTGGCGCGGGACACGCCGCACCCGGCCAGAAGCTCGTCCAGATAGTGCTCCATGAGCAGCTCCAAAAAGAACGACCGGCTGCGCAGGGAGCGCAGGGCGTTTTCGGTATGGACAGTATAAAGAAACTTCTGGATGCGGGAAAAATCGGCGGTATAGAGCAGAAAAGCGTCCTTCTGGCAAAAATCCTTCTCCTGCTCGAAAAGCGCTTTGCACAGGTCGGTGATGTTGTTTGCCTGCACATATTCGCTGATGCACGCCGCAATGGCTGCGGTGGTCTTGGCGTGGTCAAACAGAGAAACATCCGGGCTTTCGCCGGTAAAGGTGCTGGACGGAAAACAGCTGAACTGCGTTTCCAGCAGACCCAGCAGCGAGTTGATCCACTCCGGCTGCGGCTGCAGATCCGGCAGGCACCCGCTCAGCTTGCGCACGGCATCTGCATAAACGGAAGCGGAAAGCGGCTGCTGCGGCCGTGGCAGCTTCAGACTGCCGTCCTGCGGCTGCGCAGGCATCATCCAGCCGGGGTGCGTACCGTTCAGGTGGGTGAACACCGAGTCCAGCGGAAGGTCCCGCCGGAAGAAACTGCTTTCGCCTTCGACCTCCCGGCGGTCTGCGGCGGCAGAAAGATCATCTGCCAGATAGACGATATAGGCCGGGGAATCGGCTGGCAGTGTTTTTGCAGCACCGCGCAGCGCGGCGGCGTGGTGGTAGCGCACACAGTCCAGCGCCGGTGCCCAGCCTGCACCGGGCAAAACGCCGTGCAAAAACTGGTAGCCCTGTTCACTGTGGCTGCCGCGCTGCCCACCGGCACGGTACACCGCTTTGCCGGTGTCGTGCAGCAGCCCGCCATAGGTGGACTGCAGGGTGAGAACGTTCAAAATACCATCTCCTTTGTGGATCGTGGAAGAATTGCACAATAAACGGAAAACGTATTTGTTAATTTTGTAAGAGATGCTTGGAATTGGCTTTATTATAACACATTTTGTCGCTATGCAAAAGCCGCAGCAGAGAAAATATCACAGCAGCTGCAATCGTTCCGTTCATAGAGGAACAGCCCACGGAAAACAAAGAGTTAAGGTTTGCAAAAGAAAAACTCCGCATCTTTTTTGATGCGGAGTTTTTTGTCCCCTTACGGGGATGGTACCTTCAAAGTAAAAGAGTTCGCGTGCAAAGACAGTTTTTCGCCCCCTTACGGGGATGGTACTATGTCTAATGTCACTTCTATGTTTTCCGCTGAGTTTTCGCCCCCTTACGGGGATGGTATTCTGGTGGCTGGCACTTATAACGTCAAGATGGGGTTTTCGCCCCCTTACGGGGAGAACCCTCTCAGTCACGGCTTACGCCGTGCCAGCTCCCCCGAAGGGGGAGCTTATCGCCGGGTAACGGCAGCTGTAAAAGCTCTCCCTTCGGGAGAGCTGGCACGCAGCGCCTGAGAGGGTTTTGCGGGGATAAATTGAAATGCTGTACTTTTGAGCATCCGACCGGAGTGGTGCGTTTCCGTCCCCTTGCGGGGATAGGTTGAAATCGTGTCATCTACGAAAACACCCTGAACTACGCTCTGTTTCCGTCCCCTTGTGGGGCGGCTCCATTATACCACGGTGGTGGAACAATTGAAATCCCTTTTCAGGGCGTGCCATAGCGGCGGAAGCCGGCAAAGGCGAAGATGCTGCGCTTCAGGGTGCTGCCGTCCGGGTAGGTGGTCTCCTGGCTCTTGCGGCGGGAGCAGGCGGCCAGCGTGGGGATGCCCGCGGCTTCCAGACGCTGGACTACCCGGTACACAAAGGTGCACTCGCCCTGACAGAGCACGGCGTCCGGGTTAAGGTGCAGGATGTGGTCGGCATATACCGCGGCAAGGGAGTCCAGCACGGCCTCGTTGGTGGCGGGGTCGATGGCAGGGAAGGCAAGGTCTATCACCTTGCCGTAGACCTGCGCCGCAGCCTTTTGCTCGGCGCTCCACAGGGCAGAAGGATGATTGGTAAAGTTGATGAGCATAGGGCATTCCTCCTTGACATTGCAAAGAGAAAAAGCCCATGGAATGTGGATAGTTAAGTAAGAAACTTGAAATTACTTTCCTTGCCTTGGTTTGCCCCCTTACGGGGATTGTACGCGATTGATTTACACTGGTGACGGCATCGAAATGTTTTCGCCCCCTTACGGGGATGGTATCAGTTCCAACCTGAGCGGTGCCGACCTGAGCGGGTTATCGTCCCCTTACGGAAATTGTACAGACCATATTTCACAAGGCAACGACACGACAAGGCTTTCGCCCCCTTGCGGGGATTGTACCGCCATGAAATGTGAAACCACATCCATTCCGTAAGCTTTCGCCCCCTTACGGGGATTGTACTCAGAAAGAAGAGAGGTAATCTATCATGAATCAGCTTTCGCCCCCTTACGGGGATTGTACCCTAAATATATCACAAAACACCGCAAAACTGAAGAGCCGGATGGCTGGAAAATATTCACTTTATTGCAATGATGTGCTTTTGCGCTGAAAGGAACGGTCATAAATTCATTCAGCCTGCCTTGTGCGCGGGGCGGTTTCATGGTATGATGCAGATAATGAATCTTATAAAAAGGAGTGTTGCCCTGTGCTAAAGACTTATATCACCACCGTACCTTTGCAGGGAAAGCTGGACCCCATGCTGTACCAGCGGGAGCGGGCAGGTGCGCCCACGGCCACCTGCTTTCCCATCGTGCAGGTAATGCGGGATACCCTTGAACCCGGGGACACGGTGCAGCTGCTGGCCATCCGGCAGGAAAATGCCGATACCGCCCGCAACTATCAGCGCCTGCTGGAAGAGCTGGCACAGCTGGGCATTGCAGAAGATCAGGTGCACCAGCTCCACCTGCCCGAGGATCAGCGCCCGGAAACGCTGATCGGCCTGTGCCGGGATCTGGTGGACGCCCTGCCGCAGGTCACCCGGGTGTATGCCTGCATCACCTACGGCTCCAAGAGCATCCCGGTGGTCACGCTGACGGCGTTGACTTGCGCCGAAGCTACCCATACGGAGCTGGAAGTAGGCGGTGTGTATTATGGCGAGGTCAAGCGGGAAAACGGACAGGTGCTCAGTGCGCGGCTTTACGATATGGCAGCGCTGTATCAGCTTGCCGGGCTGGTAGGCACCATGCGTGACAGCAAGACCGCCGAACAAGTGTTCCATCAGCTGATCTGGATGAAAGAGCACCGGGAGGACTGAGCAGCGATGAATGATATGAAAACATGGGCGGACATTGACGCTTCGCCGCTGCTGCAGCTGCCGCCGGAGGAACGCGAAAGACTGAAAGAGACCAAGGACGAGCGATTCCGCACTTTCTGGGCGGACTGCTTTACTGCTGCCCTGAAGCCCGGTGAAAAAGGAGAAAAACTGAACGGTGACGATTTCTGCGAGGCATTTGTAAAGGCTTTTGTTCAATGGGAACCGAAACCCGGGCAGACCTTCAGTATGTATCTGCGCACCGCTGTTCGTCATGCAAAGGCACACGACCAGCAGCAGGAAGAAATGGCAGTGACGGGCTTCGGACGCGAGACGAACCGCAAAATCAAAAAAGCGCTGGAGTACATGGAGAAGAACGGAATCACAGAGAGCATGCTCTGCCGTGACCCGGAAAAAGAACAGGTAATCGCCGATATTGTCGGGGTCGGCGTAAAGACCCTGCGGGAAGCACTGCGCAGTAAGCAGTCGGTGCTAAGTCTGGACGACACTGGCGGAGAGGATTCGGCGCTGGGCGACCGGGTCGTTTCCCAAGAAAAAAGCGTGGAAGAAAAGGTGGAGCAGAGCAGTGAAATGCTGGCATGGCTGCACCGCGGCATAGGGTTGATGAACCTGCAGCAGAAGGAAAAATACGGCAAGACAGCTGGCCCGTTGTGGAGCAGCGTGCTGATGGGCTTTCTGCGCAACAATGACGCGCTGCCTCCGGCAGAGGATGCGCCCGCGCGGCTGGCAAACTGCGATGACCTGCGCCCGCTGGAACAGGACAACTGTCTGTGGGACATCCTGCTGCTGCACCGGTATGTGGAGTTTACCGTTCAGCCGCCCTATGCACCCAAGGCACTGGAATGCGCTGCCCTCCATGTGCTGCTGGAGCCGGGACGCAACCCGGCACAGGATAAGACCGTGGCGGAGTTTCTCGGCGTGAGCAAAGCGGCTGTATCGCAGCGGCGCAAAACATGGCAGCAGAAACTGATGCAGATGCAGGCGGAACAGGAGGAGGTATAAGATGGAACGCAGTGTATTGCTTTTATATATGAGCCCCTTCGGCAAAAATCCGAACATTCATACCCAGACCAACGAAGCAGCGGTTTTGGAGCTGAAAAAGCACAAGGAAGGGCCGGATTGCATTCTGGCACTGTGCAGTGAACTGGTGAGCACCAGCCCTACCGTGCATCTGCCGGACGGGAAAACCTGCACCACCGTGGAGTATTTCCGGGATGTATTCTTGCCTTCGGCGGGCATTCCGGCAGAGCGGCTTGTGGTGATCCCGG
>OMCU01001089.1_pt1 | contig 12388 bp, 13 predicted proteins | sample 1645081 | NCBI WGS metagenome assembly OMCU01 (sample SAMEA103958122, study PRJEB25191) | human gut metagenome | biome: human-associated habitat [ENVO:00009003]; feature: intestine environment [ENVO:2100002]; material: feces | place: Germany | collected 2013/2015 | reverse complement strand
AAAGATCTGAAAGAACGTCTTGGACGTATTATCGTTGCTTATAATTATGATGGAGAACCGGTAACTGCGAAAGAGATCAACGCCGTTGGTGCGATGGCAGCTTTGTTAAAAGAAGCATTGAAGCCAAATCTGATCCAGACACTGGAGCATACACCGGCGCTCGTTCACGGAGGACCATTTGCCAATATCGCACATGGATGTAACAGCGTGCGTGCTACCACAACTGCTTTAAAACTTGCCGATTATGTAATTACCGAGGCAGGATTCGGTGCGGATTTAGGTGCGGAAAAATTCTTTGATATCAAGTGCCGGAAGGCAGGGCTTCATCCGGATGCAGTGGTACTCGTTGCGACGATCCGTGCATTAAAATATAATGGCGGAGTTTTGAAGGATGAATTATCCAATGAAAACCTTGAGGCATTAAAGAAAGGAATTGTCAATCTGGAGAAACATATTGAAAACCTTCAGAAATTCGGTGTGCCGGTCGTTGTCACATTGAATGCATTTGTTTCGGATACAGAGGCAGAAACCGCTTATGTAGAACAGTTCTGCAAAGAGCATGACTGTGAATTTGCTCTGGCAAAAGTATGGGAAAAAGGCGGAGAGGGCGGAATTGCTCTGGCAAACAAAATTCTCGAGACACTTGAAAAGAAAGAAAGCCATTTCCATACACTCTACAGTGATGATCTTGGACTGAAAGAAAAGATCGAGACTGTTGCAAAAGAAATTTATGGTGCCGATGGAGTTACCTATTCTCCGGCAGCGGAGCGGGAACTGAAACGAATTACGGATCTGGGTATGGCAAACTTCCCGGTATGTATGGCAAAAACACAGTATTCCCTGTCGGATGATGCGAAGAAACTCGGAAGACCGACCGGGTTTAAGATCAATGTCCGGGAAGTATATGTTTCTGCCGGTGCCGGCTTTGTCGTTGCTGTCAACGGTTCGATCATGACGCTTCCGGGTCTGCCAAAGAAACCGGCAGCTTACGGAATTGATGTCAATGATGACGGTGTAATCACAGGATTGTTCTAAGGAGATAAGGACATGGCAAAGATCATAGATGGAAAGAAGATTTCAGCGGAAATCAAAGAAGAATTAAAGACAGAAGTTGCAGCATATGCGGCACAGGGGAAAAAATGTGCACTTGCTGTCATTCAGGTGGGCGCAGATCCGGCATCCAGCGTATATGTCAGAAATAAAAAGAAAGCCTGTGCATATATTGGAATAGAGTCGCTTTCGTATGAACTTCCAGAAGAAACCACGGAAGAGGAACTGCTTGCATTGATTCAGAAACTGAATGACAATCCAGATGTTCATGGAATTCTGTGCCAGCTTCCACTCCCGAAACATATCTGCGAAGACCATGTGATCCAGGCAATTGATCCGCAAAAAGATGTCGATGGTTTTCATCCGCAGAATGTCGGTGCACTTGTGGTTGGGAAAAAAGGATTTGTCTCCTGCACGCCCGCCGGTATTATCCAGCTGTTAAAACGCAGCAATATTGAAATTGCCGGAAAGCACTGTGTGGTAATCGGAAGAAGCAACATTGTCGGAAAACCGATGGCGCTTCTGATGCTTCGGGAAAATGCAACGGTTACGATCTGTCATTCACGGACCGAAAATCTCAAAGAAATCTGCAAAGAGGCGGATATTCTGATTGTGGCCATTGGAAAACCACGTTATATCGGTGCCGATTATATCAAAGAAGGAGCGGTTGTCATCGATGTCGGAATTCACAGAAATGAAGAAAATAAGCTGTGCGGGGATGTCCGTTTCGAAGAGGCAGAGCAGATCGCTTCTTATATTACACCGGTTCCGGGTGGTGTTGGACCGATGACAATTGCGATGCTCATGCATAACTGTGTAGATGCCATGAAACTTTATTCATAAAACAGATAGGGGATAGATGATGAAGTGTATTTATTGCGGTGAGGAATTAAAAGAGGGGAGTCTGTACTGTCCAAAATGCGGGAAAGCCGTACAGATTGTGCCGGACTACAATATTTACGATGATGATTATCTGAATCAGGTTCTTACGGAAGAATCCCAAAAGATTTCCGGTTCGGGACCGGACAGAAATAAAAGACCGGCACCTGCAGAGAAAAAACATCCGGGGAAAAAACACCTCGACCCACGCCAGAAAAAAATTATCTTCCTGGTTCTCGGAATCGTATGCGTGCTTATTTTTGCCCTGTTAATTCTTGGAGCAGCAATACGTTCCAATCATGCCAATTCCTTTGATTACCAGGTGGGACTGGCAGAGAAAGCACAAAAAGCCGGAGATACCAAAAATGCAATTGCCTGCTATGAAAATGCATTGGCATTGGATAAAAACAGTATTGAAGTCCGGCTGGCTCTGGCAGAACTGTATACCGAAGAAAAAGATTATGATTCGGCACTTGTTTTATATCAGGAAGTGATCCGTGCGGACAGGAAAAATCGTCAGGCATGCAAAGGACTGATTGCCATTTATGAGAAGCAGAACAATACCGATGCCATACTTTCTCTCTCCGAGGCTGTGGATGACAGTCTGAAAGATCTTTTCGCCGATTATCAGGTAGAGGGACCACAGTTCAGTTTAAAGAGCGGAAGTTTTGAAAATGCCCAGATACTACAGATGCTTTCCACAAAAGGCTATGAAATTTATTATACGGTAGACGGGTCAGATCCAAAAGAACGCGGATTGCGATACACAGAACCTGTGAAACTGGATGAAAATAATAAAACCTATACCGTAAAAGCGGTATGTAAAAACGAAAAGGGAGTTTACAGTGAGGTAACAGAAGCAAACTATAAAATTTCCATCCCGGCACCGGATGAACCGATTGTTTCTCCGGACGGTGGAGATTTTGGCGTGGAAACTTCCGTAACGATTACCGTTCCGGACGGCTGCAGTGCTTACTATACCTGGGACGGAAGTACGCCGACTGCTGCCAGTCATCTTTATACGCAGCCGATCAAAGTTCCGGAAGGAAACAATATTCTTTCGGTTGTAATTATTGATCATACGACGAAATTATGTTCGGATGTATACAGGGGAAATTTTATTTATTATTCACAGGACTATACAGCAGAAGATGATATAGATGATCCTGCAGACAATGCAGAAGAATAAAATAATATAGAAATTGTTAAAAATCAAACAGGGAGTGTGATTGCCGATGCTTTATAACTGCATGGACATATCAACACTCCCTGTTGTGGAAGAGGTGGTTTAATCTTCCAGAAATTCAATCTCATCTTTTGCCATATGGCTGATTCTTGCAAGGGGATATACATCAAATCCCTGAGAAACCAGTTTTTCATGTCCCGGCTGAAATGCTTTTTCGATCAGGACACCTACACCTGCAATGGTAGCGTGCGCTTTGCGGATCAGACGGATGGCTCCGGTAGCTGCTTCTCCGTTTGCCAGAAAATCATCAATGATCAGGACATGATCTTTTTCTGAGACAAATTTAGAAGAAAGCGTCAGTTCATAACTTGTTCCTTTGGTAAAGGAAGTGACCTCTGTCTGGAACAGATTGTCGTTTAAAATCTTAGAAGGCTGTTTTTTTAAGATAATCATAGGAAGCCCCATGCACATAGCTGTCATAAGAGCCGGAGCAATGCCGGAACTTTCAATGGTTGCAACCTGTGATGCCCTGATCTTTGAAGTGTTCCGCAAAAGCTTCCCCGATGTGCTGCATCAGTACCGGATCTACCTGATGATTGATAAAACTGTCTACTTTTAAGATATCTTCATTGACAGCAATTCCATCTTTTTTAATTCTTTCCTGTAATTCTTTCAATTTCGTTACCTCTCTTGTATTTGTTGATTACAGTATATCATTTTTCACTACAAATTGACAGAGAAATATAGTAAAATAACAACATGAAAATAACAATTATCTGCGTAGGCAAAATAAAGGAAAAATTTTATACGGAAGCCGTCAGGGAATATTCCAAACGGCTCAGCCGCTACTGTACGTTATCCATTACGGAGGTGGCGGATGAAAAGACAAAAGAACAGGCAAGCGAAACCGAAATTGACATGGTCAAAGACCGGGAAGGGGAGCGTATTTTAAAATACATCCGCCCGGACGGCTATGTGATTGCGCTGGCGATCGATGGAAAACAGCCGGATTCGATAGAACTTTCCCGTGAAATTGAAAAACTCGGGCTTGGCGGAGTCAGTCATATTTATTTTGTAATCGGAGGATCTCTTGGATTATCCGACAAGGTTCTTAAGCGGGCAGATGTACGACTCAGCTTTTCGAAGATGACATTCCCCCATCAGCTGATGCGTGTGATTCTGCTGGAACAGATTTATCGTTCTTACCGTATCATGCATCACGAACCATATCATAAATAAAGAAGAAAGGATCATTTGGTATGCAAAAAGCAATACGTCTGGTTACCCGGTTTTTAGCCAAATGCCAGAAAGACAAAATAAATGCTTATTCCGCACAGATCGCTTTTTTTATTATTTTATCCATCATTCCGTTTCTTATGGTGTTTTCTTCCATGCTTCAATATACCAGTATCACGGAGGATATGGTATTTGAAATCATAGAAAGAGTCATGCCGCAGTATGTTGCTCCGTTTCTGGTTACCCTTGTAAAAGAAATCTATACAAGATCCATGGGAATCATTTCGGTCACGGCAATTATTGCCATATGGTCTGCCGCAAAAGGCATTCAGTATATGGCAGATGGTCTGAATGCGGTTCACGAATTAAAAGAGACAAGAAACTGGTTTGTACTCCGATTCTGGGCGGTTATTTATACCATTGTTTTTCTGGTTGCGATTGTATTTACGCTTGTTGTGCTGGTTTTTGGAAACAGTCTGCGGCATTTAGCGGCAGATTATCTTCCGTTTATTGCACATCTCGTAAAAATAATAATCAAATTCCGGGGGCTTATCCTGTTACTTCTTCTGATCCTGTTTTTTGACGTGATTTTTACCGCACTTCCGAATACAAAGCTTACCTTTAAAAGCCAGCTTCCTGGAGCCACGGCATGTGCAGCTGCATGGTATGTTTTTTCCTTCGGGCTTTCGATCTATGTTGATTATTTTAATGGATTTTCCATGTATGGAAGCCTGACAACCATTGCCCTGATCATGCTCTGGCTGTATTTTTGCATGTATATTATGATGATGACCGTAGAATTTAATGTATTTTTGGAAGCGTACCGAAACGGATCCCTGAATTTAGAGACATAGGACGGGTTCGCTTTTCATATAGTGAAGTATGAAAAGCCATTCGAATCAAACCAGACACAAAATAAAACAGGAGCATCTCGTAGAACAAATGGAACTGCCAAAAGACATTTTCCTGGGGATGCCGCTTCTTTCCATGGAAGGAAACCGTACACTTTGTATCGTTAACCACCGTGGAATTATCAAATACTGTCCGGAGGTGATCGGAATTGCAACACAATCCTATCATATCCGGATCGTCGGAAGGAGTCTGTCCATCCGGAAATATTCGGCGGATCTTATCGAAATTTCCGGATATATGCAGGAGATCACATTTCTGCCATGATAGAAAGGTTTCTTCGATTCGTCAATGGCAGTCTTTTGGTTTGTGTATGCGGAAGCAACATTTCCCGTTTTTTAAATTTATGTGCACGTCACGAAATTATGTTCTGGAAGATACAGCCGGATTCTCCGACGCAGGTTTCTTTTTATATCCGGTTGCAGGATCTGTATGAACTGCGTCCATATCTGCGGAAAACAAAAACGAGAATCCACATCAGAAAAAGGATCGGCTTTCCGTTTTTCTGGCAGAAATACCGCGCAAGAAAACTTGGAATTTTTGTCCTTTTGTGTGTCATGGCAGGAGTCTGGGTGCTCAGTACGAGAATCTGGAGAATTGAAATCAAAGGGAATTCCTCTCTGGGAGAAGACGCCATTCTGGAATATTTAAGTGCACACAACGTTACCTATGGCATGCCGGCAAAGGAAATCGACAATGATGCACTGGAGCTGTCCCTGCGTCAGGACTTGGAACCGGTGATCTGGGCAAGTGTATACGAAACGGGAACCCGGCTGGTTGTACAGATACAGGAGAAAATTTCTTCTCACGAGGAAACGAAAGAAGCAGAGGGCACCTGTATGGATCTGGCGGCATCTGCGGATGCTACGATTGCATCGGTCATTACAAGGAGCGGGCTTGCCAAAGTGAAAAAGGGTGATAAAGTGAAAAAAGGCGATGTGCTGGTCTGTGGACGGCAGGAAATTCTGGATGATAACGGGGAAGTGCGGGAATACTATTATAAAAGCGCCGATGCCGACGTATATGGATATACGATGCATCCCTATGAGGACTGGATTTCTTCCAAAATGACTGAAAAAAAAGAAACCGGTAATAAACACAAACGATATTTTCTACAGGTTCTGAATTGGCGCCTGGTAACTCCGGCTTTGCATGCGGAGTATGCATCGGAGCGTTCTGTAACGGATACCCGGCAGTTTTGCCTGCAGGACAGTTTTTATCTTCCGGTTTATTTTGGAGAAATCACAACGTCTGAGCTGCAGGAAAAGACCGTTATGCTGACAAAAGAACAGGTAAAACAGCTTGCTTTGACACATTTTTCACAATTTCTTTCGGAATTGGAAGAAAATGGGGTGCGAATTGTCGACAAAAATGTTATGATTGAACAGATAGATAAAAACTATCATATCTATGGTCAGGTAAAGGGGTGTGAAAAAATCACAACTTTAGTACCAACCGAAAGGAAACGAGAGGAACCTGTAAATGAGTCTGAATGAAGTATCGCTCCGGATACCAACGGAACATATGGCAAATGTCTTCGGACAGTTTGATGCCAATATCAAAAAAATAGAAAGAACACTGGGTGTAACGGTTGTTGTACGCGATGATCAGTTGAAAATTATCGGTACTTCATCTGCCGCAAGCGGCGCACAGGAAGTGTTTGAACAGTTGTATGAGCTTGCAAAACGGGGAAATGTTATCAGCGAACAGAATGTAAACTACGCACTTGCTCTTTTGCAGGAACACAAAGGGTCTGAGATGGTAGAGATGGATAAAGATGTGATCTGTCATACCATACAGGGAAAACCGGTAAAGCCTAAAACACTCGGGCAGAAGGATTATGTAGATAATATCCGTAAAAAAATGATTGTTTTCGGGATGGGTCCTGCCGGAACCGGAAAAACATATCTGGCCATGGCCATGGCGATCACTGCGTTTAAGAATGAAGAAGTGGGACGCATCATTCTGACACGTCCGGCAATTGAAGCGGGAGAAAAACTCGGATTTCTTCCGGGAGATCTGCAGAGCAAAGTAGATCCGTATCTGCGCCCTTTATACGATGCCCTGTATCAGATTATGGGTGCGGAGTCATTTCAGAAAAATATGGAAAAAGGTCTGATTGAGGTTGCACCGCTGGCTTATATGCGTGGACGGACACTCGACAACGCATTTATTATTCTGGACGAGGCGCAGAATACTACCAAAGAACAGATGAAAATGTTTCTGACACGTATCGGCTTCGGCTCGAAAGCTGTGATTACCGGAGATGCCACGCAAAAAGATCTGGCCCCGGGAAGTAAATCCGGGCTGGATGTAGCACTTCGGGTTTTGAAAAATGTGGAAGAAATCGGAATCTGTAAATTAACAAGCAAAGATGTCGTCAGACATCCTCTGGTACAAAAGATTGTACAGGCTTATGATGATTATGAGTCCAGACAGAGCAGCCGGAGTGCGCGTAAGTCTGCCAGACAGGAGAAAAAATGAAACCCAAAGAGACAATAAACCTCTATCGCGTCATATCGCTTCTGGTGATCGCGCTTGTCACTTTTGGAGTGATGGGCGGGTTATGTGCCAAAAGCCACCTGTATCCGGATGAATGGCTCAGTATGTTTTTCCTGACCCTGATTTTTCTTCTGGTCTGCATGTTTGAACTGGAATATGAACGAAAGCAGAAAGGAATATCGGCAAACACACAGACAACCTTTATCCGTCTTTCCGTTACATATACGGTCAGTGGGGGATTGATCTATGCGATCAGTTATCTTCCGGAATTTTACCGTCCGGTGATGATCCCGGTGATTTTGCTCACCGCAGTGTCAAATTCCATGGTGGCGGTGTCTTTTGGATTGTTTTTCGATCTGGTGCTGGCACTGACTGTCGGGGGAAGTTTTTATGCCCTCGCTGCTTATATGATGCTTACAATGCTTGCTGCTGTACTGGCACAGGCATTAAAAGAAAAAAAATACCGTATGGGTGTATCCCTTCTGACTTTCTTTTTCAGTCTGATGATTCCGGAACTGTTTTCCTATTTATCAACGAAAGAAATGCAGAAATATTCGCTGCTTTATGCTTTTGGAACAGCATTCCTGACTTTTCTGACAGCAGCTTTTCTGTTTCACCGGCTGCTTCATGAAGCGGATCAGGAAATTGAAAACCATCTGCTGGATATCGTGTCCGAGGATTATTCGGAAGTAAAAGCCCTCAAGGATTTTTCCATGGTGGAATACCGCCACGCAGTGAAAGTTTCAGACATTGCCTGCCGCTGTGCAAAAGAAGTGGGATACCGGGCGAACTTATGTCTTGCCGGAGGTTTTTATTACCGTATGGGGCGCTGGATCGGGGAGCCATATATCAAAAATGCGGTCAATAAGGCAGAATCCTTATGTTTTCCGGCGGAGCTGATCTCCATTCTGGCAGAATACTATGGAGAAGAGCAGCTTCCATCTTCACCGGAATCCGCTCTGGTGCACATGGTGGATGCGGTTGTGATCCGTCTGGAAGCGATGGAACAAAATGTGGGACAAAGTGTCTGGAACCGTGATATTGTAATTTATCAGACCGTGAATGATTTTTCCTCAAGTGAAATTTATGACCATTCCGGAATGAGTATGAACCAGTTTTTAAAGATTCGTGAATTTCTTGCAAAGGAGGAATTACTTCGTTGAGTTTTTATTTAGAAGAAACATGTAACATACCGTTTGATTTTGCATATGCTAAGCTTGCAGAGGATGTGATTGCCTTTTGTCTGTCCCATGAGAATTTTCCTTATGAAGCAGAAGTCAATCTGACACTTACAGACAATGAAGAAATCCATCGGATCAATCTGGAATACCGCCAGATCGACCGTCCGACGGATGTTCTTTCTTTCCCGATGCTTTCTTATGAGAAAGCCGGAGATTTTTCTTTTCTGGAAGAGGAGAGTGAAGATGATTTTAATCCGGATACGGGAGAAGTCATGCTTGGAGATATTATTATATCGGTCGATAAAGTGTTAGAACAGGCACAAAGTTACGGACACAGTCCGAAGCGTGAATTTGCATTTCTGATTGTACACAGCATGCTTCATCTGTTTGGTTATGACCACATTGATCCGAAAGATGCGGCCATCATGGAACCCAAACAAAAACAGATACTCGAAGAGATGCATATCGTAAGAGATTAAAGAATGGATGTGTTTTATGAAAAAGAGATGGAAAATGATAGGCGTTGTCTGTGCGATTGCCATTTTATCCGCCGGATGCAAAAGTAAAGAATCGGAAGCTCCCACACCTTCATCCACACAGGATGTACCTGCAGAAACTGCCGAAACAGAATATCAGCCGGAACCGGTGGAAACCCACGAAGGAGAAGTCCGAAGTTTCTATACGGGAGAGTGGATGGATGAAAAAAAAGCAAAGAATCGTCCGGTTGCCGTCATGACAGAAAACACACACGTAACCCTTCCACAGTATGGAATCGGAAATGCGGATATTATCTATGAATGTCCGGTGGAAGGCGGCATTACCCGGCTGATGACAATTTATCAGGATTATGCTTCTCTTAAAAAAGTGGGAAATGTGCGAAGCTGTCGTCTGTATTATGTGTATTTTGCCAAAGAATTTGAGGCGGTTTATTTTCATGCAGGCGAAAGTAAATATGCACTTGATGTTTTAAATAGTTCATTCATTGACAATGTGGATGGAATTACGGGAAAAGGCGGAGCCTTTTATTACCGGGACAATAGCCGCAGGGCACCGCATAATCTGTATACAACCGGAGAAAATTTAGCCTCTGCCATGAAGACATACGGGTATGATACAAAGCTTCCGGAAAATTATACATCTCATTATCGTTTTACAACAGAAGATTCCCAAAATCTGCTGGATCAGGGAGAAGTTGCAAAAAAAGTATCCTTATACTATGTTGACGCGAAGCCCTGGTTTGTATACAATGAAACGGATGGCCTGTATTACCGCTATGAATTTAGTGATAAACAGATTGACGGTTCTACCGGAGAACAGCTTGCTGTGAAAAATATTATTTTACAGAATTGTTACAGCAGCCTGAAAGATTCCAAAAACGGAACTTTAGATATCGACTATCTTTCCGGTGGATCAGGAATGTACATCACAAACGGAAAAGCTGTCCCGATTACATGGAAAAGAGCATCCGCAAATGATATTACACATTATTATACACAGGATGGTCAGGAAATTATTTTAAATCCCGGAAAGACATGGGTAGAGATCGTCGAAAACAGCCGTGCATCCCAAAATAAAATCAGCGCGGAATAAAAGAAACAAAAGCATTGAGGTTAGAAGATGGGTAAATCAAAGAATAACGGAACAAATTTTCTGGTTCAGGGATCAATTCTTGCGGTCGCGTCAATTATAAGCAGAATCATCGGACTGGTGTATCGTATTCCATTGAACAATATTCTGGGCGATGTAGGAATCAGTTATTATGCCTGTGCATTTGACGTGTACAACGTAATTTTGATTATTTCATCCTACAGTCTGCCACAGGCAGTGTCAAAGACGGTTTCCGCAAAAGCGGCCAAAGGGCGGTACCGGTCGGTATATCAGGTATTAAAAGGTGCACTTCTTTTTGCCCTGGTATCGGGAATTGTGGCATCGCTTGTTGTATTTTTCGGAGCAGAATTTTTTACCGGAACACTCTTAAAAACACCATACAGTGTGTTTGCACTTAAAATTTTAGGACCGGCACTGATTGTTGTTGCGGTTCTTGGCGTTTTGCGTGGATTTTTCCAGGGACTTGGCACGATGATGCCAAGTGCCATTTCACAGATCATTGAACAGATTGTTAATGCCATCATCAGTGTATGGGCAGCTTATGTTCTGTATCGCTACGGAATAAAGATCGGAGCGGTTCTCGGTGATACCGAACATTACGGGCCTGCATACGGTGCAGCCGGAGGCACATTGGGAACGAACCTTGGATCTGTCGCTGCGCTGATTTTTGTACTTTTCGTATTTTTTGCTTATATGCATGTCTTTAAGCGAAGAATGAGACGGGAAAAAGGCGTTAAGGTAGAGCCATTTGCCTATACCATGAAGATCCTCATTATCACAATTGTTCCGGTTCTTTTAAGTACAACTGTTTACAATATCAGCAGTATCATTGACCAGAGTATTTTCAAAAATGTTGCGTTATTGCAGGGATACTCTGAAAACAAGATTGATGTATGGTGGGGCGTTTTTTCCGGAAAATATAAACTGCTGATCAATGTTCCGATTTCCATTGCCTCCGCGATGGCTGCCTCTTGCGTGCCGACACTGACGATGTCCTTTGCACAGAAAGATATGAAAAAAGTCAGGGAACAGATCAATTCTGCCATGCGTTTTATCATGGTGATTTCTTTCCCTTGTGCCATAGGACTTGCTGTATTGGGAGAGCCGATCTGTCGTCTGCTTTTCCCGGGAACGGCACAGACGGCACCTATGGCAGGTACCATGATGTGGGTTGGGGCAATGGCGGTTGTGTTTTATGCAATGTCTACGCTTTCAAACGGACTGCTGCAGGGCATTGACCGGTTAAAGATTCCGGTTATCAATGCAGCGGTTTCGCTTGTCGCTCATGTGATCGTACTGATTATACTGATGCTGTTTTTCCGCATGAATATCTATGCGGTCATTATCGCAAATATGTTCTTTGCGTTTTTAATGTGTATTATGAATGCGCTGGCAATACGAAAATACAGCGGCTATCATCAGGAAATTCACAAAACATTTATTGTGCCGGGAATTTCCTCGGTTATTATGGGAATTATTACCTATATCGTCTATCATGGCAGCTATGCGGTTTTAAAAATCAATGCGGTATCTGCCATGCTTGCAATTCTTGCAGCGGTTATCGTATATGCAGTTGTCTTACTGTTACTGCACGGACTGACCGAAGAGGAGATTAAAAAATTCCCGAAAGGAACTCTGATTGTCCGGGTTGCAAAAAAAATACATTTATTAAAGTAAATGGTATAAAACGGAAATAAAATGCAGATGCTACTGTTAGAAGGTGATGATACGAATCAAAAAACAGGCATCTGCATTCTTCTTTGTCTGGTTCTGCTGCTGGTCTTTGGCATCTGGTATCAGAAAAGAGGTGTAGAAAATACAAAAAATACCCAAGAAC
>OMCU01001082.1_pt1 | contig 12487 bp, 10 predicted proteins | sample 1645081 | NCBI WGS metagenome assembly OMCU01 (sample SAMEA103958122, study PRJEB25191) | human gut metagenome | biome: human-associated habitat [ENVO:00009003]; feature: intestine environment [ENVO:2100002]; material: feces | place: Germany | collected 2013/2015 | reverse complement strand
GCGTTCTGAGCCACGGCGGCAGCGGTAACCGACTGATAGCCGATCACTTCCGGCGTTACTTCAATTTTGCCGTTCGGAGCGGGCATCGGGTGCGGCCGCAGATCCGGGATATCCGGCAGGTCCGGATCGGGAATATCCGGCAGGTCCGGCACTTCAGGATCGGGACGTTCACCCGGTTCTACGCCGGCATAGTCGTTTGCCGTATCGTTCATCTCCAGTTCCCATTTGTTGGCGTTTTCGCCGGTTTTGGTATATTTGGTTTCAAACATGTAAGGGCTTCTGTAAACGCGCCAGACCTTGAAGGAATCCGCATTGCCGGTGGTATCGTTTGTCGACTGAGCAAACAGGATGCTTTCGCCGCGGATGTCCTTGTCCGAGTTCGGATAAAGCACCAGTTTGGTGGTTCCTTCGACGTTGCCGTTGACGTTGAGCATATCGGCGGTTAAGTTCTCAACGTCGACGTCAACATGCAGGAAACTGTTGCCGCTTGCCTTCCAGCCTTTCAGATTAACCGTATCCTGATATTCATTATACAGGTCAAAGGCCGCGTTGTTCAAAGAAAGCGAAGTTACGGCCTCGGCGTCCAAATCGGCGGTTCCGTCGGCTTTCAGTGCTGCCAGGAAACGTCCGTGTCCGTCCCGGTTTTTGGCGGTCTTGTCTTCGTGCTGATAAGCACCGAAGCGGAGGGTGGTTCCCTCAACCGCAACTTCGCCGGCGTTGATAATATCGTTGTTAATCGAAATATACTGGTCGGTCAGACTGTTTTCATTCAACACGCCGTCGCCGGTGAAAGCGAGATTGTAGCGGCGACTGTAATCAATTTTTCCTTCCATATCCCAGCTTATGGTGTCTGCTCCTTCAATGTTATCATTGATGATCCAAGCGCCGCCACCAGAGGTGTCAAAATTAATCACATGATTGATTGCTAAATTATATGTATCAAGAAAAATTGCATTGTAATTTTTACCGCGAACAACGTCTTTTGTATAATTGCCGGAAAAAAACAAATTTTGATTTTGGCTCTTGAATGTCAAAGGGCCGTTCTCTTCTCCGACATATACGGCTCCCCCCAAAGCATATCGGTGTATGTTGTACTCATCATTTTTTACGGCATAATTATATAAAAAGTTTCCGGTGATCGTCATACTGCCGTTTCCACTGGCGGCGGCTGCCCTGATGGCTCCTCCCAACATAAAGTTACTACTGCCGCTATCATCATTTTGAATATAGTTGCCGATAAAGTTGCCGGTGATATTGCTGATGGTTCCGCTATTATAAATTGCCCCGCCTTCTGCAGAATTTCCCATACCATAAGAGTCGATATGGTTACCGATGAAGTCCCCGGCAATTCTGTCAATGGTGCCGCTATTATAGACTGCACCACCCCAGCCACCATAACCATGGCTATTGCTGCTGTAATTGCCGATGAAGTCCCCGGTAATACTGTCAATGGTACTGCCATTATTAATTGCTCCGCCAATTATAGAAGCGTAATTGGCTATAAAATTTCCGGTAATATCACCGATGGTACCACTGTTAAATATTGCACCGCCTTTTCCAGCCGTATTCCCGATAAAATTTCCGGTAATATCTCCTATAGTGCTTTTATTATAAATCGCACCGCCATTAGACATGCTAGAAGAAGTAGCAGAATTACGGATAAAATTCCCGGTAATATCTCCTATGGTACCTCTATTATCTATTGCGCCACCAGAAGAAACAGCAGAAGAAGAAGCAGCAGAATTACGGATAAAATCTCCGGTGATATTCCCGATGGTACCATCATTATATATCACACCGCCATAAAAGTAAGGAGAAGCAGAGAAAGTACCAATGAAATTTCCGGTAATATTCCCGATAATACCACTATCATCATTATATATCACGCCGCCATAAGCAGAGCCAACAAAAGTAGCAGAATTACCGATAAAGTCGGCATTAATGTTCACATCACGGTTATCCTGAGTATTATAAATTGCGCCGCCTTTTCCTTCAGAAGAAGAAATTCCGTTAAACACAACGTTGGTGACGTTGGCGTTGCCGAGGGTATCGTTAATTCGAGTATTGGTAACCGTATAATTGTCCGGCTTGGTATAGGTATATTGAAAATATTTGGTTTGGTCGTTGGGGAGTCTGACGGCAATGACGGCGCTTACTTTGCCGTCCGACAAGTCGTCGTCTTTATCGTCCTTTTGCGCTTCCGGCACTTCCGTCCATGTGATGCTTTTTGAAGTGGAAAAATTTTCCGGTTTGAGATTGATTTTGTAATATTTGTCGGTCAGATTGCCTTCCGCATCCGCTTCCTGAACGGTGAAGTTGTAGTCGTCCTTCGTTCCTTCCGCATACTCAAACACGCTGTCGGGAATCGACGCAACGTCATAGCCGTATTTCTGGCTGTTCAGCTCAAAAATCCCGTTTGTATCTTCTTTCAGGTTCCCGGTCGAAGTCCCCGCCAGGGTCGCAAGCAATGCCGCATCATCACCCGATGGGGTAAAGTAATAACTTTTGTCACCGATCTTCACTTCAACCGCGCCTGCCGGCAATTCACCGGTTAATTCGCTTAAAGTGAAGCTGCCGCTCAAATCCGCTGCTTCCCTCTTAATCGTATCCAGCGTCGGCGTCAATGCTGCCGCCCCCGCCGGCGAACTCAAAAACGTCGTCGCCAGCAGGAAAAGCCCGATAGTTGATTTAGTCATCTTTTTTATCCTTTATAATAGTTGTTGACAAATTTTTCCGTTATTCTCAAAAACGCTTCTTTTTATCGATCCTTTTTTTAAACTAAAACAAAAGGTTATTGTCTACATTTTCCAAAAACGAAAAATTTATTCAAAAATAACTATTTAGATGACTTTTGATAAATTTTCTGATATGATATTTCCTGTGACAAAAAAAGGATCCTTTTTTTGATACATTTTAATTGATCCCCCAAAAAGAAACCCCGCTTATAAAAAGCGGGGTAAATAAATGCGGCCGCGAAATCAGGCCAGCTTGGCGGCAAGCAGCCGGTTGACCACCTGCGGATTGGCTTTGCCGCGGGATTCTTTGATCACCTGGCCGACAAACCAGCCCATCAAGCCGACTTTTCCGCCTTTATAGGCATTGACCTTATCGGGGTTTTCGGCAATCACCTTGTCGACGATCGCTTCAATCGCACCGGTGTCGGTTACCTGTTTTAAGCCTTTTTCCTCAACGATTTTTTCCGGATCTTCCCCGGTTTCGCTCATGATTTCAAACACGTCTTTGGCAATTTTGCCGGAGATGACGTCCTTTTCGATCAGATCCACCAGACGGCCCAGACTTTCAGCTGAAACGGGGCTTTCTTCAATCGTCAGGTTTTTGCGTTTGAGCATGGCGAAGAAATCGCCCATCAGCCAGTTGGCAACTTTTTTGGCATCGTGGCCGGCCGCCGCCTTTTCAAAGAAATCGGCCACTTCCCTGTTTTCGCAAATGACCATAGCGTCATATCTGGTCAGCCCGAGTTTTTCGACAAAGCGGGCTTTCTTGGCATCCGGCAGTTCCGGCAGCTCTTCCGCCACCTGCCGGATATATTCGTCGGTCAGCACCAGGGGCGGCAGATCCGGTTCGGGAAAATAGCGGTAGTCGTGAGCAAACTCCTTTTTGCGCATCACTTTCGTCTGTCCGCTGACGGGATCAAACTGGCGGGTTTCCTGCTCGACCGTACCGCCGTTTTCATAAATTTCGACATGGCGGCGCGCCTCAACTTCAATCGCCTGCATCACAAACTTGACCGAATTGACGTTTTTCATTTCACAACGGGTGCGCAACTCATTGCTGCCGGCCGGGCGGACGGAAACGTTGACGTCGCAGCGCATCGAACCTTCGTCCATGTTGCCGTCGCAGGTGCCGAGATAGCGCAAAATAGAACGCAGCTTTTTCAAAAACGCCCCCGCTTCCTCCGGCGAACGGAAATCCGGTTTGGTCACAATTTCCATCAGTCCGACCCCCGCCCGGTTCAGGTCTATGAAAGTCTTGCGCGGGTCAATGTCGTGGATCGATTTGCCGGCATCCTGTTCAATGTGCATCCGTTCAATGCGGATATCTTTGGTGCCGCCGTCTTCCAGGTCAACGGTTACCACGCCTTCGCCGACGATCGGATATTGAAACTGGGTGATCTGATAGCCGGTCGGCATATCGGCATAGAAATAGTTTTTGCGAGAAAATTCGGAATATTTGTTGATTTCCGCCCGCAGCCCCAGACCGGTTTTGACCGCCTGATGCACGCAAAAGCGGTTGAGAACCGGCAGCATGCCCGGCATGCCGGCGTCAACAAACGAAACGTTCTCGTTGGCGTCGGCGCCGAATTTGGTCGACGCGCCGCTGAAAATTTTCGACTCGGAAATGATCTGGCAATGAATTTCCAACCCGCAGACGATTTCCCATTTGTTTTCTTTTCCTTCGATAATCATGGCTATTTTAACCTTTCAAATCCGGTTTCGGTTTCTATCACGGACGCGGCCTTAAACACCGTTTCCTCGTCAAAAGGACGGCCGATCAGCTGCAGACCGAGCGGCAGCCCCGCCTTTGACAGGCCAGCCGGCAGACTCAGCCCCGGCAGCCCGGCCAGATTGACGGAAACGGTAAAGACGTCGTTTAACCACATGTTGATCGGATTTTCGCGCATGGAACGGTCACCGACGGGAAACGCCGCCGTCGGCGCCGTCGGCGTCAAAATTACGTCGCAATGCTCAAAAGCGCGGACAAAATCGTCGCGAATCAGTCTGCGCACCTTCTGCGCCTTGAGATAATAGGCATCATAATAACCGGCCGACAGCACGTAAGTGCCGATCATGATGCGGCGTTTGACTTCAATGCCGAAACCGGCGCTGCGGGTATTGGCATACATGTTGTCCAGATGTTCGCCGGGCACTCTCAGTCCGTAACGCAGACCATCGTAACGCGCCAGATTGGAAGACGCTTCCGCCGGCGCGATAATATAATAGGCGGCCAACGCGTATTTGGTATGCGGCAGCGAGATATTGACGATTTCCACACCGGCGGATTTCAGCATTTCGATCCCTTTGTCCCAATACGCCGCCACTTCGGCGTCCAGCCCTTCGGGACGATATTCGGCGGGAACACCGACCTTCAGTCCTTTGACGCCCTGCCCCAGGACTTTTGTAAAATCAGGCACTTCGCGTTTGACGGAAGTCGAATCCTTTTCGTCGTAACCGGCCATCACGTTTAACAGCAAAGCACAGTCGCGCACGTCTTTGGCAATCGGCCCCGCCTGATCAAGCGAAGAAGCAAAGGCCATGATGCCGTAACGGGAACAGCGGCCGTAAGTCGGCTTGATGCCGGTGACGCCGCAAAAAGCGGCCGGCTGGCGGATCGAACCGCCGGTATCGGTTCCGGTTGCCGCCGCGCAGATATTGGCCGCCACCGCTGCCGCCGAACCGCCGGAAGAACCGCCCGGCACCAGCTTTTTTTCGGCTTGCCAAGGATTGTAGGCCGGACCGTAAAAACTGGTTTCGTTGCTGCCGCCCATGGCAAATTCGTCCATATTGAGTTTGCCGAGGCAACCTGCACCGGCCGCAAACAGCCTGCCGGTCACCGTCGACTCGTAAGGCGGGACAAAACCGTCCAGAATATGAGAACAGGCCGTGGTACGCACGCCTTCGGTACAAAACAGGTCCTTGATGCCGAGCGGAATGCCTTCCAGCGCGCGGGCGGTTCCGTCCCGATAGCGGCGATCGGCCTCTTCGGCCTGAGCCAGCGCCTTTTCCGGCGTTTCCAGCACATAAGCGTTAAGTGCGCGTTTTTCTTCCATTGCGCGGAGATATTCGTTGGTCAGTTCAACCGCCGAAAAGCTTTTGTTCTTTAACCCGTCCAACGTTTCGTGAACGGTCAGGGAAGTTAATTTTTCCATTTTACCCTCTCCTTTTATTCCACAACCTTCGGCACCACGAAATAGCCGTATTCGGCCATCGGCGCGTTGGCCAGAACCTTATCGGCCTGACCGCCCTCCGTAATTTCGTCTTCCCGGCAGACCAGAGCCGTTTCGTTCACCGCCGACAAGGGCTCGACGTCATCGGTGTTCACTTCGTTCAGCTGTTCCACCCAATTCAGGATTTTGTTAAATTCGTTTTCGGTCGCCTCAATTTTGTCTTCGTCGATCTTCAGGCGCGCCAAAAAAGCCACCCGGTTGACGGTCTGTCTGTCTATTGCCATCTTTTTCTCCCGTATCATAAAGCGAAAAACCGTTGAACACGGCAGTCTCCAACGGCTTTTACTATAGGTTTGTCAATTTTAAAACACAAGCGTATTTTATTATTCTTCAACCAGCATTTTTCCGCATTCTTTGGCGTTGTCCAGATTGATCATGCCGACGATGTGATAGCCGGCGTCAACATGCAGAACTTCGCCGGTGACCGCGGTACCGAGCGGCGACAGTAAAGCCAGAGCCATGTTGCCGACCTCATCCTGGGTAACGTTGCGGCGCAGCGGCGCGTTCAGTTCGTTCCAGTGCAGGATCTTGCGGAAATCGCCGATGCCGGACGCGGCGAGCGTTTTGATCGGACCGGCGGAAATGGCGTTGACACGGACATTTTGCCTGCCCATGTCCACCGCCGCAAAACGAACGGCAGCTTCCAAAGCGGCCTTGGCAACGCCCATGATGTTGTAGTTGGGCAGCACTCTTTCGGCGCCGAGGTAAGTCAGCGTCAGAATCGAACCGCCTTCGTTCATGATCGGGGAAGCGCAGCGGCAGGCCTCGATAAACGAATAGCAGGAAATGTGCATGGTGTTGGTGAAGTTGGCCAGAGTGGTATCGATGGTACGGCCCTTCAGTTCGTTTTTGTCGGAAAAAGCAATGGCGTGAACCACAAAGTCAATTTTCCCCCATTTTTCGCCGAGTTCCTTAAAACAGGCTTCCACACTGGCGGAATCGGAAACGTCGCACTTGATCAGCAGCGGCTCGTTATCAAGCTGGGCAGCCAGCGGGGCAACCCTTTTTTCCAGAACTTCGTTCTGGTAGGAAATCGCAAGCTGCGCCCCCTGGGCGTTCAATGCCTGGCAAATGCCCCAGGCAATCGACTTGTCGTTGGCCAGCCCCATGACCAGGCCTTTTTTTCCGCTCATTAACAGTTGGTTAGTCGTCATTTCTATTTTTTCCTTTGCAAATTTTAAAAAATTTATATACTAAAAAAACAGTTTTAGAGTTTTTTATAAGATTTAACCTGATTTGTAAACACATTTTTTTGAATAAAGGCAAATTTATGGAATGGAAAACCAAGCTGGCGGAAAAATCGAAACCGCTGACCGACTTTTTGTTTTTTCTGGCCAAACGGGCGCAAAACGACATGATCTTCCGGGTGGCTTCGTCGCTTGCCTACACTTCGCTGATCGCGCTGGTGCCGCTGTTTGCCATCGGGCTGGCGATTTTTTCCGCCTTTCCGGTTTTTGAGGCCGTCCGCAGCCAGGTGGAAGAGTTTATCTTTCAAAACCTGACGCCGGAATTTGAACAGGAGGTAAGCAGCTATTTTGCCGCCATTGTCAAAAACGCCGGCCAGCTGACCACCATCGGCGTCGTCGGTATCGCCGTCACCTCCATTTTGCTGCTGTCGACGATCGAAAACAGTTTCAACTTTATTTTCAAGGTAACCCAGCCGCGGCACATTACCACCAAAATTACCCTTTACTGGACGGTGATCACGCTGGGCCCGCTTTTGCTCGGCACCGCCTTTTCGATGCGGGGGTATCTCTACACCCTGCAAAAATTCATGGCCGCCGACGGCGAAACCGGACGTTTCTTTTTCAGCTGCATGATTCCGCCGCTGATGACCATTTTGAGCCTGATGCTGGTCTATGTGCTGGTTCCCAACAAAAAGGTACGGCTTGACAGCGCCCTGGCCGGCGCGGCGGTGGCGGTGGTTCTGTTCTGGTTCCTGCGGCAGGGTTTTGCGCTGGCGGTTTTAAACAACGCCACCTATAAAACGCTTTACGGCGCCATGGCGGTAATCCCGGTCTTTCTGATCTGGATGTACCTGTCCTGGGCGGTGGTCATTTTCGGCGCGGTGGTAACCGCGGCTTTGGACGAGTTTCGTCAGTTCAACGGCAGGGAAATAAAAAAGGCAATCGTTGCCGGCAAATCCGGCCGGCGCTGACTTTCGGCATATTTCACGGACAAACCCGCCGCCGTTTTTTCCGACCGTTTAAACGGCAAAACCCCGCCAAACGCGGGGTTTTTGTTTTGGTCGTTTCGTTTAAGGTCACTCCGTTTGCAGCCTTTCCAGAATTTCGCCGTATTCCTCATACTTGCCGAAATAATTCCGGATCAGGTAAAGGTCGTTGCTGTCCAGCAGCACTTCCTCCACCTCTCTGTCCAGCCAGTTGACGGCAAGATAAGCGGCGGCAAATTTGCGATCGCCGGAACGGATGATGAAAACGTCCACCCGGTTGCAGAATTTGACTTTCGGGTAACGTTTGAAGTGGCGGCGGAAAATGCCGACATCGTTCAGCTTCAGCAGTTCCTGCTGTGCGGCGACGGGAAATTCGGCCACTTCCAGACTGTCAATGATCTTGACGTTGCCGGTATGGACAATCTCCATGATCTCCCACTTCTTCGGTTCCGGCGGCATAAAAGCGACATAGGCCTCAAGCAGCGGCTCGGAATTTAAACGAATCACCGATTTTTTCTCAACAGCGGTCAAGGTGTTGTTTTTCAACGCTTCGACCAAGGCAGCCTTAGCGGCGGCGATATTGCCCGACCGGTAAAGCTTTTTAATGCTTTGATAACTCATGAAACAAAATTTTTGAAATTATTTATAAATAATTGATAGCATGGTTTTACGATAGCATCAATTTTTGTCCAATTCAAGTAAAAAAACAGATTAATTTCCGGCAATTTTCCGGCCTTTTCCGCCGGTTTCCGAACAAAAGACGAAGGCTGCTGCCAACCTTCTGTTTAAACGAAAAAATTCCCGGAAACACAAACGGTTTCGGGGAATTTTTTCAATTGTCGGAAGCCTTATTTCTGACGATACTTTTCTTCCAGTTCCGTCACCCAGCGCTCAAACGCCAGCAGCTCGCTTTTCTTCTTGCCGGCAAGACCGAAGCGGTCGTAAAGCTTTTTAACCTGCATATAGACCACTACCGTCATTCCGTACCTGCTGATGTTGTCATAAGCGCCCATGTAAATGTCGTGGATCTCCTTGCTGACCCAGTCGCCTTTGAAAGAAACCTGGATCAGAATGATGTTCGGGATCTGATTGGCCAAAACATCGGCAATATAGCGGAAACAGAGTTGCTTGACCACCATCGGATTTTCCAGCTCAAAAGCCATGTTGCCTTCCGAATCAAAAAAGCCGTTGATAAGAAGAGCCTGTTCATGGGCAATTTTGTCATCCGCAGAAAAATCGGTGGACAAAGCACGCGGGAGCAGATCCTCGGGAAAACGGCGATCGGCGGCCGGCAGCATCAGTTCCAGACAGTCGTCCTGCTTATTGCGCAAATGGTGAATCGTCTGCAGCTGAAAAAGCTTGTCCTCTTCAACCCGGCGAATTTCCGCCGTATGCTCCCCCACTCTCTTATACAATCCTTCGTAATTGAGGTCGAGAATAAAAGGAACGGCATACTTCTGGAATTTTTTGCGTTCGGCCATATACTGGGCGGCGTGTTTCTTAACCTGTTCCAGCATTCGGCTGGGACGATGCCCGCCTTCTTTCAGCTTTTGCAGACGACGGTTAACCAAAGTTATGACATGTTCCGGCGAAACGGATTTTTCATCCAGACGGTGAGCCAGCTCGTAAGCGTAGGTTTCCGGGTCGATGCGCCAATCCTGAATCGCCCGTACCATTTTGCGGTACCAGCGGTCATAAAGTTTTGATTCCAGTTCGGCGAATTTTACCAGATTCTGTTTGACGTCAACAATGTCAAAACCCAGTTCCAACAGCCGAATTGCCGCCGAACGACAGGCAGAAGGGAGAGTTCTCAGGTCTTTTCCGACTTCTTTTGCTAATTTCATAAGCGTTATAATTATATTAAGTGAACAAATAATTTGATATCCAACTTATTATTAAAACATTTCCGCGTTTTTTTGTCAAACAAAAAGCCGGCCGGTCAACTGTTTTCGTTCGTTTTTTGCCGCACTCCGTCAATTCTTCGGAAAATTTCGCCGACACAACCGACAAAAACTCTTTCCGCAACATTTCGGAACGACAGTCTTTTTCGGAAGGCGTATCACACATATATCACGTTCATAAAAAACGCTTTTGCTTCCGGTTGCGGATTACCTTTACCGCAGCGGCAAAGGCGTTTTTTATCCGCCGAAAACAACAAAAGGAAAGAAAAAAGAGGGAAAATGCGGAGAGAAAGGAAAAAAATGCGGGAAGAAAAAAGGGAAAAAGACAAAGGGCGGGGAAAAAAAGGACAGAAAGAAGGTAAAGGGAAAGAGCAAAGCGGGAAAGACGGAAAGAGCGGGAAAAAGAAGGACAGAAAACGACAAAGAGCAAAATGAAAAAAAACATAAGTTCTCCCCAACCACAAGCCAGGCGCCGGGGCTTCGGGATACAAAAAACGCCGCGGTCGGAAAGACGGCGGCGTTTTGGCTTAAAAGCAGAGCGGCCATATCTTGCCGTCACCGGTTTACGGCTTTAATTTATGAAAAATGAGCAAACCGAAAAAGAGCAAAATGAAAAAAACATAAGTTCTCCCCAACCACAAGCCAGGCGCCGGGTCTTCTTGTTTGCAAAAAAAGAACGTTTCCGAAGAAACGTTCTTTAATCAGCGGTATGCTTATTTTAATAATAAGCACGGGGATAATCTATCCCGTACGCACCAAGCAACGCTTGGAAATAGAAAATCCGGCGGCATTTGCGTCCGACTTCTCTTGAACGGATTTCCGGATCTTCCAGCGAGCGCGACCATTCCAGACGGCGATACTCCTGTTCCAGGTGACGTACCATTTTGCTGGAAATGACCTTCACCAAATCGCGAAAACGATCAAGCGCGCGAAAGCTTCCATCGTTGATGTCGAGCATGAGGCGAACGGCATCCAACGGCACGAATTCCTGATCCCAGACGCATATCCAGAACGACCAGGAAATGCTGTCGGCGGCACTCTCCTTTTCCCGGAGGAAGTTGAAACTGAAATCGTTCAACTCCTTGTCGGGATAGCGCAGTCCTTCAACCAGCAACGCACCGGTTACGGCTGCCAGAACCTGATTTTCGATATCGTAGTTGTTAGTTACGAAATAACGAAAATCACGCTTTTGCTCCTCGGAAAGAACAGTGTCTTCCAAAACGCGTTCTTTTACATACCGTTCGCGTTTCCGACGCACCTCTTCCCACAGAGAATGGATCTTCTTTCGATACTCTTCGACCGAAAGTTCTTCCTTGGGAGTTTCGGACAAAACGAGGTTTTCCTGTTCGAAATCCTCTTTTTCCCGCAGGAGTTTTGCCTTTTCCTCCTTGGCCAGTTTCCTTTTGGCATCGCGACGGGCCGCTTCTTCGGGATGTTGTTTACGCCATTCGGCACGGAGGAATTCTTGTTCCTCCAAAGAAAGTTTTCTTTTGTTATTTACCATAAGCTGTTTTTTAGGGCAGAAAAAAGAATTTCCTCTGAAATTTGTTTTTAACTGCCGGTAAGACTTTTTGTTAATTCCACTCAAGGTTATGTTCTTTGGCAAAAGCCCTCGCTTTTCTCATCACTTCCTGATTTTTGGAAGCGGCACCGCTGACGTTATAGATAAACGCCTGATAAGCCGGACGGGTAACAGAGTTGACACGGGGACGTCTTTGCGAGAGGACGGTAACGACATCGCGCTGCACTTCCACTTTGCGGTAACGACCGTTTCTGATCTGTTCGGTAACTCCGTTGACAAGTTCAACAAGTTCTTTTTCATCGGCAGCCTTGAGCTGAACCTTCAAACTTTCTTCTTTCATTTTTGAAATTTTAATTATGAAACATAAAAATTGACTGTTCTTTTAATATAGACAAAAAAAATGACTTTGACAAGCACTATTTTCTTTTTTCCCGTTCAAAAATATACTTTTCCCGTTTTTTTCCGGACACTCTTTCATAAACGAATTTTAAACAAAAAAAACTCCCACACCGGGGAGACAAGGTTTGTTTATAAAGCCGTATCAAAAAAAGGATCCTTTTTTTGTCACGGGAAATATTGTATCAGAAAATTTATCAAAAGTCATCTAAATAGTTATTTTTGAACAAATTTTGCAATATCAACGTTTACTTATAATAACCCTTTATTTTAGCTCAAAAAAAGGATCGATAAAAAGAAGCGTTTTTGAGAATAACGGCACAAACCTGATCAATAACTATTATAGAGGACAAAAGATGACGACAAACAGGACTATCGGGCTTTTTTTGCTGGCGACGACGTTTTTGAGTACGCCGGCGGGAGCTCAGGACATCACGGAATGGACGGAAGAGATAGAGAACGGCCGCGGGGAGATCATTGACAACATCAAGGTGGACGTAGACGGAGAATATTCCCTGATTTACAACCGG
>OMCU01001074.1_pt1 | contig 12597 bp, 8 predicted proteins | sample 1645081 | NCBI WGS metagenome assembly OMCU01 (sample SAMEA103958122, study PRJEB25191) | human gut metagenome | biome: human-associated habitat [ENVO:00009003]; feature: intestine environment [ENVO:2100002]; material: feces | place: Germany | collected 2013/2015 | reverse complement strand
AATTCCTCTTGTGGGCTCGTCGAGCAGGAGCACCGTGGGGTCGGTCAGAAGCCACCTTGCAAAAATGACCTTCTGCTGATTGCCGCCCGAAAGAGAGCTTATCTTCGTCTCCTGGCTGGGAGTCTTTATTTTCAGGGAGTTTATGTACTTGTCGGTAGTTACCTTCATTTTCTTCTTGCTGACGAACGGACCCGTCATATACTTCTTCAGGCTTGCAACAGTCGCATTCTCTCTGATGTTGAGAATGCCGAAGATTCCCGTCGCGCGCCGTTCTTCGGTCAGAAGCGCAAATCCGTTTTTGATCGACTCGTGAGGAGTTTTGTTTTTTACCTCCTTGCCGTCAAGAAAAATCTTTCCGGAGCGGCGCGTCGTTATGCCGAAGATCTGTTCAAGAAGCTCTGTTCTGCCCGATCCGTCAAGTCCGGCAACACCGAGTATCTCTCCCCTGTTTGCCTCGAAGGACACATCTCTGAGATTTGTATATTCGCTGCCGAGGTTTTCGACTTTCAGCAGCACATCGCCGATCTCGTTATCCTTTTTCGGATAGCGGTTCGTCAGCTCGCGTCCGACCATGAGTCTGATTATCTCGTTCATGGTAAGCTCGCTCGCGGGCTTCGTCGCGACCCATCTGCCGTCGCACATTATTGTGACCTCGTCGCTGATACGCAGTATCTCTTCCATTTTGTGCGAGATATATATAATTGCGCATCCGCGGTCGCGTAGCATATTGATTATGCGGAACAGATGCTCCGCCTCTTCCTCGGTAAGCGATGATGTTGGTTCGTCAAAGACGATTATTTTTGAATTATAAGAAACCGCTTTCGCGATCTCAACCATCTGTCTCTGCGAAACCGGCATAGTGCTCATTATTGTTTTGGGGTCAACATTTATTTCAAGCTCTTTGAATATTCTCGCCGTTTCGTCATACATTTTCTTTTCGCTTGTAAACGGAAGAAATTTTGAAACAGTCGGGAATCTTCCGAGCCACATATTATCCATGACATTGCGTTTGAGAGCCTGGTTGAGCTCCTGGTGAACCATCGCGACTCCGTTTTCAAGGGCTTCCTTGGAGTTTTTGTAATTCACCTCTTGACCGTCGACATATATATGTCCGCCGTCCTTGCTGTAAACGCCGAAGAGGCATTTCATAAGAGTTGACTTGCCCGCGCCGTTTTCGCCCATAAGCGCGTGCACCGTCCCCCTTCTGACCGTCAGCTGCGCATGGTCGAGCGCCTTGACGCCGGGGAACGACTTTTCTATATCCACCATTTTGAGCAATACATCTTTATCGGAGTCCGGCTTATTTATATTGGTCTGCATATGTTTCACTCCTGTCTGCATCTGAGTTTTACGGTTGGGGCATGGCGCCCCAACCGCAAATTGAAACCGTTTGATTATTCGCTCTCAGAAGTGTAAGCAGAATAGGGTATATTGACTCTCCAAGTGCCGACCGTGTTTGCAGAATCGATGCCTTCGAGCGCATTTGTGCCGTTGAGCAGATTCTTCATGACGGTGGTTATAGCGGTTGCCATACCCTCGGCATCCTGCTTGATAGTGCCTATCATCGAGCCGGACTTGATAGCCGACTTTGCAGCATCTGTTGCGTCAACGCCGAACACGGGGATAACGGTCTTGCCGTCCTTGTTGTAGCCCGCGGTCTGAAGAGCGGATATTGCGCCGAGCGCCATCTCGTCGTTATAACGAGCTCGATCATATTCTTGTTGGACTCGGTGTACTGTGCGAGAGCCGTGCTCATATAGTTTGTTGCGGCGGCAGACGACCACAGCCCATCCTGGTCAACGAGGTACTTGTTCTTATTTGCAGAATCGTAGAACTTGAGCTCAGGCTTTCCGGCAGCCTTAAGAATCGCGTTTGCGTCCTCAACGCCGTACTTTGTACGCGCGATGGCTTCCATGTTGCCCTCCTGACCCTTGAACATAACGTAGCTGATGACGCCGTCGTTGTTGAGGTCGAGCTTGCCGTAGTTCTTCAGAACATATTCGCCTATCATTTTGCCCTGCATATGGCCTGCCTGCTCATAGTCCGTGCCGACGAATACGCACTTGTCATAGCTCTCGATAACGGACTGCTCAACGGAGCGGTTGAAGAATATAACAGGAACGTTCTTCGCCTTGGCGAGATTGATGATGTTCTGCGCCGCGTCGTTTGAACCGGTGTCAACGACATTGACGATAAGCAGCGAAGAGCCCTTTGCAAGAGCGGTCTGAACCTGCTCGGTCTGCGTGGTCTGGTTGCCGTTGGCGTCATAGTCATTGTAGGTATATCCGCTGTCGCTCAGGATCTTGTCCATCGACGAGCGAACGGTGGAAATATACGCGTCGCTGAAGGTATAATAAAATACGGAAATCTCACCTTTTGTTGAGCCCTTGTCTCCGGAGCCTCCGCCGGACGAGCAGGCGGCAAAGCTGGCTACCATGAGCACTGCCAATAATAATGCTAACAACTTTTTCATAAGATTACCTCCTTAAAAGAATTTCTTCGTTATCAGCATCTTCATTATAGCTTCGGGATTCAAAAAACAGAATGAGATTTTCTATCTAAAATGTATAAAATTTTACGATGTTGTCGAATCAATATATATACTTTGCCGCTTTAGCGAGAAGAAACCGCCCGGATGCTTATTTCTCACATCCGGGCGGTTTTGTTAATCATATTTATCGAAGCCGAAAAGGATCTTCTGAACATCAGCCGAGAACATATTGCTTCGGTCAACGACATAGACATCTGTTTTTATCACACTCTCGGTCTTCTTGCCCGAGAGTATGTTCGCCGCGTTCATAACGGCGAGATAACCCATGGAAAACGGGTTCTGTACAATGAGCGTATCGAGTTCCCCCGTTTCGAGCATACCGACACATTCAGTGTTGTTGTCGAAGCCTATTGCGCAGACGCGGTCTTTTAGCCCGAGCTCCTTTATCGCCATTCCAACGCCGAGGGTCGACCATTCGTTGAATCCGACGAGAACATTGATCTGCGGATTCTCTTCAAGAAGCTTTCTTGCGCCCGCGGTCGCGCTCTGGGTGTTGGACGAAACGCTGACCATAGCGACTATCCTGGCGTTTTTAACGTTTTTAATTTCGTCCTGAAAGCCCTGCAATCTCTTGCTGCCGTTTTCGGTGTTCTCGCCGTAGTTTACTATTCCGATATTGATGCTCTCCTGCTCTCCACAGAGCTTCTGCGCGACCTGAGCGGTTTTCAGTCCTGCTGAGTAATTGTCGGTTGCGATAAACAGCTCTTTGTCCGCCGCATCAACATCGCTGTCCACGGTTATTATTTTTATGCCTTTCTCTGCCGCCTTGCGAACGGCCGGGGCATTTTTTTCATAGTCTATCGCGGACAGGATAATGGCGCCGACATTTCGCGAAACGGCATTTTCTATCATTTTGTTCTGGGTTTCGTAGTCCTCCTCGTTATCCGGTCCCTCGAAAGTGATATCGATATTGAACTCGGTCGCGGCGGAGAGAGCGCCTTTTTTCACATCGTTCCAAAAATCCGATTCGCTCCCCTTTATTATTATGGCGACGCTCGGGGTGTCGGAATCAAAGCCCTGACCGTCCTTGCATCCGGATAAGCCGCAGAGCAAAAGGACGGCAATCATAATCAGCGCTGCGCTTCTCTTAATATTCATTTTCCCGTCCTTTCTCGATCTTCGGAATCCTTATAGTGACGGTTGTGCCGACATCGAGCTCGCTGTCAATAGAGATTCCGTATTCATCGCCGAAATAAATTTTGAGCCTGTCGTTGACATTTTTAACGCCGATGCCCTTTGAATCGCTCCTGTCTTTTTTCAGGATAGTCTCGCACTGCTCTTTAGTCATTCCGAGTCCGTTATCGGAAACGGTTATCACAATATCCTTTCCGTCGCCGTGAACGCAGATGCGTATCTCGCCCTCGTCCACCATTCTGTCGAGCCCGTGATATATGGCGTTCTCAATAAAGGGCTGAATAGTTATCTTGTTGCACATATATTCGAGCAGACTCTCATCCACATCAAAAGAATAAGTAAACTGATTTTTATATCTGTAGCTCTGGATTATCAAATAACTCTCGGCGTGGCGCAGCTCGTCGCGGATGGTGATAAACTCGTTTCCGTGGCTGATGCTTATTCTGAACAGCTTCGCGAGGGCGCCGACCATCTCAACCGCTTCTTTGCTGTTATCCTGCTCGCACATCCATTGAATGGAGTCGAGCGTGTTATAAAGGAAGTGGGGATTTATCTGCGCCTGAAGAGCCTTGAGCTCGGTCTTTCTGAGAACTATCTCCTCATTATGCACCTTTTCCATGAGCGACTGTATCATATGCACCATGTGCTCAAACGACGCGGAGAGGGTGCTGAACTCAACTACATTCGCCTTGTCCGCTTTATATTTATATGTTTCCGCCTGCTTTTCAAAGCTCTGCATTGACGAGACGAGGCGTCTTACGGGTCTCGTGACCGTCCGCGAAAGCAGGAAATATACAGTGACGGAGATGATAAGACTGAACAGCAGCGCAACAGCCATCCCGACCGCTATCTGCCTTTTGACGGACTGAGCCACTTCATCGGTAAAACTGACTCCGACTATCTTCCAGTTGCATGAATTAAGGGACGAAACCGTGTAAATATTGTCTTCTCCCCTGTGGACGCCGTCCGTCATTTCTGAAACTTCGTCGGTATTCTCTTTTTTGATGCCGGAAAAAAGCATCTGCTGCTGCGGATGGTAGACTATCCCGCCCTTTGAATCAATAATATAGCAGTATCCCCTCTGGCCTATGCTTATCTTGTCAATATATTTCGCAATTGAAATAAACTCGAAATTGACGGCGACAAAGACCTGCTTTTGAAAAAGATCTGAATATTTTTTCTTTGCAATGGTCACGACCCACGGGTACTTATTCTCATAGAGCGTGTCAACATGGGGCTGGGTTATCGCATAGCCATCCTTGAGGCTCGAAAAAATCGATTTGTCAAAGGACAGATCGGTCGCATTTTTCTTTGCAATATCGCCGCTGTCGTTTTCGGTCAGAAGAATATTGCCGTCGGTGTCATAAATCGTTACGCAATAGATATCGTCCTCAAGCCTCGCCGCAGTTGAAACAACTTTTTCAAGCGACTGCAGGCTGTCGCAGCTGTCCGCCTCGTCGCAGAGGTTGTCCAGCTTGTTTTTGATTGACGAGATGTAATTTGAAACCGTGCCGTTCGCCTGCGACACAGACTGCTTTGACGAGACATACGCCGAATTGAACATCGTCCTTTCGTAGAATACACCGAAAAGGAGCGTAGCACCTACAGTAGAAAACATCACGCCGAACACGACTATTGCGATTATGAGCGTTGACAGTTTTATTCCGGCGCGTTTAAATATCTTTCCCACCCAAACGCTCCTCTCTGTATTTGTTCGGCGAAACCCCGTAATATTTTTTGAAGCAATAGCTGAAATAGTGCTGATCGCTATAACCGCACTTCTGCGATATTTCAAATATCTTCATCGAGGTACACAAAAGCAGATCGCTCGCCGCTTTCATCCGCCTTTCGGTCACAAGGGCAACAAAATTCTTTGACTTTTTCTTTTTTATCAGCGCGCTCAGATAGTTCGGGCTGACGCCCAGCTTGTCGCTCGCGTCCGTCAGGGATAGATCTTCGTTCATATATTCCTCGTTGATTATCTGCAGCGCATGGTCGCAGAGAGCCTCGCTCTCATGCCTCTGCGAACGGGAGATAATATCCCTCGCGTCAAGGCAGAGCGAAATGAGCTCGTTTTTATACTGCTCGTTAAAGTCGAAGGACAGGCGGGACATGAACGAATTGTTGGAGGTAAACAGCTCCGCAGCGGCGTTGCCGTCCGGCAGAACGCTGACGCATCTGTGCGCGGTAGCAAGAATCTGAATGATAATATAATCAATGCCCTCGCGCGTCTTTCCGGAAAGTATCTCGTCAAGGAACGACTTTATCTCATCCTTGCTCCCTATCTTCAGAAGCTGTTCGAGCTTATAGACGGATTTTTCGGCATTTTCAAACTCGTATGTGCTCTTGCGCTCCTGGTCGTCGATATATCGGATGTTGCCCGTGCCGTCGGAGGTATAGCGCCGCGCCGTGATAGCCTGAGTGCAGGCGAGCGCCAAAAGAGACGGATCCTGAACGGTCTCGCTGATGCCGATAGTACAATTCTGATTCAACAGCTTCTTTGCGCTCTGCACAAGTTCAATAACGGGGAGTCTCAGTTTTGTTGACATCTCTTCCGGCTCGCTTGTTACAAGAGTAATTATTCTGCCGTTGACAAAGAAGCTTTCGCACAGAGCATATTTATTGAAAATACTGTTGACAAAATCGATATGCTGCTGAGAGGTGCAGGTCTTGCCCGTGTTTGCCTTGAATTTTGAAGCAATGACGCTGTAGCAGTCGCCGTCGCTTTTGATTATTCCGAGCTTTTTGGCATTCTCAGTTAAGTCGTCCGATGCATGGACATCCTCGCCCGTACCGAGCAGAAGCGGAAGCAGGAATTCCGCCTTTTCAAGCCGCAGAGAGATATCTTCGTTTGAACCGCCGCTTTTGAGCAGTTCAAACTCCCTGTCCATCTCGGCTCCGATTTTTTCAAACTCCTCGGTGAGCTCGGATGCGGAAACAGGTTTGAGAAGATATCTTATGACATTGTATTTGAACGCTTCCTGAGCGTATTCAAAGTCGTCGTACCCGCTCAGGATAACAAATTTCGTCGCCGGTCTTATTTCGCGAGTCCTTTTTGCAAGCTCAAGTCCGGTCATAAGCGGCATTTTTATATCGGTCAGAACAAGATCGGGTTCAAGCTTTTCGAGAAGATCGAGCGCCTCTATTCCGTTTTCGGCGCCGCCGACAACCTCAAAACCCGCTCTCTGCCAATCGACATTACCGATAACCGCCTCTCTCTGGCGTATCTCATCGTCAACTACAAGCACACTGTACATAATCATGACCTCGCACAAAAATCATTTGTTTTATGTATACCGACTTTGCGGCGCATCCGGCAGAAATACAAATCATAACAGTATTTTTCGGATACCGCTTCTGATTTTATTATATAAAAACTTCCGATTATTATCAAGATTTAACTTTTTCGCGGTGTCAGATATAAAAAAAGCAAAATGATGTCGTGACCACTATTGCAATAGGAGATTCATTTTTTCGTGCCGCAGTCGGATTATAAATTTACGTCATAATAATACTAACCCCCAAAAAGTTAAATTCCGGGGGTTAGTATTATGATTGTTCTCGTCTGCCGTTAGCATCGCTTTCGGCTCAATCCTTTTCGATATAGTAATATAAATCCGCGGCGGCATATGCTTTATACAAATCCCCCGTTTCCCGGTCTACGATATACCAGCCATGTGTAAACGTAAAATCTCTTCCGACTGTATATGCATGAGCCAAGAAATACGGCTTACCATTTATAACTACCTTATGGTCGATTTCCCTTATCATCTTGTCGTTGTCCGGGGCAATTCTCACATTAAGTATTGCTATAGCCTGCTTTTCTGTTAACAATTTGTCGTTATCATCGCCGGGCATTGTTTCGCTTTCCCTTGGATAATAATCTTCTCTTGTCTTAGCTATAATCCATTTCGTGTTCTCGTCCGTCGTTTCCAGTAAGGCACTGACCGCTTCGGAGAACTCCGTTGTGCTTTCTGCATCGGTTGCCTCTGATGTCGTATTTTCATCAACTGTTTCGCTCGGCGAGGAACTTGTGTTCGACCTGCAAGCCGATAACAGCACCAAAGAAACGCACAGAAGTGAAATGATTATCGCCGCAAACATCAATTTTGTTGCGACTCTTGTCCTTTTCATTATTAAATCTCCTCTTTGCATAAAGTTCGATAGTCTATCCTCTGCCGCTGCGCGGAGAATATAGTCGCAACACTTTTACTCCGTCTTTTCGCCGGGACAAGGGTCTGTTCCGCTTTTCTGCAGTTTTGCACAATACCGTTTAAGGAATATTACCCGTTCCAGCCAAACAGCTACCTCCAGTACCATAAAAAGTGGAATCCCTATAACAACAGCTACAAAAAGTACGCTCAAAACCTGAAGCAAGAATTCCGGGACTTCATAATAATTCAAAACTATTTTCGAAAAAGCATTCGCGGCTTTGTTACCAAATATAATCATGGAAAAACACAGCAGTATAGTTATAAGCCACTGTATAAGATTACTCCTCTCTTTCATTTTTTCATAGTTGTCTATCTTTATTTTTCTGCCGCATTTCGAGCATTGGTATTCTTCTTTAAGTGTAATGTCTGCTTTTAATTTACAAAACCCAAACTCCCTAAAGCCGGGATATATTTTATGTCTGTCCGCATTTTTATGTTTATCCATATTTTAATCCCTTTCATACCGCACAATTGATTTTTGTTCCGCGAAAATTTTCAGCCCATTGGAACCACATCCTCTGCGTCAAATTTGCACATATAAAAATTTCTCTAACCTACTTTCAAAATTATCATACCATGCTGCAATTATATCGTCAACTGTTTTTCATCATTTGAAACTAAATGCCGCCGATTGCAGGTGAATATCCTGTCGAAATATATTTATCTCCCGCTCCGTAATGTCGCACAGCGGGCAGAGGTATGTCCTCTGCCGTTATTTTTCAGTTATTCAAGCGCTGTTCTGAGATGGCGGACATATAGATCGTTTTCTTCAAGCTTTTTTCGTTCGGCGGCAGCTGAGTGTCGAAGATAATACCTGCTCTAAAAACATCTTCGCCCGCAGTAAACTTTTTAAATTCCGCTTTCTCTATAATGACTTTATCATCAAAAGAACAAGGCAATCAAAATCACTCCTGCTATAATAACTAAAACAACAGGCAAAATATCCGTTATAGCTTTTCTCGGTATGCTTTTGTCACTATTAAAGATATTCTGCAAATCCCAAAGCTGTCAGCACAAGCTATGGATAATATATCATTGAAATCAGGAAAAAGTAAATAGGTGTTGAAGCAGGCGTAAACACAAATAATATCACATAAAAATCCCGCCGGCTTATTTTACACAGCCGGCGGAATTTTTTTAATTTTGCTGCAAAATATCTTCTTTATCGAGCATCGGGTATTTGACAAGTGACGCCGAATCGAGGTTTTCGCGGTGCATATCGACTGCGGTAATGCGGCGGTTGTTATAAGTCGTGTAATAATACACGCCCTTGTCCGCGTTGAAGCAGGAGGTGTATATAGTTATCTCATATTTCCCCTCCGCGACCTCGCAGCAGCCGCGCACCTGTTCGACCGCGCCGAGGATATGGAAGAACTGACCGACGCTCTCCTCTTCCGTGCTTCCGGAGAGCGAATTGAGCTTTGTGAATGCGGCTCTGACGAATCTCGACATTGAAGACAAGTCGCCCGGCAGACCGAGTCCGCCCATTCCGCGGCTGTATGTGCCGAGGCCGAGATTATTCGAAAAGCTGTTTTGGGGCTGCTTCGGCGAGAGATTCATATAGTTGTTGAGATTAAACATCTGCATATCAAACGGCGGCTCGTTCGTGAGAACTCCCGGGGCGTTGTCGTATATTTTAAGCCCGCTCTCGGTAGGCTCGACCGTTATCGCGCCGCTCTTATCCGCGATTATCCAGTGCATTTTCGCCGCAGGATAGCGGTTGTCGAATGTTGTACCGACGAGGTTTATTTTCTCTATCGCGCTGCGAGCCTGCTCAATGGTCGCGTATTGACTGAGCACCCACGGGATGAACTCAAACTGCGCAATGTTCTGCTTGCCGTCCTGCGGCTCTGCATAATGCGCGCTGACGGCGAAGTTAAGCCCCGCCATGCCGAGTCCCTTTTCGTTTACGGCGTCGTAGTACATCGGATATCCGTCCGAGACATGAGCCGTGCCGATCATAGCATAGTGCTCGTCCGTTCTGCCGCCGTGGCGGAACTCGAGCGGGAATCTGCGCGGCATCACGGTTATCTCCTCGCCGTAAGAGAACTCATAGTCAAGCGTCCTGCCCATATAAAAATCATCGGTTTTATAAGTTGCTGCCGTACACATAATAAGCCTCCCGAAAGTTTCTTCTGCAGTTATAATTATAGTATACCTGTTTACCGAAGTTGTAAACACAATGAAAAATATCTGAAAATTTAAACCGCCACGGGCACTTTTCTGCGCTTCGCGGCGGCATGTTTATCTTTTGGCTATCTTTTTTCTGATATCGCTCAGGCGGTTGAGCGCTTCATACAGCGTCTCGTCTTTCTTCGCAAAATGCAGGCGGATAAGGCTGTTCACGGGTTCGCGGAAGAAGCTCGAACCCGGCACTGCGCCGACTCCGACATCACGCGCGAGGACATCGCAGAACTCTAAATCCGACTCGAAGCCGAACTCCGAAATGTCGAGCATCACATAATACGCGCCCTGCGGCACGGTGTGTTTTATCCCGATATCATTGAGTCCTTTTATAAACAAATCGCGCTTTGCGGTGTACTTATCTCTGAGATCATCGTAATATTCGTCCCCGAATCGAAGCCCCGTGACCGCCGCCTCCTGAAGCGGAGCCGCCGCGCCGACGGTCAGGAAGTCATGCACTTTCTTCGCGACTTCAATGATATTCGACGGTGCGATAATATAGCCCAGCCGCCAGCCGGTTATCGAATATGTCTTTGACAGCGACGAGCAGGAAATCGTGCGCTCCCACATTCCGGGAAGAGTGGCAAAATACACATGCCTGTTCGGCGCATAGACTATATGCTCGTAGACCTCGTCCGTGATGACAAACGTATCATATTTTTCGGCTAAATCGGCTATAAAATTCAGTTCATTATATGTAAAGACCTTGCCGCACGGATTCGACGGGTTGCAGAGTATGAGCGCCTTGGGGTGCTGTTTGAACGCTGCCTCCAGCTCGTCGGGATTGAAATCAAACTCCGGCGGATATAGCGGCACATATATAGGCTCGGCGCCCGAAAGAATCGCGTCCGCGCCGTAGTTTTCATAGAACGGCGAGAAAACGATCACCTTGTCGCCCGGGTCGGTCACGGTCATCATCGCCGCCATCATCGCCTCGGTGCTGCCGCAGGTGACGACTATTTCCGAATTGGGGTCGATGCTCCTGCCCATGAACTTCGACTGCTTCTCGGCGAGCGCCTCTCTGAAATTCTGTGCGCCCCAGGTTATCGAATACTGATGATAATCCTCGTGCGCGACCTCGGCAAGGCGGTCGAGGATTTCTTTGGGCGGATCAAAATCCGGGAATCCCTGCGACAGATTGACCGCGCCATACTGCAGCGAGATGCGCGTCATTCTGCGGATGACCGAATCGGTGAAATTTTCTGTTCTGCCGGAAAGTTCAGGCATGTTTTCTCCCCCTAAATGCTGCGTTTTAAAATATTATACCGCAAGTCTGGCCGCTCGGGCAACCGACAAAACAAAGAAAAGCAGCCGGGAAAGCCGACTGCTTTTGTATACTTTTTCTGTTTTACTTCGCGTTGACGATATCGATCTGGTTCATATAGAGGTCGATATAGCTCTCTGTCTTCGAGCCGAGCAGAGTGCTGTGGTTCGCGTTCTCCACAACGGGATAGACATACCACACGCCGCGCTCATATGCGCCCTTGTGGTCAACGATAAATTCGTGCTTCTCGCCCTCGGGATAGAGTGCGCTCTTGACGGGCACTGCGCCGTCGTTTCTGAGCCAATCGCCCTCGAGCTTGACGCCGTCAACCGTTATTCCGGCTATGTGGCCTATAAGCCAGCCCGTGCCCGCCATGCTGCCGAGCGCATCGGTCGGGTTCTGGAATCTGCCGTCTGCCGAAGGCTCCGTGCCGCAGCAGGCGTAGGAGAAATAATATACGTTCTCAACAGCGCCTATCTTGGCGTTGAGCTCCTGCGCACCGTGAAGCGTGAGGTCATAGAGGCAGTTATCGTTCGAGAGGGCATAGTTCAAGATGCCACAGGGATTGAAGCTCGCCTTGCCCTCGCCGGGAGCGCGGGTAAGACCGAACTGGTCGAGCTTGAGGTCGAGATAATTGCTGCCGGCCATACCCGCGACATTGGCAATCATAGCGGCGATATACTCGCCGTGATAAACGGCAATGCCGACATTCCCGCTGACGGTGCCGTTATGCGGCGCCGCTATCGAGATAACGGAGTTTACATAATCGCCCTTTCCGCCTTTGAAGAACTCGGAGACGTCGCCGCCCGCCGCGACCTCTTCGGGCGCGCCGTTAGCGAGAATATAGGTGAAAAGTCTCGTCGTTGCGCCGCCGAACGAGTGGCCGAAGAGATTTATCTTGATGATATTTCCGTTCTTGTCGGTCTTGCCGAAGGTGTCGATAAGAGCTTTGCCGACAAACGAACGGCCGTAGCGCTCATGATGATGCTCCGCAGAGTGGGCTGCACCGTAATCGACGACGGTTCCCGCAAGCTGAGCATAGAGCTCGCACGCTCTGTCCCATGCGCTGCTGAGCGGACCGACGGAGGCCGCGTGGCAATCGTATCCGCGGGCATTGAGCGACTTCATCAGATCCTCTTTATACTGCATACCCCAGTATGGCGTGACGGAGTTGAGCTTGTCGTTGTCTCCGTAGCCGAGGATGCCGTGGACGAAGATGCAGGGATATTTGTAAGAATCGGCCTTTGCGT
>OMCU01001070.1_pt1 | contig 12662 bp, 10 predicted proteins | sample 1645081 | NCBI WGS metagenome assembly OMCU01 (sample SAMEA103958122, study PRJEB25191) | human gut metagenome | biome: human-associated habitat [ENVO:00009003]; feature: intestine environment [ENVO:2100002]; material: feces | place: Germany | collected 2013/2015 | reverse complement strand
GAATAAGGGGCGCCGTTTGTGGGGGTGTTTTCGAGAAATTTCTCAAATATTTTTTATCTGAACGCAAAAAGCCGCCCTCCCGATGATGGGAGGACGGCTGATAATCACTATTGACTTATAGATGGCTCCTATAGGAATAGGGCACCGGCCAAGCGGTCGGTGCCCTATTTCTACATACATTACTGAATAATATGCTGTTTAGAATTTCCATTGTTCCATTTCACACAAAGAAGTAATGTTTACGGATGTAATCCCATACTTCTTACTAATCTGTGGAATCTTCATTTGTTTGTCTTTGTTTTCTTCGGTGATAATTATTAATCCGTATTTCATAGCCGTTGCAATTAGAAATGCGTCGCCAGAAGATGTACCGCTTTTTCCTGTAAATTCAATCATCTTCGGATTTTCAGTGACGATTTTTCTAACATTGTTTTGGATGTCGTCGTCAATTTCAAGGACAGTACATTGTTGGGAAAAAATCCACTCTTTAATTTCTTTATCCTTTATTTCTTCGAATATCTCAGAGCAAGTTACTATCGAATGGGAACGCATATATTCTTCGATTCGTTCCCACTGACTTTTATAAACAAGCCGTGTATGAGTTTCCCCTGGTTTCTGAGACAGTATAGACGATGTGTCCATTATGTACTTATAAGGTCTTTCGCTATCGAATAGTGTCATCTGTTCCACTTGGATACCTCCCGCAAAAACTTGTCTATGTGGTTTTGGCCTACATTCAAATGGCGGGCAATATCAAGTTTGCTATACACATCGTTCACATATCCCTGATATAAAATCTTGCTTACAGAAGGACTTGTACGGTCGATTGCTTCTCTACTCATATTCCGCGGAATAGAGGATTTTATTCCATTTTCCCTCTGAATTTTTCTCTTTTCCCGATCTTCTTCGATTTCTCTCCTAAACAAATCTGCATAAGTTTCATATTCGCTTTGGTCAATCTTACGAAGTTCAAGTAATCTGCGCACTATTACTTCTCGACTTACAGAAAAGCGATCCGCAACTCGCTTAATATCATCAATTGAATATGGCGCAAAATAGTGACCGTGTTCAAGTACAATTCTAAGAGCTCTCTTTGGAACAAGTAATTCGCCTGCTACAGCATTGCAAAACACTTCTTCTGACAAAGTCGATGCGGAACTGCTCATATCATTGCACAAGGAGGATTCCCTTTTGAATAGGTGAACTAGTTCGTGAATAATTGTAAATGTCTTTGCCGGCGGACGATCTTCATCATTAATGCCGATAATAGGCAATAGCGTATTATAAATTGAAAAGCCTCGAGCTGTATCAATCGTTACATCCGTGAAGCAATGCACAAAAACGCCTTTTGTCTCGATTTTATCACGAACATATAGGTAAAATTGGCGTGTAGAACTACACTTATACTGTTCACCAAGATCGATAGCGAATTGTTTACGGATCGCATTTGCCCATTCATCAACAGAATCGCTGTCAGGAATAAGCGGCTCAAAATCTGGTGGAGTTATTCCAAATTCATCGTCGGCACTTAACAGAAAATCGCGTTCAAGAAGAACATCTATCATAGCGATATTTAATGAGCTGTCATCAATACTAACTGCCCCAGACATCGTTCGCATATTCCGAATATTTGGAATACGCTTCAATGGTATATCGCAAGGATTCATATAGAGACCGGCAAAGGGTATATGCAAACAGGCTGCAATTTTCTTCGCTTGGTTGATGGTTGGCAAGTTTATATCAGTAGGAGTAAGCCACTGATTTAGCCTAGACATATTTAATTTTGTTTTACTGGCGAGGAATTCACTAGATACGCCCTTTTCTTTGCAGATATGAGCCAAAGTATCTTTATTAATAGTCGCATATACATAGCCCACTATATTTCACCTCCACATAAGCAATCAATTTTAGCCCATCCTCATCTCCCGATACACCACATCGGCCAATGCGCTCATAATGGCATTATACTTGTGCTGATCCTCAAAGAGCGAGGTATAGGTATCCTGCGATTCCAGATAGCTGTCCTGAGCCGCTGCTCCGAAGGCCTTAGGGAAAATGCTTTCCACAAAAATCTGCGGATCTGAGGTCTGCGCCATCTTGGTCAGCTTCTTGTCGGCCATCAGACGGCTGCGCAGAGCTGTCAGCAGCACTTTGTCTCCCTCGGTGAATTCACCCTTGTACTTTTCGTTGATCTTGGCGATGATCTCATCCAGCGGCGACTTTGTGTCCAGTCCCATTGCACCCTTTTGCTTGGCCGGTTCGTACACGCCCTTCACCTGTTCCAGCTCAATGCTTCCGGCGAAGGTCTTTTGCAGCTTGTAGTATTCCAGCTTCAACTTACCCTCAAGGTCCACCATATCCGTGGTTTCCGCAGGCAGCAAATTGATCAGATAACAACAGAATACATATTCCTTGTGCAGTTCTTTATCGAACATCCGCAGGATCTGCGAAATATAGCCGTACCACTTAATGAGATTGCGCACCTGACGGCGGAACTGATACCGCTCGTTGGGCGTTTTTTGATTATAACGGTTTGCCACCGGCTTCAACACACTGGTCATTCGCCCCATCGCCCGGGCATCCTGCCGGCCTGTGCTGAAATACTCCTTGGCAAAAGCCTCAATATCTGCATCGTTATAGACCGCAAATCCCCGCAGCTCCTTCTGCGTCTGATAGATCAGGTCAGCGTTGACCTCCTGCGAAAGCGAGGTTTCTTGATAGAACGGCTGAAACGCCTCCAAAATGTCCTCTTTCTTGTTGGCAAAATCGAGAACGAAAGTGTCCACCTTGCCGGTGTAGGTGCGATTCAATCTGGACAGCGTCTGCACCGCTTTGACGCCCTTCAGCTTCTTGTCCACGATCATCGTATGCAGCAGCGGCTCGTCAAAGCCGGTTTGGTACTTCTCGGCAACGATCAGCACATTGAAATGGTCGTGGAATTCCGCCTTGGTCTGCGTTTCGGCGATGTGCGTTCCATCCGCACGAACATTCAGTTTCGGCTCGGTGTATTCTGTATCACCGTCCTGCACAGCCCCTGAAAAGGCCACCAGCACCTGCACATCGTTGTACTTCTGCTCCTCTATGTAGCGCTTGACCTCGTGGTAGTAGCGCACTGCCGCAAGGCGGGACGAGGTAATGACCATCATTTTTCCCCTACCGCCGATCTTGTTTCGGGTGGTTTCCCGGAAGGTCTCCACGATGATCTGTGCCTTTTGGGAGATGTTATACGGATGCAGCTCCTGATATTTGCGGATCACCTTAGCCGCACGGCTGGCGGGCACATCCGGATTATCTTCCGAGGTTTTGACGATTTTGAAGCAGGTGTCATAGGTCATATAGTTCTGGAGCACATCCAGAATAAAGCCTTCCTCAATGGCCTGCCGCATGCTGTAAATGTGGAACGGATGAAAGCTGCCGTCCTCATATTCCGTGCCGAACAGCTCCAGCGTCTTGTCCTTGGGCGTTGCGGTAAAGGCAAAGAAGGACAGATTCTTATGCCGCCCCTGAACGGTCATTTCCCGCATCAGGCGGTCGTCCGGGTCCAGCTCTTCTTCGGCCTTGCCCTCGATCTCAGCGTATTCCCGCAGAGCGTCCTCGGTATCCGCAAGGGCGGCTTTCAGTTTCAGAGCCGAGCTGCCGGTCTGGGAGGAATGGGCCTCGTCTACGATAATCGCAAAGTTCCGTCCCGCTACTTTATCCACTTCCTGATAGATGACCGGGAACTTCTGCAAGGTAGTGACGATAATGCGCACGCCGCCGTTGATGGCGTCCCGCAGGTCCTTGGAGGTCTTATCTTCCCCGATGGTCTCAATAGCGCCGAGGGTGTGGTCAAAGCCGGAAATGGTCTCCTGCAGCTGCGCATTCAGCACGGTGCGGTCAGTAACGACCACCACGCTGGAGAACACCGGCTTGTTCTCCTCATTGAACAGCGAGGCCAGCCGGTAAGCCGTCCACGCAATGGAATTGGACTTGCCGCTTCCGGCGCTGTGCTGGATCAGGTAATTATGCCCGGCTCCGTTCTGCCTGACATCGGCCAGCAGCTTGCGCACCACATCCAGCTGATGATAGCGCGGAAAAATCAGCGTTTTGCCGTCCTTCAGGTTCATAAACTTCTGGACAATGTCCATCATACTGTCCTTCTGAAAGACATTCTCCCACAGATACGCTGTCGGGTAACCGTTTGGGTTTGCCGGATTGCCCTTGCCGCCGTCGTTTCCGGCTCCGTTGGAGCCCTGGTTAAAGGGCAGGAAATAGGTGTTCTTTCCGGCGAGCTTTGTGGTCATCCACACCTCGGTGTGATCCACGCAGAAATAGGCCAGAATGCGCTTGTTGAACTGGAAGCAAAGCTCCCTCGGGTCGCGGTCATACATCCACTGCCGCTTGGCGTCGTCCACTGTTTGACCGGTGTACTGGTTTTTTAATTCGAAGGCGAACACCGGGATGCCGTTGAGCACCAGCACCATATCCACGCTTTTTTTCGTGTCGGCAGAGAAGTACCACTGGCGATAGCACTCGATGGTGTTTGCCGCCCACTGGGCAGCCGCCGCCTGATTCAGGGCAGACTCCGGCTTGAAATAGCACACCCGAAAACGCAGCCCACGGTGCTTGAAGCCGTGGCGCAGGACAGAGAGCAGCCCCTCCGTCTCGCAGGCAGTGTTGAACGCCGTGCAGAACTTCCGCACCGGGTCCACCTGATTGGCGTTTTCAAAACGAGCCCATTCCTTAGGCTGGGTACGCTGGACAAAGTCGATCAAGGTATTCACATAGAGCCCCTGTTTGGCGTCATAGGTGTCTGCGCCCTTGGTATATCCGCCCGCCGGGGAGAGAAAGAAGGATTCTATATCCGCTTCAAAACGCTTTTCGCTTGCATCAGTTACCATTTTTTCTGCCCCTCACTTTCTGCTCGAATTTCCCTTTGATAGACTCACACACAACATCTACACTATCACAAAACAGCGTTTCCTTTGTTATTCCGAACAACGCCAGTTCTTTTAAGATTTTTTCCTTTACGCTACCGGCAACAAGGATTCTACCTGCAATAAAATCCGCATCCTTCTCGATTTTATCAATATACGAATAAAAGCTCATTTGGTCGTGTTCGATGTGATTCGGAAACAGGATATACCTGCCTTGCTGCGCCTGCTGACGCATTTCTCTGACGGGTGCGTAGATAAAAAACGGATCTTTACAACATTCTTCAATCCACTGGCCACCCTCTTTATCTGTCTTATGGCAAATTTCATTTGACTGTGCTTGCTCAAGGAAATACGGCTGGCGTTTCACTGCGCCATAGAACAGACTTAACTGTGAGAATGTAGCCCGGGCAAATCGGTAGCTGTCTGCAATAGCGTTGACGATTGGATAATTCGCCACATCCAACTCGTTTGTCTTAAATGCAATAACTTCGCCATCCGCTCCTGCATTTCCGGCGCAGGCAAAATACAAAGCGACCAAAGCATTTTCCGTAATGTCCAAAAGGCGGGTTGGGATTCCGTGGTGCTGCAAAAGCGCCAATAGTTCGATTGGGGAAAGCGAATCATTAAAGACATTCGGAAGCTTATATTTCGCCATTTCAATCATATTGCGTTCTTCGGAGAAAATCGAAATATCGCAGGCAAATTTCCGGCCTCTGGCTATTGACGGAAGCAAATCAAACGCTTTGCTTGACTGGCCCCTAAAAAGCAGCGTCTCGTTATTCGGACCACCGTCACGGATAAGAGAGTTGTCCAGTTCTGTGATCTGCTGAACAAATTCAGCAACACTTGAAACTGTCGTCACAGCGGAAGCACCTCCTTCTTGCCCGTCACATACTCATAAATCAGGGATTTCTTGTAGTTTTCGATTTCGGTAAGCAGGTTCTCTTTTTTTTGAATCAAGCGATCCATCTGAATTACAATTCCATCGATATAGTCAACAATTTCATTCTGTTCCTCTAATGGCGGCATTACCGCTCCAAATACACCTAATTTCGCAAAATTTCTAAAGTCACTGGAACGAATACGCACACCATTGGATAAATCCATAAGAATGTTGCCGTAAGCCATACTCCTCAAAAAATACATAAAAAAGCGATTGTTTCCAGCTGTTTTACAGGTGTGAACAACTGGAGTTGTTTTTCCGCGACTATCTGAGCAACCAATTGCTCCGGCAAATGCATCCATGCCGTGAATAACTAAATCGCCCTTATCTACACCGTGATAACCGTGTTCCGTAAACGAAACTGTAAATCCATCCTCACGTCTATTTTTCCGAAGAGTTACCTCTCCATCTCGAAAACAAGTTATAATCTCATCATCGGGAAGCACTTCTTTCTCTTGAGGGAAAATCACATTCTTAATTCGGCAAACCGTCCAATTTAGTGGGCAAGTTCCAATCCATTCAATGCCGCTGTTCTTCATCGGCCTGTCGCCACGGATGCCCTTGGTGACTGCCTGTGTAATGACCGCCTGCTTCAGCTTTTTGTATTCTTCAATGGACGCACGAATCTTTTCTAACACAGCGTCGATCTCGGCACACATTTTATCAAGATAGTCGGCAATTCTCTGTTGTTCTTTAAATGGGGGTGATGGAACAATGCGTTTCAACATATCATTCGAAGAAATACGAAGGCGTATCTCTAAAATGCCCTTTGCATACTTCCGCATTTCCTTTTGAAAACCAGTATTAGTAAACAGATAATAGATGTATCGTAAATCTGTTCCTTCAATCGGCTCAAAAACATAATACACAGGACTAACACAGCCGAAATATTGGGAGATTCCAACTGCGCCGATGATTACATTCATACTGTTAATAACGAGTGTATCCGGAAGCGCAATCTTGTATTGGCTATAATCCTCTTTTGCTTTGTTTCCCTGATTTCCCTTTTCTGCATAAGGAATAACACCAGCTTCTATGGTCAGCGAAAGTATATTTTTTGTCTGAATCGGATTATTCGAGACATTTATTTCTTTCAGATGCCATTGTAATCTATCGGTTTTCCAATCCTGCGGTATAGCCCCAATCCACTCAATCCCGCTGTCTTTCATTTCACGCATATGCCGTCAGCCCTCCTTATGGAACAGCGTGTTCAGGCTGTCGGCAATTTCACGCTCCAGCTTTTGAATCCGCTCCACAATGTCGTCCACCGGCTCCGGCGGCTGATACTCGTAGAAATAGCGGGTCATCGGAATTTCATAGCCCACCTTGGTCTTGCTCTTGTCGATCCACGCATCCGGGGCGTAGGGCAGGACCTCCCGTGCAAAATAGGTGTCAATGTCCTGCACCAGCGGCACATTTTCGGTGTCCCGCAGGGCGGTGTCCGCCACCGGCTTGCCCCGCTTCATCACGATCTCGCCGTTTTCGTCCCGCTGCGGACGCTCCACTACGATTTTGTTGTAGCCGAACTCCTCACTGCCGAAAATCTTGCTCTCACAGTACACGCCGGACTTGTCCCCATACACGGCGTTGTTCCGGTATTCGCCGTAGGCCTGCACGATCAGCTCCCGGCAATGGTCGCTGATGTCGTTGCGCTTGGTTCCGATGGCTTTGCGGCGCTGTTCATAGCAGTGGGACGCGTCAATGAGCTGCACCTTGCCGCAGCGGTAGGCGGGCTTGTCCTTGCATAGCACCCAGATATAGGTGGAAATGCCGGTGTTCATAAACTGGTCGGTGGAAAGCTGGACAATGGCGTCCAGCCAATCGTTTTCCAAGATATACTGGCGGATATTGCTGGGGCCGCTTCCGGCATCACCGGCAAACAGCGGCGAGCCGTTCTGAATGATCGCCATTTTGCCGCCCGGCGCCAGCTTGGACAGGCCGTTGAGCACAAAAAGCTGCTGTCCGTCGCTGATTTTCGGCAGACCGGGCGCAAAGCGCCCCAGCTCGCCCTTGGCGGCTTCGGCCTCCACCGCCTTCTGTTCCCGCTTCCAGTCGATACCGAAGGGCGGATTGGAAATGCAGTACCGGAAGGTGAAACCCGGGAACTGATCGTCGGAGAGCGTGTCACCGAACCGCATATTATTGGGGTCGCCGCCCCGGATCATCATATCCGCCTTTGCAATGGCGAAAGTGGAGGGGTTAAACTCCTGCCCGAAGCAGGTCACTTCCACATCGCTGTTCAGCTCGTGGATACGCTCCTCCATACAGGAAAGCATCTGCGAGGTACCCATTGTCATGTCGTATACGGTCACATTGCCGTCATCCAGCTTGGCGTCACACAGCAGCAGGTCGGTCATCAGATAGATGATGTCCCGGCTGGTGAAGTGCGCTCCGGCCTCCTCGCCAAAGGACTCGGAAAAGCGCTTGACGAGATCCTCAAAGATATAGCCGCAGTCCACGGCGCTGATTTTATCCGGGCCGAGGTAGCCTTTGGGGGAGTTGAACTCCTTGATGACCAGATACAGGCTGTTGCACTCCACCATACGGCGAATGATGTTGTCAAAATCGAACTTGGCCAGCACATCCTGCACATTGCCGGAGAATCCGGCCAGATAGTCCCGGAAATTTGCTTCGATGTTGTCCGGGTCGGCCAGCAGGCTCTCAAAAGTGAAGCGGCTGGTGTTATAGAACTGATAGCCGGAAGCACGGGTCAGAAAGCCGTCGATAACCGCCAGCTTCTTAACCTTTTCATATTGCTCGATCACCGCATCGTGGGTGGGCAGCAGGCAGTCGTGAAACCGCTTGACCACCGTCATCGGCAGGATCACAAGGCCATATTCGTGGGGCTTGAACGGCCCGCGAAGCACATCCGCCACATTCCAGATCATCGTGGCCTTTTCCTGTATATTTACGCCCACGGCGCTGCTTTTTTCGTTAACCATTGCTTTCACTCCTCACCCTACTGCCACTTCAACCTTTTTGCCGCTGAAGGCCACGCCGTATTTATAAATCGTCCTGACCCCGGCGGTCGTCAGCTCGGTTTCGTATTTCTTATCGTTGATCTGCTGCAAGGCCGTCTCGGACAGCTTTTTCAGCTTTTCGTCGCTGCAATTTTTCTCCGCTTTCAGCTCAATCAGGATACCCGGAAGACCCTTTTGCGTGGGCTTCAGCTGAATGTCATAGCGCCCGTCGCCGGATTCCCGGTTGGAGGTCACGAAAGCGCCGCCCAGCAGGGCACACAGGCCCAGCATAAAGCCGTGGTAGAAATTCTCCCCGGCAGTATCGAAGGAGCTGACCGACTGGGTCAGCAGCGTCTGTATCTGCGCTTTCAGCCGTGCGTTATCGCCGGAGAAGATGGCCTCCTGAACGGAAATCGCCGTGGACGGCGGGATCAGATTCTCCAGCCGCTGCAAAATCTCCTTGTTATACACCAGAGAGATCTCCCGGTTGGGCAGGGAGACCTCGCACATAAAATCGCCGCTGAAGGAGGGCGTGGTTTTCAGCGCCTTCAGATAGCCGGTCACCAGCAGGAAGCTGTAAATGGTGGAGGGATTGCTCTTGATCTGCGGATAGATCACGCCGGTGTCGATGAAGGTGGTGAAGGTCTCGCCGTTGACCAGGGAGGTCAGACGGTTATAAATCTCCTCGTCCGCCTGGGCAAGCACTTCCCCGATAATATCGTTGCTGCCGGTGGAGACCCAGAAGGGTCTCGGCTCACACTCGTTGCTGAAGTAGTTGACCACCGACCACGGGTTGAAAATCTCCGTCTTGCCGAAGCGGTAGCCATCGTACCACTGGCAAATTTCGTCGTACTTATCGGCAGCGCCGTAGTATTCCGCCATCTCCATCACCTCGTCGGCGGTGAAGCCGAAGTAGGCGCTGTATTTGTTGTCCAGCACGGAGTTGATGGACAGGTTATTCATCCCGCTGAAGATACTCTCCTTGGCCACCCGCAGAATGCCGGTGAGGAAGCCGAAGGACAGGTGCTGATTATCCTTGAATCCGCCGGAAAACAGGTTTCGCATAAACCGGATGACCTTGTCGTAATAGTCCTTCTGATAGCCCTGCTGGATGGGGGTGTCATACTCGTCGATGATGATAATAGGCGCAACGGCATAGTGCTTGTGCAGCATAGAGGACAGGTCCAGCAGTGCCGAAGCCAGCTCAACCTCGTTGACCTTGCCGTCTGCCAGCTTTTCATAGGTCTTTTTGCTATACTCGTCGCACTTTTCACTGGTCAGCAGCTCTTTGTGCCGCCGGGTCTCCTTTGCGAAAATATCCCGAATGGCCGCAAAGGTCTCCTCCCAAGTATCAAACTTCACATCCTTGAAGGTCAGGAAGATCACAGGGTACTTGCCCTGATAATCCCGGTACTTCTGGCCGCAGGCCCAGATCTTCTTGTCCCGGAAATAGACGGAGGTATCCTTGTCGCTCTTTTCAAAATAAGTGCGCAGCATATCCATATTCAGCGTCTTGCCAAAGCGCCGGGGGCGGGTGAACAGCGTCACCATCGGACGCTCGTCGATGAAATCCTTGATCATCATCGTCTTGTCGATATAATAGTATTCCGACGAGGCAAGGCAGTAGTTGGACACGCCGATGGGCAGGGGCAGCTTCGGCGCGCGCTCCGTCTTGCGAAAAGCGCCCGTCTTGAGCCGCTGATCCGCCGGCTTCTGCGTATCAGCGGGGATCAGCCAACGATTGCCCTGCTTTTTCGCACCGGCGATTCTCCCATTCTTGCAGAGCGTCGCAACTCTCCGCTCCGTTATATTCCAGCGCACTGCCGCCTCTCTTACCGAGATCATTTCAGCCATAGGGGATACCTCCACGCATAAAATCACAAGTACATTATACCCGAATAAAAGAACAATGTCAACAAAGTTCGGAACAATGTCGTTTCAAAACAGCATTGTTCTTTTCCGCACACAAAACAAGCGAAGGTCATCGACCCCCGCTTGCTCGTTACCCATATACAATTTCCTGCATCACGATCTCGTTCGCTCGGTTTCGGACGCCGTTCATCTTCCGCACCCACGACTGCGGTTCGCTGGCCTTCAACCTCTCCGTCACGCCCTCGGAGTCTGCGTATTGTTCTACCAACCGAAGAAAGAGTCCCTGCGCCTGCTCCTCGATGTCTGCGAGGTGCCCGTCCAGCGTCCCGGTGGTCAGCAGGTTATAATACAGTACCCGGTGATGCTCCTTCAGATAGGCTCGCCGCCGCTGGCCGTAAATGCCGATGGGGCGTTCCTCTTCGGGCGGTAAGCAAATATTGGGTAGGCAATAGTCGCCCTGCCTTGTGTAAGTGCCGCCCAGCTGCTCAAATAGCGATTTCATATGTGATCCTCCCATTCAAAATTTCCCCGGCAGGTCTGCAATGCAAAATGCACCCGCCTTTCGGTTACAGTCTACCAAAACCGAAAGGCAGGTGCGAGTGTGCGAATTCCAGAATCGCAAGGTCAGTACGATATTGTGACAGGTTATAGGCTTTAGGCCAAAATACGATGCACCTGTATTTTGGCCCGAACGGGGCAATTCCGTACATCTGCAACAGGCCTCCACCTTGTATCCACAAAAAATGCAGTGAACTTTTGCTGTGCGGGCACACTTTTTACAACGAACTTTGCAAATGCCCTTAAATCGTTGCAAAGATCACTTCCGCTTCATCTTCCTGCTGAACTCGTTCAGCGTCTGGATATGCCAGAGGCTTTTGCGGGTGATGGAGCGGAAGGTCAGGGAGCAGAAGAAATCCACGAGAAAGATTTTCGGGATACAGAACTTCAGTCCCTTTTGAAAGGCTTTCAGCGACCCGCGGCTGCACCAGTTGTGGACGGTGGTCAGGGTGTAGCCGGTCAGGGCCACCACATCCTTTACCGTGACCACATCCGGGTATTTGCGCAGCAGCTTTTCATAGTAGCCGTGCATCTGCCGCAGCGTGTCCTCGGGCAGCTCCTTGGAGAGCCTCGCCACATAGTGGGTGCCGTACCATCCCTTCGGCGCAGAATAGAGTTCTGGAAAAATCGCCCGCTCCTCCAAGTATGCTTTCACATCCTCTTTTCGGATTTTATAGCACCGGGTTTTCTTACCCGACCACTCGCAGGGCACCTTGCCGCTTTTGAGCAGGTGCAGCGCCGTGGACTTGCTGATGTGGCAGATTCGGAAAAATTGCTCCTTGTTCATTACCTCGGGAACGCTGTCCCAGTTAACGGGGAATACATCCATTTGTAACACCTCAAAAATAGATTTTCGTCGGTTGGAAGCTCTATCCTGCGGTGTATGGCCATCTCCCGGTTTTTCTCTCCTATCTTCCCGCATTTCTCTCCAAAATCGGGAAAAATGCCGATTTGAACCCACTTTAAAAAAAGCCCGTCCCGCAAGGCTTTCCAAGCGAAAAAGCCTGATTTCAAGCGGCTTTCGGCGGGTACGGGGCTTACAGAAACGACACTAAAACGGGCACCCCCGTCACAGTTGCATAAAAGACTCGAAATCAGGTAGTCGCGCAAGCGGCTCGTGGGTTCGAATCCCACCCTGTCCGCCAGCGAAAAACCGGTGAATCCAACGGATTCATCGGTTTTTATTTATTTACGGATATTCATTTATATTTAATATCTTCTCACGACAGCAAAAGTATATCTCTAATTTACTATCCGTAAAGACATCCTGCATATTTCTGTTTCCAGTCCAGAGCCGCAGGCAGCACTTTCATTTACCAAAACCGCACACCGTTTATCAGGCATTGCAGCTTGACAAGCGGGGTGCGATTCACATTTACGGGGGATTACAGAAAAGATCAGGTCAGACTGATT
>OMCU01001062.1_pt1 | contig 12783 bp, 10 predicted proteins | sample 1645081 | NCBI WGS metagenome assembly OMCU01 (sample SAMEA103958122, study PRJEB25191) | human gut metagenome | biome: human-associated habitat [ENVO:00009003]; feature: intestine environment [ENVO:2100002]; material: feces | place: Germany | collected 2013/2015 | reverse complement strand
TACGTAATAGAAGATATTGTCACTTTATAGCAGTCCGAGGACATACTCTGAAGCATCTGATCGAAAATAAACGATGCTGTAGAAGAAATAACTGCTGCTGGTGTGCTTCCCCATGCAGTTGCTAAAATACTGGCTACATCAGATGCTTTTTTGCATTTACGCAAATCACTAGCATAAACCGTATCGGTTGCACTTGTGCCAACATAGCGGTGCTTGAACTGCGACCCTGTCACATCGCTTCCAGTGAGTGCAGGAATTTGTGCCAGCTGTCCGTTTTTGTAATTTTGCTGATCTTGATAAATTTCATAGAACAAGCTATAGTCACTTCTTGCAGTTGATGTTGTTGATTCACCAGATGCACCTACAACAACAATGTCCATCACATCATTAGGATGCACCGTACGCGTAATTCGTGTGATACCTCCATCACGAATTGTAAGCTGTTCAACAACATCTTTTCCATTCATCGAGTACGAAACAGAATAATTTGATCCTGTCAAAAGAGATTCGCTATTGCCATGATTTGTTGAATCTGCAAAGGCAATGGGCATAATGGAAGCAACACAAAGCAGCACCGCTAACACGCAGGAAATATAACGCAAATATGTTTTTGTTTTCATTTTGTTTTTTCCTTTCATGCATTCCTATAGAACAACGGACTCTCATCTGTGCATCGGAAACACCTCCGAAGTACATTGATTATCGATGCTCTCACTTTTTCAAGAGATATTTTCCAAATGCAAGGACGCCTAGAATATAGAAAAGCTGACGAACAATCAACATAATGAATGAAAGCAGCTCCAACATAATCGAACAGTTCCTTTTAGAAAATTATCAAGAAATATATCCCGTAAGAGTATCGCTATCTTACCTTTCATATGAATTTCAGTCATGCTCAAGCGATTCCGGGACATCCGGCTGATATGCCGTAAAGCCACAGGTGCTGTTCACGCTCAAGACTGCGAGAGCCATTGCCATAATGCAAGTGACCTTGCTCAAGAGCAACATAATCTTTTTCATTTCTGTTACCTCCGTTTGATATTTTTTAGAGCATTCATCTTCTGAAAACACATGAACGCCCTCGTACCTTAGGATATCTTCGCTTGTTTCTGAAAAAACGGAATGATTGCAAAAATCACTAAAACCCATTTTGAAATGTAGTATACCGTTATACTGCGGGTGTCCGGAAGCACATTGAAAATGGCAAACAGGAAATCTATTGACGAAAGAACAGATGCGACCATCTTGTAACTTGACCGCTTCTTTTCACTTAAAGGCTTATTCTTTGCTTCGATAGGTGAGAGAAAGATAGAGATGCCCAAAAGAGCTACTGTTGTCAGGATACGGAAAAGGTGATTTGCTGCGATTGCCTTACTTAGCAAAATGCAGATAAGTGCCAGTCCGGAGAATGCCAAATAGCATCTGGTGTGCGATGTTGCATGGTATCCGCCAATGTAGATTCGCTGTGGGATAAACCCGATCAAAAATGAAAGTGCGTACCGCACATCACCACACACAACAGCGATTAAAACAACAAGCAGAACGCTCACAACAGATGATATGAGCAACTCGTACCCATAGACATACGCATCCGCCTTTGCTTCATCTATCACTTTTTGCTCGCAGAAAAGACGGACTGATTTTTGAGACAGCGTGCGTTCCCACATTGCAGTTGCGCCACCTTATCTTCTGATTTTTGCTTCACTGTATCATAAATTTCAGCAAAATCAAGAGGTTTGGCAAAACTGGTCGTTCTGGTGACAAAAGTGGTAGGTCAGGCTACTTGTAAGGAGCCTTTGCACAGTCTATAATAGTAGCAGGACATTATTTTGTGGAGGTTGTCGAAATGCTGAAGTACCACGTTGCAGTCTGCGATGATGAGAAATCAGACCTTGATGGCATTGTTCAAAGCGTCCAGCAGTACGATGTGCAAGGCTGCTTTGACATTGAAACTTACATGGATGGAAACGAACTTCTGAGCGAATTGCAAATGCAGAAGAAATCCTTTGATCTGCTTCTTCTCGATATCGAGATGCCATCCAACGGTTTTCAGCTGGCGCAGTCTTTGATTCAGATGGAGAAGCATCCTTTGGTGGTATTTGTCACGAAGCGGCATGAGTACGCTGTGCAGGGATATGGCATTGCATTCCGCTACCTTGTCAAACCTTTGGATCAGACGCTGTTCGCTGCGGCAATGGATGCCGTCCTTCAGGAACTGAACTCCAAACATTTCACGATCGAATACGATGGTGTTACCATGTCCTTGGAAACATCGGACATTTACTTTCTGGAAAGCCACGGACATAAAGTTCTGATTCACTGCAAGGAGCAAGACCTTACATTGCGAATGAGCATTCCTGAAGCCTTGGAGCAGCTTCCCAAACGGTGCTTTGTGTCACCACACAAAAGTTATCTCGTCAACATGGAACACATTGTTTACGCTACGGGAACCGCTGTTTTTCTTTCCAGCGGACATCAGCTGCCGATCAGCAGGAGGAAGCGTCAGGAGTTCAATCAGATCTTCAACGCTTATTTGGGAAGATGATGCTTTATTATTTCGTTGAGTTTGCAGGGAGCTTTGCCAACATTGCCCTGTTGCTGCTTTTTATCGGTCGGCTGTTTTCCAAAAAGGAGCCCGTCTCAAGGTGGTTCTATGCCTATGTTGCACTCTTGATTGCTGGGCAGTGTGCTTTGAGTTTATTCCCGGATTGGGTGACGCAGCGCACGATCTATCTTTTAGTTGGCGGATTTTTCCTTGCATTGCTGTTCTATGAGGTTCGACCGTGGCAGGCGGTTTTTGCAAGCGGAGCTTTCTTCACACTGATTGCTTTGGTGGAAGTGCTTGCAATGCTTCTGATTGGGCTGCGTATCCCGGATACCGACATTCTAATGCAGGCTGGGGCAGCACGGTTGGTCTATGTTGTTTTTTCAAACCTGATTCAAATTCCACTCGTAGTCCTGATCTCACATTTTTTCAGCCGAAAAGGAAATGCTCTGCGTATCCTATGGCTGCTGCCGATCATTGCGATTCAAATCGCAAGTATTGCTGTCTGTTATGTGGCACAGTATCATGCTGCGGATGAGTATTTCCCGGATTATATGGTCGGTCTTATGGCGGTGCTTCTCCTTATAAACATCCTGATCGTGTTCTATGTGGAAGCTCTCCGGGAAAATGAACTGGAAAAATTCAAAGTTAAGTTCAACGAACAGCAGTACAATCTTCAAATGGAATACTACCAGCAGCTCAAAGAACGCCAGGAAGAAGTCCGTTCTCTGCGGCATGATGTGAAGAAATACATCCTGGCGATGCAGGCAGTTGCAGAACACGGTGATACCGAAGAACTTCACAAGATTGCGCAGGCTGCCACGGATGTTTTCGAGCGTTCCACAAATATTTCTGCGGTCGGAAATCCTGTTGTTGATGCTCTTTTGAATTATTACTTACGAATTGCGGAAAGGAATAACATCAACGTCAAACTGGATGTGACGATTCCTGAAGTCCTGACGATCTCATCGTTGTCTTTGAGCATCATTATCGGAAACACATTTGACAATGCCATCGAAGCCTGTTGCGACCTGCCAGCGGAACAGAGAATCATTCATCTACAGCTGCGCAAGCAGTATCGAAGCCTCTTCTATCGGCTGGAAAACCCATACAGTGATACTTCTCGCGGAATCCGCATCGGAGAGTATCACGGTTACGGACTAAAAAATATAAATCGTATCGTTCAGGAGAACCATGGTGACTTCTATACGAAAAAGAAAGACGGTGTGTTTACCGTCCAAGTCCGCCTGAACTGCGAAAATTAAAACATTCTCCTAAAACATTGCTTTGCTTTTGCTTGTACTTTGTGTGTTTCATTCATCTGATGTATTCATTATCCTGAAGTGTTGACACACATCAATACTTATGTTATCATTCCCAACAAATCCACAGCGATTTCTGTAAAGAAACGATTCTGTGCGGTTTTATTTCCTGCGAAGATTTACCGCCCCGCAACACACCCGATCATTTTGCCGTCTGTTTCACCCGACAAAATCCTTCGCCTGTACTGCGTGGGCGGTATTTTCTTTTTGGGGAAGCCGTACCTTGAGAATTTCATGAGCCGTCCGAGCGTGATACCGGCTTTTCGGCCAACGCCGCTGCAAAACAGGGGCAGGAACTTCGTTCGGAGCAAACGGCGATCAACATACACGAGCAGCGGAACTCTCTACTTATTTTTGCGTCTTAACAATTCGGAAACAACTTTCGGAAATGCGTTTTGAGCGCAGCGGTGGAGAGCAAGAACCGTCCCGTGGCCACAAATTTTCAATTCTTGAAAATGTTGTGCTCCACCGGGACTTCACATCTGCAACTCTTGCGAGTTTTGATGTGATCTTGTTGGGGCGTGCCTGCCCCAAACCCTGCTTATGGTTCGCACCTGACGGTGCGAACAGCAACGGCGTGTCGTGCTTTACATAACTTCACCGAGGAGTTATCGAACAGACAGGAGGTACAATGACCAAAACGAATGTTCAATCGACCCCTAGCAATTCCCAGCACCACGACACGCCGAACAACAAAACGCACGTCATCAAGTTCCGTGTGACAGCGGAGGAAAAAGCGTCACTGGAACTCACTTGCAAACTCCTGAATCTCTCCCTCTCCACTTTTATCCGCCGTGCCATCCACAACGTCAAGATCGAGAAAACGGTCATCGTTGCAGGCGGCGGCGAAGAAACCCTGACCGCTGTTTCCACCCTGCTTGCCCAGTGCAGCAAGGTGGGCACCAACCTCAACCAGCTTGCAAGGCACTTCAATTCCGGCGGTGCGGACACCGAGCAGATACGAGCGAAAATCCTTGACGAACTTGCAGACCTGACTGCATTCCGGCTCAGCGCCGAGAAAGTTCTGGGTGAACTGTATGGCAACGCTCAAGCATATCGCCTCTAAAAACTCGGACTACACCGCCATCGAAGCGTACCTCGTTTACCAGCACGACGCGTTCACCGGAAAGCAACTTCTGGATGAGCACGGCAAGCTGAAGCTGCGGGAATCCTACCTGCTCGACACCCTTGAGTGTGGCGATTTCTCGTTTGCAACGGCCTGTCTGCTGGCAAACCGCAAGTATGGTAAGAACACCCAGCATGGTGATATCAAAAGTCACCAGTATATCATCAGCTTTGACCCACGCGATGCAGCCGACAACGGCTTGACCATGGAAAAGGCACAGGCACTTGGCCTGAAATTCTGCGAAGAAAACTTTCCCGGTCATCCCGCCATCGTCTGCACTCACCCGGATGGGCACAACCATTCGGGAAACATCCATGTCCACATCGTGATCGGCAGCGTCCGAACACGAGAGGTGGAGCGCAAGCCCTATATGCAGAAGCCCCGCGACTGGCTAGAGGGCATGAAGCACTCCAGCACAGCCCAGACCATGCGGCACTTGCGTGTTGAGGTCATGGAGCTGTGCGAGGGTGCCGGACTGTACCAGATCGACCTGCTCAACGGCTCGAAGGAGCGTGTCAGTGAGGCCGAGTATTGGGCAAGACGGCGTGGGCAGCAGAAACTCGACCGTGAAAACGCAGCCCTCACCGCAGCCGGACAGTCGCCCAAGCAGAAGAAGTTTGAAACCGTAAAAGATACCCTGCGGAGACAGATTTCGTCTGTATTGTACCTCGCTACCAGCTTTGAGGATTTCTCTGACAAGCTCATGCAGCAGTATGGCATCGCGGTCAAGGAAAGCCGTGGATGCCTAAGTTATCTGCCTGCTGGAAGAGCAAAGTTCATCCGGGCGAAACATCTCGGTGACAAGTTCAATAAGGCAGCAGTGCTTGCCACGTTGCAGGCAAACGTCGAACGCAAACCTAAGGCTCAGTTCAAGCAGGATACCATCGGGAAACTGATCGACATCCAGTCGAGGATGACCGAGGGCAAAGGCATCGGCTATAAGCGTTGGCTCACGAAACACAATCTCAAAGTTATGGCACAGACCGTGAAGCTTCTGCAGGAAAAGGGCTTAACCGACGAGGATGCCTTGAACCGGCGCATCGGTGAACTGGAAACCAAGTATCACGGCGCACTGGCGGTGGTGAAAGACCTCGAAGGTCGCATGAAGGCCAACAAAGAGCTGCGCTATCATGTCGCAGCCTACACCAGCACCAAGACAATCGCACAGCAGTTAAAGACTGCCAAACGACCCGCAGCCTTTGAGGAGCAGCACCGTGCAGAGCTGACAGCGTACCGGGCAGCAGCAGCCTATTTCAAGGCAAGCAACGTCACCAAGCTGCCCAGCCCGAAAAAGCTGGAAGCCGAGTATGCGCAGCTGGCATCCGAAAAGGCAAAGTTCTACGAGCAGTACAAGGAAGCTAAGGAAGAACTGCTCAAACTGAAAACCGCAAAGCAGAATGTTGCGTCCTTTTTCCGGGAGGAAGAACAGACGCAGCAGGAGAGATAAAGGAGTGTGCGTATGATCAATTTGAAAATCGACCCTGAGTTCCAGTCCCAGATTCCTCCTCTGACCGATGATGAATTTAAGCAGCTTGAAGAAAACATTCTCAAGGAAGGCAAGCTGATTTCTCCTTTGATCGTTTGGGGTAACACCCTTGTTGATGGTCACAACCGTTATGCGATTCTTCAGAAGCACCCGGAGATTTATTTCTCTACCATGCCGCTCCCGTTTGAAAGCAGAGAAGAAGTCCTCGCATGGATCTGCAAGAATCAGTTGGGGCGGCGTAATCTGACCCCGGAGCAGAAGTACTACCTGATGGGCAAACAGTACGAAGCCGAAAAAGCTGCGCACGGCGGTGACCGCAAAAGCACCGATGCAAAATCAAGTTCGCTAAAAGCGAACTTGATCGACAGCACCAAGACCTGCGACCGAATCGCAGAAGAAAACGGAGTGAGCAAGGACACCGTTATCCGCGCCTCGAGGTATATGAAAGGCGTGGAGATTGCGGAAGAACTGATGCCGGGTCTAAAACAGAGCATTCTGTCCGGACAGACGAAAGTGTCTAAGGCGGATATGCACCGCCTTGCCAAGGTTGCCTGCTATGACCGCGCACAGACCTTGCAGGATATTTTGCACCCGGAGCTGAAGGTGGAACCGAAGCCTGACGCTGACGGTGTGATTCGCGTTCCGGGCAAAGCTCCTGTCATGCCATTCCGAAAGTTTGAATCGATTTACGACAGCGATGCTTACCCGGAGGATGTACGGTATGAGTATGTGGCGTTGGAAGAACTCACTACTCGTTTCCGCATTTCGTTCAACTACCAGTTGGAGCAGATGCCCGATAATGCACAGCGTGATGTGATTCTGGAGATCATTCACAAGCATAAGGACTATCTTACTTCTCTGGAAGCCGCACTCGCAGATGTTAAAGACCAGACAGCATAACAACAGGCACATGGTATGCTGTTTACCGATGTCCAAAGGAGCGTGCGTTTGAACAAAAAGAAAAAGTCCACAAACATTTCCCCTTACCCCGATGAAGTCATTGACCGTCTGGCGCGGGCATTTTACCCGGCTATCCTTGCCTGTTGGAACAGTGAGGAAGGCCAAAGAGAATTTGCCGCGTGGCAGGCAGAACAGGCTCATCACGCAAACAAAAAAGAAATCCAGGAAGTTCCCGCTGGGGAACTCCCTGGTGTACATATCACTATTGTCTGTGGCTTTTGGCAGGGTGCGTCCTATTCAGGGGCGAACCCTGTTTTTGTTTTGAGCCTTCACCGGCTTTTTGAGATTCAGCCCTCTGCTTTCTGAACCAGAATCGTCAGCTGCTTCTGAACGCTGTCATCTGCTGTGACGGTCAGATGAATTTCGCCCGCAGCTTCTCCTGCGCGGATCACCGCCATACAGCAGCCGTCAAAGGTCTTGCTTTCCGGGGTGTCGTAACGCTCCTCGGAGCAGGGGTTTGCGCTGCCTACGGCTTCCAGAATGCCTGCACCCTCCAACTCCACCTTCAGGGTGTGCTTGGTGTGCAGATCTGCGGTGCCATTTGCATCCACGAATTGGATCATCACAAAGGCGGCATCCTCGCCGTTAGCTTGCAGGGTCTTACGATCTGCTGTAAGGGTCATCTGTGCATCCTGTGCGGTGCGCAACGTGAACTCGCCGTCACACACATCGCCGGTATAGCCCACAGCCTTCAGCTCGCCGGGAGCGTAGGGCACGCTGTAGGTTGCGGTAAAATCCACCATAGCACGGCGGCCCAGAGAAGCTCCGTTCAGGAACAGCTCCACCTCCTCCGAGGCGGAGTACACATCCACCGAAGCCGTCTGTCCCTCAAAACCGGGCCATGTCCAACTGGAAAGGTTATCCTTGAACATCCAAGGCGTTTTGCTGGAGGTCTGACCGTTGTGTTCCATTCGCAGCACTGCCAGATAGGGTGCCTTCCGCAGACCGTAAACGATCTCCCGCAGATAGCTGATGGGGCGGCGGCTGCCCAGCAGATCCAGATCTCCAATGTAGGCGGTGCGTTCCGGGTAGATGCTGCTGAAGTTGGCACCGCCATCGTAATGGAAGATGCCGCAGCCTGCCTCCCCCAGATAATCGTAGCCAGCCCATGTGAAGTCGCCGATCATGTGAGGATTCTCCTCCACGATGCGCCACAGCCGCACGATATCTGCCGGGTAAGTCTCGGTGCCCAGCACTGCCTTGTGGGGGTGCAGTTCATGCTCCAGCACATGGCGTCCGGTAAGGTAGTTCAGACCAATGACATCGCAGGAATCCTCGCAACCGGACAGCGCCTCGGTCAGCAGCGGATGGGTGGCAAAGTAGTCGCCCTTTTCCCCGGACATCAGGCTCATAAAGCTGTTCAGGGCATTGCTGCCGCCGCCATCGCCGCCGGAGGGACCGGGCTGCGCCGGGAACTTTCGCATCACATCCCCCATGATTTCCCGCAGGCGGTAACCTGCTGCCATAAGGCCGTTAAGGGCGTTGGTGGTGTAGCGGGTGGGGTCCAGCTCCCGGAAGGTGTTGCAGAGCCGCCGGTTGGTCTCTGCTCCGCTTTCCGAGCCAGCCTCGGAGATCTCGTTGCCCACACAGTACAAAATGACACTGGGATGGTTGTAATCCTTGGCCACCATCTTTTGAATGGTGGGCTTCCAGTCCTGCTCAAAGTACAGAGCATAGTCGTAGGGGTTTTTCCGCACGTTCCATACGTCGCTCAGCTCGTCCATTACCAGCACACCGTACCGGTCGCAGGCATCCAGCAGCGCCCGCCCTGCCGGGTGATGGGAGGAGCGGATGGCGTTGAAGCCCGCTTCCTTCAGTTGACGGATGCGGCGCTCCTCGGCATCGGGCAGGGTGGCTGCACCCAGAATGCCGTTGTCGTGGTGGATGCAGGCACCCCGTAGCTTGACGGTCTGCCCGTTGATGCGTACCCCATGCGCTGCATCGATGCTCAGGGTACGGATGCCGAAGCCGGTCTCTTCCCGGTCCAGTTCTTCCTCGCCCTCCAGCACCTGCATGGTGCTGGTGTAGAGGTTGGGGTTCTCCGGGCTCCACAGAGCCGGGCTGTCCACGCAGTACCGGAAGGAGACGGTTCTGCTTTCGCCGGGTTGGAGCAGGAGGTTTTGCTGGTCGGTGAGCACTGCCGTGCCCTCCCAGCAGATGGTCTGCTGCAGGGTCACCCGTTCTGTAACAGTGCTGGCAGACTGCACCTGTGCCGTCACATCCAGCAGGGCAAAGCCCTCGTCCGCCTCCCGGGTGGTGATACGCACGGTATCCTGCGGCAGATAGACCTTGTTGCCCACCAGCAGCCGCACCGGGCGGTAGATGCCGCTGCCGGTATACCAGCGGCTGTTGGGTTCCAGACTGTTATCTGCAATGACCTTCAGCAGGTTGTCGGCACCATATTTCAGGTAGGGACCAGCCTCCACGGTAAACTCCGCATAGCCGTTCACGTTCCGGGTCAGCAGCCAGCCGTTCAGGTAGACCAGCGCCGTCTGGTACACGCCCTCAAATACGAGGGACACCGGCTTGCCTTGCCACGCCTGCGGTGCGGTGAAATGCTTCTGAAAAATGTACTCGCCGCCGGGGTAGAAGCCGGTCTGTGCACCGTTTTTCGTGTCCGGGGTGCGGGCTTCATGGATCATGGCATCGTAGGGCAGATGCACGGTTTTGGTCTGGGTATTTCCCAGAAAGGAATTCATCCGGGAATTGCCATCTCCCTTTTCTACCGTCCAACCTGCGTTGAAATTCTGTCGAATCATGCCTGTGCCTCTTTCTGGTGTTCAGCATCCCACTTCTTATTGGCCTTTTCCACATCCAGGAAAGCCAGCAGCACTGTAATAATGATGCCGATCACAAAGGGGAAAGTGATGTACAGGTTGAAGATCATCCGAATGGCGCTTTCGCTCTGGACCGTTGCGGTACCCACAAAGCCGCCCAGCTTCAACAGCCAACCCACAGCCGCAGTACCGATGCCGCCGCCGACCTTCACGCCCAGAGAGGAGCAGCTGTACATCATACCGTCCATGTGGACGCCGGTGGTGCGTGTGGTGTAGCCGCTGGCCTCAGCAATCAGGGCATTCAGAGAACCGCTGAGGGTGCCTGCAAAGATGCCCTTGATGAACATGAACAGCAGGAACATGGAGATGTTCTTCTGCATGGCAAAGTAGATCATGGGGATGCCCAGCACGCTGCTGATGGCGTAGCCCCAGAAGTTGACCTTCTGCATACTGCCGGTCTTTTTGATGAGGACAGGCGCAATGGCCAGTGCGATGATAACAGGGAACATCTTCATCATGGAGAACTGACCCAGCAAGCTGCCATCGCCCCAGTAATAGGTGGCGCAGAACACACCGGCACCGGTGGTCAGGTTGCTCATGATATAGTACACGATGTAGATGGCGAGGAGCATCAGGTAATACTTGTTGTGGATCAGGAGCTTTACGGTCTCGGCAAAGCCACGCTTTTCCTCCGGGGCAGCCTTGGTGTCGGTGCCTGCCTCTGTAGCGTTGTCGTTCAGCTCCTCCTCCGGCAGCTCCTTGACAGCCAGGCAGCTGATGGTGTTGACCACCAGACCAATGATGGCAAAGATCAGGGCAGTGGTGCGCCAGCCTGCGGTGCCGCCGCCGAACTTCTCCACCAGACCGGTGACGCTGAAGCCCATAAAGATGTTGGTGACGACCGCAAACATAAAACGGAAGGAGCCCAGCTGCACACGCTCATTGTTGTTCTTGGTGATCAGTGCCACCAGAGAGGAATATGCAATGCCGTTGGCAGTATAGAACACTGCGTTCAGTGCCGTGTACACGATGAAGAAGTAGATATACTGCATGGTGGTGCTGCCAGCCGGGATGGCAAACAGCAAAAACAGGCAGAGGGAAACGCCTACCTGGCCATACAGCATCCAGGGACGAGCCTTGCCCAGCTTGGAGTGGGTGCGGTCGATCAGGGTGCCAAAGATCACATCGCTGATGCCGTCCAGGACCTTGGAGGCCAGCATCAAAGAGCCAATGATGGCACTATCCAGGCCCATGGTCCCGGTGAGATACAGCAGTACAAAGCTGGCAACCAGACCGTAGGAACAGTTGGACGCCAGGTCGCCGGCACCGTAGGCCAGCTTCTGATACCATTTCAGGTATGTTTTCTCCTTAGTGGCAGACATGAGGATTCTCCTTTCCGAGCGCACTGTATCATTCCCAGCGGCAGCGTGCGCCTGCCGCTTTACTTTTTTGTCAAAGCATTCTATAATAAAGCCATCGGCCGCACAGCTTTTACAGAATGTTCTTGGATTGTGCTTTTATTTTAGCAATTCCGTGCAGTCCATTCAATGACAGTACCGTGTTCTCCCTCAGCCAAACTGTATCATATCCGCACATTACAGAGAAGGAGGCCTCTATGACGCCGGGTTCTACCAGCTACGAGAACATTTTGGAAGTGGAGAACCAGGGCAGCCAGCTCTCTCGCTTTTTCAAGATCCTCGCTCCGGTGCAGATCACACTGGAGTCCTGTACCGGTCTGGGAGAAATCGACCAATACAGCATTCAGATGTTCTCACCGAATGGCTGCTGGCTGCATGAAAACTCTATGGATGCTTTATTCCGTGCCCTCAGCTCCCGTCCGCTGCACCGCCACGATTATTTTGAACTGATGCTGGTGCTGGAAGGGGAGGTCATCCAACAGATCGAGGAAAAAGAATACCCCTACCGTGCCGGAACCTGTTGTCTGGTAAACCGCAGCATCCTCCATAACGAACGCTTCATTGGCCCCGCCAAACTCTGTTTTCTTGGTCTGTCTGTGGATTTTGTCCGCAGCCTGACGGAATCTGCATCCCTGCAATTATTTGAAGCCGAGCGTCATCTGCCGGAAAATCCCGTTTTGCAGTTCATGCTGGCCAATCTGGGACAGGATCTCCGAAAGGAATATCAGGACCTTTTCCCCACACCAGAAAACACCGATAGCGTTCAAACCCTGACAACGCTCATCGCCCGCATGACCCACATCCTGCACGAACCCAGTACTGCCGCCACCTATTATTTGAAGGGCGCACTTTGCGAACTGTTCGATTTTCTGTCGTCCGGGTTCTATGTCACCCCGGTGCACCTGAGCAGCAGCCCCGAAAGCCTGCTCTTTCTGCGTATCAGCCGTTTGCTGGAAGATACAGATGGTCGGTTGCCTCGCAGCGAACTGGCACGGCTTTTGAATTACAATGGCAGCTACCTCAATTCCATCGTCCAGCGCCGCACCGGTCTGTGTCTTTTCGATTACGGCATGACCTTCTGTTTCCAGAAGGCTGAACGGCTTTTGCGGGAAACAACACTTTCCGTCAGCGAGATCGCCCTACAACTCA
>OMCU01001055.1_pt1 | contig 12864 bp, 7 predicted proteins | sample 1645081 | NCBI WGS metagenome assembly OMCU01 (sample SAMEA103958122, study PRJEB25191) | human gut metagenome | biome: human-associated habitat [ENVO:00009003]; feature: intestine environment [ENVO:2100002]; material: feces | place: Germany | collected 2013/2015 | reverse complement strand
CGCTTTGCGGAAAAAACAAACCATCAGGTATTCCTGGAACCGGAAGGCCGCAGTACGGAGGAATTCTACCTTAACGGAGTTTCCACTTCCCTGCCCTACTCCGCTCAGTGCGATTTTATCCATACCATTCCCGGTTTGGAAAATGCGCAGCTGATCCGTCCGGGATATGCGGTGGAATATGACTTCTGTCCTCCTACGCAATTGCATCCCACACTGGAAACCAAATTGGTGGAAAATCTGTACTTTGCAGGTCAAATCAATGGTACATCCGGCTATGAAGAAGCCGCAGCACAAGGCTTGATGGCGGGAGCGAATGCTGCCCTGAAAACCCAGGGAAAACCTTCTCTGGTGCTGCGCCGGGACCAGGCTTACATCGGCGTCATGATAGACGATCTTGTTACCAAGGGAACCGATGAACCTTACCGTATGTTCACCAGCCGGGCAGAATTCCGCCTGCTGCTGCGTCAGGATAATGCAGACCTGCGGTTGGCCCCTCTGGCTTTTGAAACGGGTCTTATTACCCGTGAAATGGCCCGGAAGGCGGAAGACAGAAAAAACGCCGTTGAGGACGGAATAAAAAAAGCCGCCGCCCTCAAGCATGAAGGGGTTTCTCTTTCCACATGGCTTAAAAGGCCAGGCAATGACTGGACCCTATTGCCTGAAGAACTGAAAAAAATGTTCCACGTGGAACATTTGGATGCCATTGCTACGGATATACAGTACGAAGGTCATATTGAAAGGCAGAAAAAACAGGCGGAAAAAATCATACGGATGGAAAATAAAACTATTCCCACCGATATTGATTACGAACATGTCCACGCCTTAAAAAAAGAGGCTGTCATCAAGCTGGGCAATATACGCCCAGCAACTATCGGGCAGGCCTCCCGCATTCCCGGAATTACTCCGGCAGATATCGCCCTGTTGCTCGTGCATCTGCAAAAACGCAGCAGGCAGCAAACATAATATCCTGTGTCTCTTTCATTCAGAAATTCCAGTTTAAGGAGACATAAGGAGCCGGGATCATGGAACAATAAATATGACAAAAGCTTTCCTGATCCCTAATGATAACCATTATATTGCCCTGCCGTCATTTGAAAAATTGATAAAGAGATTCAATCCTGTTTTCTAAATACCTTTTTGTGCAGCAGCAGCTTTCCTTCCATCTGAATAATCATCGCTCATCTGCCCGTTGTAAAAAGAAATGGAATTATCCCTTTATTATTATTGAATTCCGGTTTCTTTAATTTATCCATTGCAAATCATTAAGAAACATCACCAATTTTTCACGGATTCCATTCAAATACTGGCGATGACAAATAGCAGAATGATAAGCTTACTTCAAGAAAAGCGCACGATTTTATCTTCTATGGAAGGACAGTACCTAGGGCCTATGCCTTCAATGATACCGCTGTAAAGAGGACTGAATTTCAAATTTTTCCGGATAATGTCGTGCGTAGCCTGGTTGGTGTAAGTGATCCAGCAGGGCATTTGCTTCATCCGGAAATTCTCATCTCCCCATGTGTTCAAAGTGCAAAATGGTTCGGAGTCACGTTTCAGTGTATCGCGGGAACGGTAACTGAACAAGGCTTCCGGAGTGTCTCCGGGCTGCATTTCACAGACGGAAAAGTCGATGGATTTCCCATTGACGCGGGGAGAAGTTCCTGTTTTAAGCCGTTCCACCTGAAAACCCAGCATAACAAGACCGGCGGAAAGGCTGGAAGAAGCGCAACCCATTCGGCCGCCTGTTATGTGCTGAAGGCCTACATGAAGCAATCCCCTCATGAATGTCCCGGAGCAGATAATCACGCTGCGGGCATGAATGGCGCAGTCCAGAGAAGTAACAACCCCTGTTACCTGTTGCTCACCGTTGACGAGCAATCTGACCACATCTCCCTGAAACAGGCGTATGCCGGGGGCGGTTTCCAGAACCATTTTCATTCTTGTCCGGTAGGCTGTTTTGTCGCACTGGGCGCGGGGGGCGCGCACGCTGGGCCCCTTGGAGGCGTTAAGCATGCGGAATTGAATGGCGGTGGCATCCGTGTTCAATCCCATGGCTCCACCCATGGCATCTATTTCCCGGACGATATGTCCTTTAGCAAGTCCCCCAATAGCCGGATTGCAGGACATTTGCCCAATGGTATCCAGGTTGTGAGTTAGGACAGCGACGGAACATCCCAGACGGGATGCTGCCAATGCCGCTTCAATACCTGCGTGCCCGGCGCCGACGACGAGAACGTCAAACAAGGGGAAAACGGAAGAAGGGGAGGAGTTCATCAGGATGCGGAGCAAATAGCAAGACGATGCAGAATCAGGCGGGGATCAAGAGAAGAGGACACTAAGGCTTTATCTGCCTTCATGCATTCTTTCAAAGTTTGCTTCAGCCGTTCCGTCTTGAATTTGGAAGCGTTCTGCGCTGCCAGAAAAAGCGGGTAAGCATTGGGAGTACCGTCTTTTTTCAGGGGAATTAACGCAGCTGCATAAGAGGGCAGGGAAGAAATGCGGGCCGTAAATTCCTTGAAATTGGTGGGCTTCAGGTTGAATGCGTCACATAAAAGTCTGGCGGCCAGAAGATTCCTTAGCGTAGGGATGAATGCGGCACGCATGATGGTGATGGCGTTTTCACCGCGTTCCAGTTGAAAGTCAATCAGAGAGATAGCCGCATCGCTTTTCTTGTTTTCCAGAGCCCGGGAAATTTCAAAAATAACGCCTGTACGCGTCAGCGGGACCATGCGCTCCACGTCTTCCGGCATGACGGTGCGTCTGTCCGCCCCCAGATAAAGATCCAGTTTTTCAATTTCAGAAATGATTTGGCGGGAGGATTCGCTGACGCGGTGAATGAACAGTTCCAGGGCGGCGGAATCGAAATTCATGCCTCGCGCTGCCGTTTCCTTATTAATGAGGGGCATTAGACTGCCTTCCCATCCTGCTTTAGTGATGTCCGGCTTATTCAATTCTTCCGACACGGCGGATTGAAGCAGGAATTTGTTAAAGGAACGGCGCTTGTCAAATTCAGAGGCGGAAATAAGCAGCAGGACGTCCGGCCCCAGACCGCTTTCCAGAAATTGCCTGAAAGAATCCAGAGCCGCTTCCGTAGTGGAAGAACGTCCCGTGACGGAGTCTCCCAGGAAATTGCAGTTCTTCATCCAGACTACTTTGCGTCCCGGAAAAAATGGAAGGGTTCGCAGAGCTTCCGTAACCTGGCGTATCACCTGGGCCGCTTCATCGGAATCACCGCAGGCCGCTTCCAGAATTTCATGGGAAAATTCATTTGTGCCTTCCGTCAGAGCGGCAAAGATGCCGGAAGCCTTTTCACGCACCATTCCTTCATCCGTACCGAATACGAGATGAATGGCTTGTTGTTGTAAAGTGCTGGAACCCATAAAACCGTAACCGCATGATATCATAAAGTACGGTTTGTTGAAAGGCGTATTTGTCATTTACAAGTTTTTTCATTTGAAGAGAAAAGGCTTAAATAGTATCAATGGAGCCGGAATGTCGAAAAGCGGGCTGAAGCTTGACAGGCTCCGTTTTCAGGCATCCCCTTGTGATCAAGCCGCAAATCGTTTGATCGTTATTACGGCAGCGCATTTCCATGAGATCGACCATATGGACACGGGCTTTACTTGTCATCATGATGACGGTTATGATGACCGTGGTCTCCGTTGCCTATTGGAGGTGGAACAGTCGTGTTACGGAGAAAAATGTTTCTTTCCGGTCAGAAGTGTTTACCCTGGCCCAGCAGCCTGAATTGAAGGAGGAGGATATTCCTATTTTGCACCAGCTTAATGAGGAATATTCACGCGTTGCCCGGTTGGTGGAACGGATATTGGTCAGCATAGACACCACAGGCGTGACAAGCGTTCCGCAGCCTTCCGAGGACGGTGATTCCATGATTGAAAAAAGGCTGACGGTTCACGGTTTGGGTTCCGGCGTCATCGTTACTGAAGAAGGACATATTATTACCGCTTATCATGTCATTCAGAACAAGCATGCTCTGCGCGTTACGCTGAGCAATGGAAAAAGCGTTTCCGTGCGCCTGGTGGGAGTGGACCCGGAACTGGATATTGCCGTGTTGCAGGTAGAAAACCCGATGACCTTTACTCCCCTTCCGTTCGGCAACAGTGATGAAATTGCGCCCGGCATGATTGTCCTGGCATGCGGCAATCCCTATGGGCTGGGCACGACGGTTTCCCGCGGCATTATCAGCTCCCGCGAACGCAAGTTGGTGGATTCCGGCATTAACTTGATCCAGACGGACGCCAGCATCTTCCCGGGGAATTCGGGAGGCCCCCTCATCAACATCCGCGGGGAAATTATTGGCATCAACAAATCGGTGCTTCCCAACGTGGAGAAAAATTACGCCGGCATTGGGTTTGCTATTCCCTCCAATCTGGTGATGCACAGCTTTGAACAGATTTGCAAGCATGGGCGCCCCATGAAAGGATATTTGGGTTTGGATATTGTGCGCAATACTCCCCCGCTTCGCAGCTTCCTGGATTACCATGAGGCGGGAGGCGCAGTCATCAACATCGTGAAGCATGGTTCCCCGGCGGAGCAGGCGGGGCTTCAAACGGGAGACAAATTCCGGTTGAAAATCTGGCGCAAGGGACAAAAGATGAACGTCACCCTGAAGGTGGGAGATAGCATTTTAAAGAATGTTCCTTCTCCTTGGGAAGACTTCATGGAAGGAGTGGGAATGCATTTGCGCGAACTGACCGCGGAGGAACAATCCATCGGCGCTCGGGGGTTGCTGGTCATTCAGGTGAATCCGAAGAAATCCGTGGGGCAGATATTGCAGGCCGGCGATATGGTCTTTGCCGTAAATCACCAGAGTGTCAGCACTAAGGAAGCTTTGGTCAAAGCCCTTAGGGAGGGGCCGGCGTTGCTGACCGTTTCCCGCGACGGGCAGCAATTCAATGTGAAAGTGGATGCGCGCCCTGTTTCTGAAAAAACATTGCTTCCCCGCATTCCTGAGGCGACAAAAGGCAACGCCATTATACCGCACGAGCTTTGATCCGGCCTGAATGGTTCCCGCCGGAATCTCCGTTCGGAAAAACGTTTTCCGGCATCGCCGCCCGCAGGCTTGACTGGCAGTCAAAAGTGCTTACAATGCATCACCTTTAAGAAATTAAATTATGACTCGTCATACTATCTCCGTACTTGTTGAAAACAAATTCGGCGTGCTTGCCCGCATTGCCGGTTTGTTTAGTGGACGGGGCTACAATATTCATTCGTTGAACGTTGCCCCTAGCCAGGACCCGCGCTTTTCACGGATGACCATCGTCGTACGCGAAAAGGAGGATGTTCTGGACCAGATTATCAAACATCTGGAAAAACTGGTCAACACGGTGGAGGTAGTAGATTTCCGCAATACGGATAATGTGTACCGGGAAACGGTATTGACCCGCATTGGCGTGGATTCCGCCACGCGGCATGAAGTCATTGAGTTCTGCCAGATACTGGGCGCCCACATTGTGGATGTCACGCGGGACGCCCTGACCATTGAAGTAACAGGCGGCGAGTACAAGATAGACCGTTTCCTGTCCCTCATTGAGGATTATGATGTGCAGATGCTGACCCGGAGCGGCCGTATTGCCCTTCCCAAACCCCGTCAGTAAAAGCTTCCTTCCGGCTTTTTTCTTCAACCCTGCAGGACGTTCTTGCAGGGTTTTTTCTCATCTTCACCATGAATATTGCTTATCCGGATCTCCCCATTTCCCGCCGCCGGAATGACATTCTGGCGGCAATGCGAGAACACCAGGTCATTGTCGTAGTGGGGGAGACGGGATCCGGTAAGACTACCCAGCTCCCCAAAATGGCCATGGAGCTTGCCGGGGAGGCGCGGGGAAGAGTAGGGTGCACCCAGCCCAGAAGGCTGGCTGCTGCTTCCGTTTCCCGCCGAGTGGCGGAAGAATTAAACTGCGGCCTGGGAGGTTTGGTGGGTTACCAGGTACGCTTTGAGGAAAAAACCGGGCCGGACACGCGCCTGAAGTTCATGACGGATGGGATTCTTCTGGCGGAAACGCAGCATGATCCGGATCTGCGCCAATATCATACCCTGATTTTGGATGAGGCGCACGAACGCAGCCTCAATATTGATTTTCTGCTCGGATATCTGCGGCTTTTGCTGGGCAGACGGAAAGACTTGCGGCTGGTTATCAGTTCCGCGACGCTGGATGCTGGCGGGTTTTCCGAATTTTTTGGAGGCGCGCCTATTATTCAGGTGGAAGGCCGTACTTATCCGGTGGACCTCCACTATCTGCCGCCGCTGCATGACGATGAGGAGCTTCCGGCTCATGTGGCGCGTGCCGTGGATTGGCTGGACACCCTGGACGACCACGGGGATGTGCTTGTCTTCCTTCCCGGAGAACGCGAAATACGTGAGGTGGCGGAAAAACTGGAAGGCCGGAATCTGAAGAACACGCGCATTCTGCCTCTGTTCGCCAGGCTGGGTCTGGCGGACCAGCAGAGGATTTTTCATCCGGAACAGGGATACCGCCGCATCGTGCTGGCTACAAATGTGGCGGAAACGTCTCTGACAATACCCGGCATCATTTACGTTATCGACTCCGGCCTGGCGCGCGTCAGCCGTTATAGCCCGGCGCGCCAAGTGCAGCGGCTTCAGATAGAACCTGTCTCCAAGGCCAGCGCCCGCCAGCGCGCCGGCCGTTGCGGCCGTGTGTGTGAAGGCGTGTGCATCCGCCTGTACAGTGAGAATGACTGGGAGGAGAGGCCGGACTTTACGGATCCGGAAATCAGGCGCAGCGCATTGGCCGGGGCGCTTCTCCGGATGAAAGACCTGGGGTTGCCGGAAATGCCGGAGTTCCCGCTTCCGGATCCTCCTTCATCCAAACTGGTGACGGAAGGTTACCGCACTTTACGGGAGATCGGCGCTCTGGACAAAGCCCGGCAGCTCACGCCCATAGGCAGAAAGCTGGCGCGGTTGCCTATTGACCCGCGGCTGGCACGCATGCTGCTGGAGGCACAACATGAACGGGCGATGCCGGAAATGCTGGTGATTGTAGCCGGCCTGAGCGTCATGGATCCTCGCGAACGCCCTGCGGATGCCGCTCAGAAAGCGGACCAGGCCCATGCGCAGTGGAAGGAAGAAGACAGCGACTTCCTGTCCCTGCTCAAGTTGTGGAAGGCTGCATGGCAATTCCGGGAGGGGAGGCGCTGGCGCAAAAACCAGCTTCGGAAATGGTGCGGGAAAAATTTCCTCAATTTCAACCGCATGATGGAATGGTTCAATTTATGGGAAGACCTTTCCAGACTGGTCAGGGAAACCCTGAAATGCAAAATTTCCCCTTTGGAAGAGGAAACGGAGCGACAGGCTTCCTTTGCCATGATTCACCGGAGCATTCTGGCGGGTGTTCCGCGTCAGTTCGGCCTTTGGGATGCGGACAACCGGGAATATCGGGGCGCTGGAGGGCGTTCCTTCGGCATTTTTCCCGGTTCTGCTCTGTTCCGCCGTAAAAAGAGGAGCGAATGGGTAATGGGCGTGGAGCTGGTGGATACCACGCGCCTGTGGATGCGCCGCGCCTCCATTTTGGAACCGGAATGGGTGGAACGGGTTGCGCCCCATCTGTGTGAATCACACTATTCCGGAGCGCGGTGGGACAAGGAACAGGGTGCCGTTTACGCAGTGGAACGCGTCGTATGCGGCGGTTTGCGCATCATTGATAACAGGCGTGTGCACTATGGCCGTATCAATCCCGTTCATGCGCGGGAAATAATGATACGCGAAGGGCTGTTAGGCGGCGGTTTCCGTACGAAACCCGCCTGTATCAGGCATTTGGAAACGCTCCGGGAAGAGATTCGGCAGATAGAGCTGAAGTTGCGCCGTCCGGACCAGGTCTGGTGCGAGGAAGGAGTTTTTGAATTCTTTAACAAGCTTGTTCCTCCGGACTGCTGTACGGCCAGGGCCTTTTTGCGATGGGCCGCCGGAGTGGAGAAGAAGAACCCGGAAGCTCTGCATGTTCCGCCGCAGGAAGCCATGTACGAATTCTGGGGGAAAGATCTGCTGGATGGTTTTCCGGATGAAATTACCTGTAAAGGCGCGGAATACGTCGTGTATTACCAGAACGATCCCGGCGCGGAAGATGACGGCGTAACTTTGGGCGTTCACATTGACCAGTTGCCGGACATCCCCGAATGGTTGCCGGAGTGGGGGGTTCCGGGCCATTTGGCCCAGCGGGCGGAATGTCTGCTGCGCATTCTTCCCAAGGATTTGCGCGTCTTTCTCCAGCCTATCAGCCAAAAGGCAGCCTGCTTTGCGGAACTGAGGCATGGCCTGGAACCGGATGGACCGCTGGCAGGAAAACTGGCGGAATTTGTGGAAGTGGAAACAGGAAAATTTTGCGCGCCCACCTTTTTTGATATGAACCGTCTTCCTGCGGAGCTGGTTACGAAAATATGGGTGTGCGATGATGAAGGAGAGGAGCTTGCCATGGGCACGAATATTGCGGAACTGAATAACCGACTGGGTAAGAAGCTTTCCCGCCGGTTCCAGGAAACAGCGGAGGAGCTCGTGTCCGTAACCGGCATGAGGGAATGGGTCTGCGGAGATTTGGAATACACGGTGGATGTGGCGGGAAGGCCGGGTTATGTGGCTCTGGTGGATGAAGGAACATCTGTGGGCGTCCGTGTTTTTGAGGATGAACTGTGCGCTGCGGAATCCCACCGGGAAGGATGCCTGCGTTTCATGCTCCTGCGCCAGACGGACCAGATTAACCATCTCCGCAAAAAATTTCCGTTGAAGCTGGAAGGAAAGCTTTCTCTCCATATGCTCGGACGGGAACCATCTACCAATGCGGAAGACCTGGTGGACGTTGCCGCGGAGATAGCCATGGGCCGTCCTTTGCCGCGCACGGCGGAACAATTCGCTGCTGCGGAAATGAATCTGCGGCAAAATCTTTTTGATGCGGCGCATAACGTGGCGGATATATGGGAACTGGTGGCGGGTACGGAACATGCCGCTAGGGACTTTATGGCGTTGCAAAAGGGCGTGCGTCATATGGAGCGCATCACGGCTGACCTTCGGCACCAGCTTGACTGGTTGTTACGCCCCCGTTTCCTGTGGGCGCATGGAGCGGAACGCTTGCCGGACCTGAAACGGTACATGCAGGGAATTGCGGAGCGCATCAGACGCATCGGCCAGCAACCCCTTGCCAGAGAACTGGAACGCCTGGATCTCTTTGAACGCGTCTATGTTCCCTGGCACCAGGTTTTGAAGGAACATGCCGGAGACCTGCGCTGGATGCAATACGGTTATTTGCTGGAAGAATACCGCCTGGCCGTTTTCGCTCCCGCCATTTCTGTCAAAGGCCGCATCTCTGAAAAACGCCTGATGGCCTCTTTTGAAGCATTACCAAACCAGTAAAAAGACAGGCGGCTGATTTGTAAGGCAGCTTAGCCGTTGACTTTTTATGAAATGGAGAGGTATATCCCCCCGGTTTACTCGCGGAGAATGGTTTACAATCCCTTGGATAATTGGGCGAATTCAATCAAGTTTGTTTCCTTGCCGAACAGGACCAGAATATCGTGGTCTTCAAAAACGAGATCCGGGGAAGGGGTGCCGATGACGGGAATGCGCGGGATGGACAGGATTTCCCGGCGGCCCTGCGGAGTCTGGGCTTCTCCGCGGCGGATGGTGAGCAGATTAAGGTGGTGTTCCGTGCGCAGGCCCACATCCCGCAGGCGCTTGCCCACCCAGATGCGCGGCACGGCTATTTCCACGATGCTGTGGTTTTCATCCATGGGGGAGACGCGCAGGAATTCCGGGGATTCCAACTGGCTGGCAAGCTGCTTGGAAGCCACGCGGGACAAGTTGATGAGCGCATACACGTTCATCTGGCTTAAAATATGTTCATGCACCGGACTCATGACGCGGGCGTAAATGTAGCGGACGCCCATTTTCTGGAGGTGCGTGACGACGAGGAGATTTTCTTCAAAGCTGTCTCCGATGGCGACGATGACGGCGGACTGGTCGTCCAGTTCCAGTTCACGCAAAGCGGCCGGATTAGTGTAATCCGTCACCACGGCATAGGTCACCAGGTCCTTGATTTGCTCCAATTCTTCATCCGTGGAGGCAACAGCCACTACTTCAATATTGCGGGCGGAAAGTTCTGTGCAGAGTTCCTGTCCAAACTGGCCCAGGCCGATAACGGTGTATCTCATAATGGTATATTCAGGTTAACGGGATTTTGACGGATGGATAGCGGTAATGACGCGGAGTAGGGGTGCCGGCCAGTGCAATGAGAAAAGCGAAAAGCCCCACGCGGCCGGCAAGCATGTTGATGATAAGAAGATATTTGGAAGGATCGCTTAAATCTGGAGTGATGCCCCGCGACACGCCTACCGTAGCAAAAGCGCTGCAGTTTTCAAAGAAGATATCCAGAGAGCTCATGGAGGGCTCCAGAGCGCAAATCAGGACGGTAAAGCAACCGATCCAAGCACAGGAGACTACCGCGGTAATCACGCAGCGCGCCACGGTGCGCTGGTCTATGCGGCGGCGGAAAAATTCCACATGATCCCTGCCGCGGAGGATACGCAGGATTTCCGCGCCCGCAATGGCGCAGGTAGTGGTTCTCATGCCGCCTGCCGTCCCGCCGGGGCTGCCCCCCACCATCATCAGACCGCACATAATAAGGCTGGCCGCGGGCAGATAGCGGCTGTAGTCGCTGATATTGAATCCCGCCGTGCGAGCCGTGACGCTGTCGAAAAAACAAATCCAAAGGTGTTCCCACAACGGTTCCGCAGCATGGGGAGAGGAAACGGCAAAAATAGCCAGGGTGCCCCCCGCCAGAAGAATCCCCGTGGAGATCATCACCAGCTTGAAATAAGGGGTCCACTGCATGTGCAGGCGGCGGTTTTTGGAAAAGAAGCGGTTTGCCAGACGTGAATTGATTTCCTTGTAAATGCCGAATCCCAGGCCGCCGCATATGATCAGCGCCATAATAACCGCCTGCCCGCTGTGGCACAGGCGGATACCCGGTTCCATCAAATTCATCGGGAAAGTTGAAAAACCCGCATTGCAGAAGGCGGAAACGGAGTGGAACAGGGAGTGCCACCACAAAGGTTCCCCCATCAGGTTGATGTTCTTCCCTTCCCAGGAGAAATAAAGAAGGACGGCGCCGCACAGTTCGATGAACAACGTACTGACCACAATAGTGGTGATAAAAGAGACGACAGCCCCCAGATTGTCTTCATCAAGCAGATCCGTCAGCAGCACTCGGTCTCTCAGGGAAAAACCCTGGCCCGCCACCATGGCTACGAAGTAAGCGAACGTCATGATGCCGAATCCGCCAATCTGGATAAGAGCAAGCGTAAACATTTCCCCCAGCGGGGTGAAAGTATGGGCAAAATCTACGGCGTTCAGACCGGTGACGCATACCGCGCTGGTGCTGGTGAACAGGGCATCCGTAAAACTGAGCGTAATACCCGGATATGTGGAATTGGGAAGCAGAAGCAATCCGGTGCCTGCCAGGATGACCACTCCCAGAGAGGCTACAAACTGCATGGCAGGGGCCATGAGAGGCCGGCCTTTTTTTTGCTTGCCCACCAGCCATTCAAAAATCCTGGTCAGGGACATCAGCGTGGGAATGGCAATCAGCCCGGCCGTAATCACCAGGCGGGAAAGCTCCGTGAACCTCATGTATCCCGCTTCCTGTTGTTCCCTGGCAATCAGGAGGAAAATCATGAGGCAGCTGACTATTTGGAAAATCAGGAGCCTCAGGGAAGGGCGGTTGATTTCCTTCCGGAAATAGGATCCCAGAATACCCGTCAGATGGCCCAGCGTGGCGACGGCTGCGATCAGGCGTGACCATTCATATTCCGCACGCGTCAGGGGCCATCCCAGTTCCCAGACCACCGCCCCCAGAAGAATGGCAATGCAGACGGCTGCAAGTTTGGTGAATCCCGAGCGTGTGGTGGTCATGAATGGAGATGCCTTATGCGGACTCTACCACCTGGACATGGAAAGGAAAGCTCTTAGGCCGTTTTATGCATATGCGGGCGAGAAGGGACACATGCCGCACAGCGTTGCTTCATGGCGGGGCAGGGCCAGTCGGAAAATGGGTTAATGATATTGATAAATTTCAATAAATTTTTTATTGGGATATATGAATGGCAGTACTGCTGAAAAGGGCATCGGGTCAAAAAGAAGAGGTTTTTTATCAAAAGGCATCCCGCGGCAAGCCGTATTTTAGGCTTTTCCTTTAGCAGCGGTGATGGCTTGATAGGGCCCGTGCTGGCTAAAAGAATTATTCCGTGTCTGGACGTAACGAACGGCAGGGTCGTCAAGGGGACCAATTTCATCAATCTGAGGGATGCCGGGGATCCGGTAGAGTGCGCCAGGGCGTATGATGCCCAGCAGGCGGATGAACTTGTTTTTCTGGATATTACCGCTTCTTCCGATGGCCGTGCCACCATGGTGGACGTTGTGCGCCGCACGGCGGCATGCTGTTTCATGCCGCTGACGGTGGGCGGCGGCATCCGTTCCGTGAAGGATATGCGCGAAATGCTTTTGGCGGGTGCGGACAAGGTCTCCCTGAATACGGCGGCTATCAACCGGCCGGAACTGATTAATGAAGGTGCGGCGGCTTTCGGCAGCCAGTGCATCGTCGTCGCTATTGACGCCAAACGCCAGGCTTCCGGAAAGTGGGGCGTTTCCACCCATGGAGGCCGGAAGTTCGTTGGGCTGGATGCCGTGGAATGGGCCGTGGAGGCGGAACGCCGCGGGGCCGGGGAAATCTTGTTGACCAGCATGGATGCGGACGGTGCCAAAACGGGTTATGATATTGAATTGACCCGCGCCGTAAGCAGTGCGGTACGCATTCCGGTGATTGCCAGCGGGGGTGCGGG
>OMCU01001047.1_pt1 | contig 12930 bp, 10 predicted proteins | sample 1645081 | NCBI WGS metagenome assembly OMCU01 (sample SAMEA103958122, study PRJEB25191) | human gut metagenome | biome: human-associated habitat [ENVO:00009003]; feature: intestine environment [ENVO:2100002]; material: feces | place: Germany | collected 2013/2015 | reverse complement strand
CCATGCGCTTCTGAAGATCCGCGAGCGCGGCGGTTCCGCCCTCTTTTATAAACGCGAGAGCGTCCTCGACCGCTTCGTTATACTGCGAAAACGGCACCTTGCCGCTGCACACGCCGCTGCACTGGCCGATAAAGAAATTGAGACACGGGCGGCTCTTCCCAAAGTCGCGCGGGAACACTTTGTTGCACTGCGGCAGGCGGAATATTTTTTTAGCCTCGTCAACGGTATTGCGCGCGGCGAACGAGCTCATATAAGGGCCGATATACTTTGCGCCGTCATCCTCGCGCTGGAGCACGGCATATATGTTGCGCCACTTGCCGGGCGTGACTTTTATATATGAATAGCCCTTGTCGTCTTTTAAGAGAATATTATACTTCGGGGAATGCTGCTTTATAAGGCTGCATTCGAGCACGAGGGCTTCAAACTCGCTGTCGGTGAGAATGACATCGAAATCATCGACGTTTTCGACCATCTTGCGCACTTTTACCGTATGATTATGCTCTGAGCCGAAATACTGGCTGACTCGGTTTTTTAGTGCCTTCGCCTTGCCGACATATATTATCTCCGAGCTGCTGTTTTTCATCAGATAGACGCCGGGGGTCAACGGAAGCTGCATCGCCTTTTTGCGAAGCTCCTTGATTTTCGGGTTCATTCTCTCACCTGCCTTTTGATGCACATTTTTGACACATATATTATACTATAAAAATGCGCCGACGAACAGGGGCGCAAAAAAATTATATTTTGGGTCATTTTTCCGCAACAATTTGTTGCTATTATCAGAATGTGGGGATATATCTCTGCGGAAAGGAATATATAAAAGATGAAAACAATCGGCAACATTGTCTGGTTTATCTGCGGCGGATTTCTTGCGGCGCTGATGTGGCTGATGAGCGGTCTCATATGCTGCGTCACGGTCGTGGGCATACCGCTCGGCAAGCAGTGCTTCAAATTCGCGCGTCTGTCTGCGGCTCCGTTCGGCAAGGATATAAGATTCGGCGGCGGCGCGCCGAGCTTCATTGCCAATATTTTATGGATAATCCTGCTCGGCTGGGAGAACGCAGTATACTGCGCCGCGATGGGCGTTGTCTGCTGCTGCACAATAATCGGCATCCCGCTCGGACTCCAGTATTTCAAATTCGCAAAGCTCGCATTCATGCCTTTCGGCTCAGAGGTGGTTGACTGCTGATATATGAAAAAACGAACGGCAAAGAGGATTCTCATCATCTGCCTTGTCATTGCCGCCGCGGCGGCTCTGACGGCGGGAATAGTTATGGACAGCATGCGCGTTGATGTCTGCCTCGACCCCGGTCACGGCGGAGACGACTCCGGCGCTCAATATGAGGGCAGGCTCGAAAAGGACGACAATCTCGAGCTCGCGCTGGCGGTAGAAAAAGAGCTGGAAGCGCGCGGAGTCAAGGTCTGCATGACGCGCGACGACGATACGTTCATATCCCTCTCGGGACGGTGCAGAAAGGCGAATACCCGCCGGGCGAAACTCTTTGTTGCGCTCCACCGCAACAGCGCAGAGAATGCGCACGGCGTTGAAATATGGATTCATTCGGACTCGCCGCCCAAGGACACCGCGCTCGCGCAGAACATCTGCGACGCACTCGCCACCGCTGGGATATCCGAAAACAGGGGCGTTAAGTCCGGCTTTGCGCGCGAGGACGGAGAGAACTATTTCGTCAACAGCCGCACGAATATGCCGAGCTGCCTCGCCGAGATCGGCTTCATAACCGACGACGACGACAATCGCCTGTTTGACGACAACCTCGGATCCTACGCCGAGGCGATAGCGGACGGGATAGCAAAGACGCTGAACGAGATATAAAACCGACCTATAAATCATAGGTCGGTTTAACTGTTTTATTAACTTCTCTGAATATAGGGCTGATTTTTATCTCGTCAATACTCTAACCCACTTGAAGCGGTTGACTTTGACTATCGCCACGAAGCATTTGAGTATCTGATCCGCCTTGAGCAGGGCGAAGGTGACCGCGGGCGGGAACTTGAAATAAAATGCCGAGAGCGCGGAGAGCGGGAGCACGATGCACCACATGAAGACAATATCGTTGAAAAAGACGAAATTCGTATCTCCGCCGCCCGAGACTATGCCAGTGAGGCACGGCATTTCATACGCTGTGCCTATCGCCGTGACGCAGAGGATTAGCACGAATATATTTGCAAGCTCCGCCGTCTCAACCGAGGCGTTATAGACCGAGATTATCGGCTTTCGGACTAAAAACAGCACAAATGAAGTCAGCACACCGATAATTAAAAACATCAGCTGCATGGTCTTTGCGCCGCTCTTGACCTTTTTCATGTCTCCCTCGCCGACCGCCATGCCCGTCATGACGCGCGCCGCGTCACCTGTCGCATAGGCAATGACCGAGGTGCACTGGAACAGCGTCTGCGCTATGCTTGACGCCGCGATGCCGGAGGCTCCGAGCCTGCCGAGTATCGCCGCCTGAACGGACATCGCAACGCCCCAGGAGACATTCGAGAGCAGAAGCGGCACGCCCGATTTCATGAAGTCGGCTATATAACTGCGCTCGAGCGCGAAGACATCTTTGATTCTGAGTTTTAGCTTTTTATCAATAAATCTGCAATAGATTATGCTCGCGATAAACTCGACTGCCCTCGAAGTCAGCGTCGCATATGCAGCGCCCTTCACTCCAAGCTCGGGCGCGCCGAAGTGGCCGTAGATGAGAGTATAGTTGAGGCAGATATTTATAAGCAGGGTCGAGAGCGAGATGTAGAAGCCTATTCTTACCGTCTCGACGCTGCGCATGACTCCGAGCAGCGAGTTTGAAATCGAGAACATCAGATATGAAAACACCATTATTTTCAGGTATTCCACGCCAGCCGGAATGATGCTCTGCTCGTTTGTCAGCAATCCCATGACCCCATAGGGCACGAACCAGACTATCGCAGACATAATCGCGCTGAGCAATAAGCTTATCCAGAAGCCGACCGCGAACACGCGCCTTATCGGCTCGGTTTGACGTTTGCCCCAGTACTGCGAGATGATAACGCCCATTCCGGACGCGGTGCCCGTGACGACCATCTGCAGAAGAAACTGCACCTGATTCGCTATCGCAACGCCGCTGAGCGCCGTCTCGCTGTAAGCTCCGAGCATGATATTGTCCGCGAGATTGACGCCGTAGACGATAAGATTCTGGAGCGCTATCGTCATGGTCATCGTGAAGAAGTCGCGGTAAAATTTCTTGTCGCGTACCAACATTTTTATTCCCCCAAAAGACACATACCGCCGTATTATAGCACTTACCGCGCGGTTTGACAACACCCGACGGATATACTATAATCTTGTCGAAACCTATATGGGAGATGTTGAAATGAAAAAGCTCAGAAATATATTCTGCGCGGCTCTTGCACTGCTGCTCGCAATGTCCTGCGCGGCGTGCTCGAAGAGTGCCGATGACGAGACTACCTCAGGCGCGGAGTCGGACACGCAGGTCACTGTTATATCCGCCGACGGCACAACGGCAAAGACCGTTATTTCAAACGACGGCGGCACGCTCGCACAAAACGGCGAGACGAAAAATCAACCCGCGGCGGGCGGAGACAATGCTCGGGAGCCGGAGAACCCGGACGGCGGCTCGGGTCAGCGCGAAACCGTGCGCGTCACGATAACCGAGGGCATGACTCTGACGCAGATATTCAAAAAGCTCGAGGCAAACGGTGTGTGTTCGTTTAACGATTTGATGAAGACCGCCGAGAGCTACGACTACAGCTACTATCCGCTTATCGCCGCAAGGCCGGCAAACACAAGGGCGTTCAAGCTCGAGGGCTACCTCTTCCCGAATACCTATGACTTCTATAAAAACGAAAAGCCGCAGGACGCGATAGGGCGTTTCCTGCGCATTAGCGAAAAATACATAACCTCGCAGGACAGGGCAAAGGCAAAATCCATGGGCTATTCGATGGATCAGGTGCTGACCGTCGCGTCGATAATCGAAAAAGAGGGCGCGAACCCCAACGAAGTCAGAAAGATAGCCGCCGTCATATACAACCGCCTCAAGGCGGGTATGCAGCTGCAGATGGATTCGGGCATCTACTATATCGAACGCAGCGTCAAACCCTATATCTCCGGCGACGTCAACCGCTACAACAGCCTGTATAATATGTACAAATGCAAGGGTCTGCCCGCAGGTCCGATATGCAACCCCGGCGCGCGGACGATAAATGCGGCACTCGATCCGGCGGATGTATCTTATCTCTATTTTTGCCACGACTCGAGTGCAAAATACTACTATGCCGACACATATGAGGAACATCTCGAAAATCTGAAGAAAGCCGGAATTGCATCATAAGTTGCAAAAATGTCGGATAATTCACAGAAAATTTAAGTTTTGATTCTCCTTCGGGTATAAAAATGGACTTTAGGTGATATAATTGTACTAAAGTACATTTTTGTACTCGGAGGACAGTTTTTATGAAAAGAACACAGCTGAAAGACAGGCAATTACCCGACTACACACGGGGAGAAGAGATATTCAACATGGTCACGCACATAGTCGGCGGCGGACTGGCGGTAGTCATACTCGTCGCCTGCGTGACTGTCGCGGCGCTCCACGGGAGCATATCGGGAGTCATAACCTCGATAGTCTACGGGCTGTCTATGATAATGCTCTACACCATGTCGAGCGTCTATCACGGCGTGCCGCGCGGCTACGCGAAGAAAGTCCTGCAGGTCATCGACCACTGCACGGTATATTTTCTGATAGTCGGAACATACACGCCGATCGCGGTCTGCGGACTGACAAAAGTCAACAGAGCAGTCGGCTGGACGGTATTCGGAATCGTCTGGGCTCTCGCGGCGGTGGCGATAACGCTAACGGCGATAGATCTCAAAAAATTCCGCGTATTCTCGATGATATGCTACATGGGCATGGGCTGGTGCATAATCTTCGCCGTCGTGCCGACATATCATGCGCTGGGGCTCGGCGGATTCCTCCTGCTCGTCGCAGGCGGTCTGCTCTACACATTCGGCGCGATACTCTACGGGCTCGGGATAAAGCATAGATATATGCACTCGGTTTTCCATATCTTTGTTATCCTCGGCAGCCTCGCGCACTTCTTCTGCATAGTGCTCTATGTGCTGTGAGAAATGAAAATTGTAATCATGCAGCCGCAACAATTTAAACTGCTGCGGTTGTTTTTACGTTTATGTGATGGAGAAAGCAGGGGCGTTACAGATTCCGCCGATGACAAGTGCGCCGATGCTGTAAATCTCAATTTATAATAACCCCAAACAAAAAAGCCAAGCTGCAAAACACAGCTTGGCTTTTTTGTTTGCTTTAGTTACTGCTTGGGCGAGAAATAGACTTTTCCGGGTTCGAGCGTCTTGCCGTAGATGCTGTAGAGCTCGTGGACGGTGACGAACTCAAATCCCTCGGCGTGCAGCTCGGCGGCTATCTGCTCAAATGCGTCGGCGGTCATGTCGTAGAGATCGTGCATGAGGACTATCTCGCCGCCGGTCGCGTGGTATTTCCAGTCCTCGGTGTCAATGCACCACTGGATGAGCGGGAGGTCGAAGTCTTTCTGAATTCCCTTGTAGTCGCCGTATGGCACTCTGAACAGGGTCGGCTCCACGCCGATGACCTCTTTGATTATGGCGTTCGTCTTGTTTATCTCCTGCTTGCGCTCCTGCGCGCTTATCTTTCTGAGATTCGCGTGGCTCCATGAGTGGCTGCCGATTTCGCATCCCATCGAGTAGGCGCGCTTGACCTCCGCCGAGTAGCTTCCGACGCGCGTACCGAGAACGAAGAAAGTTGCCTTGCCGTTGTATTTCTGGAGTGTGTCGAGGATTCGGTTGGTCGCGATCTTGCTCGGACCGTCGTCAAATGTGAACGCGATATATTTGACTCCCGCGGGGAGATTCGGCTTTTTGTGCTGCGTTGTGCTCTCGGGCTTGATCGAATTTTGTTGTGTGGTTTCTGTGACTGCCTCTGCGCCGAGCAGAACCTTTGCGGTTTCGGCTGAGAATATCGGCTTTATATCATTGAGCTGGAACACCGCTTCAACGCAGCCTTTTTCTTCATCAAAGAGAACGCCCGAGTCAAAATAGAATGTTAAGCTGTCGGAACTTATCGAGAATTTTGTGAAGTTCTTCTTGTCGGCTGAGGTGTTCTGCTTGAACTTATCCGAGCCTACGCCCGCGTTGAACAGGCGGTTGGCGGTGAAATAGGAAACAACCCGCGTGCTGGCGATTTTCTCGTAGCCGTCAGAAAAAATATCGTTCGCGCTCAGCTGCTTGCCGGAGGGGATATCAAAGACGAGCGTCTCTATGCTGTCAGTTTTGATGCTCTTGTCGGGAATGTCGGTCTTTATCTCGAACACGATGCTGACATATTTGTTCTTGCCGTTGTCCGTCACAAGATAGCTCTTGTAGTCGGCGCTCAGCGTCGGCAGTTCGCCCTTGGGCTTCGAGTTCGGCACTTCTTTAACGAACCCGTCGGCTATCTCCTGCGCCGCCGCTTTTATCCGGCTGTCTATCGCCTCAACGCCTATCGCGGGGTAGTGAATGCCATAGGCGTAGTGATTTTCGTATGTTATCATAGACTGTGTCTCGCCGACCTCCCTGTCCTGGGCGGTGTGCTGGAACTTGAGACTCAGCTCCTCTTTCTGTTTATCGCTTTTGACCGCACAGCCCGCCGCGCCGAAAATAAACAGCACGGTGCACATCAGAGCCGCGAGACGGCGAAATAATTTTTTCATATCGTTTTTCCTTTCCGTAAAAACTTACGAACAGCTGAGAACAGCTGATATTATAGTATAAAATGTCGAACTTTGCAACAAAAGCGCGCAAACTGTAACCTACTGTTACACTCTGTTATTGATTTGTAATTTGTGCGGGTGTCTATATCCTATTCACTAAAACGGCTGAATTGACCTCAAAACTGCAGATAAATGCCGCAAAAGCCTGCCTTTTTTTGTCTTTTGTTCCGAAATCGGCACAGATATGGCTATTTTTCTTTTTAAGAGTAACAATTTATCGGCATTTTAGTATAATAAAGTATCTTCAATTTTAAAAGGGGAGAGCCTTATGACAAAAGTCGTCAAGTTCGGCGGAACTTCGCTCGCAGAGGCGAAGCAGTTTCTCAAGGTCGCCGATATAATCAGATCAGATCCCGACCGCCGCTATGTCGTGCCGTCTGCGCCCGGCAAGCGTTTCAGCGGAGATACAAAAGTTACCGATATGTTCTATGCCTGCTACGATTCCGCATCGAGAGGCGGCGATTTTGAAGAGATATTCCAGAAGATAAAGAACCGCTACAATGATATAATTTCCGGACTCGGGCTCGATATGTCTCTTGAAGATGATTTTGAGCATATACGCCTCAATTTTATCGGACGCGCCGGCCGCGACTATGCCGCATCGAGAGGCGAGTACCTCAACGGAAAGATAGTCGCAAAGCTGCTCGGTTTCGCGTTTATAGATGCCGCCGATGTTATATTCTTCGACGAGAGCGGCAAATACGACGCAAAGCGCACGATACCCATTCTGCGCGAGCGCCTGAGCTATACTGAGTACGCTGTCATTCCCGGCTTCTACGGCTCGATGCCCAATGATACTATCCGCACATTTTCTCGCGGTGGCTCGGATATAACAGGTTCGATAGTCGCGGCAGCGGCTGACGCCGATCTCTATGAGAACTGGACGGATGTCTCGGGCTTCCTCATCGCCGACCCGCGCGTCGTTGATAATCCGCAGGTCATGAAGACAGTTACATACAGGGAGCTGCGCGAGCTTTCGTATATGGGCGCGACTGTTATTCACGAGGACGCGATATTCCCCGTCATGCAGAAGAAGATTCCGATCAGAATAAAGAACACCAACTCCCCGGAGGACGCCGGCACGCTTATCCTTGCCGACACTGACGAGCCCGCCGAGAACACTGTCACCGGCGTGGCGGGGCGCAAGGGCTTCTCTTCGATAAACATTGAAAAATACCGCATCCACGACGAGTGCGGAGCGGTGCGCAAGATGCTTGAGGTGCTCGAGGAGCACGGCGTGAACTTCGAGCATATCCCCTCGGGAATCGACAACTTCAGCATCGTTGTTGAGACTACGAGCCTCGGCGACGAGACGGATGATATAGTCTACGATATAAAGAAAGTCACTTCGGCGAGCAGCGTGACGGTCGAGAACGGCATCGCACTCATCGCAGTCGTCGGACGCTCGATGAAGTCCACGCGCGGCGTTGCGGGCACTATATTCTCGAGCCTCGCCAAGGAGAACATAAATATAAAGATGATCGACCAGGGGTCGAGCGAGATAAACATCGTCATCGCCGTCGCGGAGCGCGCGATAAACACGATATATTCGGCATTCGTGAAATAAATAAAACAACAAAGCAACCGGCGGCGGGGAAAAGTCCCTGCCGCCGGAGCTGTTATTTGAAGAATATCAGTGAAAAGTGAAGAGGTAAGAGTGAAGAAGTAAAAACGGCAAGCATTCAATGCTTGCCGTTTTTTGGCCCGCCCGGAGGGATTCGAACCCCCGGCCTTCAGAATCGGAATCTGCTGCGATATCCAGCTTCGCTACGGGCGGATGTGCGGATATTATAGCACAGAAGAAAGCCGGAAGCAAGAGCGGCGGACGCGCGGCGCAAAAATATTTTTTCGGCGGTCAACAAAATTGGAAAAAGCTCTTGCAAAAAAGCGAAGTCTCGCTTATAATATATGAGCTGTTGATTTTTTCTGCTACTGTGGCTCAGTTGGTAGAGCAGCTGATTCGTAATCAGCAGGTCGCCGGTTCGAGTCCGGCCAGTAGCTCCAGAAAAGGCACTTGCTTTTGCAGGTGCTTTTTCTTTTTTTATTTTGCTTGTTGTACTGTACTTTGATAAAAATAAAAACAGCCTTTGTCAAAGACAAAGACTGTTTATGGAGCGGATGACGAGGCTCGAACTCGCTACCTCCACCTTGGCAAGGTGGCGCTCTACCGGATGAGCTACATCCGCAACTGCAAGAGAGATTATAGCAAAGAGACTCGCCTTTGTCAAGAAAAAATTGAAGTTTTTCGTATTTTTATTTTGAGCCTTTAAAAGACCCGGAGTTTCTGAATTTGGATAGGCTGAAAATCGCGGTAAATAACAATTGACAAATAAACTAACCCCCAAAAAACATTTAATTTTTTGGGGATAGTTTTATGGTTGTTTCGGTTTGTTGCAGGCAATCAAATTTTCTCGGTCGCAGTAACTTTTAATATTTTCTTACTATTTTGCCGTCAAACAGTTTTTCAAATTCTTCGAGAGTTCCTTGTGTGAGCAAATCTTTTTGACAAACAAAGTTTCCGCTTTTCTTCCCCATCGGAAATGATAAAAAGTAGAACTCCCCGTAATCATAAGCTGTTTTTACTAATCCGATACTTCTGCTCTCGCTTTGCTTATCGGAAATACAAATGAGATTATCATCTATAACATATATTCTTTTAGGAGTTATTTCTTTTCTTCCCTTTGGAGTTTTAATGCGAACCGCTATCATGGCGTATGCAAAAACCGCACAATATCCGTAAAATATTGAAAATGTCTGAAAAAATCTCATCAGCATAAAGATCAAGGGCAACACCATTACCAAACCAAAAATAAATGCGTTTTGCATATAAGTAACATACTTTTTAAAAAAGAATTTCTCTGATACTCCCGTAAGATATCCGTTAAATTCAATCATATATTTCTCCTCTTTGTACTTTGTTTTGAAAAGCAAATAACAGAATACTTGATAAGACTAACTACTAAACCGCAGAGGGCTATCGCTCCGCATATTAAAGTCCCAAACACTTTTAATTACACACAGCAGACATAAATATTATATATAAGCAGTGCAATCAGAAGCAACCAAAAGCCTATCTTCATTGCATTCGCTTTGAAAAGATGCTTTTTTCTGTATGCAATTATTTTTTCGTAGTCCGCTTCGGGGATATGACGGGTTAGATAAATATAATACATGGCACTTGACAGCCATACATACACATGAAATTGCTCGCCGTTGCCTTTATGAAATTGCGGACTTATATTTTCCAACAGATCTACATCGTCCCATTTTTTTACTCGAGCCTTGCTGTAGAAATGTCTTGTAAGTATAAAATACTTAAAGCCTTCTTTGGAAGCTGCTTTTTGAAAAATCAGTATGCATCCGAATTTTATTTTAACTATCTGATATCCGGATTCATACATTCTGTTCAGATAATCTCTCAGTCTTTCAATTCGAGTCAACGCAAAAGGAAAAAATCTTATAAGATTTTTTTGATTATCCATTTCGACATTCTCCTTTGTTAAAAAACTTTTTGAATATGCTTACTCTGCCTATTTTTTAGTGCTTTTTCCACTCGCTTCGCTTATTTCCCATCCCTGCCGATAAGATTGCGCTCGGCGTTGACGATGAAGTCCTGGATGTTTGTCACAACGCCCGTGATGCTCAGACTTCCTCTGTCCTTGAGCTTGTTGACGGCGAACTCCGACACATCGACAACATAGAAATATACGGGTCTGACAATGCCGTCCACCACCTGATATGACGGGGTCATGTTGCCCGTCGCTATCGTGTGCAGTTGGGTGGCGAGGGCTATTACCGTCGTCGCCTCGCTCGTGTGCTTGCGCATGGCGTCCTGCGCGTCGTATACATTCGGTATCACATCGGGCAGAGGACCGTCGTCGCGGATGGAGCCCGCGAGCACATAGGGGATATTGTTCCTGACGAGCGCCTGCATGATGCCCGTGCGGACGTTGTTCTGCTCGACATAGTTCTTTATTCCGCCCGCTTTGCGGACAAGGTTTATCGTGTGCAGGTGATGGTAGTGCCCGTTCGGGACATTGTGCTTTGTGTATATGTCCTGCCCGAGCCCGGTGTGGAACAGATCGCCCTCGAGGTCGTGCGTCGCGAGGGCGTTGCCCGCAAAGAGCGCGTCGCAGTAGCCGTTGTTGATGAGCGACTCCATGGCGGCGCGGGAGTCGTGGTCGAACACGCAGGCGGGACCCAGCACCCAGACTATCTTGCCGTGGTCTCGGTCGTGGCGCAGGATATCATAGAGGCGGTCGTAGTCGCGGGAATACGAAGTCTCGCGGCTCTGTCCCATCCTGAACGCGAACGCCTGATCGACGCTGTTCTCCGGGGCGGAGAAACCGTCCGCGTGGACAAAGATGCCGTCCCTGCCGTCGTCCGTGCGGTTGACGACTACTTCATCGCCCTTTTTTATGTTCCTCATCTCGACGGCGTAGGGCATGCCGTCTTTTATCACGACGGAGCAGTCCATGCGGCTGCCCGTGAGCATCTTCCACTCGCCGTTTATCTTGAAATATTCGGGGTATATTGTAGTCGCGTAAAAATTCTCCGGGATGTAGCCGTCCCCGGCTTTTTCGGTCGTCACATCGGGGAATGATATAAACGGCTCGCGGTCGAATTTCGGGGGAGTATATTTTTCCGGCTTGAACATAGTATCACCTGTTTTTATTTTTGTTTAGTATATAATATCATGCGCGGGGGTATAAATCAATCGCGGGATTGACACAAAGCGTCACGGACTATATAATCCATATGTAGGAAATTATATATCGGAGGGTCGATATGCGCAGTATTATATTCAGATGGGTCATGCGCTTTGCCGCGGCTGCGGTGAACTCGTGCTCAAAAACGCAACCGACCCCAACACGGTCGTTTTCTATGAGATAAGAGTCAAATAACCCTAACGGAGGAATTGATATGAAATTCTGTGATATGCCATATGAGAGAATAGATGTCAAGGCGGCGACTGAAGCGCTCGATGCGGCGGCGGAACGCCTCAGCGCAGCAAAGACTATCGAAGAGGCGGAGGAAGCCTTTTCGGAGCGTGAAAAAATAATCTCCCATGTTCAGACGATGAGCACGATAGCCTATATCCGTCACACCGTCAACACCCTCGATGAGTTCTATGAGAAAGAGAACGACTTCAACGACGAAAACGCCCCTCTTATTGAGCAGAGCGAGCAGAAGTTCACCGAGGCGATGCTCGGAAGTCCGCTTCGCGCGCAGCTTGAAGAGAAATACGGCAAGCTGATGTTCGTCAATGCGGAGCTTTCGCGCAGGTGCTTCTCGCCCGAGATAATCCCGGATCTGCAGGAGGAAAACAAGCTTTCGAGCGAATATCAGAAGCTGATAGCCTCGGCGCAGATAGATTTCAACGGCGAAAAGCTGAGCCTCTCTCAGCTCGGCGCATATAAAGAGAATGCCAAACGCGATGTTCGCCGCGCGGCATACGAGGCGGAGAGCGGGTTCTATATGGCTCATGGCGACGAACTCGACAGAATTTTTGACAGCCTTGTAAAATGCCGCACCCGCATTGCAAAGAAACTCGGCTTCAACACCTTCACCGAGCTTGCATATTGCCGCCAGACGCGCAACTGCTATGACGCGAAAGATGTTTCGGCTTTCCGCTCGCGCATCGTGCGCGACATAGTGCCGGTCGTCTGCCGCCTCAAGAAGATGCAGAAAAAGCGCATCGGCATAGACGACATGAAAATATACGACGACCCGTTCGCGTTTAAAGAGGGCAACCCGAAGCCCGACGGTTCGTCCGAGGATATCCTCGCCGCGGGAAAGAAAATGTATGAGCAGATGAGCCCCGAGACGGGGGAGTTCATAAACTTTATGTATGACAACGCCCTCATGGATGTCCTGAGCGCAAAGGGCAAGGCCGCGGGCGGCTACTGCACGGAGATACTCGAATACAAGTCGCCGTTCATCTTCTCGAATTTCAACGGCACTTCGGGCGATGTCGATGTGCTCACCCACGAGGCGGGTCACGCGTTCGCCTATTACAGCGTCAGAGACAAGATGGAGCTTTGCGATCAGATAAGCCCGACTATGGAGTCGTGCGAAGTCCATTCGATGTCCATGGAGTTCTTTGCGTGGCCATGGCACGAGCTGTTT
>OMCU01001040.1_pt1 | contig 12989 bp, 10 predicted proteins | sample 1645081 | NCBI WGS metagenome assembly OMCU01 (sample SAMEA103958122, study PRJEB25191) | human gut metagenome | biome: human-associated habitat [ENVO:00009003]; feature: intestine environment [ENVO:2100002]; material: feces | place: Germany | collected 2013/2015 | reverse complement strand
ACAACAGGCTCGCTGAGCTGTACAACAACAATATCCGCAGGCCAGTCGGCGTCCGTGCTGCAAAACGGGCAAATGCTCATCGGCTCGCGCGTCAGTACAAAAAAGTTAATGGTAGGCGTTAAGGGCGGCGCCATAAAGCCTGTCATCTGCACCGTCTGCCCTTCGCTGTTTTTCAGTTTATCGGAAAACGTAATGCCAAGCGAAGAAACACCAGCATACATTTCATCAAAAGTCATGCTTATTGCTGCTTCTGCCCTGCTGCACAAAAAAGGCGGTTCAAAGTGAACCGCCTTTAACGGCAAGTCTGCGGCGGTAAAGGCACCGCCTGCCAGCAGCAGGAACGAAAGCAGAAAACTTTTCAAAAAGTTTCTGAGCATCTTCCTGCCTCCGTAATTTAATTATTTTTTGTAGTTTTTGGTTCCGTCAAGGCCAAGGGCTCTAACCATACCGAAGAATACCTCGGTGTTGTCCATTACGCCGTTGAAATATTCGCTGCCGGGGCCCATGGCATTCAGCAGGATATCGTCAGCGGAGTGAACTTCCTGGGATTCCTTGTAAGGAATGTTGCCTTTGTAGAATTCGCCTTCCAGTTTCGGGTTGGCAATGGCTTTGTCGCCTGCCATAATAGCCGGGGAAGTCGGAACTTCTTTAAATTTATAGTTGATGTTGGTATCCGGATGGTTAGCAAACTGAACTGCAAGGGTTACGTCCGGGTTCGGGTTGTCGGGGTAGCCGTCGCCGTCGCGGTCTTCAAAAGTCGGCCAGCCTGCTGCTGCATAAGTACGTACTGCTTCGCGGCCGGTTTTGCCGTCCAGTTCATGGTAAGTGCCGGTAATGCTTGCGCCGTGTGCATGGTCGGCAACTACAATAATCAGAGTGTCATTGCCGTTTTCGGCAGCAAATTTCTTGGCTACGCCAACAGCCTGGTCAAGTTCAATGTTGTCGTAAGCGGCACGCTGCCAGTCCATAACGTGCAGTTGTTTATCAACGCAGGCGCCTTCAACCATCAGGAAGAAGCCGTTTTCATTTTTGCTTAAAGTATCAATAGCGCGCTGAGTCATTTCCACAAGGCCCGGCTGGTCATTAAAGCCGCCCAGAACTTTCGGGTTTTTCAGCATGGCGCGGTCGATATATACATTCATGTTATCCAGCTGGTACAGGCCAAGAATTTTATCTTCGTCTGCCGGAGTATTCAAAAGCTCGGTTCTGTTGCCGGAGAAAGTATAGCCCAAATCTTTAAACTGTTCTACAACGTTAACATTATCTTTGCGTTTGGAACCGGGCACATTCATCGGAATGAAGTGGCGGGAACCACCGCCCATGATAACGTCCGGACGGTGATAATCTTCGGTCATGGTTTCGGCAATAAAGTTCTGTTCAGCACGGCGGCGGGTATGGCTCAGCATAGCTGCCGGAGTAGCGTCGGTAATGTTTGAGGTGGAAACAATGCCGGTTGCCATGCCTTTGGTACGTTTAACAAGCTCGATAATGTTTTCTACTTTCGGGTCATCAAACGGGTCTTTGGTGCTGTTGGCATATACGCCCATAGCGTTGTTAACGGATTTATGGCCGGTTGCATAAGCAGATGCGCTGTTGGCGGAGTCCGTTACCAGAGAATCATAGCCGGAAGTTGTAATAACAGCCATGTGCGGCATTTTTTCCATGTTCAAAAGGTCGTTGTATTTGCCGTCGCTCAGGCCTTTGGAAAGGATACGGGCCATTTCGCGTGCCTGCAAACTCATGCCGTCGCCTACAAACAGAATTACGTTTTTGGCTTTTTTCTTGGCTTTGGCATCGGTAACAGTGTAGTTTACAACATTTTTGTTGCCGCCGCTTACAGCTTCTACTTTAACAGCGCCTGCTTTGGTAAAGGCAACATCAGGAATGCAGTAAACGGTTACGCCGTCAGCAGTTTTAACTTCGCCTTTTTTGCCAAAATATTTTTCGGCGTCAACGCCGTCAACAGTTACTTTAAAATCATCAGCAAGCCCTTTAACTTCTACCTGCAAATCAAAGCGCTGGCCTTTTAAAAATTTGGCCTGGTTAATAGGCATTACGCTTACAGGGTTCTTTTCCTGAACGGTATAGCCCGCAGCTTCAACGTGGGCAGGAAGATATACATTTGCTGCTGCGGCACAGCCAAAAATGCTTAAAAATGCACAAACGGCAGCAGCAGTTTTTCTTTTTTTGCTGGATAATTTCATAAAACTTTAGTCCTCCTTTAAAATGGCAGTTTAGTATATTGTTATTTTAGGTTGGCTTTATTATAAGCAAATTATTTAAAAATTTAATGCAGCGTAAGTAAAAAGTATGTAAAAAAGCACCGCCGGTATCATCCGCCAGCGGTGCCAAAAAACTTTTATGCTATTTTAAAAAGCCCTTGCTCTCCAAATACTCTGCCAAAAATTTGCCCATACGGTTAACAAGCTTTAAGCAGTTAATTAAATGCTCACGCGTGTTAAACTCATACGGCATCAAATCTTTACATTCGGAAGAACCAAATTCTTTTACAAACAAATCATGATATTCCTTACTGTAAGGGTAAACTTCCGGCAAAGGCTTTTCCTGCGGGCTGGTGCGCCCAACAAAATAACTGATGACCATTACCGACCCAACCAGCGCACCGCAAACAGCTCGCGCGTGCCCCATGCCGCCGCCAAACGCCGTAACCATGCGCATGGTGTTGTCGTCAATCTTTAAGCCGCCTTCAGTGCGGAACGCCTGCAAAATTGCCTCGCCGCAGTTAAACCCGCTTTTAAAAGCATTGCCTGCCGCCGTGCCGATTCTTTCACTTAATTCACTCATAACCAATCCCTCCTGTGCGGAAAGTTTAATTAAGGTATAATTCTCTAAACGACACGCAAAACCCTTTAATTGTAAGTTTTTAATTACTTTGCCTGCAGCCTTTAATAATTACCGAAACAGCAGGCTGGCTGATATTAAACAAATTGGCCAAAAACACCTGTGACAAGTGGCATTCATTATAAAGCCTGCAAATTTCTTCGTTGCGCTCAGCACGGTTTGTAAAAGGCTGCACCGCAACTTCCGTGCCGGTAACGTTTAAACCGTTGTCGCGGATTACTACAATTCTGCGGCTGCCGTCTGCATCCCTTATTTTTAATTCCCACGTGCGCATGCCGCTTCTGCAGCGCGGCAGATAATTTTCAAACTCTACCTCACCGCCAGCCGCAAATTTTTCCAGCACTGTTTTATCAAGCTCTGTACTTTCCTGATTCATTTTTACCTCGTTTTCTTTATTTGCTTATCTGTATTACTATTACCATATTTTTACTTAAAAACGAAAGGCTGTACTGCTCCGGTTCTGTAAAAATGCTGCGGCTTCTGCAAATCTGTCCGGATAATAAACCCAGACAGATTTACAAATTGCCTTAAAATCAGCCGCCGCATTTTATCTGTTACCTTTGCAGCACAACCTTTCTAGCTTTTAATTATTAAATTACCTTTTGCAAATTTTGTTCTTTATTTAATCGCAAAATTTACATATCTTTACCAAACAATTGTTAACTTAGCTTTCAGCTTGTTAATAACCAGTTATCTCAATTAAAAGCTCCACTGCATGCCAACGTTAATCTGATAAGTTTCGTCGTTATCGTTACCGAAGGATTTTTCAAAATCCATGAAGGCATAGCTGTTTTTGCTCATCTGGGTTGCAAAGCCAAAACCTACATCATACCAGGTTCCTTCGTTTTCGTAACTTACTGTCTGCCAGTTACCATTAGTTGTTGAATCAAGTGCGCGGATATCCTGGTCGCCAAGGAATTCATGCAGTACATCTGCTTTAATGTAAACGGTGCTTTGTTTTTCTTCGCCAAAGTCTTTACCAAGGCGGAAACCAGCACGGCCAATTAAGCTGTTAATACCGTCAACGCTTACTTTTGTACCCTGACTGGTTGTATAATCTGCACCGGTTACACGTGCCAGCTGTGCCTGTACCTGAGGTTCAAAGTACCAGTCATTGCCAATATCTTTTTTACGTCCATATTCTGCACTTACGCTGAATACGTTGTTGCTGTAATCGCCTGTTACCTCGCCGCGGCTGTTGTAAATTTCAAAATCGTTGGAGAGATGTCCCCATTTAGCTACATAGTCGGCATAGTGGCCTTTATCACCCATCCAGGTATCATACAGCCACAAACCATAACGGTCAATTTCGCCTTTGCCTGCAATATCGTTATAACCGGTATCACCATGCATGTAATCTATTGCAAAGCCTACGCGGCGTTCGCCGTTATCACATTCCTGTTTCTGGTCATAGCCAATTTCATACATGGTGTTCTGGCTGCGGTAAGCATCATCTTTGCCAATGCGGTCATGGCGGATACGTACCCACATGCCTTCATCTTCTTCGCTGTTAATATAACGTGCTTCACCAAGGCGTTTGTTCAAACGATCCATATAAATGGCGTTGCTGTAGTTAGCACGGCTCATGTTAAGAATAGTTTCACCGCCATCACTAATTTCTGTATTCTTAACGCCAATAAGTTTAAAGTTTGTAGTTTCATCGGTATTTACTTCTACATTTGTTAAATCATCGTTTTCAGCATTATTAGTTTCGTTTACTGGCAAAGCCATAAGCGAAGCTTTTGCTAAACCGTTTGTAGCTCCAGTAGTTGAACCCGGCGTGCCATTATTTTTAAAGAAGTCATCAACAGTTGAATCACCCGGTTTTTCTGCATCAAGGGAATCACCGTTGTAATGATGGTTTTCAGTACTTTCGTCATAGCTGTCGCTGCCAATAATATATTCAACATTATTAAAGCCACCATCATAAGTAATAGCTCTAAAGCTTGCAGTAGAATCTTTACCCACAGTAGCAAAACGCAAACCATCAAAAGTACCGCCGTCAGTTCTTGCTGCATACATATCATCTTCTGTTACTGCATCTATAACATTTACAACATAGTTACCGTTTGCATTTTTTATGTACAGCATGTCACTTACGTCACGGTCAGCATCAAGACTCATGTTAAAGTTAGCATCACCATTCATTTCATAAACTGTAAGCGCATGTGCTGTTGTATTTCTATCTGTATTACTTCCAACAAGGTCAATAATGGCATTACTGTTCTCAGCTGTGTTAATTCTGGTAATCCAGCTTTGCCCTGTTACATTCCAGCGTGAATTTTCTCCCATTGTAAGGTTTACTTCGCCGCCTTTAAATATTTCACTGCTGAATGCCGGGTCAAAAAATTCACTACTTTGGTGACCATCGTTGCCACTGCCAACCCCTGACTCATTCGCACCTGCATCACCATAATCATCGGCACGGCCAGTCAAAACGCCGCCTTTACCAAGGTTAACATTTAAAATACCATTATTACCTGCAAGCAGGTTGCCGTTAATATTAATGCCTGCCTCAGAATTATCGGTACTAATATCTACCTGTCCTGCATAAGCAGAAAGAATATCGCCGCTGATATTAGATTTGCTTATAGATACACCGTTTTCATCTTTAAAATCATCATAATTTAAAGTTACAGTTGCACGGTCTTCAACATGAGCATTAACTTTATCTTTATCAAGATTTGTTGCTGTACCTGCGGCAATAGCTACATCTGCACTGTTAGGGCTGGAGTCGTAACGGTCTGTACGTATTTGTGCTGCACCTGTAATATCGATAGTACCTTCATTATATGCCCAGACAGTACGTTCAAGCATAGCATCCTTACCACTATCTGCCCATGTGCCGATAATATTATTGCCGTCTAATTTAATATTAGCACCATCTTCGGCATACAGTGCAGAATAGAATGTTTTACCCTTAAATTCACTACCTTCAGTAGTTGTATCAATATCACCAGCGTTAGCAATAGCGGCATAAGAACGGATAACATTTGTTGCAGTACTTCCATCTTTACCTTTTACATTAACATTGGTACCAGTACCGTTAGCATATACAGCACCAAGCAGATAGTTTTGTTCACCGGCTGCTAAATCAACACTGCTGCCACTTAATGCATACACTGCTGATTGCTGACCATAATCTGCGGTAACACCAGTGTCTTCATCAGTAATAGTGGTTTTAGCCGATAAAATGTTATTACTGCTTCCAGCATTTAAATCTACATCTGATTTAGTATCAGCAAAAATACCATATGCATCAGCAGTTATTTCATTTGTTAATGTCGATGCATCCAAAGAAACTTTACCATTATTTAAACCCCAAATGCCTGTATCAGCAATTACTGAATTACCTTTCGCTGTTAAATCCACAATAGTGTTTTCACCACTGCTATATACAGCAGTGCTATCTCCACTGTCAATACTATTAATACCTTTATTTGCGATTAAATTAACATTTGAGGCACTATCAGCATAAATACCAAAGCCAGTTGTTGTTATTTCATTGTTTATATCATTAGCAGTTAAATTAACTTGACTGCTGCTTTCTCCCCAAACACCAGTATTAGCAATTATCTGATTTTCATTAGCAGTTAAATTAACCATGGAATTATTACTGCCCCTAATAGCAGTCGTACTAGTTTCAACTTTATTTGTTCCATTATTAGAGGTCAAAGTTACATTTGAATTTGAAGTATAAATGCCATAAGTTCCAGCATTCACAGTATTATTAAAATAAGAATTAATATCAATATTAGAATTATTCATTCCATAAATACCATAACTATTTACTTCACCATTTCCATTAGCACTGATAGCTGTTGAACCACCTGCATTTATAGATACATTAGATAAATTACCAGTAGCAGTAATACCAGATGCATAAGTTGCAGTATTCGTTTTATTATCTATACCTGCACTTATATTCACATCATTATTCGCATTAATTTCAACTTTATTATCGCCAATTCCGTTGAGTTCTATGCCTGTAGCAGAAAAACTTGTTATTCCAGAAACATCATCTCTATTCCACTCGGCATTTGACGAAATGCTAATATTTTCACCATTTAGCACTGTATTACTTCCACTATTACCATACATATATGACTGGATTCCCAATGCATTTGTATTAATACTGTTAACTGAAATATTTATATCACCATATTTTTCTTGCTCTTGATCATTTATAATAATAGTTCCTTCATTATTATAAACACCTACAGATGCTATTAAGCCATTGTCATTATCAGGGCGTTTGCTCATAACATCAATAATAGTATCATTACCAGAAGCTAGTTCTACTTTTGACAAATTAGACGATATACCATATGCTGAAGAACCAGATGATACAATAGAAATATTATTTGCTGAATTTATATTAAGACTAGATTGTTCAACCTTCCCCACGTAATCATTTAAAAGTCCAACATAAAGACCATAACTGGTTGAATTGGTATTTACAGATTCAATTAAAACATCATTTCCAGCTGTCAATACTGCATTTCCTCCATGTTCAATACGAACAGCAGATCCATCTGGAGATTTATTAGAATATGAGTTAAGAATTATATCTTCAGAAGCATTTAAAGAAAGATTTCCACCCTTTTGGCAATAGCATTATTATTGCCAAAAGGATTATCTTTATTACCAATAGTTATAGCAATATCTCCTTCGGTAGAAATAATTTCAATACTACTTTTATCATTTTCATCATATCCAGCTTTAATAGCCGAAGATGAAGATCCTCCAGCAGAAATTATTGTATTATTTTTGGCAGTAAGTGTTACCTTTGAATTTTCATCACCAGTAGTTACAATTCCATATTGTCCATTAACTGAAATATAATTTTCATCTGCAGCGTTTAAAATAACCTTGCCATTATTTACATCAATAGCATTATCATCAGAAACTATTGAAATTCTGCCATCAGCAGGATTATCTGTAATAATCTCAACTATTTTTCCGTCAATTTTAATAGCAGGACTATTATCATCAGCAATAATATTTACACTGTCATGATAGGTATCATTATGCGATCCATCAGTAATAGTTCCCAAGTTCTGAGCCCAAGCACTGCCATACACGCCGGTACTTAAAATTAACCCCAGTATAATTGCCCTTTCTAAATTTTTCTTCCTTGCCATAAAAACCACCTCATCAAATTTTTCCTGTTTGATTTAAAGTATAATATTTTTCTATATATATACGTTTCAAATCAAATTAATCAGAATTATTGGATATTAATATTTTACCACACCTTTATGCCCACCACAAGATGTTACTATTTTTTATAAAAATATTTCACGTCAGCCCTTCGCATTTACGCAAAAAAGCATGGCAACTAATGTGCCATGCTTTTTTTAAGCTGTCGTACCGTATTCTTTTTTGTTACTTCAGCGTCGCTACCACTCCCGGCATGTTATGTTACAGATTTACATAGATAAAATTAAAAAATTGACAAGAAGTTTCCTGCTTTCATACTAACAACAAAAATACCGGTATTATTTTATACTGCCGTACTTAAGCAAAACCCGGAGCCTGTCTTTGACAAGCTCCGGGTTTATTTTACGCTTTTATATTATTTTACTTCGGTTTTCCACAAGCCGTGCAGATTGCAGTAAGCGTAAACGGCAACGGGTTTATCGCCGCCTGCAAAAGCAAATTCTGCTTCCGGTTTATCGCCCGGTTTCAGTGCTTTGCGCTGTCCGCCCTGTTCCGTTTCTACATAAATCCATTCAATATAATGCTCTGCAAGCATCGGGTGTTCGGCGCTGCCAACCTGTACTTTCAGCACACCGCCATCCATGGTGTAAACCGGCAGGTGTTTTTCCTGCGATGCTTCTACAGTGTTGGCGGTAAGTTCTGCCATCGGTTCGCCGCAGCAAATAATAGGTACGCCTGCATTTTTAATCATGCCAACCATGTTGCCGCAATGTTTGCAAACATAAAATCTTTTTTCCATTCTGTTCATCTCCTTAAATAACTTTTGTGTTTATTACAAAGCCCCTGCTTTGATTACCCAAGTGCCACGTCCATTATCATCATTATGGTAAAGCCCACAATAAAGCCAATGGTCGATAAATCTGCGCTTTCATGCTCGCCGCCGCTCTGTGCTTCGGGTATCAGTTCCTCTACCACCACATAAAGCATGGCTCCGGCTGCAAATGCCAGTGCATACGGCAAAACGGGCGTCATTCCGGCAACAGCCCACGCGCCAAGCACACCTGCCATGGGTTCTACCACGCCGCTTGCCTGCCCGTACATAAAGCTTTTAAAGCGGCTCATGCCTTCTCGCCTCAGCGGAATGGATACCGCCGCGCCTTCCGGAAAGTTTTGCAGGCCTATGCCAAGCGCCACTGCCATAGCTGCAAGCAAGGATGTATGGTCGCCGCTTGCCGCCGCTGCGCCAAAGGCCACGCCAACTGCCAGCCCTTCCGGTATATTATGCAACGTTATGCTGAATACCAAAAGAATACTGCGTTTTAAATGCGTAGGTATGCCCTCCGTCTGCCCCTCTTTGGCAAAGAAGTGGGCATGCGGCATAACGTGGTCTGCCAGGCACAAAAAGCCCGCACCACCAACAAAGCCGATAGCTGCTACCAGCCACGCCGGTATGGGCGCGCTCTGTGCCATTTCAATAGCGGGCTCCAAAAGCGACCAGAAGGAAGCCGCAACCATAATGCCTGCGGCAAAACCGAGCATCATATTCAGCACGCGCTTGTTTATTTCTTTAAAAAAGAAAACCATGCCTGCACCAAGCGCCGTCATAAACCAGGTAAAACAGGTTGAAGCCAGCGCCAAAAGCACAGGGTCGTTTATTTTTGTTAAAAATTCCATAGGTCACCTCTCTTGTCTTACTTTAATTATATCTCAAAAAATAATTTTTACAATCTATTTCACTAAAAAATCATTATTTTATTTCCCGGGCAACAGAAAAACGCCCCTAATATTAGAGGCGTTGTTTCTGCTTTATGGAGAAATGGATTTAACATAAACGGGGAGGGCCGTTTATGCAGAGAATAAGTTAAGCTTTGGCAAGCAGGCTGCCGATTTCTTTACATTCCTGTCTGGCAGCGTCATCAGGTTCGCCCATAGCAAGCACGCCCGGATGCAGAAGTTCCGCACCGTCGGCCTGTACTCTGGCTTCCCAGTCCTGCATGTAGCTGCCGCCCCATCCGTAAGAGCCGAACAGCACTACTTTTTTGCCTTTTAAATTATCTTCAACCATGGTAAAGAAGGGTTCAAATTCTGTTTCTTCCAATACTTCGGCGCCCATGGCACTGCAGCCAAAAGCAATTTTATCATAAGTAGCCGCTTCGTCTGGAGTAATTTCGCTTACGCTTTTAACAACGGCCTGTGCGCCCGCTTCGGCAATGCCTTCGGCAACGGCTTCGGCCATCATTTTTGTATTGCCGGTTCCGGACCAGTAAATTACAGCTATTTCCATTAATAATACCTCCTTTATATGGCAGCGGCAGCAACTTTTAACGTTACGCCGTTCTGCAATGCCTGCATCAGTTTTTCGCGGCACAGCGTATATGCATCAAACATTTTTTGCGCACGTTCTGCGTTGCCGTAAACCTTCCAGTAACCGCAGCACTTAAAGTTGCGCCCTTTATAACGCTTAAAGCCTTCTATATCTTCTGGCGGATAGCCGAGAATGATGCCTATTTCATGCGGAAAGCTTTCTCCGCCCGCAATTTTTGCGGCAATCTGGTTTAAAAAATCCTGTACGCCGGTATTGGCCTCATACCCAAAACGGGCAAGATAATTTTGAATTACCTTTTTTTGAAAAATCTTTTCGGTAAGTTCAGTATCATAAACCAAAATTAATATATGCGCTCGGCAGCGGCATAACAATTTAAAACGCGTATGGCTGTCTTTAAACTGTTTTTCATAATCTGCCAGTATTTCTTCTGCCTGCGGCATTAGCCCCGCAGGGCAGCTGAACAAATTTGCCGGTTTAATTCCTGCAATGGCAGGAGCCGCATGGAAAGCAAAAAATTCATCAAGATTGTTAAAACCGAGAATGCTTTGTGCCATAATATCACCAAAAAGAAAGATTGCTAACCAAATATTCCTCAGGAGGGGCATTGGTCAAAGCGCAGTTATTTAAGCAGTAATCAAAAGAAGAAGGTTCTTCAGAATACTTGGTTAGCTTAATCTAACTCACATTTAGAAGTATAACATAAAAAGCATTAGTTAGCAACCCCTAACTAATGCTTTTGTGTAAAAAATTTTTTACTTTCTTTTTAACGTTTCTTAAACAGTTTAAATAAGTCCGTTTTTTCTTCACTCATAAATTTATAATCCGGTACAGCTTCTTCTGCTTTTTTGCGCGCCGCTTCCAAATCATAAAAAACTTCCCATTTGGCATGGTTCAGTACATGCGGGTCTGCAAGGCGCAGAAGATACGCCGGATGATATGTTGCAATGCAGTCGTACCCCTGGCGCGTTTTAAACCATTTGCCGCGGTCGCGGGTTATGCGCATATCTGGGCTGCCCAAATAATGCAGTGCTACGCTGCCCAGCGCCACAATTACTTTCGGCTGCAAAATTTCCAGTTCTTTTTCCAGCCAGCGCTGCGCGCAAAAATCGGCTTCGGCAATATTAGGCGTACGGTTTCCTTTAGGGCGGCATTTTACTATATTGGTTGTAATTACCATGTCCCTTGTCATTTTGGTTGCCCACAAAGCTTTGTCCAAAAGCTGCCCGGAAGGGCCAATCAGCGGGCAGCCGTAATCATCCTCGACCCCGCCGGGGCCTTCTCCTACAAATACTATCGGTGTTTCGGCGCAGCCAAACCAGCCGACAGGTCCTTTGGCAAATTCGCACAGTTTACATTCCCTGCATTTTGCCAGCTGCTGTTCAAGTTCCTGCAATGCTTCTTCTTTCAATTTTCAACCTCTCCCAAACTAATCCACTGCGGTGTTTTGTTATATCTGGTTTTTATAAAGGGCAGGTATTGCTTCAGCTGCGTTCGCCCTTCTTTAACGGCATAAACGGCAGCGTGCATATTACCCGATACCGGCGAAACCAGCTTGGAAATGCTGATAACATTTATTAACCCGCCGTTTGCGTTAAAAACGCTCTGATTCATATTAATATACCAGTTTTGGCTGTTTCGCGGCTGATGGCCGTCCATTTCGGCAATTATAATGTAATCTGCGCCAACAGCCTGCGCCTCGCGGATAAAGTAATTCAGCGGATAAAATTCCTGCCTGTATAATTTGATATCGTCATCCATAATTATATATCTTGGCAGCATGTTCTGATATTCCGAAAGCAGAAAACTTTGAATATCCGGCATATACGGGCGTTTTTCCAAGGCTTGACTGGAACCTATCCATACAGCTACAAGCGGCTCTGTGCCGTTAAGCTGCTGCATGGGAGTTTTTGCAATCAGCCCGGCCTCCTGCGCTTTTTGCAGCGCCTTGTAATATTTGTGTACCGATACATCGAAATACATTGCCATATCATGCTGCTGTGTTGCCAGCTTAGGCGATACACTGTATTTGTATTGTTTGCCAAACTGCTTATAGCCGCCAAAAAAAGTCTGCAAGCTTCCGGGAACAGGGTCTGCCGTATTGGTTATGCGCCACAGCAAAATCTTATCGCCGTAAGCTTTTGCAAACGCCGCGTTGCCTATGGCAGGTGCGCCAAAAGTAATTACCGGTACGCGCCATTTTTCTATGCCCATGCTCACAAGGCGTTCCGCTGTAAGCGTTGCCACCGCACCGCCAAGGCTGTGCCCTGTTAAAAGTACTCTTACTTTCGGGTTATTTTTAATCTCCTCAACAAAGCGTTTGCTGCTTGAACCATCCTGCATGGTAGCACTTAAAACAGTGTTTACATATTCGTTAAACCCTTTATGCACCATAGGCACCATTTCATCTGCTTTAACAGTTTGGGCAAAAGTTTTAAATTCTTCAACCGTACTGCCTCCATAGGGCACCTGTTCGGTTTCAAGGTTTATTTTCCAGTCGCTTTTGTTGGCGCTTCCGCGAAAGCCCACTATATAAAAATCAATATCCTGTTCTTTAATATGGTTTTTGGCTACAACAATGCTGCTGTCAACTTTGCCGTCTTTTAATTTAAACGGCACAATCTCCCAGCCATAATCACGC
>OMCU01001038.1_pt1 | contig 13014 bp, 8 predicted proteins | sample 1645081 | NCBI WGS metagenome assembly OMCU01 (sample SAMEA103958122, study PRJEB25191) | human gut metagenome | biome: human-associated habitat [ENVO:00009003]; feature: intestine environment [ENVO:2100002]; material: feces | place: Germany | collected 2013/2015 | reverse complement strand
GGGCTTAACAGGATCTGATTCGCCGGGCTTAACAGGATCTGATTCGCCGGGCTTAACAGGATCTGATTCGCCGGGCTTAGTAGGATCTGATTCGCCGGGCTTAGTAGGATCTGATTCGCCGGGCTTTACTGTGATTTCTTCATTGATCTTAATCTGATCGATAGCGATTGTGGGGATAGCATCGCCGTCAGCAGCCTTGAGGTCTGTGCAAACTGAGATGAATGCCACACCATCGATAACCTTGTCAAGGTCGATTGTTACAACATAAGTACCATTACCTGTTACTTCAACGGGAGTGCACTTAGCGTTTGCATTGCGCTCGTCACCTTCGCCCTGGAACTGGCATTCCCACTTGGAGTCAGCCATAGCGATCCAAGCCTTGAAGGGAGTTGTGAAGTTTGTAACTGTAAACTTAACAGAAATCTTGTTAGCACCTGCAAAAGCAGCCTTATCAGCGATTACATCTGCATCGTTGCCGGTCCATTCATTGATGATGTTTGTACGAACAAGACCTGAATCGATAACTGTCCTACCTGAGTTAGCAATTTTAACGTCAGCGGGAGCTACAGGCTCAGCAGGATCTTCAGTCTTACCGGGATCAACAGGAGGATCAACAGGATCAACAGGATCAGGTTCACCGGGCTTTACTGCAGCTTCTTCATCGTTGATTGTTAATGTGTACTGAACGCCTTTATATGCATCCCAGCTTAAGCAGTAGAAATCAACTACAGCACCCTTAACAACGGGGATAGAAAGCTGACCGCCGTCAGCGCCGACAGTGCCTACCCATGTTTCGGTGCCAACGCCGTCTTTAGTATCTCCAACACCATCACCGTTTACATCCCAAGCCCATGCTATGCTTGCACCGCCCCACTGATAGTACTTAACTGTACCGTCGGGGTTCTTAACAGCAACGCCTGCAGAGCACCAATCGTTCCAACCTGATCCAGCTGCTGCTGCATCAGCTGAAAGTGCAACATCAACCTTAAGCGCATCAATGTCGCCCTTAACTGTGTATGTGTATGACGGAGTTTTACCATCGGTAAATGAAATATCTGCCTTTGTCTGAACAGGCTTAGGCTTAGCGGGATCTGCGGGTTCATTGTTCTTAAGGTTAACCTTCCAGTTGATTGTGTAATCAACGCCGTCGCCCTTGCTTAACATTACGCTGAAAGCGGGGTTAACTGTTTTGCCTTCGATTTCCTGCGGAGCGAGAACTGCATCCGAAACTGTATAAGTGTCAGCAGCAGTCGCATCCTGCTTCCATGTGCTACCTGTCTTTTCATCAGTTACTTTTGTTGAGTTGTAACCGATGAGGAAAGTAGTGTCGCTTGTGAATGTGATTGATTCGACATCTTCGGGCTTGTTGCCTTCCAGAATATCTTCAATCTTTAAGTCCTTCTGTGTCCACCATGCTGTATCACTGAATGTGATAGAACCGGCAAAAGCACTTACTGCAAGTGAAGAAACTGCGATTGCAGCAGCGCAAACACTTGCTAAAGTTTTTGTAAACCTCATTGGTTTTGTCCTCCATAAAATATTTTTTTAAGCTTCTAAGCTTTTCTTAATCATACTATATCGCAGTTTTTTTTACAAGTGTCATTTTGCACAAAAAAGACTTTTTCGTTTTGGTGAAACGATATAAACAGCAATGCAATTTTGTTCCTTTACAGCATTAAATTTGAAAATATCCCAACTTATGTGATAAAAAACCCCTCCGCCATAAGCGGAGGGGTCGTATGCTCTTTAATTCAAAGCGTTAAACCGTTTAAAAGCAATTACTTGCTTCTCTTCTTAAGAACGATACCTGTTGTAGCAACTGCTGCTGCTGCGAGAACTGCAGGGATAACTGCTACTGCAGCACCTGTAGGAGGGTTAACGGGCTCGCCTGAGCATTCGCCGGGGTTAACATCGCCTGAAGATTCACCGGGCTCAGCAGGATCTTCTGTTTCACCGGGCTTAGTAGGCTCTTCAGGTTCACCGGGCTCTACTGCAGCTTCTTCATCGTTGATTGTTAATGTGTACTGAACGCCATTATATGTATCCCAGCTTAAGCAGTAGAAATCAACTACAGCACCCTTAACAACGGGGATAGAAAGCTGACCGCCGTCAGCGCCGACAGTGCCTACCCATGTTTCGGTGCCAACGCCGTCTTTAGTATCTCCAACACCATCACCGTTTACATCCCAAGCCCATGCTATGCTTGCACCGCCCCACTGATAGTACTTAACTGTACCGTCGGGGTTCTTAACAGCAACGCCTGCAGAGCACCAATCGTTCCAACCTGATCCAGCTGCTGCTGCATCAGCTGAAAGTGCAACATCAACCTTAAGCGTATCAATGTCGCCCTTAACTGTGTATGTGTATGACGGAGTTTTCTTATCGGTAAATGAAATATCTGCCTTTGTCTGAATAGGCTTAGGCTCAGCAGGCTTTGTATCTGTGTCAGCAGCTGCGGGATATGTAGCGAGTAAATCGCCGGCCTTATCATAGAAATCAACCTTGTCGATTGTTAATGTAGCAGGAGTCTGATTGCCCTCTTCTCCCAGAGCATTCATCCACCATACTTCTACCTTGAAGTAACCGTTTGACTTACCGTCTGCATCCTTAGTCTGAAGACCGCCGATGCTGTCCCAAACCCATTGATGTGTGCCGGCTTCACTGCTTTCGATCTGGTCTGATGAAGCCCAACCGTTATTGGCAACAGTGTTACCGCCTAAAGCACCGTTAGCATAAGCCTCAGTTGTAATAGTAGCTACTGCCTTATCAACCTTGCCTGCCCATGCTTCAACGCTGTCATCAAAGGGAAGTTCCCATAAATTAACCTGACCTGCATCCTGAGGTTTACTGTTCTCAGGAACAGTCATTGAAACTAATGCGTCTGCTGCAAATGCGCTTACTGCAAGTGATGATACTGCAAGTGAAGCTGCTGCGATTGCAGCTAAAGTTTTTGTAAACTTCATTTTTTTGTCCTCCATAAAATATTTTTTTGCATTTAAGCTATTTTTAATCATACTATATCGCAATTAGATTTGCAAGTGGCATTTTGCACAAAAATACATTTTTGTTTTGGTGAAACAATATAAACATTAATGGGATTTTGTACGTTTACAGCATTAAATCTGAAAATACAACAATTTGTATAACAAAAAACTTAGCATTAAGCGAAGCTCCGGTTCTGTTATTACCTGTTTTTGTAAAATCCGTTTCATTTGTATGTGTTGCAAACGTTACAAACGACACATTTTCTTTATTCTGCTCCGTTTATTATGTTCCCCTTGACTAACCGCCCCGTTTAATGTACAATATAATAGAGGAAATATGCAGACAGCACGCACTTCGTGCCATATATTCTGCTTCCCGGCAGTCAAAAATCAATATATGGTTATACTGCACAAAAAACATTCTTATTTTTTTACTTATCCGATACACAGAATTTTCATTTCGAGTGAAACTTTTTCTGAAATTCAGCCTACTACAAAGTAGGTGACAAAGTGAGGTGAGCCGATGGGCGCAGAGATTCACGGAGGTCACGAGAATAACGAAGAATATTTCAACCGTGTCTACAACGAAACCTGCAGATCCGTTTCCCGTTTTGTAGTCAGCAAATGCGGAAACAGAGAAGATGCGGAAGATATTATTCAGAACGTCTATACACGTTTCTTCAAGCGCATAAGCGAAAAAGGACACGAGGACATCGAAAGCCCCGAGGCTTTCCTTATAAATATAGCGAAGTTTGAATGCCGCACCTATTTTTCGGGCAGGAAGAAGGATGACAAGGTTTCCTCCTTTTCCGACTATACCGAAGAAGAAATGGTCGCTATCGAACGGGAGATGTCCAAGCCTCAGCAACGGCTTGAGGATGTTATCAGCAACAAGATTGTTGCAAAGCAGATTTTCGATGACATAATGAAGACCGATGAACTGACAGGTCAGATATTCTATCTTCATTTTGCGTGCGATATGAAGCTGGAGGATGTAGCGAAGGCGCTTGACGTCAAGCTGTCTACCGTTAAAAACAAGCTCTATCGCACAATAGAAAGACAAAAGAAAAAATTCAAATTATAACGACTTACGGAAGGGGGCTTTCAGATGAATACAAACGATTTTTACAAAGAACTGATGAGCGAGTATTCGTTTGATTACGAGAAGATAAGAAAAGCCGCTATGGGTAAGTCTGTACAGGCTAAAAAGAGCAGGCTGAAAACGGTTTGGCTTTCTGTGGCAGGTGCCGCAGCCGCCGTAGCTATCACATTTTCAAGCGTCGCCCTGCTGAATTCCGGCAGTCCTGTTGTTGTTTCACCGACAACCTCGATAAGTGCGGAAGATCGTTTCAGAATGGCTATGGAGGCATACAGCAAGGCGGAAGAGAACACCGAAGATGTTTTCCTTTACGTTACCTTCAGAAATTCAGTAACGCCCGAAGAAATGCAGAGCATTTTAGCTAAGGCAGACAGCAAGGGCAACATCCGTGTTACAGAGGTTTATCTTTCCGATAACACAAAGGTAAAGGGCAGCGAGGCTATCGCCGCATTATTCGAGGAGAACGCTAAGGATATTACAGCAGTAAAGGTATATTGCCCCGGCAACTTCCTTATAAAGCTGACAGCGCTTGACGGTGTTTACCTTGTTGAAACAGAAGATTCCTTCTCAAAAGATGATTTTTCTGCGATAGATACAAGCAGCGAGTACGATTACTACCCCGACTACAGCACAACCGAGCCGGTCACACCGCCCGATGCTGTTCCCGGAGATACGACTAACGTAGCCGAGTAAAAATTTCTCCTATTATATTATAATAGTATACCGCCCGTAAGACTTAACGGTTTTACAGGCGGTTTTTTACATTCTGCAAACGCCGTGTAATCGTTTTAACAAAATTAGCGGATAAGTCTGTTTGGCTATTGACTTTTTCCGTGAAAACCATTACAATATGATTGACACAAGAAAAAACGGCTGTCAGCATATCAAAAAAACGGCAGTCAAGGAAAGAAAGGTATCTATGAAGAAAAGAATGCTCGCCGCAATTTTAAGCGGCATAATGGTGATAACGGGAATTTCCGCTTGCTCGGGAAATGCCGCAACATCATCTGAAAACAGTTCGGCTTCAACAACAACAACTACCACAACAAAGGCGGAAACGACAACCACGACCGCCGCAACCACTACAACCACAACGACCGCAACACAGAATCCGGAACCTGCACCTGCCGAAACAAAAGGTGACTCTGTTCAGTTCTCGCAGAACTTAATGCCCGGCTGGAACCTCGGTAATCAGCTTGAGTCAAACTCCGACGGAACACCGAGCGAAACAGCGTGGGGCAACCCCGTAATTACCGAAAATCTCATCAAGCAGGTAAAGGCACAGGGATTCAAGTCTATCCGTATCCCCGTATCATATCTTTCGAATATAGGTGCAGGCCCCGACTACACTATCGACTCAAAGTGGCTCGACAGAGTGCAGGAAGTAGTCGATATGTGCATTGATAACGGACTTTACGCTATAATCAACGTTCACGGCGACGGCTACTACAGCATAAAAGGCGGCTGGCTTCTCTGCGGCGAACCCGCTTCCGAGCAGGAGACTATAAAAGCAAAGTACGAAAAGGTCTGGGAGCAGATAGCAAATCGCTTCAAGAACTATGACGATCACCTCGTGTTCGAGTCAATGAATGAAGTGTTTGACGGATCATACGGCAACCCCAATCCCGAATACTACAACAACATCAACGCATACAATCAGATTTTCGTTGATACGGTAAGAAAAGCAGGCGGCAATAACAACAGCCGTTATCTGCTTATCCCCGGCTGGAACACAGATATAAACTTCACAACAGGCGACTGCGATACATATACAATGGAAGCAAAGTTAGTTATCCCGAATGACAGCAGGATAATGGTTTCCGTCCACTACTACACCCCGTGGGAATTCTGCGTAGACGAAGGCAAAGATACCTTCTATAAATGGGGCGACTCGGTCAAGAAATTTGTAAAGCGCAGACAGAGTGAAACGCTCGTAAACAGACAGTTCGATAAGCTCTACAATGCGTTTATCAAGAACGGTTACGGCGTTGTAATAGGCGAGTACGGCGCAAACGACAAGACCTCAAAGGATAAGAGCAATACTACATATCGTGCTTATTTCGCAGAGTATGTGAATTATGCCGCTCATCAGAGAAATATCGTTACTGTTTACTGGGATAACGGCTATAACGGTAATCACGGCTTCGGCTTATTCGACCGCACAGAGTGCACAGTAACCCAGCCCGAAATAATCAAGGGCATCATAAACGGCGCCAAGGCGACAACAGCACCCGCCGCACCTACAGAATAAACTTAGCCGAAGACTGAAAAAATTTGTATAATTTTCCGCTTGCTTTTTCGGAAGAAATGTAGTATAGTAGTCTTTGCAAAAAGAAGAAAGGAATGATACTTATTATGAAGAAATTAACCTCTGCGGTTACAGCCGCAGCAATGTCGATATTACTGGGTATTACCTGCTTTGCCGAAGAAATCGGCGCAAGCACAGTAGTCGGAGCAAGCAGCGGCAACACAAACACAGGTGTGACTTTTGATATGACAGCGATCATTATCTGCGTTGTCGCACTGGTAGTTTTAGTTGCAGTCGGTGTTATTACATTCATCATCAGCAAGAAGAAAAAGAATAAGTAATTTCTTTGCGAGCCTCCCACACAGGAGGCTCGTTTTTTCTATGTCACATATTATAATATGTGCTGTATAAATAAATTTTCGCAGACACCGCCGAAAACAATTTCCGTGCCGATAAGGAGTTAATATTTTCGTGAGTACATCATTACAACTGCACTGACATTGACCTTTCAAAAAAACGCCACTAACCTGAGATATATGTACTAACCTGCGGACGTGTAGCGTTAAGCGTCCCCGCATTAACAGGACATACAATGTTCGGGTGATTATTCGAGTTTGTCCAACACCCCAGCGGGGTACGGGTGTGGGTAAGGAAAGAGGGAGCCACGAGGGAGAAAACCTAAGGGATAGGGTTAGGGGCGGCAGTCCCTCACCCTAGTCCCTTTGGTTGTCTCCCTCGTGAATAGTAGCAACGTTATTAAATGGAATAGCGAACCCGAGAAGTGTTATCTGACAAAAAGAACTATCGGTAGCTTGCTATTATAGGCAAAGCTGAATGATATAACAGAAGCATATCCAAATAAAAGACTTTTCCCACAATCTGCGAGCCTCCCACACGGGAGGCTCGTTCTTCTTTTCACAATATCAACATAAACTTTCAGCAAAGCTACACCATATCCCCCTGTTTATCAGCATAAAATGGAAAATATTCACTTGACTTTTTGTGCTTTTTGGGATATACTATATTGTGTACAAAGAAACAACAGTACATCTCAGACGACAGCAGTACAGCGTTATTCTACTGTCGCACGGAGGGTAAAAATGAAAAGATACGCAGTCACTTTGTTTATTGCGGCGCTTGCTTTAGCTTTGGTGCCGGCTTTAAGCGGATGCGGCTCGGATAACACATCATCGGACAATTCAACACCAGACATAACATCAACAACACCGCAGAGTACCGACTCAGAACCTTCGTCACAGCAGACAACGGTATCGGATATAATATCGCTCCCGGAAAGCTCTGATAACAGCAGTACAATAAATGACCTTCGCACTCAGATAGTGTCAACCGCTGAGGCTCTTGTCGGAGTCGATTATGTCAGCGGTATGGCAACGCCTGAGCAGGGCTTCGATAATTCGGGACTTATATACTATGTCCTTCGTGAAAACGGCTTTATCAATTGTCCGAGAGGAACAGCCGCACAGAAAGAAATGGGTACGACCGTAGCGCTCAGCGAGATTGAGCCGGGCGACATCCTTTTCTTTACCGATAAAGATTCAGAAACAGGCGAGATGATTGACTTCGCCGGAATATATACAGGCAACGGCCAGCTTATTTACAGCCCTTATCCGGGTGAAAAGGTAAAGTTTGCCGACCTTAACAGCTCTTATTGGCAAAACTGCTTCAGCCGTGCTGTAAGAGTTGCTTAAAACCGATTATGACATTGTCCTTCATATAAAACTACAGGAATGCCGTCTGCTTTGCAGACGGTGTTTTTGTATATTTTGGGGAATAACTGCGAAAAGAATCGATTTTGTCACCTTTTTGTAACCGTTGTAACCGTTTTGTAACCATTTGTAACCAAATTGTTACCATATTGTAACCGAATTTTAATTGAATTTCGGATTTTTTGTGATATACTTAAATCAAGGACAGAGAACAATATAAAACGATAAAGCAAAGGTCGTGATATTATGAAAAAGAAACTATCGTTAATCTTGGCAATGTTTACAGTTTTGGCTTTGGCTTCACTTACCGCTTGTTCCGGAAACAATTCTCCGTCCTATGAAAGCGGAAATGATCCGCAGAACGGCACTCAGAGTTCCGTAGGGGAAAGCTCTGACAGCTCTTCCGACAACACATCGAGTGAGGATAACTCCTCTGATGATACGTCAAGCGAAGACAACTCTTCCGACAACACATTGAGCGAGGATAACTCTTCCGACAACACATCGAGCGAGGATAACTCCTCCGACAACACATCAAGCGAGGACAACTCTTCCGATAATACGTCGTCAGACAGCACCGAGCCGCCCGCTCCCTCAGAAAAAGGTGATGCAATAGCAAAGTCGGCTTATGATATGCTCGGTAAACCATTCACTGAGGGCGGATACAGCGCAGAAACAGGTTTTGATAATTCGGGACTTATCTACTATGCGCTGACATCAAACGGTGTCGATTGTCCCAGAGGACTTACCGCACAGAAAGAAATGGGAACTGAAATAGCTCTTGAAAAGCTTGAAAAGGGCGATATAGTTTTCATAAAGGACGGCGACTCGTTCTTTGGCGGTATATATACCGGAGATGACACGATAGTGTTCAGTCCGTATCCGGGACAGAAAGTCCGCACCGCAAGCATGAAGTCGGTATATTATACCGACAACTTCTTAAAGGCTGTAAGAGTGGATTAAACGCTTTTATTGCAATTTTCCTTACTTTCCTAACAATTTCGCAACGCTTTGAAACAACGCATTTCAGTTATAGCAACGCACAGAAAAATCATACTACCGCATATATCTTCCGCCTTGCTTTATCACACTAATTTTTCCGTAACATTCCGCAGCATTTTGCAACGCATTAACATCATCATATAACATCAACACATCGCTGCATAGCAGCAAATTCTCCTCTCTTATATATTATGCCCCCTCGGACAACCGAGGGGGCAAAATCTTTTTGCGTATAAACCGTTTACCGCTTGATTTTCACTGCTCAAACTGTTACAATAAGACTAACAATTCATATTCAGCTTTAAAGCCGAAAGGAAACACAGATATGAAAAAACGCAGAATTTTATTCAACGATAACTGGAGATTCACCCTCACCGAACCGGACAGCGACGGAAAGACGCTTGAAAACGCACATTGGTATAATGTTGAGATACCGCACGACTGGCTTATTGGCGATACGGCAAATCTCTACAAGTCCGGCTGTGGCTGGTACGAGAAGTATTTCACCGTAGACGCACTCGGAGAAGACGATTGCTATATCCTGATCTTTGACGGCGTATATATGGATACTACCGTCTATGTAAACGATAAGGAGGTCGGCAAGTGGAAGTACGGCTATACAACCTTCAGCTTTGATATAACCGATGCTCTGAAAAACGGCGAAAACCGCATTTTAGTCAGAGTAAACCATAAATCCCCGAATACCCGTTGGTACAGCGGAGCCGGAATATACAGAAACGTGTGGCTCAGAAAAACCTCTCGCCGTCACATCGTTGAAAACGGTGTCTATATCAGCGCAAAGAGCAGTGATACAGACCGCAGAGAACACGGTAAATGGAAGACTACTGTACAGATAAGCCTTTCCGACACGGTCTGCGGCTTGATTTCATATACATTAAGAGATCCCGAAAACAGAGAGGTTTACGTTTGCGAACGCAGACTTTGCGGCAAGAACGATAAGCTGGTGTTCTATATGGATGCTCCTAAATTATGGGATATAATCACACCCAATTTATATACCCTGTCCGTGATACTTTATGACGATAACGGAAACAGGCTTGATGATACCGTTGAAAAATTCGGCTTCAGAACCACAAAATTCAGCGCAAACGAGGGCTTTTTGTTAAACGGTATGCACCTTAAGCTGAACGGTGTTTGTATGCACCACGACTTAGGCGCACTCGGCGCTGCGGTAAATTACGACGCTACCCGCCGACAGCTTGAAAAGCTGAAGAATATGGGCGTAAACGCTATCCGCACCAGCCATAACCCTCCGTCAAGAGAGCTTATGGAGCTTTGCGATAAAATGGGCTTCCTCGTTGACAGCGAAATATTCGATATGTGGGAGCTTGCCAAGAACGAGAACGATTACCACCGTTTCTTCCCCGACTGGTATAAGAAGGATGTTGAAGCGTGGATAAAACGTGACCGTAATCACCCTTCGGTTATAATGTGGAGCATAGGCAACGAAATATACGATACGCATAAAAGCCCCAGAGGACTTGAGGTTGCGAAGATGCTTTGCGAGGAGGTCGAAAAGAACGACCCTATGCACAATGCCCCGCCCACGATAGCCTCAAACTATATGCAGTGGGAAAATGCACAGAATGTAGCTGATTATCTGAAGATTGCAGGCTATAACTATACGGAAAAGCTGTATGACGAGCATCACGAAAAGCATCCCGATTGGGTCATTTACGGCAGTGAAACCGCCTCGACGGTACGCTCAAGAGGCATATACCACTTCCCCTATGATACAGGCTTACTGGTATATGACGATCTGCAATGCTCCGATCTCGGAAACAGCATTGTAAACTGGGGAGCATCTCCGCTCAGATCATTCGCTATGGATGCCGCCGCAGAATATTCAATGGGACAGTTCGTATGGACAGGATTTGACTATATCGGCGAGCCTACCCCCTACAATACCAAGAATTCATACTTCGGCATCATAGATACCGCAGGCTTTGAAAAAGACTCGTTCTGGTTCTATAAATCGGTATGGGATATAGCCGAAGAAAAGTCCTTCATTCACGTTTCCCCTTGTTGCTGGGATTTCAACGAGGGTCAGCTTATAGACGTGCTTGTTTATTCGGATCTTCCGTTTATCAGACTTCATTACTGCGGAGAGATGTATGACGGAAAGGTGATAGATCACCTCACGGAAGACAAGCTCTGCGCCCGCTTCACAGTGCCGTTTCATAAGGACAAGCCGCTTGCGGTAAGAGGTTATCTCAGCCCCGATTGCGATATTGACGATTACGAAAAGGAGGAGGTCCTTTTCACCTCTCTCGACCCCTACAAAGTAAATATGAGCCCCGATGTGAGCGAAATAGCGGCTGACGGAAGATCGCTTGCGTTTATTACCGTAACCGTTGACGATATAATGGGACAGGAAGTTCAGAATGCGGTAAACAGAATAAAGTTCACCGTAAAGGGCGCAGGCAGACTTGCAGGATTTGATAACGGCGACAGCACCGACTATGACAGCTATAAGGGCAATCATAGAAAGCTGTTCTCCGGAAAGCTCCTTGCGATAATCGAATCCACCTTTGAAACGGGCGACATAGTTATAACCGCCGAAAGCGAGGGCTTGAAGCCTAAAACGATAACTATAAAAGCGGTAGCCCCCGAAACAGAGCCGCAGGGAGTAAGCGTTGTTACTCAAAACGCATTCCCCGCAGTAACCACGCCCTACACAAATGAAATTCCCGTAAGAAAAATCGACCTTTTCGACAGTGAGCCTCGTACGCTGACAAAGGAACGTGATACTGCCGAAATTTCGGTAAAGATATTCCCCGAAAACGCAACCTTCCGTGACATAGAGTTCAAATGCTGTACAGATAACGGAGTTGAGATAAGCTTCGCAAAGGTAGTTTCGTTTGACGGAAATACGGCAACGCTTAAAGCCTTCGGTGACGGCAAATTCCGCCTGAGAGCATATTCAAAGAACGGTACCGATATTCCGAAGATTATCTCCGAGCTTGAATATACGGCAGAAGGACTCGGAAAAGCAGAAAAGAATCCTTATATCTTTATTGCCGCCTGCCTTTGCGATTTCTCGAATGTTCCCGTTATCACGATAGACAGAGGTTCGCTCGGCGGCTTTAACGGAAGAACGACCGTCGGCTTCAGCTCCGTTGATTTCGGCGGCGGAACCAAGAAGATTACGATAAGCGTCGGAAACAGCGGCGGCGGTGAAGATTATCCCGTAGAGCTGTATCTCGGCGATGCCGACAACGGCGGCAGATATATCGGCACATTTGCAATAAAGAATAACGGCGGATGGGACAGAGCATACCCACAGACCTTCGACTTGCCGTGCAGAATAAGCGGAACGCACGACATCAGCTTTGTTATCAACAATTCCTGCATATTCGGCGGCTTTGAGTTTGAAAAGTACGACCGTACCTATGCGGAAAACTCTGCGGCAGACAACGATAATCTGTACGGCGATGATTACAAGGTAAACGGCTCGTGCGTTGAGGAGATAGGCAACAACGTTGTTATCGAATTCAACGGCCTCGATTTCGCAGGCGGAACGGATAAGATAACCGTTACAGGCAGAACACCGCTCGATAACTGTACAATACAGCTCAGAGTAAACGATGAGAACGGCAGCCAGACCACCCGTCTGCTCGAATTCCCCCACGCAGACGAGTACACGCCGGTAACGTTTGACATCGAGCATATCGCAGGCAAGAACAACATTGCATTCGTATTCCTGCCCGGCACACAGTTCGATATGAAATCGTTCAGATTCACAAAAACCGAAGAATAAACCGGTTCTTATTAAAGCAACACAGTGAAATATATCGCAAACACCGCCTAAAACATTTTCCGTATCGACAAGGAGTTAATATTTTCGTGAGTACATCATTACAACTGCACTGACATTGACCTTTCAAAAAAACGCCACTAACCTGAGATATATGTACTAACCTGCGGACGTGT
>OMCU01001025.1_pt1 | contig 13142 bp, 10 predicted proteins | sample 1645081 | NCBI WGS metagenome assembly OMCU01 (sample SAMEA103958122, study PRJEB25191) | human gut metagenome | biome: human-associated habitat [ENVO:00009003]; feature: intestine environment [ENVO:2100002]; material: feces | place: Germany | collected 2013/2015 | reverse complement strand
AGCCTTCGCAAAGCAACATAAATATTGCAAAGCCTATCCACACTATCGGCATATACTGCTCCATAGGGCTGTCACCCCCTATATGAGAATGATGTTGCGTTGCCGTCTGAATCGTAATAGAACAACAGAGTATCATTACCCTTTACAAGAGCAATTAAATTTTTGTTGCTGTCGTAGTAATAGTTGGTCTTAACTCCGTCAACAGTTTTCTGTGTTCTCATACCGTTTGAGTCATAGCTCATTTGAACGGATTTATCGGAAGTGTTTATATTCTTAAGGATTCTTCCGTTCTCCCATTCAAAGCTCATTCCGTCACGGTATGAAAGCGGATTGCCGTTTGCATCGTATGAAATATTACTGCCGTTAACCTTTGTCAGCTTATCCTTCCAGCTTGTATCGGTGTACTCATAAGTATTGCCGTTCTGCGTTCCTGTCGGATAACCGTAGGTCGGATCAAGAACCTGTTCATATTTATTTTGCAGGTTTCCTGCTCCGTCATAAGAATAGTTAATGTAGAACTTATTTACATAATCATATTCTTCTTTAAGCTCGTTAAGGCTGTCATAAACATACTTGTTTGTAAGCTTACCGTTTTGCTTAATCTCGGTAATATTGCCGTTGCTATCATAAGAATAATCGTAGGATAAAACGCTGTCACCGCCATATGACTGGCTGAACTTGCTGATAAGATTAGTTGTTGAATTTTCAGCCTTACCGTTTGCGTACTCATAGTCTGTATTAAATACAAGAGTACCGTCACTGCGGACAGTTCTGACCTGTGTAGTTCTGCCAAAATCATCGGTTGTAGTTTTGGCGGTAATACCATCATTGCTTACATACGATTTTCCGTTTTCGGATAGTAAAAAGAGTGTTCATTATCGGAAAATTCATATTTTCCCCATTCTGAATAATCATATTCCTTTAAGGAGCACCCTGTGCATACCAATATTATAACGGTCAGAACCAATGTAAATATTTTTTTACTTTATGTTTTCTGCTCATCTTAAATCCATCATGTCAAGCTGCGCACTGCTATATAGCGCAGATATGAGTTGCTTCAAATCAAACTTCACAGACAATTACCCGAAATCATCAATTCCCCAGTCGATCGCGCCGCTGTCATATTTATCGGAAAACTCCTCGGCGGTATATTCGTTCATTTCATACGAAAGCACAATATCGTCATAATTATCGTAGGCGAAAGCGTATAAATTTTCTGGTACGGTGTAGCTGTCAATGTTAAAGACGTAATACAAATCGTCCTTTTTAATAAATATTTGTTTAGAAGCATAGCCCACCTCGTCAAAATCGCCCGACAAAATCGTCTTCACATCCCCAGTTTGCCCTGTATTAAGGCGCAGTCCAAGATCGTCTTCAAGCCAAGAATCCTTTGCTTTATCTTCCTCATCATGTTTGGTCAGCACTACCTTGCCGGAAAAGAGATATGTTGCGCCCTCATTATAGTAATTTACCTCCATATCATATTCATCAACCCTGACGGTTGACAAATATCCCAACACATCGTCAATATTGCATCCCGACAAAATAATAGCAATAGTAGCTAACAAAAATATCAGCTTCGGTACGGTAAATTTCATCTTAGCCTCCTTTTGCATCAATGTCGACATCTGAACGTGCCTGAAAATTTATACTGTATACGCCATGAGTAGGGAACTATCAATCCGAGCGATTGAGGATAATATCCTAAAATGTTATTTATACACATGGTCAATAAATTCTTTTTACTTTTAGTCCAATGTTCAAAATCGTAGTCATCAGTAAAAGTTACTGTCACACTATAAGCAATGTCATGCCTTTTGTTAACATTACCGTATATTACATAGCAGATATTTACTTTACATTGACCTATCGATAAATATAAGTCTCGTTCACCCGTATGATAAGGATCAAAAGTTCCATTATAAATCATATATAATCGATTTTGGTGATACATTCTTTCTAATGCCGGATATAAATTTATGATGTGATATTTCTTCTTAAAATTATAATATGCCATCGAACCCAAAATTTTATCGGCATACATACTATTATCCGAAAAATCGTAACACTTGTAGCGTTGCCTATTAAGTATTGAATGAAAATAGAATTGTAATGGCATTGACTTCTTCACTGCGTACAAGCCTAACATCCATAACCAAGCTGTTTTACCATTTGTATCCGTATTACTAATTGCATTATTATCACAATATGTATACAAATTTGCCATCAAGGACGGGAACATAATGTAATGTGTATCGTCCGCATTCAAAAATCTTCCTACAAAAGGATCGTAATAACGGGATTGGAGATAATAAAGCTCGCTTTCCTCGTCATAAACATAACCGCGGTATCTGAACGGATTGAGTTCACTTAATATGTGATCTCCTGTGACACTCCTAATATTGCCCCAAGCGTCATAGACATAGCTTGCAACTTCTGTACCCGAAAGGTCGATCATTCTTAGTACATCATTAAGGCTGTTGCTATTTTCGCTTTAAATTGTATCACAAACAAAAAGCAAATACAACATAATATCTATTGTTTTGGTACAATTTCAGTGACTTATGGGTGGGCTTACCTATGGAAGATTTTTGTATCTGTATTTCATTATGAATTTACAATTTAATAAAAATATTGAAATTATTTTCTCATTAATCTGCATCCCAGTTATTCTCAAAATAACTATACTTTTTTAAAAATAGAACTATGTGCAATATGACAGATTTTATTTAAAATAATGCTAATTAATATCGGTACAAACAGACCAAATATAAGATATACAAAAGCCCACTGTTGCAAACCGTTTGGAAGATAGTAGTACCATATACTTGATTTAAATGATGCAACATTAAAGTCACCAAACAATGAGCCTGAAGTAATGCGGCTTAATCCGTAGAATACAAATTTTAGGCACATAAAACCTACAAGCTGATTTACCATAATTCCGTATGTGTTGTCAGCTATAAGCCTTACAAGCTTGCTGTTTCCTATGGCAGGTACAAGTAATCTTGAAACTCTCAGCCAAAATGCAATTGCTGTGATTGACGAGATATACGGAATTATAAAACCGTTGTTAAATTTAGCAAATGACGACGGAGTGTACTCCAAATCTTTGCAAAAAGTTAAAAGTATCAGCTGTACAGCAAATATAATTGCAAAGTACGCAACATTATTGAGATTGTCTTTCTTTTCAAGCACAGCTTTATAAAAGCGACCGAATTCATAACACGGCAGGAAAAACATTGTTCTGACAAGAAGTTTCACTATACCGTTAATTGCAGTCGGATTTTCTATTGCAGTGTTAATTCCTATCATTCCGATTGCGAGATACACTATCAAAACTATAAATTCATTGTCAAGATGAATCAGTTTCAAAAATTTTCTGAACAGCACATTTATTATGCAAACCAAAAACAGCGGATACACAAACCATGAACCGAGGTTATATTGAAAAGCCTCACCGTCAACAAACGGCATAACAAAAAGATTGTATAAATCAGGCTTTGCACCTATAGTAAATCCAAACAAACCGAGAAATGCAACCATACCACCGTAAAATATATTCCACAGATACGCAGGAATAAGAAGCCGCTTTGTTCGTTTCCATATGTATTTTCCGACATTTTCTTCATAATCGGTTTTGTAAAAATATCCCGATATAAATACAAACAGTGCCAAATTATACGAATACGGCGGAAACCAGTTATAAGCAAGTTCCATTCCGCCATGATAACAATGTCCGGACACGATAATTATAATTCCGATTGCCGACAAAAGTTTGAATTGCAAATTCACCCCTCCGTCAGTATTAACGCTACACAAATTTCTATCCTTTTTCAAAATTCAACTCTCCTTAATTTTTGATTTATATTAAATATTACGGCTTGCTTTTCCCTTTTACTTTGTTAAATCATATCTCAAAACAGCACTGTAAACTTCAATTGTGCAAAAAATGTAAAAAAATCGACAAAAATTGTACTCTATAATTCTTATTTACGGAAGCAGCTTCAAACCTTATTAGCTTTAAACCTTATTTAAATTTTTTGATAATAAAAGTTTCAAATTCCTGCAACACAAGGCCAAAGTATAATAACGGAATTAACGCAAATACGGCTAAAACATAAAATTCAATACAAAACAAAAATGCTATCCTTTTTCTTGGCATAACGCCTTAAAGAAGAATAGCATTTTTTAGAATATTTGATTTTAATCAGGTAAAAATAGTGGGTTTTTAGGTAAAAATTCGGTTGTCTAAAATTACCGAAACTATAAATTCATTATTCTTCTCCGAAATAACTACATCTCCCCCATACTTTTGGGCAATACTTTTTACTATTGAAATTCCCTTGCCGTGATTTTTCTTATCTGCCTTATCAGTCTGCAACAAAGGATTTTTAGACAATACAGAATCAATAATTTTATTCTTACATTTAATAACAGAATAATCTCCTTTATGCTCTGTACTGAAAATAATTTCTTTATTCTCAATTTTATTTTCAGACAAATACGAAATAGCGTTATCAAAAATATTTCCTATTACCGAAATCATATCTGAACCGTTGCTAAACATTTTCATATCATTTGCAATGCTTAATTTGACCGATATTTCATTGCTCCTTGCTTTTTCTATTTCAACATTCAAAACGGCATTTAATAAGTAATTTTCAGTATTTACCACAGAACCGATTGAAGAATATTTATCGGTAAGTTCCTGACATATTTTATGTGCTTCATCATATTTGCTCTCAACAATTAGATTATCAATACAAGCAATGTTGTTTTTCATATCATGTCTTATCTTTGCAGTATTCTCAATCTGCTTGTTAGAAGTTATAATGTTTTTTTCGTACAAATCCGCTCTTTGCTCGCTCAATAATAACTTTGTACTTATCCGGTTATCCCTGTTAATTCTTGCAATCATAAACCAAACCATTCCGGCAACCAAAATCATAGCGGCACAAATTATCAGAAGCAGTACGATTAAATTTGATTGATAATTCGTAAGAATCATTATGTAAAAAGTGATGTATAATATTGCCATTGCTAAAACAGGAATTGCAATAAAAGCTATTATATTTGAAACTTTCTTTAAACTATACACTTTTGCTTTTGTACGCCACATAAGCAGTAAAGTTACGAATATTGTCAGGTTTACAAGCACAACACATAAATATCTGAAAAAGCTTGACTGTAAACCCAATTCTTCCAACGATAAACCCGTAACAAAAGATGTAAGATATAAAACTCCGTAAGATATAATCGTATTAATCAGTGAAGCTACAAGCGGAAGAATAATTTTAATTGCCAATTCTCCTTTTAAACAAGTTAAGCAATATACTTCATGTAATATAACAACTGTCAACATATCAATCATTACAACATAAGGATTGTTAAATGTAAAATATGTAAGAACAGTAAAATTTAAAGCAATAAACAATGAACATATTGCTATATTGCGTTTGCGAGAATATTTGCCGCCTAAGAATGCCAAGAAAAAACCTATCAGATAAACTGATTGCACAAAATTAACAGCTAATTCAAAACCATAATTAAACATTTATATCCCCCAACCATTTGAAATATTTTTTCTTTACATCATCTCTGTATTTTTTATTGAGAGGAATGTTAATATCATTTTGCAATAAAATACAATCCGCAGAAATATATTCAACATACTTATTGTTTACAGCATAACCAATATGCGGTCTTATAAAGCCATATTCTGCGATATTTTTAAATTCTGTATTCATATCACTTCTGACCTTATATTCTTGATTTTTAGTATGATACACAACATAATTTTTAATTTTTTCAAGATAAATAATATCACCAATAACAATCGGAATATCTTTTCTTTCGGTATGCAATACTATAGTTTTATGTAATTCTTCAAAAGAATTATTTATACGGTTAATACATTCGTACAAATCAGATTCAATTTTACTTTTTCTTATAAATGAATAAGGAAAACTTTTTAAAGCATCAAACACAAGCTCATCGTGACTTGTGACATAAACAATAAAAGGTATTTCAGCTGAACCTTTCAATTCGTTGATCCGCTTGGCTGTAGCAATACCGTCAATTGACGGCATTTCAATATCAAGAAAAATCAGATGATACTTGCTGTAATTTTCAAGTATATCAAATCCGTTTGAGTATTTGTCAATTTTAAATTCCAAATTAAGCTTTTCACATACCGCTGTTATTTTGTTGATCAGACTTTCAACAAATACAATTTCATCATCTACTACCGCAATCTTTAACATATCCTCACCACCACTTAAATTCTAACAAATATTAAAATGTTTTTCAATACACTCTTAAACAGTCGATCATTTAAGAAGTTACTATCAATTTTATAAGTCAGCAACCTATTACCGCCGTTATCTCTGTACATTTGCTAGGGAAAAGTGATTATTTTTTTAAAAGTTGGGGTAATGAAAATTTTGAATTTGATGCGTAAGGTAAAGAAATCTATCCTAAGCGTATTTTAGTATAAAAGCAAAACAGTGCTAAGAAATACACGGGCAATGAAAAATGCAGTTTGTAAAAACAGCCGTGCAAGAGGAATGTTCCGGTTTTACGGTGCAAACAGAACAGGGTGCTTTTCATGCAGAATTGCACATAACCGCTAAAACAGAATATGTTTAAGACGGTGTAATACTGTAAAACATGAAACATCCTCATAGATTAAAAATCAAGGACCACCCAAGAAAATAGGCGGTCCTTGATTTTAGAGAGATTTTATTTTTAAAAGGAGTTAGAAATTAGCTTATTTTATTTGTTTATACCAAAAATATATTTTGTAGTTTGTGTATAGTTTTCGTTTGCTTTTAATATTGTCGTAGGAAAATTATTGTGATTTACAGCATCGGGAAAGCCTTGGGTTTCAAGACAAAACGCTGGATTTTCTCCGTATGTTGCTGAATCCTTTCCCATATTGGACAAAACATCGACATAATTTGCTGTATATACATGAACACCTTTTTGAGAAGTATAGCATTTTAATGTAATTCCGCTATCAATACCCTCAGCTTCGGCCGCAAGCACAAATTCTTCATCAGAATGATTCAGCACAAACATATGATCAATACCGTTTGCAAAACCAATCTGCTCGTTTTTTCTATCAATACCATTTCCAATTAACTTGGGTTCGGTAAAATCAAACGATGTATCCTTAACGGGAGTTATCTCTCCTGTGGGATTGAGGTTTGAATTTATCGGTATGAAGAAATTTGCATTTATTTTCAGCTTGTGATTTTCAGTAACTTTACCGCTTTTATGTCCGTTAAGATTAAAATATGAATGATTGGTCAGATTACATATTGTGTCTTTGTCGGAAACTGCCGACCATTTTATCGTAAGTACATCTTCATCATCAAAAGTGTAGCGTACAAAGACCTTCATATTTCCGGGATAGCCCTCATCACCGTCGGGACTATCAAGCATAAACAGAACTGTATTTGGAACTTTATCATCAACTACCGCAAGCCACACTTTGCGGCTAAAGCTGTTAAATCCGCCGTGTAGATGGTTACTCCCGTTGTTTACAGGGAGCTGATAATCTTCTCCGTTAAGAGTAAACTTGCCGTAAGCAATTCTTCCGCAGCATCTTCCGACAGTAGCACCGAAGTATGTTCCGTCAAATTCATAACCGTCAATGTGCTCATAGCCGAGAACTACATCTCTAATACTACCGTTTTTGTCTGGAACTTTTATTGAAACGACACTTGCGCCTAAATCACATAATGTCACGCTTGCTCCGCTGTTATTTTCTATTATATAAAGATGAGTGTTTTCACCTTTGGATGTAGGTTCAAAATTCACTACCCTTACCTTTGACATTTTAGCACTTCCTTTACTACAGCGTCTTTATAAATTTATCAAAAGCCTTTTGTCCTTCAGGAGTTCTTTTGAATACACCTGCATCCAAAAGAACATTAAGAAACACCTTTCCTATCTCATTTTGAATTATTGAATCAATATTATTTTCATTGATTTCATCATACTGCGAAACAAATTCATTTACCCACTCGGAATGTTTGCTGATTTTCGGAATTTCACTTACATCCTTGTGATTAAGAATAGCATCCTTTAAAATAGCCATTTCATCTTTAAGCCTTGAGGGCAATACTGCAAGTCCCATAACTTCAATAAGGCCGATATTTTCTTTTTTAATATGATGCAGATTCGCATGAGGATGAAATACTCCCAGAGGATGCTCTTCACTTGTAATATTATTTCTGAGAACGAGGTCAATAACAAATTTTCCATCCTTTGTAAAAGCAATCGGAGTAATAGTGTTGTGAATTTCACCGTCTGTTTCGGCAAAAATGCCAACATCTGCGTCCGTGTACGCTCTCCAACTCTTTAGAATATGAGAAGATAATGAAATAATGCTGTCCTTGTTTTTACCTGTCAATCTTACAACTGACATAGGCCACTTTACAATTCCGCACTCCACATCATCAAAGCCGTTAACGATAAACTTTCTTTCAACCTCTGCCCTATTAAGTGCAAAGCTGTATCTGCCGCCCTGAAAATGTTCATGTGTAAGTATTGAACCGCCTACAATCGGTAAATCAGCATTCGAACCGATTATATAATGCGGAAACTGTGAAATAAAATCAAACAGTTTTCTGAATGTAGAATCATTGATTACCATTGGTGTATGCTCACCGTTAAATACAATACAATGTTCATTGTAATAAACATATGGAGAATATTGCATAAACCAGTTATCTCCATCAATGGTGAGCGGAATAATTCTGTGATTATCTCTTGCAGGATGATTTACCCTTCCGGCATATCCTTCATTTTCCTTACAAAGCAAACATTTCGGATAGCCCGACTGTTTTTGAAGTTTTGCCGCTGCAATAGCTTTCGGATCCTTTTCAGGCTTTGAAAGATTTACCGTGATATCAATATCACCGTATTCGGTTGATGTTTTCCACTTTAAGTCTTTCTTAATACGATATCTTCTTATATAATCGGTATCGCAGCTGAATTTATAGTAGCTATCGGTTGCAAGCTTAGGAGAACAGCTATAATTCTGCCAAAATTCTCTTATTACTTCTGACGGTCGCTTAACAAGTGAAGCCATAAGTTTCACATCAAATAAGTCGCGATATGTTACTGTATTTTCGGGAATGATTCCTTTTTCGTATGCATAATCAAGAAGTCCCGACAAAATTTCTTCAAGAGTATCCTCGTTATCTGCTGTAAGGCAAGTACAACTGTCATCGGGTTCATCCATATGGAACAACGATAAAAGCCTATTTTGCGTGTAGATTATATCCTCTTTTTCAATAAGCCCTGTATTGATTCCGTATGAAACAAGTCTTAATATTAAGCCGTAAACGCTGTTCTTCATAAATACCGCCTCACTTACTATAGCCGTTGGGATGTGTTGAATGCCATTTCCACGCTGTTTTAATAATTGTTCCCAGATCATCATACTCAGGTTTCCAGCCAAGTACAGTTTTCGCCTTATCGCTTGATGCAATCAATACAGCAGGATCACCGCTTCTTCTGCTTTCTTCAACAACCTTAATATCTTTCTGTGTAACCTCTTTTGCTTTTTCAATTACCTCACGAACAGAAAAACCTACACCGTTGCCAAGATTGAATATATCACTTTTACCGCCCTTCATAAGATATTCAACTGCAAGAATATGAGCCTGTGCAAGGTCAGTAACATGGATATAATCACGAATACAAGTTCCGTCAGATGTGGGATAATCAGTACCAAAAATACTTATGTGGTCACGTGTACCCTGTGCCGCTTGAAGAATAATCGGAATAAGGTGGGTTTCAGGATTATGTGCCTCACCGATTTTTCCGCTGATATGTGCTCCGCATGCATTGAAATATCTGAGAGAAACATATCTTAAACCGTGTGCTTTTTCAACCCAATAGAACATTCTCTCCATGGATTTTTTTGTTTCTCCGTAGCAATTTGTCGGATTTGTCGGATCGGTTTCAAGAATAGGAGTTCTCTCAGGCTCACCGTATGTTGCCGCTGTTGATGAAAATACAATCTTATCAATTCCGTGAGCAACCATTGACTGAAGTAAAACCTTTGTGCCGTTGAGGTTATTATCATAATATTTGAGAGGGTTGGTCATACTTTCACCGACAAGTGAATTGGCTGCAAAATGAATTACAGCATCAATACCCTTTTCTTTATCAAAAACGCTGTCAATTTCACTTCTGTTTCTGAGATCACCTTTATAAAATTTTGCTTTGGGATGAACCGCCTCGATATGACCTGTTTCAAGGTTATCGAATACAACAACCTCATTACCGCTTTCAATAAGTCTGTAAACTGTATGCGAACCGATATATCCGGCACCGCCTAAAACAAGAATTTTCATTTTGTCCTCCTTAATAAAAACAAAATCTACATAATTACATTACTTTTATTCCGCCGTATTTTCTCACTTTGAGAACATGGCATGAGTTTTCTCCGAAAATTTTATTTATAAATTCTTTGTAATTACTTACAAAATCATTTTTGACAAACGCCTGAATTGTACCTGCAAATCCACCGCCGTGAACACGGCACACGCCGTAATTGCGAAGAAGGCTTTCGCTGAGTGCAAGGGCAACCGAGATGTTCTGATGTTGAATATCTCTTGTTGTATATACATTCTGAAGATACTTAAACGATGAATTACCGGATTTTCTGATTGCGTCAAGGAATTTAACAAACTTACCGTTTTCAAGTGACGAAACGGCATTTTTAACATTATGCTCCTCATTAAAGAAATGAATTGCACGAAGTACCGGTCTGTCGCCAACAGCCTCACGAATTTCGTCAAGGCGAATATAAAATTCGTTTGAATCACAATCTCTCAGATAATCTTCTCCGAGAAAATTTGCAACCTTTTTCATTTCCGAGGGAATCATAGCATAATCATCTGTAAGATCAACATGATCACCCTTTGTGTCAACAATACAAAGACTGTAATCATATTTTTCAAATTCGGTAGGTACTTTCTTAACTATTGGCTTTGTCGGATCTTTAAAGTCAATGTTAACCATTCCTCCGACTGAACAAGCCATTTGATCCATAAGTCCGCACGGCTTTTTGAAAAATACATTTTCAGCATACTGAGAAATCTGAGCAATCTCAACTGAATTTATTTTCATATCATTATATAAACCGGAAATAATAGTTCCGACAACTACCTCAAAAGCTGCTGACGATGAAAGTCCTGCACCAACAAGTACATCACTTGTTGCATAAGCATTGAATCCACCAATTTTGTATCCATGATCCTTAAGTCCACGAAGAACACCTCTGATGAGGCTGACCGTTGTGCCTGCCTCATCATTATTAACTTCGAGGTCATTTATATTGAGAGTAATCATATCATAACCGTCAGAAACAAATCTTACAACATCATTGTTATTCTTGGCCGACACAGCAATAGTATCAAGATTAATGGATGTTGCAAGCACCATTCCATGCTGGTGATCTGTATGATTACCGCAAACCTCACTTCTACCGGGAGCACTGAATATTGCTACTTTATCAGGGCAAAAAATTGTTTCATACTGCTCAATTGCATGAACATATCTTTTCTTCTGATAATCAATCATTGATGAATCTATATATATATCAGTGAAAAGATTATCAAATTCGCCGTTTGTAATTTTTTCAATTGCTGTTTTAGTATCAATCATTTTATTTACCTGCCTTTTCCGCAACTGTAGGAAGGAACATAGAAGGCTCTGTGTTACCGCTTTCATCAAGCTGTTGTGTCATATCAATCTTGCCTTCTCTTCTTGCACTGATTGTGTTTATAACCTTCTTCATCATACCGTCATTGAGTTTATATTTCTTTCTGTAAACAACATAAGCAATAAGCATACAAACCGCAGGAACAATGCACATAAGTGTACTGATTGATGCTACTGTTGCAAATGACTGTTCCTGACCAGGAATATACTGTGTGCTTCCAAGTGCCGCACCAATACCGAGTGCTGTAAGAGCCGCTGTAAATTTTACGATAAGCGTCTGGAGTGAGAATACAACGCCTTCATTTCTTGTTCCAAGCTTAAATTCACCGTAATCAACAACATCTGCAAGGAATACTGTTGCACAACCAAGTTCAAGACCTGTACCAAGTTTTACAATAACACCTGAGATTGATGTGAGCACAACATTGTGCGGAGCAAAAATACCTACGAGCAAAAGCATTACAAGACCAAATGCAGGTAAAAGACACGCAAGAAGGAACGAAGTTTTTCTTGAAAGAAATTTTGCAACCTTAGGAAATACGATAAGACCTACAACCTCTGCGATTGATGCGCTGATCATAAATGATGACATCATTCCTGCGTTGCCGCAAACATATTTGAAATAATATGTAGCAACACCCATAATGCACTGAATGCCGATGTTGTAAAGGAAAATAAGAGTTACCGCCCAACGAAGTTGATCATTCTTGCCGATGATTGAGAAAATATCTTTAAACTTAACTTTCTTTTCCGGAACAGAATCATCTCTCTTTTTCGGAAGATTGATTACTGTAATACCGATTGTAAGAATAAATACAATTGCAATTATGATTGCAAATCTGTGATAACCTGCCTGATTTGTTGTGCCGCCGCTGAGAGCCTCAATAATTTGAACACCAAAGCCTGCAATAACAAGTGACTGACCGATACTTGCAAAGATTCTCGGAAGTACCGAAACTTTTTCTCTCTCCTCAGGATTTGAAGTGAGGTTAGGAATAATTGACCAATAAGGAATATCCATAATTGTGTAAGTCATACCCCAGAGTATGTAAGCTGCTGTTGCAAATACGCAAAGTCCAACACCATCGAGGTGGAAGTCTGTGAATAAAACAACAAATACAATTGAATTAACCAGCGTACCTATTACAAGCCATGGAATAAATTTACCCCATCTGCTGCGTGTGTTATCAACAATCATACCCATAAACAAATCATTAAAGGCATCCCATAACTTTGCAACAAAGAACATTACGCCGATAAATACCGGGTTGACCTTGATGATGTCTGTGAAATAAATCATTGAAAATGTGGCAATCATACCATAAATCATATCTTTGCCGAGGGCACCTAAAGCAAAGGTGTATTTGATTCTACCCGGGATTTTGCCATCAAGT
>OMCU01000993.1_pt1 | contig 13558 bp, 9 predicted proteins | sample 1645081 | NCBI WGS metagenome assembly OMCU01 (sample SAMEA103958122, study PRJEB25191) | human gut metagenome | biome: human-associated habitat [ENVO:00009003]; feature: intestine environment [ENVO:2100002]; material: feces | place: Germany | collected 2013/2015 | reverse complement strand
GAGGAACTGATGATCGACCGGCTGGTCAAGGAGCGTATGCCGAAATCGTCAGCCGACTACATCATCCGCAAAGCCGCAGAATCAAGCCTGCTTGGACTTTCGCAGACCTTCAACCGCTCGCCGCTTGCTGTGGAAATCGAGGCACGGGGCGAAGCCGCCTACCGTCCGAAAGGATGGGAAAAAGGCGCGGGTCGGGTACTGGGCGCAACGGCAGATACCGTGATGATGGGAGGCGTGGGTTCGTGGGCAACACTGGCGAAGTTTGTCGGGGCGGACGTGGCTATCTCGGCAGTCGCCTCACGCTTCGAGCCTGAAAAGCCTGATACGCTTTCTGTGGAAGAGTGTATAAGCAAAGGGGTGTTCGGCAGCGAACGGAACGTATTTACGGACTTCCGCAAGGAGGCTGCAACGGTACAGACGGGTGACAGTGCGCTCATCGTGGCCGCCAACGAGCGGTTGAAGAAGAAAATACCGGTGATGGATTTCAGTTTCCCGAAGTGGATGCAGACACCAAAGTTTACCCCTTTCCAAATGCCAGAAATACCCGGACACCCTGAAAAGAAGAATGAACGTGCCGAACGGTACAAGGATGTGCCGCTGGTCGTCGCTCCCGGACAGGAAGAAGCCTATTTGAAGCATTTGGAGAAATATAAGAATGCAACGGCTGTAACTGCCAAAAAGGAATCAACGCAGCCGGAGACGGAACAGAGGGAAAAAGTGGAGAAAGAGGAACGGCAGGTGGTTATTCCACGTGAGGAAGAAAAGCAAGAGAGAGAGGCTGTGCAGACCAACACGAACGGATGGAGCGGATTGCTCAGTACGTTGGGATTAGAGGGATTGGGCGATATCACGGGCAACCTCGGATATGTCATGGCCATGCTGCCCGACATCCTGTTGGGGGCTTTTACCGGCAAGACACAATCGTTGCGCTTTGGGGACAACCTGCTGCCGATAGCGAGTATTGTGGCCGGTCTGTTCGTGCGTAACCCGCTGCTGAAGATGCTCCTTGTCGGTCTGGGCGGCGCAAACCTGCTGAACAAGGCGGGACACGAGGCTTTGGGGCGACCCATGCCGTCCGCTGCCGAACAGACGGAGAACCAGTACCGCCGTTATCCCGATGAACCGCTCAATCCCCGTATTGTGAACCCGGTACTGCAAGGCAGTACGCTCATCGCCACGATAGACCGTGTGCCTTGTACCATCCAGCTCACGCCGACCGTCGCGGAGGCTTACCGTGCAGGGGCATTGCCGCTGAACACGCTGGCGAACGCCGTGCTTGCCAAGAGCGACCAGTTGCGCCATATCGCTTCGCAGAATTACGATGACGGACAGCGGGAAACGGTCGTGCGTACACGGGGCATCCAATAATTCCATGAACAATAAAAGCATGATGATATGAAAGAAAAGTCGCAAATCGAGAAGAAAGCCGAGGCAAGGCAGGCGGAACTGCTGTCTGCCGCACTGAGCGGGGCGTCGAACGCTGGCGGCCATTGGCTCAACGTATCGGGCAAGGGATTTCCCCGGCTCTATCCGCAAGGGGTCTCGGCCAGCCCGTTCAATGCCCTCTTTATGGCCTTGCATTCGGACAATAACGGATGCAAGACCAACCTGTTCACGCTTTACAGTGAAACCAAGGTACGGGGTGCTGCGGTGCGGGAGCATGAGCAGGGCGTACCGTTCCTGTTCTATAACTGGAACAAGTATGTCAACCGGAACAATCCGGATGAGACCATCGACCGTACCGCCTATCTCCAATTGGACGAAGAGCATAAGGCACAGTTCAAGGGTGTCCACAACCGGGAGATCCGCACGCTTTTCAATATCGACCAGACGACGTTGCCCTACGTTGACAAGCCGGCTTACGAGGATGCGGTAAAGCAGGATGGCAGTGTTCAGGAAAGAGGATATACCGAGGCGGACAACCGCAGGTTGCGCACCCGGTTCAACGACTTTCTATTGAAGATGCGGGACAACCTCGTTCCCGTGCGCTCGGACGGTAGCGGAGTTCCTCATTACGAGACGGACAAAGATGCGGTCTATATGCCGCGTCAAAAGGATTTTGAACATTACCACGATTATATGCAGGAAGCCTTGCGGCAGATCGTGAGTGCTACGGGGCATCAACAGCGGCTCGCCCGTGAAGGCATGGTCATGAAGAACGGCGTGGCCCCGTCGGAGGATGCGGTAAAATATGAAAGGTTGGTCGTGGAACTGGCTTCGGGTATCAAAATGCTGGAACTGGGACTGCCCGCCCGTCTGTCCGATGCAAGCCTGAAGACGGTGGATTACTGGTGCCGGGAGTTCAAGGAAAATCCGTGTATGATGGACGCTCTCGAAAGCGACGTGAACAATGCGCTTGATGTTATCCGAAAAGCGGAACGGGGCGAGAAAATTGAGTACGCCACCCTGCGAAACAGACGGCAGACCACGACCATGCAGGAACAGATGCACAAGCATTACTTTGTGGCGAATGAAATCCGCCAGCACCCGGACAAGGCGGCGAAAAGCATCGTCCTCGTCATAGACCGGGAGGCAAAATCGGCAGATGTCATTTTGCCGGCAGGAGCTTCGACCGAGGCGAACAACGAGATTCCCGGCATGAACAAGGGACGTATCGAACGGGCATTGCAGAAAGAGGGTATCGAGCAGGTGCGTTTCTATAATACTGACGGTGCATTGGGCTACAGACCCGATGACAGCTATTTCAATGAAAAAATGGTGACACTGGCCCGGTTAAGGAACTACACGTTGGAAAAGCTCTCCACGCTGGACGTGTCGGAGGCGGTCAGACGGGCGAATGAGGTCGGGTTCGATGCCGTGCAGATGATTCAGGACGACAAGAACCGTTGGGCACTCTATATCAAGCCGGAAAACAAGGAGGGGTACAGCGTCTATCCCGATAAGGAGGATGTGAACCGTTTTTTCTCCACGCTCAAGCAGGCGATGGACAACATCGACAAGGTACGGATGGAGCTGGCGCACAAGTATTATGCACTGGCGGAGGTCAAGCCCGACCTGAAAGTGGATTTGTTCGGCAGCGATACGCCGGAGATTGACCTGAACCGTATTCAGCGTGTTGCCATCTTCAAGACCAGGCAGGATGGAATCCAGTGTGTGGCAACCATCGACGGACAAAAGCTGCAGCCCCGCAGCGTCACTCCACAGCAGTGGCAACGGATGTGGGTGGCGGAAGACCGGGACGGCTACAAGCGGCATTTGGCGGCCACGCTGTTTGCCGATGTGCTGCAAAAGGGACAATCCGTCGGGGAACAGAAAGCGGAAGAGCAGGTACGGCAACAGAATGAGACGGTGCCGGAAAATCGGTCGGAAGAGACGAATGATGAAAATATGTCTCCGAAACGGCAGTTTTGGGACAACCTCAAGGAAAAGCATCCCGACGCCCTGTATCTGATTCGTGCAGGAGAAGTGTACCGGCTTTATAATGAGGATGCGGCAAAGGGAGCAAAAATACTGGGAATTACGGTCAAGGAATATCCGGAACATGGATTTTCGACTTTCGCAGAGTTCCCAAGGACGCAACTGGACAGCTATCTGCCCAAACTTGTCCGTGCCGGTGAGCGTGTCGCCATCAGTGAGATAGAGCTACAGGATAAACGGCAGGACGAGCAGGAAACACATAGGGGTATTCATAGATAAGGAGTGACGATTATGAGCAAGAATCAGGAATATGCACTGCAATACGCGGATTATGCGATGGCACAGATGCGCAGGTATGGCATTCCGGCTTCCGTCACATTGGCGCAAGGCATACTGGAAAGCAGCAACGGACAGAGCCGTCTGGCGAGGAACGAGAACAACCATTTCGGCATCAAGGCGACACCCTCGTGGATTGCCGGAGGCGGCAAATACGGAATCTACACCGATGATAAGCCGAATGAAAAGTTCTGCAGCTATGACAGCGTGGGTGATTCATACGAGCATCACTCCCGCTTTTTGAAGGAGAACAGCCGCTATGCCGGTTGCTTCAAACTCTCCCCGGACGATTACAAGGGCTGGGCACAAAGCATTGAGAAAGCCGGTTACGCCACAGGCGGCAAGTATGCCGAGAACCTGCAAAAAATCATTGAGCAGAACGGCTTGCAGAAGTATGACAGGCAGGTGATGCAGGAGATGGCGGCACAAGGCAGGCAGTTCGGGGTAGAACACAATCCGCTCCAGACCTCCGAAGGTGCGGAACATGGAACGGGGTATTCGTTCCCGGTGGAACGGGAGGAATTTCTGTTCATTACCTCTCCGTTCGGAACACGGCAAGACCCGTTGGACGGCACAAAGCAACAGATGCACAAGGGCGTGGATATACGTTGCAAAGGCGATGCGGTACTGGCTACGGAGAACGGCGGCAAGGTCGTGGCGGTAAACCAGAACAAGAATACGCCCGGCGGCAAGTCGCTGACGGTGGAATATGCCCGGACGGACGGCAGCAAGGTACAATGTACCTATATGCACCTCAAGGAGATTTCCGTCAAGGTCGGCGATACGGTACAGGCCGGCGGACGGCTCGGCACATCGGGCAATACGGGAACACGGACGACCGGGGAACATCTGCATTTCGGTGTGAAGAATATCTATGCCGACGGGACGAAACGGGATATAGACCCTGCGGCGTATCTGGCTGAAATCGCACAGAAAGGACATATCAAATTGCAAATGCTGCACAACGGGAATGACCTGCTCGCCAAATACAAGGCGGCGGAAGATACCGTGCCTGAAAAGAACCTTTCGCCCGACGGATGGATGAAAAAACTCCTTTCGTCGGAGGATAGCGGTGTGGGAATGTCGGGATGCAACGACCCGATTGTGGAGATGGCGATGACCGCTTTCGCCTCCCTGATGCTGCTGGCCACACAGATTGACAACCGGAACGAAGAGGAACAGAAGGCGATGATATCCACCGCGATGGATCTTCGTACCATCGACCTGAAGCCGTTGTTGCCGAATATGAAGAACTGCGACCTGACTATCGGCGAGAACGGCAAGGCCATTCTGAAAGCGGACAATGGGGAACTGCGTGTCTCGCGGGAGCTGACCGCTTCCGAGCTGAACCGGTTGTCTGCCACGTTGAACAACGGCACACTCACGGAAGAGACCAAACGGATGCGTGTAACCGGTATGCTGAATACGGTTATCCTGTCGGAAGCGGCCTCACAGAATTTCGAGCAAGAGATGTCCCGGCAACAGGGACAGACGGAAAACCTGCGAAGATAAAGGCATGGCGATATGGTAAAATGCGTGATGATACAGCTATGCAAATGTCTGGCGGGAGTCTCCATCCTTGCGTTGCACGTCCGGTTCTGCTACCTGCTGTTGGGGTGGATCGGGACGCTCGTTGTCGTGGGCGTGCAATTAGCCATCGCCGGATGGATGGTCTGGGCGATGATACGTGCGCCTGACTGACCGTACCCTCCAACAGTTCAACATCAATCAACCCATGTATCACTTGTCGGATGATCCATGTATCATTAAAGACAAAAAACAGATGATTAAATGTAATGTTACGGTATGCGGCGTTATCGGCCGCGATGCGTCGGTTCGCAAGAACAGAGAGGAAAAGGAGTTTATGGCATTTCCGCTCCGGGTACAGATTCCGGCAACGGGTGGACGGCATACTATCGAGGTGGATGTCCGCAAGGAGTGCAGTCAGGAAGAAGCCACCGGTTATCGGAACGGCTCCCGTGTGGAAGTGAGGGGTACGATGTATCTCAAACGCCGGGGTGACAAGCTCTATTTCAACCTGTTCGCCGATGAAATCTGCAATGCCGCTACGGATGATGCGGATTGCGTCAAGGGTGAGCTGGCATTTCGTGGTAAAGTCGGCCAGAATATCGAGGAGAAAAGGGATAAGAAAGACCAGCCTTATACGGTGTTCTCGGCGTTCAGTGCGGAGAAGGTCGATGACGGCTTCGAATACCAGTGGGTGCGCTTCTTCTGTTTCGGCAAGGAGCGCGATGCGTGGCTACAGCCGGGTATAAAGGTGGATGCCATAGGTGAAATGAACCTGTCGGCACATAACGGGAAAATCAATCTTTCCTGCAAGGTGGAGGAACTGACGCAATATGTGGCGGATTCGTCTAACTATAATCAGTAAGTAATATGGCCGGTTACAGAAAGAAGAATGCCGACGGACCGAACAGCGAGGACAAGGCTCTCGACCTGTTCGCCGAAATGATGATCGAGAAAATCGAGGGCATTCAAAAGGACTGGAAAAAGCCTTGGTTTACCGAGGGTGCGTTGCAGTGGCCTCGCAACCTTCACGGGCGCGAGTACAACGGGATGAATGCTTTTATGCTGCTTTTGCACTGCGAGAAAGAAGGGTACAAGATTCCCCGTTTCTGCACCTTCGATTGTGTTCAGAAGCTCAATAAGTCCGGCAAGGATGGAGAGGAACTGCCGCGTGTCTCCGTGCTTCGTGGCGAGAAGTCCTTTCCGGTCATGCTCACCACGTTCACTTGTATCCATAAGGAGACCAAGGAGAAAATCAAGTATGACGATTACAAGAAACTCTCCGATGACGAAAAGGAACAATACAATGTCTATCCGAAGATGCAGGTGTTCCGGGTCTTCAATGTCGCGCGTGCGTCCGTAATGGTCGCGTAATAAATATCTCAAATATAAGAGATTAGGTTAGTGTTCAAAGTTTAGAGATAAGCAATAGACCTATCCCCGACTGATTTACTTGGAGAGGAAACTCAAAGAGGAACATAGCACGTCAGTAAAGTGATAAGTTAGCTAATTGCCATGCTACGACTGAATTGCAAGGGGAAAGTCAGATATGAGGATGAAGCCTGATTGGTTGAACGATAGTTCAGTGACACAAGTTGAAGTTGTGTCGGAAGGCAGTTATATACGGCACATCATGGTACTACCGCTCACTGGTGCAAGAGCGAGTAGCAAGAACAAACCATGACACGACCGCAGTAAGCGGAGAAAAAGAACGAAAGTCGCATCCGACAATCTGTCGCCTATCAAAAGATAGAATTATTACGTGGTTAAACGGAGATTACCTAAATTGGAACGCCAAGTAATTGGCTATGAGGATTAGCCTCTGAATATCCGACATGGTAATGGAACTCCCATAGTAGTCCGAGCAAGGGAAAGCCTTGTACATGGCGAAGGGGAGTAGTTAGTAACTTTAATACAAACAAAAGAAAACGAGAGATTCGTTATGAGAAATCCAGAGATTGTATTAAACACATTATGCCAACACAGTAAGGTCTCGGACTATAAGTTCGAGCGACTGTACCGCATTCTGTTCAACAAAGAGATGTTCTTCATTGCCTATCAGCGCATTTATGCAAAGCCAGGCAATATGACTCCAGGCACCGATGGTCAGACCATTGACCGAATGAGCATTGGAAGAATCGAACGTCTAATTGTGACCCTTAGGAATGAATCCTACAAACCGCATCCTGCTAAAAGGGTGTATATACCAAAGAAGAACGGCAAGAAACGCCCTCTTGGTATACCATCCGTAGAGGACAAACTTGTGCAAGAGGTAGTCCGAATGATTCTTGAAGCCATCTACGAGGGGCACTTTGAAAGTTCCTCTCACGGTTTCAGACCTCATAAGAGCTGCCACACCGCTCTGACAAGTATTCAAAGAACTTTTACAGGTGCAAAATGGTTTATCGAGGGAGATATAAAAGGCTTCTTCGACAACATAGACCACGATGTGCTTGTCTGCATTATGCAAGAGCGTATTGCTGATGAAAGGTTTCTTCGCCTTATCAGAAAGTTTCTCAAAGCGGGGTACATCGAAGACTGGAAGTACAACATCACGTACTCGGGAACTCCTCAAGGTGGAATTATCAGCCCAATTTTGGCAAACATCTATCTTGATAAATTCGACAAATACATGAAAGAGTATATTTCACGATTCGACAAAGGGAAAGAAAGGGCTTACAACAAAGAATACTGTTGTCTCAACACGAAAACAGTAAACCTAAGGAAGAAATGGAAAGCGGAAACAGATAAAACTGTAAAAACTGAACTATTGGCGAAAATAAAAGCCATGCAGGAAGAGAAAAATAAGATGCCATACAGGCTTCCAATGGATGAAAATTATCGGAGATTGAAATACGTGAGGTATGCAGACGATTTTCTGATTGGAGTTATAGGCTCAAAAGCAGATTGCGAACAAATCAAGGCAGACATCACAGAGTATATGATGAGCAGCCTTAAACTTGAGCTTTCTGCTGAAAAGACACTTATAACTCATGCAAAAGAAAATGCTAAATTCCTCGGCTTTGACATCACCGTCAGGACATTGGACGTTTTCAAAAGAAACAACAAAGGAATCAAGAAACGAGAATTTGTTGGCAAGGTCATGCTTATGCTCTCTTCTGAAACAGTGAGAGATAAGCTTCGTAGCTACGATGCCGTAAAGTTTACGAACGAAAACGGCAAAGATGTATGGAAGCCAAAATCACGGGAGAAAATGGTCGGTATGAAACCCGAAGACATCCTTGCACAATTCAACTTGGAAATCAAGGGGTTCTACAACTATTACTGCATAGCCAACAACGTTTCGTCAACATGTGCCGATTTTGGCTACATTATGGAGTATAGTCTCTATATGACCCTTGGTCAGAAATTAAGAAGACACGTAGGGCAAATCAAAGATAAATACCGTAAAGGCAAAGATTTTGTAATCCCATATAAGGATGCAAAAGGCAACGAACGGTTCAGAATACTCTATAAAGAAGGGTTCAAACGTAAAAACGCATTCACGGACGATTTTCTCGATCGAACTCCATGCACTATGTACGTTCCCAAACCGAGCCTTGCAGAGAGGCTGAAACAACAAACCTGTGAAATGTGTGGTGCAACAGACATTAATGTCGTAATGCATCATTTACGCACTCTTGTTGGGTTAAAGGGAGATACATCATGGGGCAAGTTGATGTTATCGAAACATCGCAAGACGCTTGTAGTGTGTGAATCCTGTTATGCTAAAATTCAGTTTAATGGGAAATAATGTGAGTTTACTAATGGCAAGCCGTATACACGGAGACGTGTACGTACGGTTTAGGGGCAGGTATGCGGAAACCTGCCGCCGCAAGGCGGTAAGGCGCTGCATACCGAGCCTACAAACTAACTTGCAGGAAGCGAGACCGGAGCTGTGGCAAAAACTGGAGCGAGAAAATTCGCGTCTGGCAATCGAGGAGGGCGAGCATTTCAGTTTTGCCCCAGTCGATACGATGATAAGGGATAACCTGTGGATTTGTCCGATTACGCCGAAATATCAGAATGACGCCTACTATTCCATCACGAAGAACGAAATCATCGTACCCGAAAAGGAGCAGTTCAAATCGGGAGAATCGTTCTACGGGACACTGTTCCACGAGATGACTTATCCTAACTTTTATATTATTCCAACTAATCGTTCAATCGCCTGATATATAGACAGATTATCAGATAAAAGTTTGGATAATAATCAAAAGTTATTCGAGTTATTTTAATCCCAGTATTTCAGCTAAAGAATCTGATTTCTTCACCTTTTTCCACTTCTTTGCAATATTTTTTGCTACGTCATCTTCAAGAGTTGCCAGTGCTTTTGCTTTTTGAGCATTTGAAACAGCTACATAACTCTTGGTCGTTGTAGATATATTCTCATGCCCGAGCAGCTTTTGTATCATTAATACGTTTAGATCTTCTTCTAACCAATGTGTAGCTCTGGCAGAACGTAAATTGTGACAATGTATATTTTCCGGCATCTCTGAACACGTCGCATGAGCTAATCTGGCATAAATTTTCAAACGTTTATTAATAGCTTCGGGACTTAGTTTATGCCTATTGCCATTATAATTTGAATAAAACAAATATTCGTCTTTATTAGGTGTATCTCCGTGAAACATATGCACATACTGTCGAATTATTTTCACGACTTCTGGCAGTAGATATATATTGCGCAGTTTCGTACCTTTTCCCCATACCGTAATATAATTCTTGCCATCATGTTCGCCAATATGTAGGTCGTCAAGTTTTAGTGATAGTAATTCGTCGATACGTGTGGCTGTATTGTATAGCAGAGTAAATAAAGCAAAATATTGTCTTCCTGTTCTTGTTTTCAAATCAATAACGCCGAAAAAGGCTTTCATTGCCTTCTTCGTGATTTCAAGTATGCTTCGCTGCGGTTCTTTCATCCGTTTGACCGCTTTTGAATCATATTCGACGTTAATAAAGCGGATATCTTTGTGACTTAAATATTTTAGGAAGGATCGGAGGCATGCGAGTCGGTGATTACATGTTGAGTTACAGGATTTTCTTTTGGTCTTCAGCCAAAACATCCATTCATGTATAAATGCGATGCTAAAGCAGTCTGACGACATCGTTTCGCATGAAATACCTTTCTCAGATTCAAGAAAGTTGACATATAATGCAAGTGCGTCTGTATAAGCCTTTTGAGTGTGTATGCTACTCGACCTTTGTAGTGGTAGGTATGTTACTATCCATTCGTGAACGGCAGAAATAATAATAGTTGCCTCAGTTTTATTCTTCTTCATTCGTATAGTAGTCGGTTAAGTCAGGAAGTATTTCTGTTAGCCCCGAACCACTTAATTCATTAAGTTGGTCGGCAAAAAGAGGTACCAAGTTATAATAATAGGCAGTCGCTTTTATAGTAGTATGACCCATAGTGCGACTGAGATAAAGAAGTTTGTCAAACCATTCTGGGCCGACGTATTTCCACTTATTTATGTTTGTAACCGCATAATTACTCCTTAAATCGTAGATTCTTGCTTTGGCATCAGAAAACATCGTCCAAAGCCTGCTGAAATGATATGGCAGCCATGTTCTGCTGAAATGATCGCCGAACTCATTGGGGAAGAATGCTTTGCGATTAGGGATATATCGTGTGACAGCATCATCATATTGTCTAAGCAAATCCCATAAACTTGGGTGAAGGGCTATGCGATGCTGATTTATACCTTTTGACTTTGATATGTTTACTACTCCATCCTGTAAATCGACATCTTCACGAGTCAACAGCCTTGCTTCACAAGTACGCAATCCCGTGCTGTATAGAAAACGCAATATAACGGATAAAGTCATGCGACGTATACGGAATGCATAGCCTCTATAGTGTGTCATTTTTTCCATCAGATCTGCATTCTCAAATAGATTACGCAACTCATCTTGACTGAAAGCATGTGGTATGAACTTTTTCTTATCGTATGGTAGGTATTCCGGCAAGGGTAATTCCTCGTCGGAGGCTTTGTTTACATAGTGAAGAAATGAACGGATTGGAGCTATTCGCTTGTTAAAAGAAGCGGGGCATTCCGTTTCCCGTTTACTACACCACGATAAAATCATTTCTTCCGTAAGTTTACTTGTAATCGGATAATTAGCTGCGCAGTGGTTGTTAAAAAAGCGCAGGCATTGATGTGTTGTGTTACTCAATGCACCGGCAGTTCTCATGTGTACAATATATTTTTCCAACAGATCGGATGCCGCAGATATTTTTAAAGGTTGTTCTTCCGGATTTCTACGAATAGGTTGAATTTTACGGCTGTTCCGTAATGGCACGATTGTATGGATTCCCCGCGAATTTAAAAAGCGTATGAAATGATTAATAAATCCTATTTTGTTCTTTGGCTTTGTAGTTTTACGCACACCGTTGTTAATCCATTGTAGAAGCGAGTCTATCGTTACATTTGCATTATTCTGTCGGGCCCATGTTCTAAGAGATTTTGCGTTGTTGGTATAGCTTTTCCCGCCATCTGACTGTTCAAGATATAGTGAAACCAACTCTTCTAAATTTTTCATTATATAAACACCTCCTTTCTTACCGGGAACGAACTTATATCTAATCCGCATTCCCTTAAATGCACTAAATCTGCATCGATGTACGGATTTAATGATAAAGGAGAGGTGTGTCCGAGAATTTCACTGATTACATTTGTTGCTATTCCTGATTCAAGTAAACTCGATGCCAGATTGTGTCGGAATAAACGTACTCCCTTTTGACATCCATTTTGCCGAACCCCTATTTTCTCTAAAGCTCGTGTGACAATAACCCCGATAGATCTGATTTTTAATTGTTTTTTTATATCAAATGTATTCAAAAACAGATTACTCATTCCCATTTTATTCTGACGCTCATATTTGATGTAATCATAAATGGCATTACCCACTGTGGCTGTAAGAGGTAGACAAAGCGGTGCATCAGTCTTAGACTGCCGGATGTTCATTCTATCCGCTTTCCAATCAATGTTCGTCATCGACATTTTTGCAATGTCTGCACCTCGAATGCCTGTATGTATCAGTAGCGTCATAATAGCTTTGTCGCGAAGAGAAAGAAGCGTTCCTGTCGACAATTCTGATTTAATAATATCCAATTCGTCTTTATGTAGATATGGATAATTTTTTCTTGACCTTCTAATTGGTGGAACGGAATTTATTATACGTTTACACTCCGCCCATGTATCAAATTCCCGATTGCCTTTCAATACAGCCACAATATTGTTTTTGTAGGTGTGACCTCTGATTTGCCTCTCTCCGTCAAAGAAGAATTTTTGAATCATGGTAGTTGTTACATCATTCAAGGTTTTGGCTCCCTGATCTTGCAGGCACAACAAAAAAGCTGAACCATTGTTGGCTTCGGCCTGAATGGTTGTTTCCCTTTTGTCAGTCTTTGAAGCCGCGATTTTAAAATTGTCGATCACAGATCGAAATGCTGAGGAAAGTCTTTGATATGAAGACTTTCGTTCTGGATACTTTCTTTTTGTCATTACATTAAAATTAATTTTAGGAATACCAACATCTTACCTGTAATGTAATAAAAAAGAAAAATATTATCCAAACTTTTATCTGATAATCTGTCTATATATCAGGCGATTGCACGATTAGTTGGAATAATATAAAAGTTAGGATAACTCATCTTATCCGAAATTTCGGATAAAGTCACGCACTCCACCGGAGCGGAAAACGTACTTGACAGGTTCAAGCCGACTACTTTCGGTTCTCCTGAATATGCCCGTGAGGAACTGGTGGCAGAGTTAGGCAGCGCACTGGTCGCACAGCGTTACGGCATGACCAAGCATATCAAGGAGGACAGTTGCGCGTATCTTAAAGGTTGGCTTGATGAGCTGAAGGAATCGCCACAGTTCATCAAGACAACGCTTCTGGACGTGAAAAGGGCAACCTCGATGATTACCCAGAAGGTGGATAAGATAGCGCAAGAACTGGAACAAAATGTCGGCGAGAAGCAGGAAAACGGAGCGGCGGCAAAGGAGAAGACATTTTATTCCTCTGTCGCGTATCTCCAATTTTCGGATGACACGAGGCCGCTTGACGAACTCCGGGAGAAAGGCGATTGCGAGGGATTGCTGACGCTTGCCAAGGAGTATTACGACGGCAACGGCATCAACGAACAGCATACTTATTTATCAGCCACGAACAACAAGGGTGACAGCCTAATTGCCGAGGATGAGAATTTCGCTGTCGTGTACAACGGGAGTGTCGGGGGAACCTACGAGGTGATGTTGAAATTCACGGAGCAGGAAATTCGCGACCATATCCGGCGTTACGGTGTCGATAT
>OMCU01000990.1_pt1 | contig 13603 bp, 10 predicted proteins | sample 1645081 | NCBI WGS metagenome assembly OMCU01 (sample SAMEA103958122, study PRJEB25191) | human gut metagenome | biome: human-associated habitat [ENVO:00009003]; feature: intestine environment [ENVO:2100002]; material: feces | place: Germany | collected 2013/2015 | reverse complement strand
CACGCTTATACTTTTGGCAGCCGGTGCCGCTGATTATTGCGGTTGCTGCTGAGCTAAGTTGGGCGGAGGAAAAAATAAAACCAACAGGAGGAACTACCATGGCAGTAGTATCAATGAAACAGCTTCTTGAAGCAGGTGTACATTTTGGTCATCAGACAAGAAGATGGAATCCAAAAATGGCTCCATATATCTTTACTGAAAGAAATGGAATTTACATTATTGATCTTCAGAAGACTGTAAAGAAGCTTGAAGAAGCTTATATGTTTGTACGTGACCTTGCAGCTGAAGGCGGCAATGTGCTTTTCGTAGGTACAAAGAAGCAGGCTGGCGATTCCGTTAAGGAAGAAGCTTTAAGAGCAGGAGCACACTATGTAAATGCTCGTTGGCTCGGTGGTATGCTGACAAACTTTAAGACAATTCAGACAAGAATTAAAAGACTTGAACAGCTTCACGCAATGGAAGAAGACGGTACATTTGAACTCCTTCCAAAGAAAGAGGTTGTAAAGCTTAATCTTGAAATTGAAAAGCTTGAAAAATTTATGGGCGGTATCAAAAATATGGATCAGATTCCAGCCGCACTGTTTATTGTTGATCCAAGAAAAGAAAAGATTGCAGTAGCAGAAGCTAAAAAGCTTAATATTCCAATTGTAGCTATAGTTGATACAAACTGCGATCCGGATGAAATTGATTATGTAATCCCAGGCAATGACGATGCAATAAGAGCAGTTAAGCTAATTGCCGGCGCTATTGCGAATGCTATTATTGAAGGCAGACAGGGTGAAGATACAACAGAGGCAGCAGAGGAAAATACTGAAGAAACAGCAGAAGCTGCTGAATAATTTTGAAATAAACCCGAATATTTAATACATATTCGGGTTTTTCGTAAGAATATAATCAGGAGGAACTTGTAATGGCTAATATAACAGCTAAAGATGTTGCTGAGCTGCGTAAGCAGACAGGCGTTGGAATGATGGATTGTAAAAAAGCTTTAATGGAAGCTGATGGCGATTTTGAAAAGGCAACTGTAATTTTAAGAGAAAAAGGTCTTGCAACACAGGCTAAAAAATCAGGAAGGGTAGCAGCAGAAGGTATTGTTATGTCAATGACAAATGCTGACCATACTGTTGGTGCTGTTGTTGAAGTAAATATTGAAACAGACTTTGCTGCAAATAATGATGAATTTAAGAAGTTTGTAAATGATGTTGCTCAAACTATTATAGATACAAATCCTGCCGATCTTGAAGCACTTAATGCAGCTCAGATTTCAGGTGGTACTATGACTGTTGCTGAAACACTTCAGGAACTTTTCCTTAAAATCCGTGAAAATATGCACATCAGAAGATTTAAGAGATTAGAGGGTATTCTTGTTCCTTATGTTCATGGCGGCGGTAAAATCGGTGTTATGGTAAATTTGGAAACACCTGCTGGTGCAACAGATGCGGTTTTGGCATGCGGTAAAGATTGTGCTCTTCAGGTTGCTGCACTTAAAGCTCCTTATTTAAAGAGAGAAGATGTACCTGCTGATGTTCTTGAGTCTGAAAAGAAGATTATGCTTGCTCAGATGGATGAAGATCCTAAGATGGCAAATAAACCTGAACAGGTTAAGGCTAAGATTGTTGAAGGTAAAATCGGTAAATATTATTCTGAAAATTGTCTGTTAGATCAGGAATTTGTTAAGGATGGTTCATTTACAGTTCAGAAATATGTTGACAATTGTGCTAAGGAAGCAAATACAACAATTAAGGTTGTTGATTATGTTTGCTTTGAGAGAGGCGAAGGCGTTGAAAAGAAAGAAGACAATTTTGCTGATGAAGTTGCTAGCATGATGAAAAAGTGAAAAATTTTTGAAAAGAGCATTGGAATCCCCGAAAAGCCCGTAATTAGGGCGTTTCGGGGATTTTTTGCGTTCAAAGAGAAGGTCCATAAATTATCGCAAATTACCGTATTTTCATATAAATTTGGGGGATTTTTTGGGGGAAAGTGTTCCCCCAAACGCCATGTCAAACTTTGCGTCATTCTTTTCCGGAAGTCGCCTGATTATTACCCCCAACATAAAAATAGTTATCCCCCAAATTCAAAAAGTTTCCCCCAAAAAATTTAATTTTCTCGCAAATTTCTCAAAAAAATAGACTGTTAAACTATCATTAAAGGGTATTTAAGAGGTTTAGACAATAAATAAAATATACATAGCCGTATGCTTTTTAGTATACGGCTAAAAAAATATCCGAAGAAGTTAAAAAGAGAAAAAGACTGAAATCGGAACATAAAAAATATATAAAGCACATTAGAAGTAACCAATGTGCTTTATTAATTGAAAGGAGTGTAAAGATGATAAAGTATAAATAAAACTTTTGCAAAAGCTCATAAAAAAATTAATAAGGGAGGTATAAAAGATGAACAGCAGAGGAATTGATCCGGATAAAGAATCAGTAATAGATATTCCTCTTGAAGAAATCAGCGATTTTCCCAATCATCCGTTTAAAGTAAAATTGGACGAAGATATGGCTGAAATGGCAGAGAGCGTAAGACGGTACGGAGTTTTAGTACCGGCACTTGTCAGACCAAAAGAAAAAGGCTGATATGAAATGATATCAGGACACAGACGGAAAATAGCAAGTGAGTTAGCATATAAAAAGAAAATTCCCTGCATAATCAGAGATTTATCAGATAATGAAGCAGTAGTGATAATGGTAGATTCAAACTTGCAGAGAGAAAACCCCAGTGGGTCAGAAGTTAGGGAAGTATTCAGTAGAAATATTAGGAGAATCAGTAGGAGAAAGTAAAAGTCAAATTCAACGCTATATTCGGCTTACTGAATTGATACCGAAAATACTTGATATGGTAGACGAGGGTAGAATTGCTATGCGTCCTGCTGTTGAAATATCATATCTGACAAAAGACGAACAATATACGCTGTTAGATACTATGGAATACGAGGATTGTACCCCAAGCCATGTACAGGCAATTAAAATGCGTAAGCTTTCAGAAGAAAAAAGATTGAGTGAAGATGCAATATCATCTATACTGTCAGAGCAGAAGCCAAATCAGATAGAACAGTTCAAGATACCCAAAGGTCGTATAGACAAATATTTTTCGCCGGGAACTCCTGCCAAAAATATGGAAGAAACCATAATAAAAGCGTTGGAGCTATACAGAAAGAGAGAAAGAAATGAAAAAACCAGATCAGAAAGGTAAAATACTCACAAGGGGTAAGTATGCCATTTTGAGGAGATCAGTGCAAAATCGTTCTCCCCCTCTCCACACCTCACCCCCTGATTACTTGCCGAAAATACCAGCCGAATAAAAAATATTAATACTGTCAGACTATTTAATAATCTAATTGTTATTTTTTATTTATAGCAGCTTAGATAGTAAAACTTATTACTACTGCAACATAGCTATTTTTTTCGGAAAGTATTACAGAAAGAGTGAGTACAGTTTAATGTGGTAAAAACGAAATAAGGAAAGCGAAAAGGCCAATGTTAAGCATTGGTCTTTTTTTATTTTAACAAGAAAGGAAAAGCTGTATTTATTCGGTCAAAGCACGCAGATTAGCGGACAGACAGGACTTATCGGTTATCTGAGAGGTGATTTTGACAAAAGCGGAAACGGATTCTATACAACGTGGTTTGATGATCGCATATATTTAAAAACAGACGAATTCAAATCGGAATTTGATACTGTTATCAATGGTTTGAGGTCTGACAAAGCATACGGAGGATTATTGGAAAATTTAAGCTCTATGCAGTCATATTGTCATAAACACAAAGAAGGCTGTATTGAGCAAAATTATTCTAAACAGTACGGCTTTCGTCTTAATACCGACAAGTATGCGTACCTTATCAGATGTAATCCTATTAACGGAGATTATAACTTTTATGTATATGCATATGTAAAACAATATCTTGACAGTCATATGAAAAAAGCTGAAAAAGGAATACGTTTTATAGACAGCAGATATAATCAGCTTTTCCGTATAGCTGACGGCGGCAGAATAAAGCTTGAATATCCCGATGGTAAAAGTGATATAAAAATATGCAGATTTATTGATGAATATCATGTTGAAGTCGGAATCACGCTTTTCCATATCTGTGAATTTGCAGAACGTATGGAGAAAAGTGACGTTAAATATACTCCTATAATACCTGCACTTCCCGATTTTTGTTATAGTACGCTTCCGTCAACGGGAGAGCTTATACAGATAAAATTCGGTACTCACGGATATTCTTCTTGTACTGTTCCGCCGGAGTGGAAAGGCAAAGAGCGTAAATTAGCCGACCAATATAATGCAAAGCTAAATGTTTCAAAACAACAGGAAGCAGCTATGATTCATGGCTCAAAATATGGTTGGAATACCAAAGATGCTAACTTTCGTAATTATAATAAACTAGGCAAGGCTATTAAGCATAATAGAGATAAGGAGAGATAAATATGAGATACGATGCTATGACTGAGGATTTTGAAGAAATTACGGTATTCAATAAGACTGCATTATTTACAAATATCCGCATTGACAAAGCTACCGTACCTAAAGGACTGTATATGTATGAAGTACGTCATAACGATGATTGGAGCGATCCGGTGCAGATAGGCAAAAGCATAGTTGTAAATCATTTCGGCACAATTCTTACCCGTGAACCGATAAAACTTTCGCAAAGCGGACTTTTAAATATTGATCCGGATAGAGATTGGAATTTTGCTTACGGTGACTGCCATACGGTCAATGAGTTTTTAGATAAATATCCACCTAAGAAAGTGGAGAGAGAACGCTAGGAGGATAAAAATTGGCTGGGAAAACAGATAAAATAACAGAGTTGTATCAATCTGCTCTTAAAGAAATTACGTCCGATTCTGAAAAATGGACATCGTTTTTAAAATCAGCATGTCAGAATTTCCGATTGCCTTTTGATGAACAGCTTCTGGTATATGTGCAGCGACCGAAAGCAAAAGCGGTTTTAGAGATAGGTGACTGGAATAAGCGTTTCGGACGTACAGTAAAAAAATATTCAACAGGAATTGCGGTCTTGGATAAGAAGTCAGCATATCCAAAGGTGAAATATTATTTTGATATATCTGATACGCAGGAAAGCAGAAATGCTTATCTATATCCCGCTGTTCCGTTATGGGAGGTAGGAGAACAGCATTATGATGATGTGAAAGAAGCGGTTATTAATGCATTCGGCGTTTCTGAATCTTCCGGTGAACTTGATAGGGTTATACTTACAGCTTCTAAAAACATGGCTGAGGATCATTTGACAGATTATTTTCACGATATTTTTTTAAGCCGTAAGGACAGTTTCTTGGAAGAACTTGATGAGTTTAATGTTAAGGCTCTGGTAAGCAGTCTGTTATCGAACAGTTTAGCATTTATGCTGCTTGAAAGGTGCGGTTTTGACGCTGACGGATATTTTGAAAGAGAGGATTTTCAAAAAGTTACGGAGTTTAACACGCCGGAGCTAATGAACATATTCGGAACGGCAGTAAGCGATATTTCCGAAACAGCTTTATCAGTTGTTGCTAAAACAGTGAGAAATTTTGAAAATCGCACATTTGCACAGAATAATTCAAAGATATATAATGAAAAAGCTGATAATAAAGCTGATGAAAGGAGTTTTAATAATGGAGAAACTGAATTACAAGGAACAAGACGGGTTTTATCTTCCCGAATTGGAGGAAAAGCCTCAGCAGGAGGTTTATGGGAAGTTCGCATTTCTTCGCCGGCAGTATCTAATGAAACAAAGGTACGGAGTGTATCTGAATTATCTGACAACGGGAACACTCAACAGTCATCTGAAGGAGATACAAAAACAGGCGGAGGAGATGATGGAAATAACCGTTCGGCAAATGATGGAGTTACAAGGCGTGACAGAGAAACTGAAAGCTCAGAATCAATTAGAGTGGATAAGGAAAATGAACAATATCAATCAGTCAGCAGAAGAAATGATATTAAAAGACCTGATATACTCATAAACGGAAAGTCCGGCAGTAATAAGCTGCCGGATTTTGATTTTTCACTTAACGAACAGCTTTCACTTTTTGATTACAGCTATGAAAATGACAGCAGTTATATTGAAACTGAGTATTCATTGTCTGATGAAGTTATAAGCAGTGTTCTTAGAAGCGGAACAAATGACAAGGACGGAATTTATCATATTGCAGCCGAATTTATGAGGAAAAAGTCCCCACAGGAAATAACATTGTTTTTAAAGAAAGAATACGGTACAGGCGGAAAAGGACTTGTAATTGATAATACAAAGTATGCAGCTTGGTTTAATGAGAACGGTATCCGTATAGCATACGGAAGCTCTGTATATCATGCCCGTCATTCTGTTTTGCTTTCATGGGAAGATGTTTATAAACGCATAAACGATTTACTTGAAGCCGGACAATATATGCCGCAGAATCAGCTTGATAGAGTAATCAGCATACAAAGAAAAGAAGCCTCAGAATATTTGTGGTATTTGGAAAGGGAATCAACAAACTTTCCTCTTGACACTGAACTTTTTAAGGGCGGATTTCCTGATTCTACAGAAAGGATTGCAAAAGAACTTGAAAATCCCGAAGCGGTCAAAGATTTTATAGAAAAGCTTGAAAAGTTCAATGAAGAATATAAAAACGATCCCTCGCTTATTAATTTCAAATATTATTCTCCCGAAAAATCAATCGGTGATCTTAAAAATCTTCTTATACAGCCAAAAGAATACAGAGCTGATGAGAAATTTACTGATAACACAAGGCGTTTTATGAGTGAAGATGAAATAGATAACTATTTTATCACAAGAGGAAGCGGTGTATCAGGAGGAAAGTATAGAATATATCAATATTTCTCAGAAAATCATACTACGAAAGAAAAACAGGAATTTCTGAAAGAGGAATTCGGAACAGGCGGCTATTATAATGGTATTTATAATTCATGGCACGACGCTAAGGGAATTTCTTTTTCAATAGGAAATCTGACCACTCCCGATGATAAGGTCAGTATTAAATGGAAAGATGTTATAAAAAGGATAAGAAGCCTTATTGTGATATGAACCCGTCTTACGGAGGAGCTAAACACCGTTTTCAGTCTAATATTGAAGCTGTTAAAACTTTAAAGCAATGCGAGGAGGAAAACCGTCAGGCATTGCCTGAGGAACAGGAAATACTTGCAAAATATGTTGGCTGGGGCGGTCTTTCTAACGCCTTTGATCCCGAAAATGAGGAATGGAAAAATGAATACGCTCAGTTAAAGGAATTTCTTACGCCTGATGAGTACAGTTCAGCACAGGAAACAGCTTTAACCTCTTTTTATACACCGCCTGTTATTATTCAGTCAGTGTATAAAGTAATTGAAAACACAGGACTTAAAGAGGGGAATATTCTTGATCCCGGCTGCGGTATAGGTAACTTTCAGGGGCTAATACCTGAAAGTATGAAAAATGTTAAGATGTACGGTATAGAACAGGATTCCGTTTCAGGAAGAATAGCAAAGCTTCTCTATCCTGAAAATCAAATTGACATAACCTCCTATGAAAATACTGATTTGCCGGATAATTTCTTTGATGTAAGCGTGGGAAATATACCTTTCGGTTCATATCAGATAGCAGATAAAAAATATGACAGACTGGGACTGTATGTTCACGATTATTTTATTGTTAAAACCCTTGATAAACTTCGTCCGGGCGGAATAATGGCAGTAATAACAACTAAAGGCACTATGGATAAAAAAAGTTCCGATGTGCGTAAATATATAGCTCAGAGAGCAGAGCGATTCGTCTGCCTGACAACACATTTTCTAAAAATGCAGGCACACAAATTACCTCTGATATTTTGTTCCTGCAAAAGAGAGAACGTGTAATAGACATAGAACCTGACTGGATACATTTAAATGAAGATGAAAACGGACTTGCGGTAAACAGCTATTTTGCCGAACACCCTGAAATGATCTTAGGCAAAATGGTTATGGAATCTTCACCGTACGGTATGCAGAGTGCCTGCAAGCAGGTAGATGGAACAAATCTTGAAGAAATGCTTTCTGAAGCAGTTAATAAAATTTATGCCGATATTCCTGATTATGAGCACCAACGTGATGAGGAAGCTGAATCAATACCAGCTGATCCGTCTGTTAGAAATTTTAGTTTTACCGAAGTTAATGGAAAGCTGTATTATCGTGAAAACAGCCGAATGATAAGATTGCACCCGTCTGATACAGCGGCAAGCCGTATAAGCGGAATGATAAAAATACGTGACTGCGTCAGAAATCTGCTTGAAATGCAGGCTGACGATTATCCTGACGAGGACATAAGAAAGGAACAGTCAAGGCTTAATTATCTTTATGATTCCTATACAGCTTCATACGGTATTTTAAATTCAAGGGCGAATAATCTTGCGTTCAGAAGCGACAGCTCTTACGGTCTGCTCTGTTCTCTTGAAATACTTGATGATGAAAAGCAGTTTTCACGCAAAGCGGACATTTTTACTAAACGCACCGTTAAACCGAAAGTAACCGTTAATGCAGTTGATAATGCTTATGAAGCCCTTGCATTGTCACTGAACGAAAAGGGTTTGATTGATATAGGCTATATGAACTCTCTTTACGGCAAAGGCATGGAAAAGCTCACAGAAGATTTAAAGGGTAAGATATATCAGAATCCTTTGACTGCACATGACGAACTTACCGGTTGGGAAACAGCCGAAGAATATTTATCGGGAAATGTACGCCGCAAGTTTGAAGCTGCACAAAAAGCAGCGGAAACTGATAAAAAGTATGAGGAAAATGTAAAAGCTCTTGAAAGAGTATTGCCTAAAGATTTAGGTCCCGGAGATATAAAGGTACAGCTGGGAACGACATGGATACCAAGCGGCATAATTGATCAGTTTGTATATGAACTTTTAAATCCGAGTGCAAATTTCAGGGATAAAATAAACGTAAAGTTTATGGAAAGTAACGGAGAATGGTATGTAAGCAATAAGAATATAGACAAGGGAAATGTCAATGCAATTTCAAAGTACGGTACAAAAAGACTTAATGCGTATTGGATAATTGAATCAAGTCTTAATCTGCGTACTGTTCGTGTTTGGGATAAAAAATATGATTCCGTAACCGGAAAAGAAAGCAGAGTTCTGAACCAAAAAGAAACTGCGCTTGCACAGAATAAGCAGGAAATCATACAGCAGAAGTTTGAAGCGTGGATATGGCAGGACGCTGACAGGCGGAAAAAGTTATGTAGAATATATAATGACAGATTTAATTGTTTAAAACCAAGAGAGTACGACGGTTCTCTGCTGACCTTCCCTGAAATGAATCCTGAGATAAGCCTTAATTCTCATCAAAAAAATGCGGTGGCTAGAATTGTTTTCGGAGGAAATTCTTTGATTGCTCATGCAGTAGGAGGAGGAAAGACCTTTACAATGTGTGCTGCATGTATGAGATTAAAGCAGCTCAAAATAGCTTCAAAGCCTATGATCACTGTGCTTGACAATACCCTTTATGACTTTGCCGCCGCTTTTATGAGTCTTTATCCAAACGCAAATATACTTCTTGCAACGGAACAGGACTTTGAAAAGCGTAATCGCCGTAAATTTTTCGCCCGTATTGCTACAGGCGAGTATGACGCCGTTATCTTAACTCACACTCAGTTTGGAAAAATTCCGATTTCCTATGCTCGTCAGGAACGGCTGTTAAAGGAGGAAATAACTAATGTTATAGACGCAATAGAGCAAATTAAAAGGAATAAAGGTGAACAATTTACAGTGAAACAGCTTATAAGAACTAAATTCGCTCTTATGGCTAAGCTGAAAAAACTCACTGATCAGTCAAAGAAAGACGATATAATTTCATTTGAGGAGTTGGTGTTGACTGTCTGTTTGTGGACGAAGCAGATATGTTTAAAAATCTTTATTTGCATACTAAGATGGGCAATGTTTCAGGACTTGCACAGACTGAATCCCAAAAGGCAAGCGACTTATTTCTTAAAACAAGATACCTTGACGAGATAACCGGCGGAAACGGCGTTATTCTTGCTACAGGAACTCCTATTTCAAATTCTATTGTAGAAATATATACAATGCAAAGGTATATTCAGTATGGTTTATTAAAAGAAATGAGACTTGATTATTTTGACGCATGGGCGTCAAACTTCTGTGTAAAGACCTCCAAAATGGAGTTGAAACCGGAGGGCAGCGGATTTCAGATGAAAACCCGTCTTGCATATTACAAAAATGTACCTGAGCTTATAAATATGTTTAAGTGTGCAGCAGATATACAAACTGAGGATATGCTTGATCTTCCTAAACCAAAGGCAGTATATAAAAAGGTAGTTACTCCGCCTACGGAAGTACAAATTGAAATGCTTAATAAAATAGCCGAAAGAGCCGAAAAAATACGAAAAGGAAATGTTGATCCAAGAGAAGATAACATGCTTGTGATCACCAATGACGGAAGAAAGCTTGCATTGGATCAGAGAGTCATCAATCCAAAGCTTCCTGATGATCCTGACAGCAAGGTAAACGCCTGTGTTAAAAACATTTTGGATATATGGGAAAAAACCAAAGATAAACGGCTTACTCAGTTAGTTTTCTGCGATATGTCAACTCCTGACGGAAAATACAATCCTATTGAAATTGTTGAAAAAGACGGTGCTTTTGTGGTTGAAGAAAGAAAACAATGGAATGTTTATCAGGATATAGCTGATAAGCTTATCAATGCAGGAGTTCCGGCTAATGAAATTGCTTTTATTCATGAGGCTAAGAACAACAAGCAAAAGGACGCTATTTTTGCAAAGGTGCGAACCGGTAAGATACGAATACTTTTCGGCTCTACTATGAAAATGGGGGCTGGTACAAACGTGCAAAAATATCTTGTAGCGCTTCATGACCTTGATATTCCGATGAGACCACGTGATTTAGAACAAAGACACGGAAGAATGGTCAGATTCGGGAATCTAAATAAAGAAGTATATATTTTCAGGTATATAACCGAGCGTACATTTGACGCCTATATGTATCAGATGTTAGAAAACAAGCAGAGAATAACTGCTCAGATCATGACAAGCAAAGCTCCGTCACGTATTATTGAGGACGCTGATACGGAGGTTTTATCCTATGCCGAATGCAAAGCGATAGCTACGGGCGATCCCCGTATCATGGAGTATTGTACTTTGCAAACGGAAATTAATATGCTTAACTTATTAAAAAACGATTATCTTAATCAGAAATATGAGCTTGAAGATAAGGTTTTAAAATATTATCCGTCACAGATCAGCAGCCTTGAACAGCGGGTATTCGCATTTCAGAAGGACGTGGAGCATATTAAAAACAGCCGTAATGCCGGATGTGAGTTAAAGGGAATTCTATATGCCGATAAAATGGATGCCGACAAAGCCTTAATGAGCGTTATAAAGACAATAAATTCAGAATCTCCCGTTTTAGTCGGCAGTTACTGCGGATTTTCTTTATCTTTGAGTTTTGACGTTTTTTCTGATACGTGTTATGCACATTTAAGTCATAGTCAGGGTTATAAGGTTACTATGGGAGAAGATATACGAGGAAATATAACAAGACTTGATAATTTCTTAGGAGGTCTGCCTGATAAACTTGAAAATTGCCGGAATCAATTACAGGACGCTAAAAGACAGTTAGAGACAGCTGCTGCCGAAGCGAATAAGCCATTTGAAAAAGAAGAGGAACTTAAAAATAAAATGACTAGATTTCAGCAGCTAAAAGTGGATTTGAAAATCGACGAGCGTAAGTATAAGGACTTTGATTCTAAGGAAAAGTCCGATAGAAGCTATGATGAGAGATAGTTATACAACAAAGACGGATAAGAGCATTTCGCTCATATCCGTCTTTTTAAGTTAAAATTGAAAAGGAGTTGAGATCTATGCCATATATCGCACCGGATATAGTACTTGAAGCAAAAAAGATGGATCTGCTGACATATCTTAAAAATTACGAGCCTGACGAGCTTGTAAAGATTTCAAGCAGTACCTATTCGACCCGTACCCATGACAGTCTTAAAATATCCAATGGGAAATGGATGTGGTGGAGCAGAGGAATAGGAGGAAGGTCGGCGCTTGATTATCTGATAAAAGTAAATGGGTATTCTTTTTTGGATGCCGTAGAAACAATTACAGGCAAATCGGCAGTATGTCCTCCCGTTTATGTAAAGGTCAAAGAAAAAACAGAAAAGAAGCTTCTTTTACCTGAGTCTAACAGATGTCAGAATAATGTGGTTATGTATCTTAAAAACAGGGGTATCAATACGGATATTATAAACTTCTGTATGCAAACGGGACGTGTATATGAAAGCTATCCTTATCACAATTCAGTATTTGTCGGACTGGATACCAAAGGAAAAGCAAAGTCAGCTTCATTGCGTGGAATAAAGAGCGACTATATTGGTGAAGCTGAGGGCAGTGACAAGGAATACTCTTTTTCAATACCCGCTGAGGAAAAATCAAAATATGTACATCTGTTTGAATCGGCTATAGATTTATTATCCTATGCCACATTGCTAAAGTTATACGGCAGAAACTGGCGAAAAAATCATTTGTTATCACTTTGCGGTGTTTATCAGCCTGCAAAAAATATCGAACAGAGTAAGGTTCCTAAAGCATTAACACGATATTTTAATGAATATCCTGAGATTAATACATTGGCTTTGCACCTGGATAATGATACGGCAGGCAGACTTGCGTCTAAGGCTATAAAAACAGTACTTTCAAAGCAGTATTATATAATAGATAAGCCCCCGCCTATAGGTAAAGATTATAATGATTTTTTATGTATGAAGTTAGGAATAGGAATTACTAAGAGGGATAGTAAAAAGAACGAAAGGACTAATACAAGATGAAAAAACTCAATGTAAAAAATACATTGAGTTTTTTAAACTTAAATATTAGGGAAAATAAATTTCATAAGATTATAAACAGGTGTGCCGGCAAATGAACCGGTTCCAAAGGAAATCCCTGCAATATCAATACTTCCGCTGCTGCTTATAGGAAAGTTTACTGTGCTTAAATTATTACAACTTGCAAATGTGTTTTCTTCAAATGTCAGACTTTTATATTTATTAATTGTAACGGTTTTTAATGCAGGCAAGTTCTGAAATGCTGTTTTATATACAATTAAATCCTGTGTAGAAGAGCCTGCAAATGTTATACTTTCAAGAGATGTACATCCATTAAAAGAATCGTTATATACTCTGTCTACGTTTTCTGGTATTGTTATAGATTTTAATGAAGCACAATTTTGAAATGCACCAATGGATATATCTTTTATGCTTTTAGGTAAAGTAATATTCTCCAAGTTATAACAATCTAAGAAGCACCACTGTGATATTGCTGTTAGTTTTGAAGAAAGATAATTAAAAGAAACTGTTTTTAAATTTGTACTGGACCATAGTCAATAAGTTGAACACAAAAAGGCGAAAAGGATTAAGAGTAAAGTAAAGAATTTTCAAATTGAATGGGTGACAAGAAATTAATAGCCGAGTGAATACGATTACGATTATAAAACCCATTAATATAATCAAAGAGTCTAATATCAGACTCTTTGATTATATTAATGTGGTGCTATACTAAAAAAGTGGACAGCAAAAAGCGAAAGATGGTATAATAATAAA
>OMCU01000965.1_pt1 | contig 13979 bp, 10 predicted proteins | sample 1645081 | NCBI WGS metagenome assembly OMCU01 (sample SAMEA103958122, study PRJEB25191) | human gut metagenome | biome: human-associated habitat [ENVO:00009003]; feature: intestine environment [ENVO:2100002]; material: feces | place: Germany | collected 2013/2015 | reverse complement strand
GTCCGTCGTCTGCACACCCCACCCACCGGATTTCATAAAATAAATCAAAAGGAGACAAAACATGAATAATTATTTTTATAACATGGTAGACCCTGATGAAATGGCGACTCTGGAATATATTCCAACTATTCCAAAGTTTCTTGAATTTATTAAGAAGCAATATTCTGATTATCCAGCCATAAGTGACAAGGTTACTACATATACATATGAGGAGCTTGTTTCAAGAGTTGCAAAGAGAGTTACATTTATTAATTCATTAGGGCTTGAGAAGGGCTCTAACATAGCTGTACTTGCAAAGAACGATCTTGATGCAATGGAGCTTTTCCTTGCAATTCCGGCGGCCGGACATGTACTTATTATGCTTCCTAATGCACTTAACGATAAGGCACTTGCAGGAATCAGCATGAAGTTTGACCTTGCCGGTATGTTCGTTGGTAAGGAATTTACAGAGGTTACAGCTAATCTTCCTTGTAAGACATGGTCAAGCACTTCTATTGGTGAGACTGAAAGCACATTTGCAGATGTTGAAAAGGATACTACAGCAGCAATTTTCTTTACAGGTGGAACTACAGGAGCACCTAAGGGTGCAGTTCACAGCCACGGTTCTATTATGAGAGGCTCATTTAACGGAGTATTTGGTCCAGGAAGTATTCTCCATAAGAGATATATAGCTATGCTTCCTCTTTCACACATATTTGGGGCAATTATGGGATATATGGCTAAGCTCTACACAGGCTCACTAACATACACATGTACTGATATGAGAGCCGGTATTGGTGATATTCCTGTTGTAAGACCTACAACTCTTGTACTTGTTCCTGGTCTTGTTGAGATTATTCTTAACATTGCCAAGCTTAAGGGAAGAGCATTCTTAGGAGATCTTGAGCTTATCATGTGCGGAGCTGCACCTGTTCCTCCAAGACAGATGGAGGAATGCAGAGAGTTAGGAATTACATTATGTGCAGGTTATGGACTTACAGAGTGTGCTAACCTGACATCAGGCAATTGCGATACAGATAAGAAGCCTGAGTCTATGGGACATATTTATCCAGAACAGCAGGTTAAGGTTGTTGACGGAGAACTCTGGATTAAGGGTGACAATGTAATGAAGGAATATTACAAAGATCCTGAGCATACAGCAGAAGTATTAGAAGACGGATGGTTTAAGACAGGTGACCTTGTTGAGTTTGATGATAATGACTGGATATACATAACAGGTCGTATCAAGAACCTTATTATTCTTCCTAATGGTGAAAATGTATCGCCAGAAGAGATTGAGGAATTATTCTATAAGCAGCCACTTGTAAAGGATTGTCTTGTACAGGAGATGGAAATGAATGGAAACACTGTTATCGGTGTTGAGATTATTCCATATATGCCTGAATTAGATGGTGCATCTGAGGAAGAAATCCAGAACAGATTGCAGGAAACTGTTAATGAGGTTAATAAGGAACTTCCTCCATTCAAGAGAGTGCTTAAGATGAAGGTGAGAACAGAGGATTTTAAGAGATCTGGAGCGATGAAGATATTGAGAAATCAGGTGTAGTGACAGACGGACGGGCAGCCAGCCTCCGGCTGGCGATCCCGCATTTAGTTAATAAAATCCGGGAAGGTGTCAGTCGTAGGTTCACGGTTTATGGGTTTGTGTGGAAAAACCGTCTGAGGACGCCGGCACTTAGCAAATGCGAGGTGAGAGGACGAAGTCCTCGCACCGAAGCAGGAGCTTAGTGACCGCTGCGTCCGAAGCCGAGCGGGAGCGTGTTTTTAGAGCATAAACCCATAAACCGTAAACCGTCCGTCGTCTGCACACCCCACCCACCGGATTTCATAAAATAAATCAAAAGGAGATTTTATCATGGTATTTGAGAAATTAAAGGAAATTTTTGGAAGGGTTATGCCACAGTGCGACCCGGCAACTATTAAAATGGACAGTGTTCTTGCAACAGATTTAGGAGTTGATTCTCTTAATATGATGTTACTTGCTATTACTGTTGAGGATGAGTTTAAGATCAGATTCAATTCTGATGCCAAGCTTGAAACTGTTAAAGATATTGTTGATTATGTAGAAGCTAACGCTAAATAAGAGGCGCTTATGAGCAAAGTAAAGACAGGGCTTGTACTGGAAGGCGGGGCTATGAGAGGTATTTTCTCAGCCGGAGTTCTTGATTACATGCTTAAGAAGGACATTTATTATGACTATGTTATAGGTGTGTCTGCGGGGGCAGGTAATGCGGTAAACTATGTTTCCAGACAGGAAGGAAGAACGAAAAAGATAATTACCCATGAAAATGCTGAAAGCTATTATGGAGTCGGACAGCTTTTCGAGAATAAGAAGATTCTTAATCTTGAAATGCTGGTAGCCGAATATGCGCTTAAAGATATTCCTTATGATTTTGATACATTTTTCGCATCTAAAACAGAGTGTGAGAGTGTTGTTGTTAATTGCGAGACTGGAAAGGCTGAGTATAAAGGAAATTTTAAGACGAAAGATGAATTTCTGAAGTGTCAGATGGCAAGCTGCTCTGTGCCATTTATATGCGAACCTGTTGAAATTGACGGTTATCATTATCTGGATGGAAGCATTATTGATTCAATACCGGTTGAGAGAGCAGTTGAGAAAGGGTGCGATAAGATTGTTGTTGTACTTACCAAGCCAGAGGGTTCTAAGCCTACGGATTATTCTAAGATAAAGAAGCTTATCGAGTGGAGTTACAAGAAATACCCAGAGCTTTGTGAGGTTATGGCACACAGAAGGCAGGCTTATGACAGGCAGGATAAGTTCATGAAAAAGCTTGTGGAGGAGGGGAAAGTCTTTGTTATCCGTCCGGAGGAGCAGATGATAAGACACTTTGAGAATAATAATGAAAAACTTCTTCAATGTTATCAGTATGGATATGACACGATGAGAAAACAGTTTAAAGCATTTGAGAAGTTTATGGAGGACAAATCCTCTCCTCGCTAGAGAGACTCGGATTTTCCTGCGGAAAACAAGGAGGATTAATAATGAAGGTTTTAATAGTAAACGGAAGCCCTAAAGGACCTAAGAGTAATACTATGCAGATGACAAATGCAGTTCTTAAGGGACTTAAGGAGACTAATCCAGAAGCAGAGATTGAGCTTCTTACAGTTAAAGATATGGATATTAAGCCATGTATGGGATGTATGAGCTGTTGGGGAAAGACAGCAGGTCAGTGTGTTATCAATGACGTTATGCAGGATGTTCATGTCAAGTTCATGAACGCTGACGTTATTATATACAGCTTCCCATTGTATTTCTTTGGCATGCCGGGTCCAATGAAAACATTTGTTGACAGAATCATGCCACTTATGGAGACTTACAAGGGCAAGGTAAGAGATATCGGAGATAATGCGTTCCACGAATTCCGTTATGATGTAAGCGGCAAGAAGTTCTATGTTATATCATCATGTGGATACGGAAGGACTCAGGAGATATATGACGCACTTATCAAGGAATTTAATTTTATCTATGGCAAGGGCAGATATCAGGCACTTCTTTGTCCACAGAGTGAAATGTTTGCAATTCCACCAATGGTAAACCAGATTAATGAATATCTTAAGAGATATACAGAAATTGGTAAGGTTATGGGAAAAGGTGAGGATATCCCTCAGGATATGATTGACTACGCTTCGCAGCCAATGATTCCACAGAGAGCATTAGAGAAGCTTATGAACAATTACTGGGATGCAGTTACACCAGAGAATCCTCTTCCGGCTCCTAATTTAAGATAAGAGGCAGCTTATGAAAACATACTACATGTTTGGTGACTCACTTATGCGAGGAGTTATGCCGGATGAAGCATGGAATTATCACAGTTCAGATGCAATTGGATTTGAGGCAATGCAGGCACAATATAATATGAAGTTTTTAAATTTTGCGATGCCGACATTCACATCAGAGAGAGTAAAAATGTGGCTTACACAGATAATGTCAAATCATCCGGTACCTGATGTGGCATTTCTTGAATGCGGCGGTAACGACTGCGACTATAACTGGAAGTCAATATGTGAGGGCAGATGTGATTATGAACATAGGCACAGAGTTGCCCCACAGGATTTTAAGAAGAATTATGAGAATATGATACATTTGTTACAGGAAAAGGGAGTAGCAGTAACAGCAGTAATTGCACCACCGATTGCTATTGAAGTGTATCTGTCATATCTGCTTAAAAGTGGAGTAGACAAAGATATTATGTCAGAATATGTGAACTCAGTTCAGCAGATGCAGGATGAATATGCCGGATACGGTGACATAATGAGAGACACAGCTAAAGAAAACGGCTGTGAAATATTAAGTCTTCGTGAGAGCTTTCTTGCACTTGGCGACATGAAGGCATATTATAGTAAGGATGGGATGCATCCTAATGAGGCAGGATATGCACTTATTCGTGGTGATTTCGAAAAATATTTTGCATCTGCAGCAGGTATTATATAGAAAGATGAGGAATTATAATGTTTAATCTGCGTTTCAAATGTACTGTTATATCAAGCTGGCACATGGTGCTTCATGCTGTACCTAAGGCTAATAAAATGATTGCCAACAAGAACCGTTATTCAGAAACTGAACGGTTTGTGTATGCCAAGTGGATTATTAATTACATGAGAAAGCATGCCAGAACAAGAACCAGGGTGTATGGCAGAGAAAATATTCCGACGGACAGCAATTACATAATGTATCCTAATCATCAGGGCAAATATGATGCACTGGGAATTATTCTTGCACAGGAAAAGCCGTGTGGTGTCCTCTGGGGGAAGAAGCAGGCTGAAAGACTTATGAGCCGTCAGGTATGTGGTCTTATTGATGCAGTCGTTATTGATCTTGACAATAACCGTGACAAGGTAAGGGCTATTATGGATGTTACCAGACAGGTCAAGTTAGGAAGGAATTTCCTTATATTTCCTGAGGGAGGTTACACTGACAATAAGAATGAACTTCAGGAATTTCAGGCTGGCTGCTTTTCGTGCAGCTTACAGACTAAGACACCTATCGTTCCTATAGCACTTTTTGATTCGTATAAATCCATGAACAGCAATACATTTGAAAGAGTAGATACACAGGTACATTTCTTAAAGCCAATTCTTTATTCAGAGTATGGCGAGCTTAAGAAAAAAGAGGTCGCTAAGCTGGTTAAGAGCAGGATTGAGGAAAGAATGGCTCAGATTAAGGCTGGGAAAATTAATGAAAGCTATGAATTAATTGGATAATAAAAACACAGGCTCAGGGAAATAATATGTTCCCTGAGTTTTTTGACCAAATTCTAAAATATTCGTTTCAATGGTTGACATGTTCTAAGTACATTGATAAAATATTTAAGGTTTACTTAATAATAAGATAGTATAAGGAATAGTATGTTGTTTGGTAATAATAAGAAAAATGCAGAGTATATCGTTGATGTACATTGTCATATAATGCCAGGGATAGATGATGGTTCAAGAGATATAACAGAAACTCTTGAGATGCTTAAGATAGCACAATCAGAGGGAATTACACACATGATTGCTACTCCACATTTTAAAAGTGGGCATCGTAATGCTTCACCGCAGAAGGTTAAGGAACTTATTCAATCTGTTGGAAAGGAAGCAGCCGCACAGGGAACAGATATTAAGCTTTACCAGGGCAATGAGATTCTGTTTCATGATGAGATGTGTGAGGAACTTGATAATGGAAGGATAAGCAGAATAAACGGAACTGATTATGTTCTTGTTGAATTCATGCCATCTGATCCATATCAGTATATAAGAAATTCTCTTGATGAGATTATGAGTGAGGGATATCAGCCTGTTATAGCACATGTTGAAAGATATGGATGTATGGTTGATGACATTGAGAATGTCAGGCGACTCAGCCGCATGGGGGTAGAGATTCAGGTTAATGCATCAAGCATTACCGGAGATACAGGTAAAGAAATTAAGAAGTTTGTACATAAGCTATTAAAAGAACAGCTTGTTGATTATGTAGGAACAGATGCCCATCGTTGCGATGGCAGCAGAACACCTATGATGAAAGAGTGCAGCAGGATGCTTTATAAAAAATATGATGAGGGGTATGTTGACAGTATATTATATGGCAATGCATTTGATAGACTGTTAGCAGATACGAATAATTAAAGGAGAATTAATGATGGAAACTAATAAGAGTACAGATGAGATTGAAATCAATCTTGGAGAAATATTTGCGTTATTGCTTCATAAGGTGTGGATTATAATACTGGCAGCTGTTGTATGCGGTGCAGTAGGATTTCTTTACAGCTATTTTCTTATAACACCTCAGTATCAGTCTACAACTAAGGTTTACATCCTTAATAAGCAGAACAGTACATCAGTTACTTATAGTGATGTACAGCTTTCAACAACTCTTTCTAAGGATTATGAACAGCTTGTTACAAGCCGTTATGTTATAGAAGGTGTTATTAAACAGCTTAATCTGGATGAAACTTATGAAAGCCTTGTGGAAAAGGTTTCTGCAACTAATACAGATGATACACGAATAATTGCTATTACAGTAATAAATCCGGATCCTGAGCAGGCTCAGAAGGTTGCTAATGCGGTAAGAGATCTTGCAGCACAGCATATTACACAGGTTATGGATATTGAGGCTGTTAATGTGGTTGATTCAGCTAATCTTCCAACAAGCCCTGTTTCACCATCAGTTCCTAAGTGGACACTGATTGGAGCTGTTATTGGTATTATAATTGCGGTTGCCGTTGTTGTTATACAGCATTTGCTTGATGATTCTATTAAGAGTTCTGAAGATATCGAAAAATATTTAGGTATCAGTACACTTGCACTTATTCCTATGAATCAGGCTGAGGAAGAAACTGCCAGCAGAAGGAGGTCTCCCCGGAAAGGTAAAGAGAAAGTAGTACTTGGCACTGATGATGAGAAGGCAAGAAGTTTTAAATCATCTGATATTAATAAGAACACTAATAACAAGAACAGTAAAAGAAATGCTGATGGCATAGAGTTTATGGAGGACTAGAGATGCAGGAGTTTTCAGTAAAACAGAGCAACCTTGATTTCAGGACCAGAGAAGCTTATAAGATGTTAAGAACTAACATAGAATTCTCTGGTGATAATAATAAGGTAATATTTATAACAAGCAGTACACCAAGTGAGGGAAAGAGTACAGTATCTTTTGAGCTTGCTATGTCTTTTGCACAGAATGGTATGAAGACACTGCTTATTGATGCAGATACAAGAAAGTCAGTTATGAAGAACAGAGGTAAGAAGGGTAAGATTAAATATGGGCTTACTCATTATCTTTCAGGAAAGAATGAACTTAAGGATGTTATATGCGTAAGTGATGTTCCTAATTTCTGCATGATATTTGCAGGACCTGTACCACCTAACCCAAGTGAGCTTGTCGGTAACGACAGATTTGTCAAGATGGTAGAAGAAGCAAGAGCTACATTTGACATGATTATCATTGATACACCACCAATAGGAAGTGTTATCGATGCTGCTGTTATTTCTAAAGTATGTGATGGCGGAATTCTTGTAATCGGAGCAGGTGATATAAGCTATAAGTTTGCAAGAAAGTCTAAGGAACAGCTTGAGATGACAGGGTGCAAGCTTCTTGGCTGTGTACTTAATAAAGTTGATATGACAGGAAATTCTTATTATGGTAAGTACTATGGCAAATATTACGGTAAATATTATGGCAAGTACTATGGACATGAGGATAATAATTAGTTATGGATATGAAGGCGGCACATAAGTAAGATGTGCCGTCCTTTTTAGATTCAAGGAAGAAAGGATGTGTGTATGAAGAAGATATTAAAATATACTGGACTGTTAATAAGTATTATTATGCTTACAGTATCTGTGGTGTTTATAGCTCTTTTAATAAATGTCAGGGTTGTTCCAGTTAAATATTGCATCATTGCTGCAGTGGTGCTTGTTATACTAACGGCAGTAACAGCATTTACACAAAAGTGGTTTGTTCCAGGAATTATTACGAAGATAATTGCCATTATTATGATTGTTGTGCTTATTATGGGAAGCATTTACCTTAATCAGACAAGACATATGATAAACAAGATTACAACAACTCAGGAAGAAAAAATTGTTATGGGTGTGTATGTACTTAACGACGGCGGATATGACAGCGTAGATATGCTTAATAATAAATCCATTGGTATAGGAACAGCTGTGGATCGTGAAAGTACTGATGAGCTTATTAAAAAGATGGGTGCAGGTGGATTTATGGCGGAGTATCCAGAGTATTCTAATATAATGGAGCTGGCAGATGCTTTGCTGCAGGGACAGATTGATGCTGCCATTATGAAAACAAGCAGTATTGAAATGATTGATGAGATGGGAGATTTCACCGGGTTTGCGTCAGATGTGAAGCTTATATATAGTGGTGAATTTACAATTAAAGTGGCAACGACAGAAGAGAATGTTACAGATAATTATCTTTCAAGTGATGATGTTATAAATGTATATATATCAGGAATTGATTCAAGAGGCGGTATTAATGAGGTGAGCCGTAGTGATGTCAATATTATTATGTCTATTAATAAGAAGACACACAATATTCTTATGATTAATACGCCAAGAGATTATTATGTTCCACTTTCTATATCCAATGGTGTCAGGGATAAGCTTACACATGCAGGTGTTTATGGAATTGAGTGTTCCAGAAATACTCTGGAGATGCTTTATGGTATCCAGATTGATTATTATGTAAAAGTTAATTTCAGTGGATTTGAGAAAATAATTGATTCACTCGGAGGTGTTGATGTGACACTTGATTATTCAGCAACTCTTAGTCAGGCTGGAAATCTCACAGTACATAATGGTGTTAATCATTTTAATGGTGAGCAGGCACTTGCATTTGCAAGAGAAAGATACGCATATTCAGATGGGGACAGACAGAGAGGCCGTAACCAGATGATGATAATGGAGGCAGCAATTAAAAAAGCTTGTTCTCCAGCAATTATATCAAATTATACATCTGTATTATCAGAAGTGTCTAAAAATGTAATTACAGATATGAGTTATGACTTTATTGCAGATCTTGCACAGACACAGCTTAATGATATGGCAGCATGGAATATTACACAGATAAGTGTTACGGGAGTTGGAAGTTATTCATCAACAACATATTCAATGCCAGGGTGGTCGTTATACATAATGGTACCTGATGAGGAAAGTGTGGAGAATGCAAGGGAGCAGATAAGAGATAATTATAATTAATATTTTAACGAAAAACATAGAAACTTATATGAAGGTATGATATTATTTTATTATGAAACATACGTGTTAATTGAATAGAGAAAGGAATTGACTATATGAGAATTAAAAGGTTATCAGCGTTATTATTAAGTGCACTTCTTATTACAAGTCCTATTGGATATATGACTGTAAATGGAGACACAATTGACGCAAAAGATTATTCGCAGCAGGTACAGTCTGTGGATTCTGCGTATATAGGAAGTTACATACCAAGTAGTCTTGATAGTGATGCTCCGGTATATGTATCGGATATTGCAGCATATGCACAGAGAAATGTACCATCGGCATACCCAGAGGATGTTTCTTCATATAAGAAGGAACACCCATCAAGAAATCAGAATCCTTATGGAACATGTTGGGCATTCTCGTCTATAGGACTTGAAGAATTTGACCTTATAGCTAAGGGTCAGAGAGATTCTAGTGTTGACCTGAGTGAATTGCAGCTTATACATTTTACTCAGTTATTGATCCGCTCGGTGGAACCAAAGGGGATTATTCTAAGTATTATAATAATAATACCAACATGTCATATCTGGAAAAGGGTGGTAACTACGAGTATGCAGTAAAGAGACTCAGCCAGTGGGTAGGAGCTGTCAATGAATCAGATGTTCCATATGCTGATGCCCAGGCAGTATATAATAATGGTCTTGATAACAAATATGCTTATGATTACGATGTGGCACATTTGCAGAATGCATACAGAATTAATGTTAAGGAGCAGCCTGATGTTGTTAAGCAGCAGATCATGGAGCATGGTGCTGTTGGTGCAAGCTATACTCATTATTATGCAGGAGAGAACCACCTTAATAATTCATATTATGATATGCAGGGAATTGTAAGCTCAGGTGGTGGACATGCAGTTATGATTGTGGGTTGGGACGATGATTATTCCAAGGATAATTTTGCGACAACTACAAAGCCTTCAAATAATGGTGCATGGCTTATAAGAAACAGCTGGGGTGATTATTTTGATTATTTCTGGATGTCGTATGAAACTTATTCGCTTGCAGATACTGTTTGGGTATTTGATATGTCAGCAGAGGATGGGCTGGATAATAATTATCAGCTTGATGGCGGGCTGCATACAGCAACAGTAGGATATTATACAGGTGCAGCTAATGTATTTTATGTATCAGAAAAAGAAGGTGTTGCATCTGAAACTCTTAAGTCAGTATCTTTATCTTTTACACAGACAGCAGATGTTGGATATACAATTGATATATATACTGACCTTAAAGATGCCAGCAACCCGATAAGCGGGACTAAGCATGCTGAGGCGAGTACAAGCGGAAGAACAACTTTTGCAGGAATACACACTATTCCTCTGGAGGAAGAAGTGATTCTCAATCCTGGAACTTATTATGCAGTTGTTGTTAATATTGATAAGAAAGCATTTGAAGTTGAATATTCGTATTCAGAGAGCACTAATCCGGGGAAAACTGATGATAAGATGGTCTGGGAAAATGTAGTAAGCTATGATTCTGACTGTGAAGGAAGTTATTATTATAATGGTTATGGCAGATATGGAAAATATTATTATAACTTCTGTATAAAAGCATTTACATCAAATAATGTTGATTTGGGTGATGTATTAGAAGGATATACATTAAGCATGGACGGAAAGATTGATATGAATTTCTACATGAATCTTCCTGATAAACTGGTTAAGGACAGCAGCACGTACATGGAATTTACTATGCCTGATGGAAATGTGTCAAAGGTTATGTTAGCCGATGCAAGAAAGACAACCGATGGTTTGTATGTGTTCTCTTGCGGAATAGCAGCAAAGCAGATGGCTGATAAGGTAAATGCCAGAATCGTAAGTAATGGCGTTAAGGGTGAAGTTCATACATACTCAGTAACAGATTATGCTGAATCTGTAATTAATGCTGCAAGTGGAGTTTATTCTGATAAAGCTGTAAATGCAGTTAAAGCAATGCTTAATTATGGAACAGCTGCACAGCAATATTTTGGATATAACACAGATAATCCTGCCAATTCTATAATGACGGATGATGATAAGAATATGGATATGGTTGGATTCAATACATATACAGGAAAGCTGGTTAATGCAGACAGTGTTTCAGGAATAAGCTATTATGGAAGTTCTCTTGTTCTTGAATCAGATACAATATTAAGGAATTATTTTGAGTTGTCAGACGGATATAGTATTGATAATTATACATTTTATGTGAAAGATAAAGATGGAAACAAGAATATCATTGCTCCACAAAAGACAGATGCTTCATTATATTATATAGATATCAGTAATGTGAAAGCGTATGAGCTTGCTGATAATGTTAATATATACGTTCAGAAGAATGGAGATAGTGAAGATAAAATAATGATGCTTGAGTATGGTGCATATGTTTACGCCAGATATGTCGATAAATATTTAGATAATACAGCACTAAAGAATCTTATGACGGCAATGTATCATTATTGCAATGCTGCTACAGAATATGCAAATATATATTGATATTTTTAATATGTGACTATATAATAATTAGCAAGGCTCATTTTGAAATGTGAGCTGATTAGCGTATTTCAGTTGGGGAAAGTATATTTTAATATGAAGTATTAATACACGACTTGTTATGAAAAGTTAAAAAATAGTGGGGAGGGTAAGACCAATTAACGTATGGTTAATGTAAACAAAACCAAAGAGAGTATTCAGAATGTTTTAATATTTATTACAGATGCAATAGCGCTTATAATGTCTTATTACATGTCTGGTTTTATATGGCTGATGGAAATAAGAAATAATACATTTTCATATGTAATGAAAGTGCTTAATGGCAATATAGTCACAATTATTATAGCTGTATTAATAGCTGCTTTATTCTGTAACATTAAAGGCGATGTACTTAATCGTGGCAAATTTGAAGAACTTGCTTCTGTTATGAAGAAAAGTCTTATTTCATCAGCTGTTATAGCTGTTTATGAACTTTTGAGTAAAACTGCACAGGGTGTTCCAAGAAGTGTGTATGTAATTACATTTTTTATGGGAACAGTGCTTATGTTTTTATTAAGGATGCTTGTCAAGGTATATATGAAGCATCGTAATGGAGGAAAGCGTACCAACAGTATACTTGTTATCACTATTAAAAACAGGGCGGAAGATACACTTTCCAAAGCTGCGGCAAGGAATGACTGGATGCGTCGTATAGATGGTATTGTAATTACTGATGAAGATATGACAGGTCAGTCAATAGAGGGATTTCCTGTAGTTGCTAATGTACATTCAATGATGCGTTATATTAAGAACGAGATTGTTGACGAAGTGTTTATTGATGTGGATTACAAGACCCGCGAAAGTATCAAGCCTATGGTTATGGAACTTGAGGATATGGGAGTAATTGTTAATCTTAAGCTTGAGATTCTTGACAGCTATAAGGATTTTGACAGTAAGCTGGGTTACATAGGAGCAGTTCCTGTCATTACATTTGCTAACAGAATATATGACTGGAAGGGAATGCTTGTTAAGAGATGCATAGATATTCTCGGAGCAATTGTAGGACTTATAGTTATGTTTATTGCAATGATTTTTGTAGGTCCTGCTATTATGATAGAATCGCCAGGTCCAATCTTTTTCAAACAGAAACGTGTTGGAAAGAATGGCCGTTATTTTGAGATATATAAGTTCCGTTCTATGTATATGGATGCTGAAGAACGAAAGAAAGATCTTATGGCACAGAATGAGATGAGTGGTCTTATGTTTAAGATGAAAGATGACCCTCGTATAACTAAGGTTGGCAAGTTCATAAGAAAGACAAGTATTGATGAGCTTCCGCAGTTCATTAATGTTCTTAAGGGAGATATGAGTCTTGTTGGTACAAGACCACCAACGGTAGCAGAGTTTAAGCAATATCAAGGACATCATAAGAGAAGGCTTTCTATGAAACCAGGCATCACAGGAATGTGGCAGGCTTATGGAAGAAAGACGGTTAGCGATTTTGAAGAAATTGTTAAGATGGATCTGAATTATATTGATAACTGGAGCATTATGCTTGATATTAAGATTTTGTTTAAGACAGTTCAGTCAGTATTAACTACTGGTGGACAGTAGAATAATTACCCCCCTGTAGTATCATCAGATACTGCAGGGGGTAATTGTTTTATCTAGACATTATGTACATTAATACTGGATAATTATAGCAGAATTGCACAAAATTCGTTGGCAATATAGAAAATATACATAAAAATTAACCATAATGCTTATTGACGCAAATCGGCGGTTGGGTTAAAATGATAGTAACTTTTGGTATAGGGGACATGCTGTAGTGCAACATGTCGAAAAGAACATGTTATATGCTGTTAGTAACAGGAACTTTACTATGCCTACAATATAATAAGGAGGATTTTATGAAAAAGGGTAAAAGAATTTTAGCCGCTTTTTTAGCAGTGCTGATGGTTGTTGCTATTATGCCATTTACTTCATTTAGTGGTATATTCACAAGCAAGGCAAAGGCTGCAGAGAGTGGCAAGAAGTACACTTTTGAGGGTACTGAACTTGAAGCAGCAGCGGCAGGAAAGTATACAGATGGTCAGGCTGTTACTGCAGGAACTGATGGATATTTTACTTTTTATATGAGTGCAAAAACTAAAATCGACTCAAGTGATAAAACATGGGAAGATGGTTACGCTTGTAAACAGAGAGTAAACTTTGGTGGTAAAGCAGATGTTGCTAATATGAAGAATCTGGTTTCTTTCAAGACATC
>OMCU01000950.1_pt1 | contig 14121 bp, 10 predicted proteins | sample 1645081 | NCBI WGS metagenome assembly OMCU01 (sample SAMEA103958122, study PRJEB25191) | human gut metagenome | biome: human-associated habitat [ENVO:00009003]; feature: intestine environment [ENVO:2100002]; material: feces | place: Germany | collected 2013/2015 | reverse complement strand
AGGAACTGCGTTCCGAAAAGGCACTCCTTTTGCAAAAATTTGAGTATGCGGAGGATGCAGGCGCAGAGGCGTTCCGTAAGGATATTGCTATTATGGAGGCTGGCCTGAAAAAGCTGGAGGCGCAGGAGCAAAAATACTCTGCCGAGTTGGATAAGGCTTTGGATGAATACGCTGAACTGAAAGCGCAGGCTGCGGATTTTGACCCGGTAGAGCTGTACAAAGCACGGCAGGCCATCCGTCCTGCGCAGGAAAAGGCGGCGGAAAGGCAGTTGGAGGAAACCTTGCAGAAGAAGCCTTCTCTTATTATGCTGCTCAGCGCAAAGCAGGAAGTATCCAGACTGCTTGGAGAGGACACAGAAGAGCGGCAGGCACGGCAGATGGTTATTCGTCGGCAACGGTCAGACCCGCAAAAGCCCAAGCACTTCCAGCGCTAAGTGATAAAAATGCACATTTTCCCTATTGACTTTTCAACTCTAATCCGTTAGAATAATACTAACAGATTAGAATGAAAGGCCGATAGAATGAGTACACCAAAAGTTTTTGAAAGCGAATACCGTTTTTGCCTGATCCTTTGGGATCATGAACCCATCAAGAGCAGAGATTTAGCTCAACTTTGTGAAGAGCAACTAGGCTGGAAGGTTACTACCACTTACACGGTAATAAAGCGTTTGTCGGAGCGTGGCGTGATAAAGAATGAGAATACGATCGTTTCTTCGCTGGTATCCAAGGAGCAGATACAGACAGCTGAAATTGAAGAATTGGTCGAGAAGAAATTTGCCGGTTCGATTCCAGCTTTTTTGACCGCATTTACCAAAAGCCAACAGCTCACGGCAGATGAAATTCAGGAGATGCAGCAGATGATTGACCGCTTTCGGAAGGAGCATCCGGATGACTGAATTGTTTATGAAGCTGCTTAATATGAGCATCAATGCCGGATGGCTTGTTCTGGCTGTTCTTCTTGTTCGCATCATGTTCCACAAAGCTCCAAAATGGCTGTTCCCCTTATTGTGGAGCTTTGTTTGGATCCGGCTTCTCATGCCAAACGCATTGGAAAGTCGCTTGAGTGTCATTCCTGATATAAGTGGCTTTTCGGCATCCGAGCAGGGCCTGCTTTCTGCTAAAGGTTTCACTGCTCCTGTTCCTTATGTTGGAATCGTCTGGTGTACTGGTATGGCAGCAATGCTTCTGTTTGAAGCATTAAGCTATGTACATCTCCGCAGCAAAGTAAAAACTGCTGTCCAGCTCTCGTCAAACGTGTATCAAAGCGAGCATGTGAATGCTCCATTTATTCTTGGCCTGTTTGCGCCGCGCATCTATATTCCGTTCCATATAAAGAGCAAGGAATTGGATAGCATAATTGCACATGAACGTGCGCATATAAAACGCCGCGATCATTGGCTAAAGCCCATTGCGTTCTTAATTCTTTCTCTTTATTGGTTCAATCCTTTGATTTGGATTGCGTATTATTTCCTTTGTAAAGATATTGAGTTGGCATGTGACGAATACGCTATCAAGGATATGAGTGATTCTCAGCGCGCTGCGTATTCGCAGACGTTGCTCTCCTGCACTGCAAACCAGCGTATTTTTGCGGCCTGCCCGCTGGCCTTCGGCAGTAAGAATGTGAAAACACGAATCCGTGCTGTACTTTCTTATCGAAAGCCTCATACTTGGATCATAACCGTGACCGCGATACTTGTTTTGGCAGTTGTCGCCTGCTTTATGACAAACCCGAGACAACCAAAAGAAAGTACTGCTCAGGGTAGCAACTATATTGATCTAAATCAGCCTCCAACATTGGACGTGATTCAAAATGGACAAACTATTTCGGATAGAAGTAGTAGCGAAGATCGGCAACGTGAAGTAGAGCTTGAGAGCGCCTTGTTGGGAGAAGCGATAAAGAAGCAAGAGTCTCTTACTCAAATTCAAACAACTGATTTTTACAGATGAAAAGTCCTACGTTATCTATAGGATTGACGTTAATTTAACTGTCGATGTGGTTACATGGAAGGAGGGAAAATTCATGAAAATCATTTGAGGAAGCACATGGCCTGTCTGTTCAACGGATTCTGGCTCATGTGCTGAACCAAGAAGACATCAGACAAAAATCAGTTAAAAAGGGGCGTTGTTTATGCAAAAGATCAAGTCACTGGCCGCAGTTTTTCTGGCCCTTTTTATCCTCGCAGCGATTCCGACACAGGCTCTCGCCGCCGAAGCTCATGTTGATGCTATCACTGCACATACTCATCAATGGTATTTTGACCATTATGACACTACGTATATCCCAATTGACGATGAAACTCACTTAAAGACGCTCTATCCTGTGTATAAATGCTCCGTTTCTGGTTGTAGTGCTTTCGACATCAGGGATGGTTATGAATCAACGCCGTCCCATACAATGACCAGTTACTCGTATACGGGGAGCAATTATCATGCGGGTAATTATCATTATATCCGCTATGAACGGCATTGCGTCCAGTGTGGACATTCCACTGGCTATTGGGATCATTACAGCTGCCCCGGTAATGGGCATTGCATCCTGCCCCAGTCTGTTTTCCCGGTTTTGACAGATAAGTAAGTGACAGCTGAGCAGCGGCATGGGTGAATATTTCTCCCATGCCGCTGCTTGCATTATTGGAGTGCAGTTAAATGATTGTTTTCTTTTACGAAAAGGTGCGCTTAAAGCGCGGCGCTTGGCAGACGGTGAGTATTGTATTGCTGATAGCTTTCCTTTGTGCATTTTTTACTCTCTTTGATGGCTTCATTTGCCAGAAAGAACAGGATATGGAGAGCGCCTACGCAGTGATTCCCGTAACTGTCGTCGTATCCAATCTTACCGGCACGAAAACCGATGACCTGAAAATTACAGACTATATTATCAACTACTTTCTCTCTGACAAATATGCTTATGGCGGGGAGCTTCAGGAAAAAGCATTTTCCTCCTATGTGAAGGATGTTTGCCTGAAAGCATCTGTCTATTACAGCCAAGGGACGGGTTTTTCGAGTCGGCAAAAGCTGATTGGCATTACTTCTGTTGATGCCGCATCGGAATTGGCACCCGTTTCAGGAAATTCGATTACTTATTTTGAAGGATACGACGAATCAATTTTTACCTCAAATAAAGCAGCGTGTCTCGTTTCGACCGCAGCGGCAGAAGAACTGTCGCAAGATACTGATAATAATGGTAATGTCATATTGACGGTTCAGATGTCGCCTGCTGCGACCGGTGAAGCGGCCACACAGATTTCGCTCGAAATTGCTGGGACGTATTCGTCGGAATCTCAAACGATCTATTGTCCATTCAGCTGCGTTGCCGCAGTACAAACAGAGCTGGATGGGAAGATTACGGGGGATAGCTTGAGCGCCACAGTGCGCGATAATCATGAGCTGGACGAATTCCGGAAAATACTGATGCGTCACTTCGCAAATGTGGACCCATCCGGGCATCAAGAAGAAATCAATAATTCTCCAGCTCTCCGATATCAGCAATTTGCCATAACAGTTCATGACGAAACACTCCGCGAAACTCTGAATGCTTTGAATCGAAATTTGCAAACACTGTATCGACTAAAACCAATTTTTGCCTGCACAGAGGTCATGATTGGCACCGCCGCAGGTTTTTTCTATATTCATATCCGAAGGCGGGAATTTGCCATTGCACGATCTCTTGGTACAAAACGCATTGAAACGGTCATTATGGTATTCGTCGAGATATGTCTGATGTTTTTGGTTGGCGCAGCTATTGGAACAATTCTCATTCTGTTTGTCCAAGAGACTGCCACCCAATATGTCATGGCCGCAGCACTCTTTTTTGCTATGAATGTCGGGGCAATTACAGCTTGCTTGATGGCAACTGGAAAAAGCGGAATCCGATTACTACGGGAGGTTGAGTAGCATGTCCGTATTATCTGTGCAAAGTGTTTCTTATTCATACAAAACAAAATACCAAACTGTTCAGGCTGTAAAAGACGTCTCGTGTGATTTGAGTGCTGGAACTCTTTATGCGTTAGTCGGCAAAAGTGGAAGTGGGAAGACAACACTGCTTTCATTACTGGCAGGACTGGATACGCCGCAGAGCGGAGACATAATGGTCAACGGCCAGAGTTTGCGGGAAATAGACGTGGATATCTACCGCCGCAAGCAGGCATCTGTGATTTACCAAAGCTATAATTTGTTTCCACTTATGACTGTTTGTGAAAACGTCATGTACCCCTTAAAGCTGCTGAGGCATTCCGATGCCGATGCAAAAAAAGAGGCACAGATTGCTCTTGAAAAAGTCGGTCTGGGCGAAAGTTATTGGAAGCGACTCCCTGCCATGCTGTCAGGCGGCGAACAGCAACGAGTCGCAATTGCTAGAACATTAGCTGTTCATGCGCAAATCGTTCTTGCAGATGAACCTACGGGAAATCTGGACACAGAAAACAGCTCACAAATTATTCAACTGCTTTCTAAACTGGCGCATGAGGAAACCTGTTGCGTGGTAGTTGTCACACATGATTTGGAGGTTGCCAAAGCGGCGGATGTCGTATTCCGTATGGACAGCGGCAGAATCAAGGAGGACGCTGTATGACACCTTTGAAACAGCTTTTTCGTCAACCAGTTCGCTTGCTTGCAATTATCCTGCTGGTGGGAATGGCTTCCGCTTTTATCTGTCTGAGCGCAGGCGTATTTTCATCTGCAAAGGCAACGCTTGCGCAAATTGAAGAACGCTATGTGACAATTGGCATCCCCACAACGGAGACAGAGGGTGTGACAACAGAGTACAACGGGCTGACGCTCCATCATGAAGAAAGTATAATTAGTCAAGATATGTGGGCATATATGGATCAGCTTGCTGCTGATGGAAGGATCATAAAAGGCGCGTACCAACAAAAATATATCAGTGCATATTGCCCCTCTATTCAGACCGTTACCAGCGGAAATGAAGATGGCACATATGCCCCCAGCCTTGATACGCCATATGGTCGAGCGATTTTGGTAGTTCGTATCACGTCAGTAGATGAGATAAATCTGCCTGAGTTTGCTGAAATTGCGTCCGTATCTGTTACCGCTTCGATTGAAAACGTGATTAAACTTCATCAAGACTATGCTGTTCGCAGCACGCTATACCTTACTATAGGGTGTAACTCTCGGGAAGAATTGGACGCACTTGACATTCAGGTTGGGCGACGCTACTTGGTTTATGGATCGGAATATATAGACCGAGACCTAGAACTGCGCACGACATTAGCAGAATCGCACCGGTGTTCTGTAGAAGATATTGATTTGTCTCGTATATCATATGACTTGACGGCAGATGAAAAGAAAACCGCTTCACAAGATTTCATACCAGTAGCAAAATACTCTTCTGGTGAAAAAACGTCTATTTTGGGACAGAACATGGTTGACGCAATAGATTCCTGTGCAATGACTGTTACACACTGGCACGGACTGTACCCAGAAACACAGCCAGACTATGCAATTGACGGTTCTGAAACGGGTGTACTGCTAAACGACCAATACCTTGATGTATACATGACCCCGTTGGAAACTGGTCTGGATGTCTTTCTAAGCTCAAATGCGGGAATTGAATGGCGGAGCGCAGCCCAAGAATTGGATACGCAATATCATACTGTCAGTGTGATTGGTACAGATCTTCTGGAAAGCATGTATTGTTTCCATCAAAAGGACTCTTTCGTAACAGAAGGACGGAGTTTTGGGGCGGACGATTCCAAAAATGGCTCTAATGTCTGCCTGATTTCTGAAACAACTGCCATTGCAAGCGGACTTGGTACAGGAGACTGCATTGATTTGTCGTTCTACTGGGGTCCAAATCCTCTTGCCGATTTAACAGCTCCGGAATGGAAGGTGCAGCCACAGCTTTTTTCCCAAAAGATTGGGGTTTCAGGTGATACGAAAACGTATCAGATTATAGGAATTTACCGACAGTCGGACTTATGGGATACCGCAGACTATCGCTTCCTTCCGAATACCGTCTTTGTCCCTAACGCTTCTCTGCCAGAAAATTGCTATAGTAGTCGAAATGGCGTTTTCTTTACATACGTCTTGCAGAACGGGAAGGTATCTGCGCTCCAAGATGCGCTGGAATCACATGGATATCCGGCAAACATTCTGTTTTGCTTTGATAACGGGTACACCGAAATTGCTGAAACCTTGCATGGATTCTATAGCAGTGCGCAGCAGCTTCTTTTCGCTGCCTGCACAACAGCGGGCGCGGCTCTGTTCGTATTTCTTGCACTGTTTGTAAACCGTCAACGGCGGACGCTTGGACTGATGCTCTCGCTTGGTTCCGGCAAAAGGACCGCTGTGATGTTTAGCTGGGAGATAGCCGCAATACCTATCATCCTTGCGACAATAACTGGGATCATTGTTGGAATCCTTACAATGAATGCTACGACACTAAACCTGTTTTCCTCCGTTTCAGAAGTGCTTAATACAAGTTTGAGCGGTGCAGCCACGATTGGATATAACGATATGATAACGGAAGTCGTATCAATGCCAATTGCGGTTATTGCGGCAGGTATCCTGCAACTGATTGTTTATATTGTGGCGACTTACCTACATTTGCAGCGGTTGGCGCAACGATCCCCGCTTGAGTTAGTGCGGAAAGGCTAAGTTTCAGTATTGACAAGAAAAAGCAAACTTGATTGGTTATCAATTCCAATACTTCATTTAGAGAGCGCCCTGCCATGATTTTGTGCAGGGCGCTCTCTTATGAGGAAAATACCCTTGACAAATCTCTTCTCATACTTAAAAGTTAAAGAAAAGTATCTTAGCATGCAACTTCCCCAACACATGGGTGGATTACACCGAAAAAACACACAAGAGATTGAGGAGGATTACAATAGGCGTCATGGGTTTAAATGGGGAGGCGGGCTTAGAATAACAGAATAAGCAATGGGATGGATAAACCGGAGATCAATAACATGAATAATACTAAAATATTAATCGATACCAATGTTCTTTATTATGCTTGTGGCCTTTCGACCCCGCCAAAAACAGTGAGCCAGAAGAGGCTATTCCAAGAAATTGATGCTGCACAATCAGTAGAAATCTCGAGCATTTTTTTCGCTGAGTTTTTGACAAAGTACCGATGCCATGCGGGAACCATTCGGCGCGTATGCTCTTTCATGCGTCAACATCACATCTATATATCCAACAATGAGCATATGGATGTTGCCGATGTGGTGGATAGCGCCTCCGACGGCATCCAGCAGAGCCGTACAGCCCCGGGTGAAGTACTCTTTCTCGGTCATGCGAGGCACTCTGCCCAGCGGCAGGCGGTCATGGATGACCACGCTCTCGTTGTCAAAAAGCACCGTGGAGACCAGCGCCTCGCCCGCTTCCTTCTTCTGCTTTTCGATCATGGAGCTGAAGCCACCGATGGTGTCTTTCTCCAGCCCGCTCATGGAGCCGCTCCGGTCCAGGATAAAAACCAATTCTGTCATAGTGAAAACCCTCCTTTGTCTTGTGCATTCAGTATCGCACAGACAAAGGAGGGTTTGGTCGCATAACGGGCGACATTTTTGGGGAACTACACTATAGGATCTGCTTTTTTCTATTTGCATACCAAAGAAACAGATCGAACTTTCTGCGCCTATTGGGTATATCATTTCTGTGCCATATTGGGCTTATCCACTTTTACTACCGTAACCCCGCTTTCTTCTGTGGAATTATCCTCCGTGACATCGAAGTACACGGGCGTTTCGTCGAGGACATAGCCGTAGGGAGCCTGTACCTCGACAATAGAGTACCCCTTTCCAAAGGACAGCTTTTCCGGCATAACAAGAGAACCTTCTGCATTGGTGTAGAACACATCAATGGTGGTGGGTGTCGGGTATCTCCCGTCCTCTTTCTGACGGACTGTAGCCGGAGTAATGACTCCTCGCTCCTTGACACTCTCCACAAGCTGTATCATATCCTCATCGTCCCGTACCTTAAATGGGTGGTCGGGAAAATCGTCGATCAGCTCAAGGGGGATATCTCGGATTTTACTGAGCTTAGCATCATCCCGTTCCTCTTGCGTAGAGAACAGCTCATCGAGTGTGTTCGTGGGAAGCGTGAAGTCGCTCTTTCTGCCTGCCATCGGCTAACACCTCCTTCGTAAAATCCGTGTAAGCCTTAGACACGGTGCTGCTCGGCTCATAGGTGTATATGCTTTTCCCTTTAGATGAAACCTCGGCGGCTTTTACGGCAATGGGAATGGTCGTCCGGTATATCCTGATCCGACAACCGAAGTTCTCTCGTAGCGCTTCTACCGTACTTTTGGCAAGATTGGTTCTACCGTCTACAAGCGTGAGCAGAATACCGTCGATTGTCAGGTTCCGATTGGTGTGCTTCTTCACCTTGGCAATCGTCGATAAAAGCTGCGTCATACCTTTTGCGGGGAGATACTGTGCCTGCACGGGAATAATTACGCTGTCTGCCGCAGTCAGAGCATTGAGCGTTATCATACCGAGGGACGGCATACAATCTATCAGCACATAGTCGTATCTGTCCTCCACTTGGCTGAGATAGTTTTTCATCACGCTCTCTCTGCTCATTGCAGTCACAAGGCTCATCTCCAACGCTGAAAGGTCAAGGTTTGACGGAACAAGGTCAACCTTTTCTTCGTGGCTGAGAATGCCGGAGAACGGGTCTTGCTGTTCTTCCCGCATTACCGCTGATAGCTTATTGGAAAGGGTCTGCGGCAAGCTGTCCGTGTCCTTCCAACCGAGACAGGTAGTAAGGTCGCCCTGCGGGTCAGCGTCCACGAGAAGCACCTTTTTGCCCTGCATAGCCAATCCTACGCCGAGGTTTACTGCCGTGGTGGTTTTCCCCACACCGCCTTTTTGGTTGCATATCGCTATGGTTTTACAGTTTGGCATTTCGCTTTTCCTCCTTCTTATCAGATTTGGATCGCTCGATCCACCAAAACACAGGAATCGAGTCCTGTGCTTTGGTGGTCGCATTTAACTCGATCTCATCCCCCAAATGCGTAAAAGGAAATCAACAGGCGTTCGGCTGCTGACCGAACTCATAGGAATCTCACCTCTGCCGGGTACTCCGCCGGTTCCGTAGAAAAGTATCATTATACCCTAAGCCTGTCGTGGCCGTATCCGTAGCTGCCAGATATTTCAGAATGGTTTCGGGGTCGCTCTCCACCTTTTGTCCCGCTGATACCGTTAGCGGCAGGTGGGTCTTGGCGTACCTTCATTTGGCTGGGGCTTTCACCCCCGATCAGGAATGTACCTGTTGAGTGTGTATTCTGTTTTCAAGGATCACGAGGAAACTTGTTTTGTCCCTCAATAGGTAGCCAGCGAGAAGGCCCATTTTTTAACCCCCTGAGCGAAAAAATTCAAAAAATTTTTTGAGCACGAAAAAAGCCGCTGATTTCATATCGAAACCAGCGGCTTGATTTGCGGTGTGTTCAGCTGAAAATGGGCAAAAAAATAACGGTCACACAATCCAAAGGGACTGTGTGACCGTACTTATATCAGTTGCTTTGCCTACGCTGTTTGCGTCAACTTCTTATTGGCGCTGTTCGCGGATGGCAGCCTGTGCGGCGGCCAGACGGGCGATGGGCACGCGGAAGGGGGAGCAGGACACATAGTCCAGGCCCACCTTGTGGCAGAACTCCACGCTGCTGGGATCGCCACCGTGCTCGCCGCAGATGCCCAGGTGCAGGTCGGGACGGGTCTCGCGGCCCATCTTGGCAGCCATCTTCACCAGCTTGCCAACGCCCACCTGGTCCAGCTTGGCAAAGGGATCGTTCTCATAGATCTTCTTGTCATAGTAAGCGCCCAGGAACTTACCGGCGTCGTCGCGGCTGAAGCCGAAGGTCATCTGGGTCAGGTCGTTGGTACCGAAGGAGAAGAACTCGGCCTCGGTGGCGATCTCGTCGGCGGTCAGGGCCGCGCGGGGGATCTCGATCATGGTGCCCACCAGGTACTTCATCTCCACACCGGCGGCGGCCAGCTCCTCGTCAGCGGTCTTGACCACGACGTTCTTGACATACTTCAGCTCCTTCACCTCGCCCACCAGGGGGATCATGATCTCGGGAACCATGTTCCACTCGGGGTGACGCTTCTGCACGTTGATGGCAGCCCGGATCACGGCACGGGTCTGCATCACGGCGATCTCGGGGAAGGTCACGGCCAGACGGCAGCCGCGGTGGCCCATCATGGGGTTGAACTCATGCAGGGAGGCGATGATGGCCTTGATCTCGGCCACGGTCTTGCCCATATCCTTGGCCAGCAGCTCGATGTCGGCCTCCTCGGTGGGAACGAACTCGTGCAGAGGGGGATCCAGGAAGCGGATGGTAACGGGGCAGCCCTCCATGGCCTCATAGATGCCCTCGAAGTCGCCCTGCTGCATGGGCAGGAGCTTGGCCAGGGCCTTCTCGCGCTGCTCCACGGTGTCGGAGCAGATCATCTCGCGGATGGCGGCGATGCGGTCGCCCTCGAAGAACATGTGCTCGGTGCGGCACAGGCCGATGCCCTGGGCGCCCAGCTCACGGGCCTTGGCGGCGTCGTGGGGGGTGTCGGCATTGGTGCGGACCTGCAGCCGGCGATACTTATCGGCCCAGGCCATGATGCGACCGAAGTCGCCGCCCACGCTGGCGTCCACGGTGGGCATAGCGCCGTCGTAGATGCTGCCGGTGGAGCCGTCCAGGCTCATCCAGTCGCCCTCGTGGTAGGTCTTGCCTGCCAGGGTAAACTGCTTGTTGGCCTCGTCCATGTTGATGGCACCGCAGCCGGCTGCGTGGGAGGTCATACCGCCGCGGACGGTCAGGATGCCCTGAGCGGCCTTCATGCCCTCGATGTCCTCGGGAGAGGTCTCCAGACGGACCAGGACCACCTTCTCGCCCCGGGCAGCCCATTCCTTGGCGTCCTCAGCGGAGTAGACGATCTTGCCGCAGGCGGCGCCGGGAGAGGCGGGCAGAGCCTTGCCCACAGGGGCGGCGGCCTTCAGAGCGGCGGGGTCAAACTGGGGATGCAGCAGCGTATCCAGGTTCCGGGGGTCGATCATGGCCACGGCCTGCTGCTCGGAGATCATGCCCTCGTCCACCAGGTCGCAGGCAATCTTCAGGGCGGCGGGAGCGGTGCGCTTGCCGTTGCGGGTCTGCAGCATATACAGCTTGCCATGCTCCACGGTGAACTCCATATCCTGCATATCGCGATAGTGATCCTCCAGGGTCTTGCACACGTCCACGAACTGGGCATAGGCCTCGGGGAACTTCTCGGCCATCTGGTCAATGGGCATGGGGGTGCGCACGCCGGCCACCACGTCCTCGCCCTGGGCGTTGGTCAGGAACTCGCCCATGAGCTTCTTCTCGCCGGTGGCGGGGTTGCGGGTAAAGGCCACGCCGGTGCCGCAGTCGTCGCCCATGTTGCCGAAGGCCATGGACTGCACGTTGACGGCGGTGCCCCAGGAATAGGGGATGTCGTTGTCACGGCGATACACGTTGGCGCGGGGGTTGTCCCAGCTGCGGAACACGGCCTTGATGGCGCCGATGAGCTGCTCCTTGGGGTCAGAGGGGAAGTCCTCGCCGATCTTGGACTTGTACTCGGCCTTGAACTGACCGGCCAGCTCCTTCAGATCCTCGGCGGTGAGCTCCACGTCCTGGGTGACGCCCTTCTTCTCCTTCATCTCGTCGATGAGCTGCTCGAAATACTTCTTGCCCACCTCCATCACGACGTCGGAGTACATCTGGATAAAGCGGCGGTAGCAGTCCCAGGCCCAGCGGGGGTTGTTGGACTTCTTGGCGATAACGTCCACCACGTCCTCATTCAGGCCCAGGTTCAGGATGGTGTCCATCATGCCGGGCATGGAGGCCCGGGCGCCGGAGCGGACGGAGACCAGCAGGGGATTCTCGTGATCGCCGAACTTCTTACCGGTGATCTTCTCCATCTTCTCGATGTATTCCATGATCTCGGCCATGATGGCGTCGTTGATCTGGCGGCCATCCTCATAATACTGGGTGCAGGCCTCGGTGGTGATGGTGAAGCCCTGGGGCACGGGCAGGCCAATGTTGGTCATCTCGGCCAGATTGGCGCCCTTACCGCCCAGCAGCTCGCGCATTTTGGCGTTGCCCTCGGTAAAGAGATAGCAATACTTCTTACTCATTTAGTTCCCTCCGTATATAAAATATAGTTACGAACATCTCATTATAGGCACATCCCCCGCCAAAAGCAAGAGGATTTTCACAAAAAGGAATCTATTTGCCATTATGGCCGAAAATTACCGGGAATATTCTCCCGACAGGAAACTATTTTTTGTGGAAAAGCCGCGCCTGCGCCTTGCGGAGGAACCTGGGGGTGTGTTATACTTATAGAATCGGTTTGTATGACCATCACAGCGGCCATGGAAGGGAGGGTGGACCATGGGGCAGCTTCTGCCGGAAAACAGCACATTGGCCCGCCGCCTGCGCCGGGCCGCCCAGGGCGGCGCATTGCCCCATGCCATCATTTTCTCCGGCAGCGGGGACCGCATGGCCGCCGCCCGCTTCGCCGCCGCCGCCATGGAGTGCCAGGCGGAGGGGGGGCGGCCCTGCCTGCAATGCCGCCAGTGCCGCAAGGTGATGGAGGATATCCACCCGGACGTGCAGACGGTGCAGGACCCCGACCACCGGGAGCTGCCGGTGGACCTGCTGCGAAGCCTGCGGCAGGACGCCTATATCCGGCCCAACGACGGGGCCGCCAAGGTGTATATCTTCCCGGACTGCGACGCCCTGAACCAGCGGGACCAGAACGTGCTGCTGAAGCTGGTGGAGGAGGGTCCGCCCTATGCGGCCTTCCTGTTCTGCGCGGAAACGGCGGCGACCCTGCTGCCCACCATCCGCTCCCGCTGCGTGGAGTGGAAGCTCCGGGGCGGGGACGAGGACGCCCGGGACGACACCGCCCGGGACCTGTGCCGGGCCTTTGCCAGCGGACAGCTGCTGCCGGTGAGCCAATATCTGGTGGGGCTGGAGAACAAGCGCCTGAAGCGGGAGCAGCTGCAGCAGCTGCTGGAGGCCGGATGGCGCGCCGCCGCCGAGGCCCTGCTGGCCGCCTATGGAAAACCGGACCCGGCGGATATCCCCGGGGCGGAGGAGCTGCGCCGGGGCCTTACCGTCCGGCAGCTCCGGGGCCTGACGGAGCTGATGAAGCGCTATTGCCTGGAGTGCCGCTATAACGTGGGCGTGGGCCATGTGCTGGGAGCCCTGTGCGCCGGGTGGGAAAAGCTGCTTTGACATACACGGAAAGGAATCGAAATATATGACAACTGTGATCAGCGTCCGCTTCCGCAGCGGATGCAAAACCTATTTCTTTGACCCCGGCGACGTGCAGGTGCAGACCGGGGACCACGTCATCGTGGAGACGGCCCAGGGCCTGGAATACGCCCAGTGTACCATGGGCAACCACCCGGTGGACGACTGCTGCGTCATCCAGCCCCTGCGGCCCATGGTCCGGGTGGCCACGGAGAACGACCGCCGGACGGCGGCCCACAACCGCGCCCGGGAAAAGGAGGCCTTCGACATCTGCCAGAAGAAGATTCTCCAGCACAAGCTGGAGATGAAGCTGGTGCGGGTGGAGTGCAGCTTCGAGGGGAACAAGATCCTGTTCTTCTTCACCGCCGACGGGCGGGTGGACTTCCGGGAGCTGGTGAAGGACCTGGCCTCCGTGTTCCGGGCCCGCATCGAGCTGCGGCAGATCGGCGTCCGGGACGAGGCCAAGATGCTGGGGGGCCTGGGCATCTGCGGCCGGCCCTTCTGCTGCGCCCAGTTCCTGGACGACTTTGTGCCGGTGTCCATCAAAATGGCCAAGACCCAGAGCCTGTCCCTGAACCCCACCAAAATCTCCGGCACCTGTGGGCGGCTGATGTGCTGCCTGAAATACGAGCAGGACGCCTATGAGGACGCCCTGAAGCGCATGCCCAAAAACGACTCCTTTGTCCAGACCCCCGACGGCCTCGGCAACGTGTGCGAGGTGAACGTGCTCCGGGAGACCATGAAGGTCCGGCTGGACGAAAAGCCGGATTCCCCCCGGTGCTATCACAACTGCGAGGTGTGCGTCCTGCGCAACGGCAAAGGAAGCCGTGACGGCATCCAGGTGCCCCAGGAGCGGCCCGAGCGGTATGTGGAGGAGCGGCCCGAGGAGGAGG
>OMCU01000947.1_pt1 | contig 14139 bp, 10 predicted proteins | sample 1645081 | NCBI WGS metagenome assembly OMCU01 (sample SAMEA103958122, study PRJEB25191) | human gut metagenome | biome: human-associated habitat [ENVO:00009003]; feature: intestine environment [ENVO:2100002]; material: feces | place: Germany | collected 2013/2015 | reverse complement strand
TTCCTTATCGGGGAGAGCCTCGGGCATTTCACTGCCGATGCTTTCATTGGGGACAAGGACGGCGTTTTCAATATGCCCGCCGTCGTATTCCTCCCGGGTGCGGACGTCCACCACCACGACCTCCTGCGAAGCCATCATCTCATAGGCTTCCTCGGCGCTGATCTTCTGATACGCTGCCTTGTCTGTCATGTCCTCCGCCGTGTCCGCTTTTGCCTTGGACAGCGCGCAGCCGCTCAGCAGCGCGAGCGAGGCGGCAAGAAGCGCAAAAAGCAATATCTGACGCATAATTAACCTCCAATGCAACTGTGTTCACTACTGATACAGTTTATACTGTGACTATAGCAGATACAGTTGAGATTGTCAAGGCTTTTTGAAGCAATTTGGGGGCGCAAGACCCTTGTGGCTGTTGACAGAGAAAAAAATGTAGGTATAATAAAAGCAAAAGAATAAGACTTATTCTTGTATTTGGAGGGTTGGCAGTATGCCAAAATACGCAGAGGAGATATTGGCCGCCGTAACGGAGCTGCAGCAGCATCCCACGGCGGAGCAGGTGTTCCTGGAGATGAAAAGGGAGCATCCCAGCATCGCTCTGGGTACGGTATATCTGCCCCCATGCCGGGAGCAGGAAAAGACAATCTTATGGAGGAGAAGTATCATGAACGCTAACGTATCTCTTCTGCTCAACGAGCAGATCAATAAGGAGTTCTACTCCGCCTATCTGTATCTGGACTTTGCCAACTACTACGCCGCCGTCGGACTGGACGGCTTTGAGAACTGGTACCGGGTACAGGCGCAGGAGGAACGGGATCACGCCATGCTGTTTTGTCAGTATTTGCAGAATAACGGCGAGGGCGTCACCTTTGAGGCTATCGCAAAGCCGGAGTGGGAACGAGGCGACCACATGACCCCGCTGAAAAAGGCACTGGAGCACGAGAAGCTGGTCACCGCCAGCATCGATGCCATCTACGCCGCCGCATACGAGGTCAGGGACTTCCGCACCATGCAGATGCTGGACTGGTTCATCAAGGAACAGGGCGAGGAGGAGAAGAACGCCGCCGACCTCATCACCAAGATGGAGCTGTTCGGCGGTGACAGCAAGGGGCTGTATATGCTCAACAGCGAGCTGAAGGCACGGGTCTACACCGCGCCCTCGCTGGTGCTGTAAGCCCCGCGCGTCTGCGGGCTTTCGCATCAGGCAAAAGGCAGACTGCATACAGGTGGCCTGCCTTTTCTTCCACCAGACGGTTAGAGGAGACTAACCGTGTATAAAACAGAAAGGACTTCAGAACTTGAACAAGGAAAAGGAGATCGAAACCGTTACCCTCATGGTGCGCCGGTATTGTTGGGGCGTGCATGGGACAAGGGGCGAGGCGCTTGGCCGATACTCCCTACCGCAGTTCTTTTTCCTGCGGAGCCACTCAGGCCTCCCGGGTATGACAAACATAACAATGTCAGGTGTGCCGTGCTCTTGGACTCCGGTGTGTTTTCCCGGTCTTGCAGTTAGCGACCGTTCCTTGTTGATGACCGCGGAGGCACATGGCCATCCCACACAATTGATTCTATGACGGAGATCTATCACTTCACGCTTTCGCATTACGGCCTTCCTGCTCTCTGTCCTACGCTTAAACGTCATTGTTGGCCTTTGACGCTCCAAGGACTCGATACTGGTGGCTTGCCAAGCCTTACCAGGCCGGATTCCCACCGGCTATATGCTTGCCACCGAACCGGCGCACACCCCCGTTTCTTTCATTATATCAGAATATCAGAAGCGGGGGTGATTTTGTGGTTTTTTGACAGGCTGAGGAAGGCTCCGGCGCTTTTGGCACCGGAGCCTTCCTTGAGTCTTACTTCGCAAGTACAACGGAAATTTTGATCTCCTTTTCCGCCTCGCTCAGGTCGAACGCACCGCCGTCTGCGACGCTGACACGCAGTTCATACAGTGTGCCGTCGGCCAGGGTATCCACGCCAGTCCCGGCTTCATCCGTGATCGTCCACAGCTCTTTGCTGACCTCCGCCAGCTTTCCGTCTGCACCGTAGGCATAGAGCTTCAAATCAGCGGCGCTTCCGGAAAGATTGTTCATCCGGAACGAGACCGTCGTGTTGGGATGAACATTTTCGACCGTCACAGTATTGCGCCAGCTCGCGACCGTACCTTCGCCGCCGTCCTGCTCAAACTGTTCCTGTGTCAGTACGTTCCGCGCGGCCTTATCGAGATCGACCTTGCGGTAGGGCATTTCGGGAAGATACACAAAGCGGTCCTGCAAGCACAGCAGCTCCAGATAGCCGGTCGGGCAGTAGAGCGCGTTGCCGCTGTTTCCGGCATACATACCGATAGCCATGTTATTGTAGCCATATTTGTTGGAGACGTCCATGGTGAATACCGTCTCGCCGGTGGCAAAGTCCAGAATGATGTACTGCCACATGCCGCTTTCCAGATCCTGCACATAGCCGTAGATATAGCCCGTCGCGGTGGAGAGCTTGAGAATCGATGTATCGCTCAGGTCATTTCGAGACCAGATGCTCTTCATCTCATAGCCGGAATCGGTTTTCACGGTGTCCACGCGCTCGACGCCGGGCGCGATCATGCAGTTGCCCTTTGTCAGCCAGTTCATGTCATAGATGTTGGCGTAGCTCTGGATGGAAGAGTCGTTGTTGGGGTCAGCCAGACCTGCGTTGCCCGCGCCGAACCAGTTGCACACGATAGTGCTGACGGTGCCCTCACTGTCGTCATAGACGATGGCAGAGTTTTCAACCGCCACCTGATAGCCCTCGGGCAGATCGTCCAGCACCGGCAGACTTGCAACGATCTTACCGGTCTTCATATCGAGCGCCAGCAGCTTGACGGGGTCTGCGTTGTCGGTGAACATCACAAGATCCGGCGTCAGCGACGGGGAGCAGCCGCCGCCCCAGGCAAGACCGCCGCCGGTGGTCTTGTCGTTTTCGCCGCTGACCTTAGCGCCGACGCTCTCATACGGTGTGCACCAGACAGCCTCGACACCGTTATTGGCACGCAGCAGATAGCAGTTCTGGTTTGTCAGGATGACCGCGCCGTCCTTGGAGGCGGCAATCCCGTTTTCCGCACCCTCGCCGAGCGCCAGCCCGTAGACGAAGACGGCCTTCGAAAGGTCGGCCTGCTCTCCGTTCAGGATCGCCTCGATCGCCGAGTGGGCGATGTAGCCGAGCACGCCCTGCTGCTCACGCTCGGGATAGATGCGGAAGCCGCCGGTGGCAAACCAGAGGTTGCCGTCGTAGTCAAAGACCACGGAAAGAAGATTCTGCGTCAGCTCCTTGCCGAGCGCAGCTTCGGCTGCCGCCTTGATGTCAATGTCCAGTACCTTTTCAAACTCCGGCAGGACGTTTCCTGCTTCATCGGTTGCCCGCAGCATCAGCACATGGTTGTTGCTGGTGGGGCAGACGATGCGGTTTTCCGAGTCAAGGAACGTGTAGGAGCTCTGGATGACGTAACCGCCGCCGTCGTGCTGCTTCGGAGAGAAATAGCCAAGAGTCTTCGTCTCTTCGGCATTCAGATCGCGGATGGCGATGCCGCCGAGCAGCGGAACGACTGCGTGGCCGTAGCTGTCAAAGTAAATGGCAGGCGAAGCGTTCGCGTTGGTTTTTTCATAGGAAACATTGATCTCCGGATAGATGCCAAGCGGCAGGACTTCATCCGTAGAGTCGGTATTGTAGCCGTCGTGGTGAATGTTGGCGTCGCTCTTTGCCATATAGGGGTTTTCATCGACACGCTTGGCATTCATGGCCTTTACCGGCAGGGCGGCGCTTGCCGCGGAGTCTGTATCCGATGCAAGCATGTCGGAAGACTGCTTCGCACCGCAGGCCGCCAATGTCAGGCACAACACACCGGCCAGCAGAAGGGTTGGTACAGAACATTGTAACTTTTTCTTTTTCATTGATATCCTCCATTTTTGTGCTTGTTGTCTCGGTTTGGTTCGATGCCCGTTTATTCAATCCAGGCATTCAGTCCTCGCCGGAATGCTTCCTCGGAAACCGGCTCCAGCAGGAAATAGTCTGCCCGCAGCCGGAAGGCGTGAAGGGAGAAATCCAAGTCGCTGCACCAGATCATCCGGCACGCGGGGCATAAGGAGCGAAGATGCTCCGCTGCATTCAGTCCTGCCACTCCGGAAAGTGCAATGACGGCATTGGTTGGAGCCTCTTTCTGCGCCGTTTCAAAAAAGCGTTCCTGGTCGTCATATTGCATGACCTGCGGAAACAGCCCCTTCGCTTCACAAAACCGGGTAATTTGCTCGGCGTAGCGCTGCCGCTCTGCTTCCTGTTCTGCCAGCACGGCAATACGATACACAGATTTCCCTCCTTCCTTCATCCGATTTGGCATTTTGCTTGCGCTCAGTATAAAAAGGCCATTCGGCTTTTTCAAGCGCCGTAGCACGAAAGGGGCGATTTTGGCACGAATTCCGACAGCGGTTCTTTGTCATCCTCGACACGCTGTGATATAATTATCTTGGAATTCAAGCACAAGGAGAGAACCCTGCATGAGAATTGCGATTGTGGATGATCTTGCTGCGGAACGTGCACTGCTGAAAGACCGGCTGGAGCAGCAGCTTCACCGGAGAAATGTGCAGGCGGATATTCTGGAATACGAAAGCGGCGAGACATTTCTGGAAGCGGCAAGGAAAGCGCCCTTTACTGCCGCATTTCTGGATATTTATATGGATGGCATGACGGGCATGGAGGCGGCAAAGAAGCTACGGAAAACCGACACGGACTGCCTGCTGGTTTTTACCACGACCTCGACCGACCATGCGCTGGAGGGCTTTCAGGTACGGGCGCTGCACTATCTGGTCAAGCCCTTTACCGAAGCGGACATCGACGCGCTGACGGACGAGCTGCTTGCCCGCGTACCGCAGCCGGATAAATATATGGAGCTAAAGGTGGAGGGAAGCGAGATCCATCTGCGCTATCAGGACATCGTCTACGCAGAACACTTCGCCCACTTGATCTACGTCCATACGACGGTTCAAAAGACGCTTGCCACACGCCAACCCTTCAAGACGTTCATCGCCCCACTAAAGGATGACACACGCTTTTTTGTGTGCGGGCGCGGCGTGATCGTGAATCTGGAACACGCGAAGGATCTGGAAGGCGCCGCCTTCCGCATGGCGGACGGAAGCCGCGTGTTTGTCAGTCAGGACCTTCTGAAAAGTGCCCGGCAGGCATTTATGGAGTTCCTGCTTCAAAGGGGGCGGATGGTATAATGGAGCTGCTGCGTCCAATTCTGGAGCTCGGCGTGGTGATTCCCGGCATGCTGCTTGCCTACTTCCCGGCAAAATCCAGCTTAAAGCAGCCGCTGTCAAAGCTTGTTTTGTGGCTTGTTCCGTTGCTTGCGCTGCTTTGCGCCGCCGGAGGCGTGGTGTGCTATGCGCGCCGCATGCCGACTGCGCCGGTGCTTGCGGGGCTGACCTTGCTCGCAGCCGTGATCTACATAAAAACGCTCCGGATCTCGCTTTGGAAATCCGGAACGATTGCGTTGTCCGTCTGTGCGGTATTTGCCTGTATCAACAGCCTTTGCCGGGCGATCAACGCCGCTATGCTGGTCGGTTTGCCGCAGGCGCAGGCTGCGCCATGGTTCTGTCTGCGGGCCGTGATTTGCTATCAGGTGATCTGCTGGCTGTTTGCCGCCATCGCCTATTATCCTGCGACGCACAGCGTGCGGAGAATGGTCGAGGATGAAAATTTTGCGCAGACATGGTATGTGTTCTGGGTGCTGCCGCTGGTGTTCATTGCGCTGAATCTGTTTATGATCCCCAAGTATGCGGACACGCTCTATACCGGGCGTGTTTTGCAGGGATATATTGTGATCAGCATCGCACTTTTGTTTTTGATGCTTTTCTTCAACGCAATCTTCCTTCTGATGGCGATCAGCATCAACCGGAATGTGAGATTGCAGCAGGAGAACCAGCTGCTTTCCATGCAGCAGCAGCGCTACGAAAGCCTGAAAGCTGCCATTGAGGAAGCCCGGCAGGCGCGGCACGATCTGCGCCACCAGCTATGTCAGCTCGCTGCCCTTGCAGAAGAAGGGAATCTTGAAAAGATCAAAGCCTATCTCTCCGGTGCGGTTTCCAGAATTCCAAGTCTTGAAATGCATTTCTGCGAAAACCGGGCGGCAGACGGCGTGGTCGGGTATTACTGCGCACTTGCGAAGCGGGAGCAGATCCCATTTTCCGTGCAGCTCGATCTGCCGGAATGTCTTCCTGTAGACGAAATCAATCTATGTCTGGTTCTCTCGAATCTGCTGGAAAATGCGCTGGAAGCCAGCCTGCGCACCGCGCCTGCCCGACGCAGGATCAAACTGACAGCCTATCTGCATGGCAACAGTCTGGCACTGATTCAGGTTGAAAACACCTATGACGGAGTCATCCGCGAAAAAGGTGGTGTCTTTCAGTCCTCCAAGCGAAAAGGAGACGGCGTCGGACTTCAGTCCGTCCGTCACATCGCAGAAAAATCCGGCGGGGTGAGTACGGTTACCTATCAGGACGGCCTGTTCTGCGCGAAGGTCATGCTCTGCGGGTAATTATGCCCTGCCTTTCCAAAATGGCACGATCACAGATTTCAACATTCTCGCCTCCGGCAATCCCTGTATGTACCGGATCGCCGTTTTGCAAAGATATTACATGGGAGCAATTCAAAGAGGCCGTAGCCTGGTGTAATGGGTGAAAATTGCACTTGAAATAGTTTGTGCATTCTTTTGATGCGCCATAAAACTCAGCCGCACCTTTCAGAAGGCCACTGATGATAGCTTCTGAATCCTCGGTGTTTCGCAGACTGGCCTCCAACACGCTCATTCCACGGTGGAATGCACTGCATTCAACAAATGGTGTGTTTTCCTGCATGATTTCGTTGCTCATGGATACGCCTCCTTTGATTGATAAAAAAAACGCAGAGACTGACCAATCTCTCAAAATCGGGCAGTCTCTGCTGTGCGACCGCACAGCAAGGCTGAGCGGTTATGTACTTATAAAAAGGACACCTATTCTTTTGAATAGATGTCCTTTTTTGTTGTGCCGGGGGCTGTTTTGAATTGGGTCAGATGGCCCAGCTCTGGCTTTCGGTCTGCAAATCCACCATGTGGGTGTACTGGCCGTTCCGGGCATAAAGTGCATCGGGTGCGCCCTGTTCGGCCACCACGCCGTCGGACAGCACCACGATTTTGTCCGCACCGGCTACGGTGCGCATCCGGTGGGCGATGATAAGAACGGTTTTGTGTTTTATGAGCCGGGAAAGTGCCTCCTGAATGGCAGTTTCGTTCTCCACATCCAAGCTGGCGGTGGCTTCGTCCAGCAGAATGATGGGCGCATCCTTCAGGAATGCGCGGGCAATGGAAATGCGCTGACGCTCGCCGCCGGAAAGGGCGCAGCCATTCTCGCCGATGTTCGTGTTCCACTTGTCCGGCAGCTTTTCGGCAAATTCCTCGCAGTTTGCCAGCTTTGCCGCCGCAAGGACCTCCTCGTCGGTGGCACCTTTGCGCCCCAGACGGATATTTTCCAGTATCGTATTGTCAAACAGAGTCACATCCTGAAACACGATGGAATACAGGCTCATGAGCTTTTCCGGGTCGATTCGGGAAACCTCCATGCCGCCCACGGTAATGCTGCCCTTCTGGTAGTCCCAGAACCGTGCCGCCAGCCGGGAAACGGTAGTCTTGCCGCCGCCGGAGGGACCCACCAGTGCCGTGACCTCCCCCTGCTTTGCGGTAAAGGAGACATCCCGCAGCACCGTTTCGCCGGAGTTGTAGGCAAAGCCCACATGGTCGAACACGATATCGCAGCCCTGATTGGTCAGCTGCTCGCTGCCGGTCTGCAGGGGAGCGTCCAGAATCTCGTTCATCCGCCCCACATTGGTGCGCATGGCAATGACCGCCGCCAGATTCTGCAACGCGCCCTGCATAGGGTCATACATCCGGGAAGCCGCCATCAGGAACAGAAACAGGGTCAGCACATCGATACTGCCCTGCACCAGCAGCACCGAGCCGGTGAGTGCCACCGATGCAATGCCCAGCTTGAGCACCATGCTCGCAGAGGACACAAACAGCGCTGTTTCCAGTTCTGCTGCGATGGACTGCTTTTCCACAGCCCGAATTTTGCCGGAAAGACCGGACAGATAACGCTGCTCCGCATTGCTGGCTTTCAGGTCCCGGAGAGTCTCGATGTACTCCTGAATGCCGTCCGCACAGGCCATTTTCGCCGCCATGGTCTTGGCCTGCACCTTGTCCTGCACCCGGTAGCTGCCCACCACGATGGCAACGGATACCGGGATGACCCACAATGCTGCCAGAGCCATCCGCCCGTCAAAGGCGAACAGGCTCAGAGCAATGAGCACCGTGGAGATGAGGGAACCGAATAGACCGGGGATGAAGTGGGAGCAGTCCTTTTCCAACACCTCGCAGTCTGCCATGATGGTGCTGGTCAGGTCGGCAAGGTCCCGCTTGCCGAAAAAGGACAGGGGCAGCTTGCGCAGTCGTTCCGCAAGGGTCAGGCGGCGGGTGCCGCTCTCTTTATAGGTCGTAAAATAGGTGCCATTGTACTGGAACCATGTGGTCAGCAGGATCAGCGCAAAGCAGGCCGCACACCCCAGCAGATAAAAACCTTTTCTCCCGCTCGTGGAGCCTGCAAGCATGTCTTTTACCAAGAGATACAGCAGCCCGGTGGGCAACATGAATGCCATGTTTTGGAACGCACAGGCCAGAACGCCCTTTACAAGCCCTTTTGCGCCCTCCGGGGAGCTGGCTGTGGCGTGTTGAATTTTTCCGATCATCTTTTACCCCTCCTTTGCGACCTTCCACTGCACCGAGGCCTGATAATCCTGCCACATCCGGGCAAACAGGCCGTTCTGCGCGCACAGTTCGTCCTTTGTTCCGGATTCTGCAATTTGCCCATCCTGCACCACATAGATGCAGTCGGCGTTGGCTACGGTAGACAGGCGGTGTGCGATCATCAGCACGGTTTTGCCCTTGGCAAGCCGGGCAAAGGCTGCCTGCACCTTGGCTTCATTGTCTGGGTCGGCAAAAGCGGTGGCCTCATCCAGAATCAGGATGGGCGCATTTTTCAGCATAGCACGGGCAATGGCGATGCGCTGCTGCTCGCCGCCGGAAAGATACACGCCCTTGGTGCCAATGACGGTATGGATGCCCGCTGGGAACTTTTCTATAATATCCATGCACTGGGCGGCCTTGAGCGCCGCCAGCACCTCGGCTTCGGTGGCCTGCGGTTTGCCCAGACGGACGTTGTCCAGAATGCTGCCCTTGAGAAGGCGGCTGTTCTGGAACACAAAGGAAATGGTATCCATCAGCTCTTCCTTGGAAACATCCCGCACATCCGCTCCACCCACCCGGACGCTGCCGCTCTGCACATCAAAGAACCGGCAGATCAGGTTTGCCAGCGTAGATTTTCCGCCGCCGGAGGGACCTACAAAAGCCACAGTCTGTCCCGGCTGGATCTCCAGCGAAACGCCCTTGATGACCTCGTTTTTTCCGTCATAGCTGAAATGCACGTTCTGCAGCGCGACAGAAGCATCCTGCGGGTGCTGCGGAACAGCCTGAGCCTGCATGGGTGCTGCCTCCAGCACCGAGTCGATGCGTGCCAGCGCATCCGCTACCACCATCTTGTTCTCGCTCATGTACATTATGCGGGTCAAAGTCAGGGAGATCACCGGCGTGATGATGATATAGAACAGCAGGTTCAGCAGAAATTCCGGGGTCACGCCGTGTATCGTGAACAGCAGCCCGCCTGCAATCAGAAAGGCGAACACGCCGTTGACTGCGGCGGTGTAGAACATCATGGGCAGGCGCAGGTCTTTGGTGTAGGAGATGACCCACTTTTCGTACTCATCAATGGCGGTCTTGAATTTTTTGAAGGAAAACACACTCTGCCCGAAGGTCTTGACCACCGGAATGCCCCGGACGTATTCCACTGCCTCGTTGGACATGGCCTCCAAGGCGTTGCCGTACTGCCGCATTTTTTCGACCATCCGCTTGCCGGTCATGGTCGCCATAATGAGGAAAGCCAGCACCACCGGCGCAAGGCTCAGCAGCCCCAGCCTCCAGTCGAACGCCAACAGCAGCACCAGCAGCCCCACCGGGGTGGCGATGGCGTTGTACTGGTCGGGCAGCTGGTGGGCAAGATAGGTCTCGGCGGCTCCGGTGCTCTCGTGGATGATCTTGCGCAGCTTGCCGCTGCCGAATTTCTCGGCAAAGCCCAGCGGCAGCACTGCCAGATGCTCCGACACTGCCAGCCGCAGATTGGTCGCCACCCGGAACGCCGACAGATGGGAGCACATCAGCGCTGCAATATAAATAAGGTAAGACAGCACCGCGAATAGCACTGCCATCCAGCCGTAATGAGGAATGTTCACCGCCTGCGCATAATCCGGCGCAGCGGCCAGTACATCCCGCAGAATCATCCAGATATAGAGGAACGGCACCAGCGCCGTCAGCGCGCTGATGGCGGAAAGCACCCAGGAGGCATAGGTAAAAACCCGATACCTGCCCGCATAGCCCATCAGGCGGGAAAAGTCAGATTGTTTTTTCAATAAAATCACATCCTTACCGATAAGCGCGCCTGCGCACCCGTCTGAATCAAGCGGGTGCGCAGGCACCGTTTATTCTGCCGCAGATAAATTTTCCGTGGTAAAAAGCTCAATGACATTTTCCATGGTTGCCTGATCGTAATCCTCCGCAATCGCGGCGGCATTCCAATAGGCATAATTGCCCTCGAACCAGCTTTGAAGATCACTCAGATCCTCCGCATAGCGAAACTCCAGATGATAGGTGGTTTCCATGGTGTCGGGCGAGAAGGCGAAATAGGTAAACTGGCCGGAATTTTCATCCTCGCTCTGATAGAAGATGAAGCCGTTTTCGTTCTCCTCATCCAGCAACTTATAGGTGTGGGAGAAAACCTCCTGTCCCTGCGCGTCCAGACCGGTGATCGTGTGACCGTCCATCACAAACTTGTCCACGCCGCCCAGAAAATAGCAGTTAAACGCCATGCTGTCCGGGTCTGCCGCGTATTTTTCCGCCGCCTCCGGGCCGTAAGGCTCCGCCATGCACATTCCCAGCAGCATATCCGTGGCAGTCTCCGCGTTCTCCGCGCCTGCCAGCGGCGTGGTGGCATCGATCCAGATATTCCGATACTCGGATTTTGACAGCTCCGGGAACAGCTCCACATACGTGCCGCTGATGGTGGTCAGATAATCGTCGGTCACCGCGCTCTGGTCAGTCGGCGGCGTCTGTTCATCCGTTTTCGCCTGGCCGCAGCCGGCAGCCGACAGCAGGCAGATCACGCAAAGCACAAAAGCAGCAAATTTCTTTTTCATACAGTACCTCCTAAAACTCTTTGGTTAGCTTCCTCTAACCGCCGGGTATTCTAACACGCTTTGCGTTTTTAAACTACTCCGTTTTGTTTTTGATGCTCCGTTTTACCGCATTCTTTTTATCGGCACGATAGCGGGACGGTGTCTTGCCGTACCGCTTTTTGAAGCTCTCTGAAAATTTGCTGGCGTTGTCATAGCCTGCTTGCTGCGCGACCTCCGTAACAGACTTCCCGCTGCGAACCAGCTCCACTGCCGCCTGCTCCAGGCGGTATTCCTTGATATATCGGTAGATCGGCACGCCATAGACCTGCTTGAAGAGCTTTTGCAGATGCGATACCGATATCTCATGCTCCGCCGCAAGGCTGGCGAGGGATATGTATCCCTCCCGGTTTGTCAGCAAGTGATCCCGGAGATGGTGCGCAAGAACCGTCTGCTCGGACGAGCAATATAACCCCGCCGTATTCTCCTGTGGAATACGCCCAAGCAGCATCAGAAGTTCCAGCGTCTTGAGCTGCAAAAAGCCGGGATCTTCATAGAACGCACTTTCGTAAAGCTCCCGGAATACATGCTCACAGCGCGGCCCCGCAGCGCCGACCATATACCATTTACAGCCCAGAAGATTTTGCTTCCATGCGGCAAAATCCACTGAAAACGCAGGTGCGTTCTGCTTTATCCAATTTCCCGCGGCGGCCGGTTCGATCTCCAGACAGATTCCCTCGTAGTAGCTCAGCGGAAAGCAGGACGCCGAACTGCTTCCGTGAAAGCCATCGTAGCAACTGACCGCCATGTCGCCCGGCTTCAGAAGAACACGATCCCGCATGGAAAAGCTGGTTTCAAACCGTCCGTTCACGCAGAAATTGACTTCCAGCCTCCCGATCTGTGTCCGAATTTCTGTGTACGCCTCCATTTCCAGCCGCAGCAGCATGATTCCCACGCCGTCAAACAGCCGGTAGTAGTGGATTTCTCCGTTACCATCCGCATGTTCAAAACCATCTATTTGTCCGGGGAAGCCGGAAACCACGCCCGTTTTGTCATGAAAAAAGATGTCAATCATATTGTTTATTCAATCAAATCTCTGCAATCTGCATTTGTTGCCCTGCTCCTCGACCGCACAAATTTAAGCAACGAACCCCGCAGGGAGCGCAGCTCTGACCAGCCGGTCGCTTTTTTACCGCAGATAGCTCCCACATTCTGCTTCCAGCGTTTTCCAGACCGGATACTTTGCGCCGGTCACGTCAAAAAATGCTTTCATGTCCCGATTCAGTGCGCTCATTTCGTCCACCGCGTTCATGGCATGGTCGGACGCACAGATTTTCCCTAAAGCCGTTGCACACATGAGCTTAAAAAAGCGAAAGCAGGTCTTGCGGTATGCTGCATCCTCAAATTCCTTGTCTGCATCCGGCAGAATCTCGTGACCGGCGTTTCGGATTGCCCGGTAACCCTCGATATTCGCATCGATCAGGCGATTCAGATAAGCGTTGTCCCTTTTCAGCTTTTTCAGGTCGCCGTCGGTCTTGTAGCAGGCAAAAACCGCCGGGAGCACAAACGCAGCGTGGCACAGGAGATAGTCCTCCATGTTCGGCTCGTAGGTGACCTTATACTTCGTGCCTGCAAAGATTTCCTGAACCAGCGCTTCCTGCGACGGCGCATTCCGCAGCGGCCCGATGGTAATCTTGCGAAGGTCTACCGAGGCCACATAATTGCTTTCTCTGTGTCCGGCGGCGCTGGTAAAGGCAAACAGCACGTTCTTCTCCAGCAAAAGCGCTGCCGTTTCCGAGGCGCGCACATTGTTGCCCACAAAGATCATCGTTTTCGCCAGGCTTGCCCGCAGAGTTTCGAGAATTGTTTCGATCTGCGTGTACCGCACAGCCACAAAAATTACATCATAGTCGTCTCCCGGCAAAAGCTCCGCTGCCACCGGAATGGGGTTGACTGCCGTGCGGCGGGAAAGTGTATTTTTGATCCGCAGCCCGTTTCGCCGAATCTCATCTGCCCATGGGCCTCTTGCCAGCAGCGTGACATCCTTTCCTGCGCGGAACAGATTGTTCGCCAGATTACACCCCAGAACGCCGGCGCCGAATACCAAAAACTTCATGGCCACTTTCTCCTTTTCCGTATCGGTTTCTGCGATACCCTGCCGCATCGCGGTATTCGGGATGGTCGTTTAAGTACGGGTCTTTGTCGCCGCAGATGGTATAGTCGCACCTGCAGCTGTCCACGCAGGTGGTTTTCCGGACAAGCCTTGCGTGAAGCAACTCCATGGACGCAAAGTCCACATTGCACAGGGCGGGCATGATGTCCGTCAGACCGTGCTTGATGGCAAACTCCGCCGCCGGGCAGGCGGTGAACTCATAATAGATAGGTTTATCTTTGTCATAGGGCGCAACGTGCATCTCGTAATCGTGCCACTTGGCGCACTGCTTTTCGGCGTTCTGAAAGGCCCAATACATCAGCCTCTTAAAAAACGGTTTGTTGCAGTCCACAAATCGGGAGAGCTTGCGGAAGGTAGGCAGAATCAGGTTTTCCTCGATCTCTTCGATCTCCCGGAAGGAGACAACATCCCGGCACACGGCATAATAGCTCATGATAGCGATGCAGTCGTAAGTGCCGCCCGCGCCGTTGTGAAAGTTTTTCTTCCCGCCCAAGTCCGTCCGCCAGTCCGAGAGAAATTCCACATACTGCCGCTGCACCCGCTCCCAGACGGCCTCGCGCTGCGCTTCCGGATAATGCAGGGCAATCTTCGATTGAATCTGCTTTTTGCAGGCTTTGGAATACAGCACATGGCAGCTGCGATTGAAT